>Ga0070675_100002648_pt1 | contig 13453 bp, 10 predicted proteins | sample KBSM43metaG_FD_65343 | JGI IMG/M metagenome (GOLD analysis project Ga0070675, IMG submission 65343) | Miscanthus rhizosphere microbial communities from Kellogg Biological Station, Michigan, USA - KBS M4-3 metaG | ecosystem: Host-associated > Plants > Roots > Rhizosphere > Soil ...
ACGACGTTCTCGCCGCGCGGCGGACGATCCTCGTTGGGAGCGAAGACGCGTCCGAGGATCGGCCCAACGCCTAACAGCGAGAAGAAGTTCGCCGAGACGCGGCCGAGCCTGATGCGATGGGCGTCGGCGCCGACGCCAACCGTGGCATCCGTCGCCGAATACACGGCGAGATCCTCGAACGCGTGCGCGTTGGCGCGAAGGTGCGCGTACGTGACGTAGCCGAAGATGCTCTCGGTGGATTGCTCGTTGCCATTCTGCTCGGTCGCATACAACCGGACGACGCGATCCGGATCGACGACGTATGCTGGCCCTCGGAGCATTAAACGGTCGATGATGCCGAACATGGCGGCATTCGCGCCGATGGCGATGCCTAACGTCGCGATGACCATCGTGCTGAAACCCGGCGAATACCGGATCGCCCGCAGGACGTATCGGATGTCCTGGCCCAGCGTCTCGAGTGACGGAACGCCGATCGCCGTTCGGCGGTGTTCCTCGAGCGACGTGCGATTCCCGAACCGCCGTCGCGCGGTATCAAACGCGTCCTGCTCACTCATGCCAGCCTGAGTGTGTTCCGCCGCCCGAAGCTCGAGATGGAATCGCATCTCGTCTTCCATCTCGCGGTCGAACCGGGCCCGGAAGAGGTAATACCTCGCACGCAGCCAGAGTCCGCGAAGCCATGACGTCATCAACGCGTACCTCCAGTCAAGCCGGCTGCATGACGCGGCCCACGGCCGCGATCACGCGCTCGAACTCCGTGGCCTCCTGGGCGAGCTGTTTCCGGCCGGCAGCGGTGATCGAGTAGTACCGCGCGCGCCGCTTCGTGGGCGTGAGCTTCCACTCCGACCGCACCCAGCCCTTCACCTCCATCATCTGCAGCGCCGGATACAGCGTGCCTTCCTGCACGCGCAGGACATCCTCGGACAGCCGCTCGATGTGCTGGGCGATCGCGTAGCCGTGCATCGTGCCGACGGTGAGCGTCTTGAGCACGAGCATGGCGAGCGTTCCGGGGAGGAGCTCGGCACGTGACGGGAGGACCGACATACATTGGCTGCCTATGGGTAGGTAACCTTACCCTACACTTCCTGGCGCCGCTCCGTCAAGAGTTTCGCGCTCGGGCCTGGGTCGATGACAGGCCGGCCGTCAGGCCTCGAGCTCGCGCTGCAGCAGCATCCGGGCCTTCGCCCAGTCACGCTGCACCGTCCTCACGGTCACGCCTAACGCCTCGGCAATCTCGTCCTCGGTGAGGCCACCGAAGAACCGGCACTCCACCACGCGCGCGAGGCGCGGCTGGAGCTCGGCCAGGCGGTTCATGGCGCCGTCGAGCTGCAGGAGGGCGTCGGGCTGATCGTCGACGGCAATGTGGGAGTCGTCGAGCGTGATCCGGCGGCGTTCGCCCCCTCGCTTGAGCGTGGCGCGCGCCTTCGCGCGATCGACCAGGACGTGGCGCATCGCGATCGAGGCGACGGCGAGAAAGTGCGCGCGGTCGCGCCAATCCGCTCGCGATTGATCGACCAACTTCAGGTATGTCTCGTGGACGAGCGCCGTTGTGGAGAGCGTGCTACCCCTCGCCCGGAGTGCGAGCTGACGGTGCGCGATCGCTCGCAGCTCGTTGTAGACGAGCGGAATGAGCTGGTCGAGCGCCCCGTGCCTCCCGCTCCGCAGCTCCGTAAGCACGTCCGTGCGCACGGCTTCATTGGCAGTCTGGTCTCCGTTTCGGCCAGACGCGTCAGAGAACGGCTCGGGGACACGTGCGATGTCGTCTTTCGGCACGGCTTGTCGTTATCTCCCGAAGGCGGAGCCGACCGGCATCCGTCGAACATGAGACCGGGATCGGGCAAACGCAAACGGCACCGAAACCGTGTCCCTCCCAGGCAGACCGGAGGCACGACTATGCAGTACGACTGGATCGAAATTCACTTCAGGACGAAAGAGAACGAGCCCCGGATGGTGATCATCGACCGTGACAGCCAAGTCGGCCTGATCAGGCTCGAAGACGTGGTCGCGGATACGCCTCCAAGGGTGCCAGTGGCGCGGGGCCTGCACATCGTGGGCACAGTCGCGCCGGAAGACGGTCCGCTGGTGTGCTACAAGACCCCAACTGGCCTGGTTTGCTGGTAGCGCGTTACCGACCCTGATCAGTGACATCGACTAGACTGCCTACCGGCAAGTCGCGGAATCGGCGATCTCGGGCCAGGGCAGCGCGTCTGGAGGGCACGCGCTTCAGGTAGGCGGTCAGCACTTTGATCGCCACCTGCGGTTCTGAGAGCTGTACGCGAACGCCGGCCTCGAGCTCGAGCAGAGTCGAACCGAACGGCTCTCGGGCGAGGCTCGAATCGACGCGGATTCGAGCCGCGATGTTGTCCAGCACGCGCCGTGCGCTATCGACCGCTCCCACTCGCGCCAGCACTCCGGCGACAAGCATCTCGAGCTGCGTCGAAACCGGCTCCCGAATCAATTCGGGCGCTGCCGCCGCGGCGCTCCGTGCCACGCTCCACGCGGAGTCGGCCGTCGGCCGCTCGGTCGGGTCCCATGCCATGAGCTCGAGCCGGCAGGAACCGGCGAACCAATCGGGGGCGAACCTGTCGCCGTAGGATGTGCACCACCGCCGGGCTTCCCCATCGTCCGCGTCGACAAAATTGTATTCGAACAAACGTCCGACGATGCCGCGCGGGTCTTCGGCGTAGGGATCGGCGCGGTACGAACGAGCAAGCGTTAGGCGGGCCTGCTCGAAGTTGCCCTGCGCGTAGTGGATTGCGCTCAGCGCGTTCGGCGCGAGCGCCAGCGACGTGTCGGCCTCGCTCGCATCCGACAGCACCCGCTTGGCCGTCGCAAGCACGGAGTCCGCCGAGCCTCTGTCAGCCGTCTGCCAGTGCGTGAACAGGAGCATGCCGTGCGCCTCGAGCGCGCGCGCATCGTTCGGCCGGAGTCGGCGCGCCGCCTCACCGAACTGGATGCCGCGTCGCGTCGTCGCCCCCACCGAGTCTCTCACCACGCCGGTCCCGTATAACAGGAGAGCAGTCTTCCGCGCGAGCCACGCACGCTGAATGAGTGGCTCGACCCAGCCAGGGTCGGCGCGCGCTGCTCTTGCCAGCGCCGAATCCGCGCGACGAAGGCTCAGCCAGGCGCCAGCCATATCCCCCGCCTCGGCGAGATAGTCGGCGTCCAGCGTTCCCTTGTGCGCTCGGTTGACGCCATCGAGCGCCTGATCCACGCGAGTGCCCGCCCGCCACCCTTCCAGGCGGACCTGATCTCCCACGCGCTCACGCAGCATGGTAGCCACGGTCGGGACGAGCTGGTTGATCAAATCCACTTCGTCGCCGGGGTTCGCACCCGCCTCGCGACGCGCAATGCTGCGTCCCGTGCCGGCATCGGTGAGCTCGGCCGACACGACGACGCGTCCGCCGAGGCGGATGACGGTGCCGCCGACGAGCCACCGCACCCTGAGTGCGCGGGCGATCGCGCTCACCTGGCTCCGCCCGCCCCGATAGGGGAGCACCGCCTCCAGGGAGCGCACCTCGAGACGCGGTACGTCGCCTAACGCGGCGATGAGCGACGAGGTCACGCCGATGGCGAGGGGCTCGAGCTCGGCGTTGTTGCCGTGCTGGAAGACGAGAACGGCCACCGCCGGAGACGCCGACGACACGGCCCGGCTTCCTGGCCACCGCGACCAGGTGAGAGCAGCAACGATCACCAGTGCTGCCGCTGCCACTACCCACCTCGCCCATCGCGACCAGCCACGCGGGATTCTCACGTGTCGCGCCGGCTGCAAATCTCGCGGCAGGGCCGTGCGCAGGTGATCCAGCATCGCGTCGGCCGTTTGCCAGCGGTTCGCCGGCTTCTTTTCCAGGCACTTCATCACGAGGTCGGCGAGCACCGCCGGCACGTCAGGCCGGTGCGTCGCGATGGGATCGGGAGCCTGCGAGAGCTGTGCAGCCAGGACATCCTGTGCCGAGTCGCCCGTGAATGGGAGCCGACCGCTGAGCAGCTCGTAGCCAAGGATGCCGACCGCGTAGATGTCGGCGCGGTGATCCACGTTAGGATCGGCCGCGACCTGTTCCGGCGCCATGTACGCCGGTGTGCCGAGCATGACGCCGGCGCCGGTGGATGCCACGGCGCCGATCATGGTTTCGGCCACCTGCGTTGCCGCTCGAGCAACGCCGAAATCGGTGACCAACGCGTGGCGTCCGGACAGCAGCACGTTGTCCGGCTTGATGTCGCGATGGACGATGCCATTGTGATGCGCGTAGGCGAGTGCATCGCAGACATCGCGGAGAATGCTTACGGTGTCGTCGATCGACAGCGGGCCATCGCGAACGAGCCGCGCGCGCAGCGACCGCCCGGCTTCGTACGGCATGACGTAGAAGAGAATGCCCTCGGCTTCACCGGAGTCGTACAGCGGAACGATGTTCGGATGCCGCAGCCGGGCGGCAATCTCGATCTCGCGCAGGAACCGCGTGCTTCCGACCTGCGCGACGACCTCCGAGCGGACGACCTTGAGCGCGACCTCCCTCGCGTGCTTGAGATCGTGAGCGAGATACACCGTCGACATGCCACCGCGACCGAGCTCACGGACGATCCGATATCGCTCGGCGACGATCTGTGATTGTTGGAGCGCCGGTGTGTCGACAAGGCCCGCGAAGCGCTCGGACGCTGGTTCGTCGAGTAGCGGGTAGCCGCGCTCGCACTCCGCTACGAGCCGCTCGAGCTCCGCACGCTTCACCGCATCGCCACCACTCACTTCGGCGAACAGGGCAGCGCGGCGCTCCGGTGGGGTGTCGAGGAGCGCGTCAACAATCGACTCGAGCTGCTGCCACTGGTCCGGCGAGAGCGGATTGGACACGAGACGCTCCCGAAGTTCGGCGGCGTGAGGCCCGAGTCACGTCATCATGTCGGGTTTCGCCTGGGCACCTCGTTAAACCCATCAGGGAGACCGCAGATCACCCCGGTGGGGCACCAACATAGCTCCGGGTCCGGAGCGGAGACAGACGGTTGGATCGCGTGCGGCGTCTGCGATTCGACGGAATCCGCGTCGGTCGGCCGTCCAACATGATGAAAGCCACTCAGGAGGGCACGATGGTGCAGCTCCGAGCGTACGCCAGCCGCCATAGTCAACGTCAGGCGGCCGCGCGCCTTATTGCATGCGTCCGTGTGTGCTTCATTGCGCTGCTTGTCGGGTGCCACGACGACCCGTCGTCGCCGCCATCTTCACCGAAGACTTCGGTCAGCAAGCTTCGCGTCACCGTGTCGACGTCGGGAGCCGACGTCGACACGGACGGCTACATGCTGAGCATCGACCAAACACGCGAGCCGGTGCAAGTGGGGTCGAACGGGAGTGTCACGTTCTACGGGATCGGCGTGGGGACATACCAGCTTACCCTGACGGGGCTCGCGCCGAACTGTGTCGAGGGTCCCGGTTCGACACTGGTCGACGTGTTGTCGCCAGGGCTCGACATGAGCGCGGAGCTGCATGTCACCTGCTCGGCCTTCGGCAACGTCCGGGTCACCGTGGCGACCACCGGCGACGACCGCGATCCAAACGGTTTTGCGGCCTCGGTGAACAGCCACACCATTTCCTACTCTGCAAACGCCGACATCCCAGCGAACGACGGGACCGGTGTGGTTCGCGTGCCCGCAGGCCACTACACCGTTCAGCTCCGCGGCGTGGCCGCGAATTGCGATGGCGCCGACCTTGGCCCGCGCGAGCTCGATGTGGTGAGCGCGGCTACGGACACACTGGATTTCGCGATCGTGTGCAAACCGGCCAGGCGGCTCGCCTTCGTTACGGGCCTCAACACGCCCAACGCGGAGATCTACACCGTCCGCTCCGATGGGACGGGCCTGGTCTACCTGACCAACAACAGCGTTGAAGATACCGATCCGGCCTGGTCACCGGACGGCGCCAGGATCGCGTTCACGAGCACACGCGATGGCCCGCACGCCATCTACATCATGAACGAGAATGGCTCCAACGTGAACCGTCTCACGCCAGTCACGTGGGACAGCTTCCGCCCGGCATGGTCGCCCGACGGGTCCCGGATCGCCTTCGTGAGCGCTCGCAACGGCAACACCGATGTGTACGTGATGAAAGCCGACGGCACCGGCGAGCAGCGCCTAACGACTCATATGGCGCTCGACACCGACCCCGCGTGGTCGCCCGACGGCAGCAAAATCGCCTTCGCCAGTGAACGGGACGGGAACGCCGAGATCTACGTCATGAACGCCGACGGATCAGGCGTCACACGCCTAACGACCAACTCGACGGAAGACCGGCACCCCGCCTGGTCACCCGACGGCACACACCTGGCGTTCAGCACCACCCAATGCGGCAACCCAGACGATGCACAGACCTGCTATCCAACCATCTTCGTCGTCGGTCCAGGCGGTCCGCCAGTGATGGTCGGCACCGGCGATGATCCGGCGTGGTCGCCCGACGGGCGGCAGATCGCCGTCACTGGAGTATCCTGTTACGACTACTACTACTACTACGGTGAGTGCTCGATAACGGGGCTCGGGATTCTGGTACCGTTCACGAACGGCACGCCGGGGTCTCAGCCGGCATGGGATCCGCAGCTCACCTCCGGTCAGCATGGCCAACCGACGTGGCGACCATGAGGATTGCGACCGGACATGTGGCCGCGACGGTTCTCGCGACGTCGTTACTCGCCGCGTGCCACGACGACGACGCCGCTCGGCTCACGGCCCCGACGCCTCCCGCCATAACCGGCGCGTCGATCGCTCCGAACCCGACCAACGTGCTCGGTGCCGTCGCGACGGTCCGGGTGCGCGATGCGGACAGCGTCGCGGTGAGGTTCTCGCTTACCGGCGACGCGGTGACGGTCGATAGCCTAACGCCAGCCGTGACTGTCGCGGGCGACTCCACGGTGGTCCCCATCCTCGGGCTCCTGCCCGCTCGCGCCTACACCCTGACACCGGTCGCATACGGCGCCGGTGGCGCCACGCTCGGCGAATCTCTCAACTTCACGACGGACACGCTCCCGTCGGATCTTCCACGCTACACGACAACCGGCACCAACCCTTCGCCGGGATACGTGGTGTTTGCCGCGGGCGTATTCGGGCTCGTGATCGACAACTCGGGGCGCGTCGTCTGGTATCGGCGATTCCCGAACAAGGGACCGGGCCTCAACTTCATCGCGCAACCCAACGGTCGCTTTACCGCCCGTCCGCAAAGCGATCCAGCCGTCCTGGGACACTGGGTGGAGGTCGATCCGTTAGGCAGCGTGACGCGCGAGCTGGGATGTGGCCGCGGCCTCCAGCCGCGACTCCACGACTTCATCGGCGAGCGCGACGGAAGCTACTGGCTGCTCTGCGATGAGACGCGGGATATGGATCTCACCGGCGAGGGCGGCGTGGCGCACGCGTCGGTGACTGGAACCGTGGTGCAACACCTCTCCGGCAGCGGCGAGCTGCTATTCGACTGGAGCCCCTTCGACCACTTCGCGATCACGGATGGCAACCCGGACGATCGACGCGGCGCTCTCGTGAACTGGACGCATGGGAACGCATTCGACTTCGACACCGACGGCAACCTGATCGTCTCGTTCCGCAACCTGAGCGAGGTGACGAAGATCGACGTACGCACCGGTAACGTGTTGTGGCGTCTCGGAGGCCGGCAAAACGAGTTCACGTTCGTCGATGGCCCGACGCCATTGTTCGCCGGCCAGCACAGCGCCCGCGCGTCCGCACCGGGCGCCCTCATGCTGCTCGACAACGTCGGCGACCCGACGGAATCGCGGGCCGAGTGGTACACGATCGATGAGGGCACGCGGACGGCCCGTCTGGTGCGCTCCTACGGCACACCGGGCATCATCACCCTCATTGGCGGCAGCATGCAGTCCTTGCCGGGCGGGCGCACGCTCGTGTCGTTCGGGACCGCGGGTCGCGTGGAGGAGTACGACTCCGAGGGCCGCGTCGTGTGGCAGATCGATGGCAACCCCGGATACGTCTTCCGGGCACAGCGCATCCGGTCGCTCTACAACCCGGGTACCGACCTCACGCGGTGACCTAACGCCGCGGATGTCGGGTTTGGTGGCTGACTCTCGTTATGTGCGGTGCCAGGCCGCGAGATGATGTGTGACGCTCGCGAGGTCCCACGACCGCAAGCAACGAGGAGCCAATGTTCGCGAAGATCGGAGTACCTAGCTGGGGGCATCTGATCGTTGCCGGCGCCATCGCCTCAGCATGCACCGATGCGCCGGCCCGCGTGATGCAGCCCACCACGCCACAGCTCGACGCCGTGAAGTTCTGGGAAGACAATGCGACCACACGGTGGAACCGCAGGGCAACGGAGCTTTTCGGCACAACCACGCTACCCAATGGGCAGGCCGCCGCGAGTCGCATCCTCACGTATCTCTCGATCGCGCAGCATCGCGCGGCCCTCGCGGCCGAAGCGAGCAAGGACGGATCGACGCACCCATCGGTGTCCGTGGCCATCGGCGCCGCGTCGGTGGTGGTCCTGAGCCAGTTCTACCCGCTGAGTGCGGCGACGCTCGAGACACAGTTCGACGCGGACCTCGCGGCGCAAGGGTGGCCCGGCCGGAAGAATCAGGATGCGACATCCGGAGAAGCGGTCGGCCGCGCGGTGGGCGCCGCCGTGCTCGCCCAGGCCGCGACCGACAACTACCTCGCAGTCGTTCCGCCGACACAGCCGCCCGGCCCGGGCAAGTGGGCCCCACTGCCCAACCCCGTGCGTTCGCTCTTCGGCGTTAGGCCGTTCTTCCTCACGTCCGCCGATCAGATCCGCCCGGGACCGCCGCCGGCGTTCGGCTCGGCGGAATACCTCGCCGCACTCGCCGAGATCCGCGGGATCTCCGACACGCGCACGACCGAGCAGGTATCGATTGCCCAGACGTGGGCGTTTGGGGCCGCACCGTTCACGGCGGGCGCCGAGAACCTGATCGCCGATCAGCTCCTCGCCGAGCATCATCGCAGCGAGAAAGACGCGGCGCGCATCCTGGCGTACGCAAACGCCGCGGCGTTCGACGCGCAGATCGCGTGCTGGGACGCGAAGTTCTTCTACTATTTCATTCGACCGACGCAGGCAGACCCGGCGATCACGGTGGCGGTCCCGCTTCCGAACCACCCGTCTTATCCATCGGGCCATGCATGCATCACGGCCGCGATCATGTCCGTGCTGATGGACGCGTTCCCGAGCGAGCGAGATCGGCTGGAGGAGATCATCGAGATCGCAGGGCTGTCCCGGATGTACGGTGGCATCCACTACCGCTTCGATATCGATGCTGGAGGCGCCATCGGTCGTCAGGCGGCTGCGCTCGCGTTGGCGGGGTCGCTCGAGTAGACGGTACCACGAACGCTGACCACGCGGACGGCGCTTCGCGCCGACGCGGAACACGCTGAGCCATTTTTCGGCGTCCTCAGCGCCCGGCGCGCAGCGCCGCCTGCGTCTTCAGCGTCCGTGGTTCTGCCGAGGTTCTGCCGATGTGACGGGCCAGCCCGGTCCGATGCCAGCCACGGATGCGCGCTGGCCACTGGAATTGTGAACGCGGTGACCAGTCTCCAGTTTGTGAGGGCATGGTGGATACGAACCATCACGCCATCGCTCATCCGGAGATCACTCATGCGAGTCCGAGGTCGTTTGCCCTTCGTTCGAACGTCATTCATCGCGCTCACTATCGCGGCCGCATCTCTGGCGTCCGCGCGGCTGTCGGGAGCCCAGTCACTCGATGCCAACCAACAGCTCGCGCGCGACATCTACAAAGAGCTGATCGAGATCAACACGACCAGCGATGCCGACCCGGGCGGCACCACGCAGGCGGCCGAGGCGATGCGCAAGCGGCTTCTGTCGGCCGGGTTTCCGGAAGGCGACGTGCAGGTGCTGAGCTCCGGGCCGCGCGATGGGAACCTCGTCGCACGCCTGCGCGGGTCCGCCGGTTCGGGGCGGAAGCCGATCCTGCTGCTCGCGCACCTCGACGTCGTGCCCGCGAAGCGCGAGGACTGGAGCATCGATCCGTTCGTATTCACCGAGAAGGATGGTTTCTACTACGGACGCGGCACGAGCGATGACAAGGCCATGGCCGCCATCTGGATCGCGAACATGATTCGGATGAAACGCGAAGCCTACGTGCCCGATCGGGATCTCATCGTCGCGCTCACGTCGGACGAAGAGAACGGCGACCACAATGGCGTGGAGTGGCTGCTGACGAACAAGCGCGAGCTGATCGACGCAGCGTACGCGCTCAACGAAGGCGGCGGCGGCTTCCTCAAGAACGGCAAGCCGTTCGTGCATAACGTGCAGGCCGCCGAGAAGGTCTACTACGACTTCACCTTCGAGGCCCGCAACAAGGGCGGGCACAGCTCGCGTCCCATCCGTGACAACGCCATCTACCATCTGGCCGATGCGCTGGCGCGGCTCGAGCGGTACGACTTCCCCGTCAAGCTCAACGACGTGACGAAGGCGTACTTCGAGCGGCTGGGCCAGGTCGAGACCGGACAGACGGCGGCCGACATGCGAGCGGTCGCGAAGAACCCGAAGGACACCGCGGCCGTGCGCCGCCTCTCGGCGCAGCCGGTCTACAACTCCATGCTGCGCACGACGTGCGTGGCGACGATGCTCGAGGGCGGTCACGCGCCTAACGCGCTTCCACAGCTCGCACGCGCCAACGTGAACTGCCGCGTGCTGCCCGACCACGACGTGAAGGACGTGCAGGCGACGCTCGTCAGGCTGGCGGGGGACACGGCGGTGCACGTGTCGCCGGCACCGGAACCCCGCGGCGGCCCGGCCTCCCCACTGACACCCGAGGTCCTCGGCCCCGTCGAACGTCTCACGAAAGAGATGTGGCCCGGCATTCCGGTCGTACCGATCATGGGCACCGGCGCGACCGACGGGCGGGCGTTGCGTCAGAAAGGCATTCCGACGTACGGCGTGTCGGGACTGTTCGGCGACATGAACGACTCGCGCGCGCACGGACGCGACGAGCGCATGCTGATCAAGTCGTTCTTCGACGGGCAGGAGTTTTTGTATCGGCTCGTGAAGGAGCTGTCGGGCGGGCGGCCGGTTTCCTGATGGGTCTGGTGAGATAAGTCCCGGGTCGCACGGACTATTGACGGTCCGTGCGCACCGACCCACACTCGGTGCGGAAACATCTGTTGTTCGTTCCACGCCGCACAGGAGGAACCCGGGATGCTGTTTTCCCAGTCGTTCGACACGCGCGCTCGCCGAATTACGGCAGCATGCCTCGCCCTTGTCGCCTTCGCAGCGTGCTCCGATGCACCTAACGGGATCACGCCGCCAACCCCACCGTCCGATCCCAACCTCGCGGCCGTTGGCCGAGACGATGACCTGGGCCCTGCGCTGGCGGCTCAGGGAAAGCACACGGGACGCCTGATGGGCGACCGTGACCTCCTCGGCACCGCAGTCGGTCGGCTCAGCAACGGTCGCCCCGAGGTGACCGTGTTCGCAAGGAACGCAGGGGCTGCTTCACGCGTGCCGAAAGACCTCGATGGCGTTCCGGTCACGGTCGAGGTGACCGGTGAGATCACAGCGCTGCCGGCAGCTGCCAAGACAGCCCCACACGCGAAACCCGGTGGCCGTGGCAGCGCCAGCATCAAGCCAACGGACTACGCTCGGCCAGCGTTCGTCGGCATGTCGACCGGGAACGCACTCGAGTGCGCGGCCGGAACGATCGGCGCCAAGATCTCGAAGAGCGGTACCATCTACGCGCTCAGCAACAATCACGTGTACGCGCGTGAGAACGCCGCCAGCCTGGGTGAAACGATTTACCAGCCCGGTCGCTACGACCTCAATTGTGGGTCGGGGTCTCAGTACGCGTGGGCCACCCTCGCCTTCTTCCAGAACATCAATTTCAGCGGCAACAACACTGTCGACGTCGCGCTGGCAAAGCTGAACAACGCAAGTCAGCTCAATGCGACGACTCCGTCGAACGGATACGGCGCGCCCAGCTCCACGACGGCGAACGCGACGCTGAACATGGCCGTCATGAAGTACGGGCGAACGACGGCGCTCACGACTGGCGTAGTCGTAGGAGTCAACGTGACGATCCGGGTCCAGTACACGGACGGCGTCGCGACCTTCGTGAGTCAGGTCCAGATCAAAGGTGACAAGGGCTCGTTCAGCAGGGCCGGCGACTCCGGCTCGCTGATCGTCACACAGAACGGAAAGAATCCAGTCGCCCTGCTGTTCGCCGGCGGAGGGACGTCGACATTCGCCAATCCGATTGGACCGGTACTGCAGGCAGTGGGCGGAACGATCGTCTCGCAGTAGGGGACTGAGGTGCAGTTTCGAGGCGGGCACGCGGCGCTGGTCGTCGCGCTCGCGACCATGAGTGTCGCGTGCTCGTCTCGGGCTGGTCAGGAGGGGGATTCGACGCCGATGGGCCGTTCGATCGAAGCCGTCCAGAGCTCACACACCGATTCGCTGATGCGAATCCCGGGCGTCGTGGGAACGGCCATCGGGCTGTGCGACGGATCGCCGTGCATCAACGTGCTCGTGGTTCGCGCGACGCCTGAGCTTCGCAAAGCCATCCCCGATTCGCTCGAGGGATACCGCGTCATCCTGGACGAGACCGGAACCATAAGGGCACAGGACTCATCCCGACGTTGATCGAGTCGTAGGCAACCAGGTCTACCCGCCTCTGGCACTGAACTGCACAAAACGTCGCCTTCTCGAACTGAGTCGGCGGCGTCTTGCAATTCCGATAGCGTCGCCTGACCGCCCGTTGGTCGCGCGTTGACGCGCTGACGCTGTGGGTGACCGGAATTTGATTCCGCCTCCGCATTATTGGGGTGAGGACTTCATCAAACGAACGCCAGGCCAGAGACAGAAGCTTCTCTGGTGACTTTCAAGAGACTCGTCGCCGTATCATGGACACCGTTGGCAGGACGCAGTTCGACGGTTCCGCAGACCACCCAATCACGCTCAAGAGTGGGATCGCCGGTCGGTCCCAGAGGATAAGACCATGCTTTCCGATACCACCGCCTTTGGGCCGCGCATGGCACGGCATGAATGGCAGATGCTGCTCGATCGCTGGCAAAGATTGCAGCCGTACGCCGATCGGTTCGCGACGGCTTTTTTCGACACGCTCTTCGGCTGCGAGCCCGACTTCGCACATCAGTTCGGTGGCGCAACGCTCGAGGCGCAGTTCCTCCGCTTCGCCCACCTGCTCACCGAGATCGTTTCGGCCGAGGACGATCGCGAGGAGCTGGACCATCGGATCGAGCAGATCGTGCAGCGCTACGCGCGGGACGACTCCGCGACAGGGAAGTCGCGCGCTGTCAGGGCTGCGATCGCGATGATGCTTCAGGAGGTCGAGAGAGTCGGACTGACGCCGCAAATGCGGTCGGACTGGCGGTCCGCCAGCGCCGCCGTAAGCGGTATGCTGCGGGGGACCAGGTGGCAGCCGGCTCGGCCGAACGGCTCGACGATTCTGCAAACGGCGCTGCGGGCGGAGCTCGCGGC
>Ga0070675_100002654_pt1 | contig 13445 bp, 5 predicted proteins | sample KBSM43metaG_FD_65343 | JGI IMG/M metagenome (GOLD analysis project Ga0070675, IMG submission 65343) | Miscanthus rhizosphere microbial communities from Kellogg Biological Station, Michigan, USA - KBS M4-3 metaG | ecosystem: Host-associated > Plants > Roots > Rhizosphere > Soil ...
GTGTAGCTGTCGGTGAACATGTCCCCGCTCACCCGGTCGTCGCTCAGGATCACGGTCGCCGTCGTGGTTCCGTCATAAACCTTGTTGACGCCGGTCGCGCTGACGGTCAGCGCCCGGGCCGTGATGTTGGCCGTCGTCGAAACCGTCGTGTTGAACGTGTAGTTGCCAGCGTCGGTGCCGCTGATCGAAATGCCGCTGACATTGATGCTCTTGCCGGTACCAACGTTCTTGTCCGCGAAGCTTGCCGTCGTGTAGCTGGTAGTGAAGACATCGCCGGACACCCGGTCGTCGCCCAGCGTTACGGTCGCCGCCGTCGTGCCGTCATACACCTTGCTCGCACCTGCCGCCGTCACCGTCAGTGCCCGGGCCGTGATGTCAGCCGTCGTCGTCGCACTCGTGTTGCTCAGTGTGTAATTGCCGGCATCGGTGCCGCTGATCGCAATCCCGCTGACATTGACGCTCTTGGCCGTGCCGACGTTCTTGTCCGCGAAGCTCGCCGACGCGTAGCTGTCGGTGAACAGGTCGCCGCTCACCCGGTTGTCGTTCAGGGTCACGGTCGCCATCGTCGTCCCGTCGTAGGCCTTGTTCACGCCGGTTCCGCTGACCGTCAGCGACCGGACTGTGATGTCGGCCGTTGTCGAGGCCGTCACGTTGAACGTGTAGTTGCCGGCGTCAGTGCCACTGATGCTGATGCCCGACACGGAGACCGTCTTGCCGTTCGCGACGTTCTTGTCCGCGAAGTTCGCCGTCGTGTAGCTGTCGGTGAACACGTCGCCGCTTACCCGGTTGTCACTCAGCGTCACGATGGCGGCCGTCGTGCCGTCGTAGACCTTGTTCACGCCGGTCGCGCTGACGGTCAGCGCCCGGCCCGTGATGTCAGCCGCGGTCGAGGCCGTCGTGTTGACCGTGTAGTTACCGGCGTCGGCGCCGCTGATGCTGATGCCCGACACGGAGACCGTCTTGCCGGTCCCGACGTTCTTGTCCGCGAAGGTTGCCGTCGTGTAGCTGTCGGTGAACACGTCGCCGCTCACCCGGTCGTCGCCCAGGGTCACCGTGGCCGCCGTCGTGCCGTCGTACACCTTGTTCACGCCGGTCGCGCTTACCGTCAACGGGCGCGCGGTGATATTGGCGCTGGCGGTCGCCGTGGTGTTGCTCAGCGTGTAGTTGCCGGCGTCGGCGCCGCCGATGCTGATACCGCTGACACTGATGCTCTTGCCGGTGCCGACGTCCTTATCCGCAAAGGTTGCCGATATGTAGCTGTCGGTGAACACGTCGCCGCTCACCCGGTTGTCGCTCAGGTTCACGGTCGCCATGGTCGTCCCGTCGTAGACCTTGTTGACACCCGTCGCTGTCACCGTCAACGGCCGCGGCGTGATGTCGGCCGTCGTCGAGGCCGACGTGTTGAACGTGTAGTTGCCGGCGTCGGTGCCGCTGATGCTGATGCCCGACACCGAGACCGCCTTGCCCACGGCCACGTTCTTGTCCGCAAAGGTTGCTGACGTGTAGCTGTCGGTGAACACGTCGCCGCTCACCCGGTTGTCGCTCAGGGTCACCGTGGCCAACGTCGTGCCGTCGTACTGCTTGTTGACGCCGGTTGCGCTGATCGTCAGCGGCCTGGCCGTGATATCGGCCGTCGCCGTGGCCGTCGAATTAAACGTGTAGTTGCCGGCGTCGGTGCCGCTGATGGCAATCCCGCTGACACTGATGCTCTTGCCGGTACCGACGTTCTTGTCCGCGAAGCTCGCCGCCGTGTAACTGTCGGTGAAGACGTCGCCGCTCACCCGGTCGTCACTCAGCGTCACAGTAGCCATCGTGGTCCCGTCGTAGACCTTGATCACGCCCGTCGCGCTGACCGTCAACGGCCGCGGGGTGATGTTGGCGCTGGCGGTCGCGGTCGTGTTGCTCAGGGTGTAGTTGCCGGCGTCGATGCCGCCGATGCTGATGCCCGACACCGAGACCGTCTTCCCTGTCCCGACGTTCTTGTCCGCAAAGGTTGCCGACGTGTAGCTGTCGGTGAATACGTCACCGCTCACCCGGTTGTCGGTCAGCGTCACCGTGGCTGAGATCGTGCCGTCGTAGACCTTGTTCACGCCGGTCGCGCTGACCGTCAGCGGCCGCGGCGTAATGTCGGCCATCGCCAAGGCCGTCGTGTTGAACGTGTAGTTGCCGGCGTCGGTGCCGCTGATGCTGATGCCGGTGACACTGATGCTCTTACCGGTACCAACGTTCTTGTCTGCAAAGGTTGCAGACCCGTAGCTGCTCGTGAAGGCGTCGCCGGCCACCCGGTCGTCGCTCAGCGTTACGGTCGCGGCCGTGGTCGCGTCGTACACCTTGTTGACGCCTGCCGCCGTCACTGTCAGTGGCCGGGCCGTGATGTCGGCCGTCGCCGTGGCCGTCGTGTTGAACGTGTAGTTGCCGGCATCGGTGCCGCTGATGCTGATGCCCGACACGGAGACCGTCTTGCCGTTCGCGACGTTCTTGTCCGCGAAGCTCGCAGACGTGTAGCCGGTCGTGAAGACATCGCCGGCCACGCGGTCGTCGCTCAGCGTCACAGTAGCCGCGGCTGTGCCGTCGTAAACCTTGTTCACAGCGGTCGCGGTGACCGTCAGCGGCCGGGCCGTGATATCGGCCGTCGCAGAGGCCGTCGTGTTGCTCAGCGTGTAGTTGCCGGCGTCGGTGCCGCTGATGGTAATTCCGCTAACACCGATGCTCTTGCCAGCACCGACGTTCTTGTCCGCAAACGTTGCCGTCGTGTAGCTGGCTGTGAAGACGTCGCCGCTCACCCGGTCATCGGTGAGCGTCACCGTGGCCGCTGTGGTGCCGTCATAGATCCTGTTCACGCCGGTCGCGCTGACCGTCAGCGGCCGCGGCGTGATGTCGGCCATCGCCGAGGCCGTCGTGTTGAACGTGTAGTTGCCGGCATCAGCGCCGCTAATCGAAATCCCGGTCACGCTGATGCTCTTGCCCGTGCCGACGTTCTTGTCCGCAAAGGTCGCCGAGCTGTCGCTGGTCGTGAAGACATCGCCGGACACCCGGTCGTCGCTCAGCGTCACGGTCGCGGCCGTGGTCGCGTCATACACCTTATTGACGCCTGCCGCCGTCACCGTCAGCGGCCGAGCCGTGATGTCGGCCGTCGCCGTAGCCGTTGTGTTGAATGTGTAGTTGCCGGCGTCGGCGCCACTAATGGTGATGCCCGACACCGAGACCGTCTTGCCGGTCCCAACGTTCTTGTCCGCGAAGCTCGCCGACGTGTAGCTGGTCGTGAAGACATCGCCGGCTACCCGGTTGTCGCTCAGGGTCACCGTCGCCGCCGTGGTCCCGTCATACTGCTTGTTGACGCCCGTCGCCGTCACTGTCAGCGGCCGCGAAGTGATGTTGGCGCTGGCTGTTGCCGTGGTGTTGCTCAGTGTGTAGTTGCCGGCGTCGGTGCCGCTGATGCTGATGCCGCTGACACTGATCGACTTCCCCGTACCAACGTTCTTGTCGGCGAAGCTCGCGCTGGTGTAGGCGGCGGTGACCGCATCTGTTCCGACCTTGTCGGAACTCAGCGTAACGGTGGCGACTGTCGTCCCGTCATACTGCTTGTCGACACCGGTCGCCGTGACCGTCAGGTTGCGAACCGTGATGTTGGCGGTCGCGGAGGCCGTCGTGTTGGTCAGGTTGTAGTTGCCCGCGTCCATGCCGGTGATACTGATGCCCGTAACGCTGATCGACTTGCCCGTCCCGACGTTCTTGTTCGCGAAGGTCGCGCTTGCATACGCAGCTGTAACGGCATCGCCAACCAGCTTGTCCGAGCCCAGCGTCACCGTGGCCACCGTCGTCGCGTCGTACACCTTGTCAGCGCCAGTCGCCGTGACCGTCAAGTCACGTGCTGTGATATCCGCTGTGGCCGTTGCGGTTGTTGAGCTGAGCACGTATTTCGCCGCCGCCGTGCCCGTCAGACTGAGACCAGTCACAGTAACGGTCTTTCCTGTGCCGACGTTCTTGTCGCTAAAGGTCGCGGTGCCACCCGTGACTGAAACGTCTTCGGTAACCGTCAACGCGCTCGTGAAATTTCTTCCGGTGATGGTCGCGGCGGTGGTCCCGTTGTAGACCTTGTTCGATACGGTCACCGTCGGCGTGAGTGTCCGATCAATCGAGTACGTCTGGCCGGTGAAGTTGCCATTACCAGCACCGGTACCACCTAATTTGTTTGCTGAAGCGTCGACTATCGAGTCGTTGTCGACAAGGTTCAGGCCTAAGGTGCCAGTTCCATTTCCCGTTGTTGCGGTAACCGTGTAACTGCTGCCGCTGCCGGTGACGCCGCTGATCCCAGGCGCACCTGTCAGACCGGGGCTAACAAGCGAAAAGTCAGATGAATCAACGCCTGTGACGTTGACGTTGAAGTTCACCGACCACGATACGCTCGCCGCGTTGGTCGGCGAAGAACTCACGCGATTGATAGACGCGACCGCCGGACCAACGACCGTAACTGCGTTTGCGAGCGTGAAGGTCGGACTTGCGCCCTGACTGCATCCGTCGTTCTGATAAGCAATGAAATATGCGTTGTAGGTTCCCGGTGCCGTCGGCGCCGTAATAGAAAAGCTTTCGGGAAAGGTTCCGGTCGCGTCATGGTTTGTATGGTCGACGCACGTCACCGCGCCAGGAGCCGTCGTCGATATGAGCCAACCTGTTGCACGCCAATTGTTGTTTCCGCCGCCGTTGTCCGTGGTGACGTTGACCTGCGCAGTAATCGAAGCGCCGGCACCAACGGTGACGCTTGTGACGCCGTTGAGTGTTACGAAGTTGATGGTTCGACTGTCTGTGAAAGTCGTCTGCGCGCGGCGTACTCCGGCAGGCGTGACCTGCTTCGCCATCAGATAAAACCGCACGTTCAAGTCGTGTTCTTCTGGCGCCCACGTATCCCAAATCAGATTTCCCTCGGGGTCGGTCGGAACATGAAGCACGTAGTCATCGTGCACCGCCGGGTCTTCCTGGAACACAAGGGTAACTTCGGAATCCGGCTCCCATCCTGAACCCGTGATGATTGCCCGCGTTCCCGGGGCGTAGTCGTCCTTATCAGTCTTGATGGTGGGGAAACGATAGACCTCGGCATTCGGGGCGCCGCCGCCCATCGTCACCGCGTATCCCTCGATATGCGGCGACGCGACCGCATGCGCACGCGCGGTGAGCAGATCGCCTGTCTGCGCGAAGCTGCCCATGCCGTACGAATACGGATCGGGGAATTCGGCGGGGACAAACAGGTCGCTCGTCTGCACCGGAACGTTATTGTGCGAACCACCGGCGATCAAGACGCTGTTGTTGTTGGGAAGAAGAACAGCCGCGTGACCGCTGCGCTCGAAGCTGAGCGTCGTGGTAGTTGCTTCGAAAATCTGTGACGACGGCTCGAAGATTTCAGCAGACTTGAGATCGTCCGTGCCATTGTTGCCGCCGGCCACCAGCACGCGCCCGTCAATCAGCGTGGTCGCGGATGCGCCCGTTCGCGGCGACAGCATCGGAAGCACAGTCGGTGTCGCCGTTCCCGTCTCCGGGTCCCACACCTCGGCGTTCCGCAGCACGCCGTCGATGCTGTTGTTGCCGCCGACAATCAAGACCTTTCCATCCTGGAGTTTCGCGGCAGCGTGCCCACTGCGCGGCTGCGTCATCGCGCCGCCCAGCACCGACGCGCCGGCGACAGGATCGAAGAGCTCGAGGTCCGCGCTGATTAAATCGCCAGCGGTCCCACCGGCGATGAGAACGCGGCCATCGTCGAGCAACGTCGCCGTATGTCCGACGCGCGCGAGCAGAAGATGCCCGGCGAGCGAGAACGATCCGGTGTTCGGATCGAACACGACGACGGAGTCCGTCGGTGTGCCGTCGACCGATCCGCCCGCGATGAGCGTGCGGCCATCCTTCAAGGCAACAGCGGCTGCGGCGACGCGGCTCTCTGGTGTCGTACCCAGTGACGCCCACGTTCCAATGGCCTGCGGCAGTTCGGCGCGAATGCTGTGCGTCGCCGCGAAGACGAGAGCGGCAAGCACGACACCGAGCACTACACGGTTCTTCAACGGCGTTCTCACGCAGCCTCCTGTGCCAACCCAAGACACATGTCCCGCGTCGCGGCTGGCTGCGCGCGCACGCGGGGCCGGGACCTTTGGGTTATTCGAACGGCACGAAGGGCAATGGATATGCCCCTATGGTTCAGGTAGCGTCAGCTTCGCGCTGCGTGTGAAATCGACTTCTGGCTTGTGCGTCAAGTACGAGACGTCTTCTCTGAGAAGGTTTTAGTTCCGCGCGGGGTCAGTACTTCGGTGCTGGTGTATGCGCGCGTGCGGACTGTTTGATCTGGATCACGAACACATTCGCGTGTTCTACCTGAAGACCCTTTCACGGATCTGCGCGCTCGTCTCGTGGATGCGTTGAGGACGAGGAATGTTCACACTGCTGCATCAACACATTGACTACGACGACGCGAAAACAGTCCTGAAAGCCGGAGTCGTTTAGTCTCTGCGGGCGGCAACTTGTTCAACACGACTCTCGCCGCCGTGACTCTTTGTCACGGAGCGCTTTGAGTTTGCGGCTACTGCGTCGATAAAGCGCCGCGTGGCTGCGGCCTTGCACACCTCCGAAATCTGTCGCGATAACAGAACGGTTAATGGATCCCGATCGCTCCCCCGGGTCGTTCATCGATTCTTCGCGCTTCGACACCCTCGTGCGTACGCGCACGTGGGCGTGGCTCGACGCGCTCAGTCGTCGTCTGCACCTCGACGTGCAGCTCGTCGATCCCCACGGGCATCCCGGGGTGCCGACCAACGTTGCCGACCAGACTGCGCTCGCGCGTCTTGTCGCATCACCTCTGCCCGAGCTGCGCAACCTGGTAAGTGCGGCGGCAGCGCGGCGGACCCGTCAAATCGCGGTGGTGCAGGGTCTTCGAATTTCTGCATACCCGTTGAGCGAGAGCAGTGACGTCATTGGTGTCGTCCTGATCGCGTATCCGATGTCGGGCCGACGCGGCACCGGTGAAGAGCCAATCGGTCTGGAGATCGCCGCGCAGAGCATCGTCGTCGGCATACAGGCGCACTTGCAGGCGACGCCGGTCGCGATGCGAGACTCTTCGTTCGACGATGTTTCTTTGCTCGGCCATGTGCTCGACGCGATGGCTGCACACGGGACCGACCGCGAGATCATGGCGGCGTTTGCGGCGGCACTTGCCTTCTGGAAGCGCGTTGATGTCTACGGATACGTGATGACCGCAGACGGGATGTTCGCGGCGGAAGTCTCACCGCCGGTCCCGGCAAAAACGCAGATGCCTGCGAACATTCCGATGGACGCACTGCCCGCGGCGAGTGTGCTCACGCCACTCTCACGCGCGCAGATTCAGGCGCTCGGCATCACACACGGTCCCGACGTTTTCGTCGCGCGGATTCCGGACGGCGATTTCCCATGGCTGATCGTCTTCTGCGGTGCGATCTCGCGAGCTGAGGCGGCGCGTCTCGGTCTATACGTGCGGCTGCTCGACCAGTTGGTCCGAACCGCTGTTTCCGAAGCGACCATCAAACTGGTTTCCGCGATGTCTTCACACCTGCTGGAGCACGGAGACGCGGCAAGCGACGCTGCGTCGGCCGCTCTTGATGCGCTGAATGCCAGTACGGGCATGGCATCGAGCGCGCTGAAAGTGACAACCTCGTATGGGGCGCCGCTGATCCAGCTTGGGCAGATGGAGCCTCGACACGGTGACGGCCCGCGCGGGTCGCGCCTAGTGATCGTCCGCCGCGTGCCGAACCGATACACATTGACACTCGTGCTGACATCCGCTGAAGGCCGGCGCGTGACGCGACAGCACCGTGAAATCGCCGACGCAGGGGCGAACCTGCTCGATGCGTTCGTCCGAAGCGTCCTCGGCCGTCTGCAGCAGCAGGATCGTCGCACCGCGGCTCGCTCATTCGACGAAGTGCTCGATCGATTCGCCGGGCAGGCAATCGAGCGCGGCACCGCGGTGTCAATGGTCGTCCTGCTGATGGCCGATGCCGCGTCTTTTCCGGGGCTGACGCAGCAGTGGATTGGACGCATCCGCGGCGTGATGAGAGCTGCCGACATTGTCGGCATGCTGGGCGAGGGCGAGATTGCGCTGCTGCTGCACGACACGCCTCTCGATCGCGCGGAGGCGGTTGCGCAACGCATCGTGAAGATGCTGGAAACCATCGCGGATCGTCATCCGTCCCCCGTTGTGGCGACCGGCGTGGCGACCCGGGTGCCCGGCAGCGGTGGCGGTACGGGGCTGGCCGCTGAAGCGCGCAACGACGCGATGCTGCGAGCGACCGCATCGCTCATTCACCAGCAACCGCGAAGTTCATGAAGCAGGGTCAGGGCAGCTGACCAAGGACGCAAGAGTTGATTGGCCTGGACTTCCTGCCTAACGCATCGGATCAGCCGAGATAACGGGATCGTGTTCCGCGTCCAGAAAATCCTCTGATTTTCAGGCGACCGTCTGGGTTTTCTGGATTTCTGCACGGTTGGACCGAGTGGGCAAAATGCCCTTACATTCGACCGATGTGTGACTTACGGTGGCAGACAAATGTCTGCCCCATGTGGCGAATTCCTTGCAAGACGGTGCAAATTGACGTCGACCGCGGAACACGACCTCCTTTTCAGGCAGCTCTAACATGACGATGACAGCGACAGGCGTAGACGCCGGTAGCCGCACCAATTTGCTTGCTGGTATGCGGATGAAGACCAACGTGGAACTGGTTGGTCGCAGCGCGGAAATCATTGCCCTGCAGCACGAAGTGGAGCGCGTAGCGCGATCTGACGCCAAGGTGCTCATCACCGGCGAGAGCGGCGTCGGCAAGGAGATCGTCGCTCGCAGCATTCACACGCGGAGTCCGCGCGCGGGCCACGTGTTTGCGCCGGTCAACTGCGCGGGCCTTCCTGAAACGCTGCTCGAGTCAGAGTTGTTCGGTCACGTGAAGGGCAGTTTCACGGGTGCGTACCGCGACAAGCCGGGGAAGATGGAAACGGCGCATCTCGGGACGGTGTTCCTCGATGAAGTCGGCGAAATGACCCTGCGGATGCAGGGCATGTTGTTGCGCTTCCTCGAGACGGGCGAACTGCAGAAGGTCGGAGCAGACGGCAGCACCAGACACGTGAACGTGCGCGTCATCGCCGCGACCAACCGCGATCTCCGCGAGCTGGTGGCGCGAGGCGTCTTCCGCGAAGATCTCTTTTATCGATTGAACGTCATTCACATCATGGTGCCGCCGCTTCGCGAGCGGCGCCAGGACATCCCGCTGCTCGTCAATCAGTTCCTGTCGCAATTCGCGACGGCCAATCGCACGCAGATGTTGACGGTATCGCCTGAGGCGATGAACACACTGATCGCGTACTCATGGCCTGGCAACGTCCGCGAACTCGAGAACGCAATGGAGCGTCTCGTGGTCACGCTGCAGGGCACTACGATTGAAGCCGAACATCTGCCGACGGAAATCCGAGGCAACGCCGGTTCAGTCGCGCTGAGACCGAAACGGGAACGGCGCCGCACGGTCGCCGACGAGTTGTACAAACGAATGACCGAGCAGGGCGAGTCGTTCTGGACGACGGTGTATCCGATGTTCATGGGGCGCGAGATCACACGGTCGAACGTCCGCGATCTGATCGCCCTGGGCCTGCAGGAAACTCGCGGGAACTACAAGATCGTGGCGCGCATCTTCAACATGGAGCAGCGCGATTACAAACGGTTTCTGAATTTCCTGCGAAAGCACGACTGCCAGATACCGTTCAAAGAGTATCGATGAAGGTGTCCGTGCAGGGCCAGGCAACGTCAATCTAGAACGATAGTCGTACGACGCCGGGTCCTCCGAGGTAGGTGCAACGAGTCGCATGGCGCAGCGCTCGGCAGCCATCTGGGGATTTCATAACGTCATTTGTCGCGGTCTCCGGGGATAATTTTCAACCCTTTCAGACGTTCCCAGTTTTGCGCTGGGTGTGACGATCTCGTAAACCACAGATGTAGCGTGCCCCGCCATAACTGTAGGGCCGGCATTTTCCTTGCGATACCCGCCCACTAGTCCGGCTTGGCCGCATTCGGCGGTCTCCCAGGGCCCTTCAAGGACAACATGCTCGGTCGTCGAAGCCACCCGCGGTGCGTGATTCCTGCCTCTATCGAAGGCGTCCTGTGCGTTTCACGGGATGTCCTGGTACGATCGCGCGATTCCGAGCATGTGACCGTCGTCAGTCGTGAGCCAGGGGTGCCGGGCGAACGCGGTCAGTTGACGATGCCCACGCCGAACGCCGAAAGCGTGGCCGTGCGCCTGGCTACCAGCCGGCCGGTCGTCATGGACGGAACCATTCGATACGAGCTCCGACTGAAACTCGTCGTGGAGCGCGTGGCGGAAGCAGTGTGATGGCCGACCGACTCGCAGTGTTGACGCGTGACTTGCCTGTGCGTCTGCTCAACTGCAGCGCATCGGGGTGTCTCGTGGAGACGAACGTGCCGCTCGAGGTTTCGACCGTCGCGTCGCTCACGTTAAACGTTGACGGCCGTCATTTCACCGACGACGCGCTTGTGGCATGGTGTAGACCGATCGCGGGCGGCGATGCCCGATATCACGTCGGCCTCCGGTTCGTGTGGACGGCCGCGGCAACCCCGAACACACTCCGAATGATGGCGCATCAGCTCGTGGCTGGTGTCAACAAGTCGGGCGCGGAGCAGGCGCCCGGAGGCCGTTGATCATGTCGTTCGCGCTGCGGTCAGGGACGGAATTCCTCGGCAACGATCCGCAAGTCGTTTCGCTGCTCGAGACGGCCAAACGTGCCGCGGCCTCCGATGCGACGGTCCTCATTCACGGCGAAAGCGGCGTCGGAAAAACGCTGTTGGCCGAACACATTCACGCACACTCGCTGCGTGCAGGCAGCCGTCTCGTTACGATCCGTTGCGTCGCCCTTCCCGAGGGCATCCTCGAATCGGAACTGTTCGGCGACACCTACTACACCGCGATTGGTGGGACGGTCGTCATCGACGGGATCGCCGAATTGCCGCTGCGGCTTCAAGGTCTGCTGCTCGACATGTTGGAGCGCGCCGATCGCGACCTCGCCAGTTCCGATTCACGGCCAACAGGCGTGCGCGTTCTAGCAACCGCCAGCCGCAAACTTCCGGAGTTGGTGGCGTCGGGTCAGTTCCGAGAAGACCTGCTCAACCGGCTGCGAATCATCGAACTCGCGGTGCCGGCGTTACGCGAGCGCCGGACAGACATTCCGCTGCTCGCCGCGACCTTCGCCGAACGTCTCAGGCCGGTCAGCTTCTCGCCCGCGGCGATGGATCTGATGACGCGCTATCGGTGGCCGGGCAACGTGCGCGAATTGCGCAATGCGGTCGAGCACGCCGTGTTCCATACCGACGACCACGTCATTCCGGTTCAAGCGCTGCCCGAGAGTGTGACTGCGACGCCAGACACGATCGTCCTGCAACGCGACCGCCGCAGCCGCATTGCCGACGAATTGTACGAAGCGCTCGTGAGCGCCGGCTATTCGTTCTGGGATCACGTGCAGCCGCTCTTTCTCTCGCGCGACATCACGAGGCAGGATCTGCGCGAACTGGTGCACCTGGGTCTCGCAAATGCCCGAGGCAGTTCCATGGGCCTGCTGACGTTGTTCGGCATCGAGTCGAGCGATTATCAACGCTTCCTGAACTTCCTGGCGGCTCACGATTGCGACGTCGATTTCCGGCTCTTCGGCGACAACGGCGGACGCTCGACGACGGGCGGCGCTTCGTCCTGAGTTCGTATTGTTCGTGGGACTTAGAGCGTCGATTCTCGGATGCTCGTCACCGGATCCACACGACGTTCGCGCAGACGACGTTCGTGGTGGACATCCGACGGATCTTGCGTGACGCGTCGATCGCCGTGGCGACGCTCGAACGGGGGCCGAATCGGATCGACTGAATCCGGCGATCGAAAAAGCGTTCGGCAGACCGCGGCGCGAAACTCTGCCGCACCCGCCGTTTTCAGGACAAAGGTTGCACCCATTCGCTCGGCTTCCAGCTGAAGGAGCGGATCCGAGATTTGCGTTCTGATAATCGCCGCCATTTGTCGGCGAACCGACTTGGCTCGAAAGACGAGGTGCAGGCCGTTATATTCGTTGAGTCGTAATTCTGTGACTAACAGGGTGATGGAGGGACCGAGACGCGCTTTGGCGTCGTTGAAATTATCGGAGACCGTCACCTGAAAGCTGAGCTCTGAGAGCACCGAATGAAGCGACAGCGCCTCGGCGAGCGACGGCTCGACGACGAGTGCCGTGGGTCCCGTGTGCTGGGCGTTGGTATCCTCTACCGAAAAAGTGGCCGGTGTCATCCCACGCCGAATCCCGATCGCAAGGTCCTCACGCGGCGACTTTTGTCTCCGTCAAGAGACCATTCGCAGCCCGAATGCGGAGACACGTCTCCGTTCCGACGTACGTCTGTTTTCAGAGACAAGTCCCTTGCTGTCACCAAATACCAGTGATGCTACAGTTTCTCCTCCGTGTTCGCACGAACAGGGGGCTCGTGACTTACTGTGCAACACGATGGCCGCTATTAACGGAAATGTGATTACAACCGTCAGCCGCATTTTCCGCTTCTCCCCGCACCGCCGCAGCTCGTCTCCACGTAGTCTCCCAAACGATCTTGGCGCCGAGAAAACTCGCCGCACAGGGCGACTTCGCCACCAGCCGAACTACAGATGTTGCTCTCGCACAACAACTTACCTCGCGATTACACATGGCGTTTCGTTTGCTGACGGGGGGCCTGCGACTTTGGTGTGATTGCCGACGCCAGGTGTGTGGACTGGCGGTCGATTCAGGAGGAGGGTCGGAACGTGCGTCGAACTTTAATTGCAGTAGGCTTCTTTGCAGCTGTCGCGCTGGGCGTCGCGAGCCCGGCGAAAGCTGCGTTACTTACAATCAATGACTTTACAGGTGGAGCAAACACCGTCTGGACGCTGGACGTGCAGACCGGCTGCTCGAGCTGCGCTATCACTCTGACAGCAAATGTCGGGGCCGGGAGTTCGCTGAGCGGTACGTTCATCGACGCAGTCCAGTTCGCGATCGCTGGCACCGACCCGACGGCCATCACGGTCAATTCAGCCCCGGGCGGAACAGCATTGTGGACGCAGCCGAGCTTTGACAATCTCGACGCGTCATTGAGCGGCGGCAATCAGTGCAACGGTGGTGCTGCAAACAATGTCTGCTTCCAGACGGATACGCTCCCGGGGTTCGGGCCGATTGCGTCGAGTACCACGTATACCTGGACGTTCACGGAAACGTTTGCGAGCACATTGCCGTCGACGCTGACAACGGGCAACATTCGCGCCTCGTTCAACAACGCGGACGGCCAGAACGTTCATACGTTCTCGCCGGACGGCGGCACCTTCACCAATACGGGCACCGGCTCCGGCGGCAGCACCGGCATCACCCTGGTTCCGGAACCAACGAGTCTG
>Ga0070675_100002656_pt1 | contig 13439 bp, 13 predicted proteins | sample KBSM43metaG_FD_65343 | JGI IMG/M metagenome (GOLD analysis project Ga0070675, IMG submission 65343) | Miscanthus rhizosphere microbial communities from Kellogg Biological Station, Michigan, USA - KBS M4-3 metaG | ecosystem: Host-associated > Plants > Roots > Rhizosphere > Soil ...
TGTCCGACGCCACCCACCTACTGGCGACCTCCTTGCAGAGTCAGCTCCTCGGCCAAGCTCAATGGACGTCAAGAGACTCACTCTTCGTGTCGGGACTGTGTCCATCGCCATCTTCTTTACGATTATTCAGGTTTCGGCGCAGTCTCAAGGGCGATCGACGCCACCGACGCCGGCGACCTCTGTCGCGGCACTGCCGACTGGCGTGACCGTCCCCAAGGGATATGTGATCGGCGCGGATGATGAACTGACCCTGCGTTTCTGGGGGGATGCGCAGATGTCAGTGGACGTGGTAGTCCGACCCGACGGGAAGATCTCCGTCCCCCTGCTGAATGACGTCCAAGCCGCAGGATTGACACCGGAACAGTTGAATACGGCTCTCGAGAAGGCAGCATCGAAGTTCGTCGCCGAACCAACTGCCACGGTCATCGTTCGAGAGATTCGCAGCCGCAAGGTGTTTGTCCTCGGCCAAGTCACGAAACAAGGCTCGGTGCCGTTGAACACCGACATGACGGTGCTGCAGGTGCTGTCAGTCTCGGGCGGGCTCCTCGAGTACGCCGACAAGGACAACATTGTCGTCATCCGCAAGGAGAACGGGCGCGATCGACGATTCAAGGTCAATTTCAACGAGGTGGTCAGAGGGAAGAACGTGCAGCAGGACATCGTGCTGCAGCCCGGCGACACCATCTACGTTAACTGAGCCACATCGCGAGCTACTCGAGAAGGTAAACGTGCTGCCAGGACAAACATTCAAACTGGAAGACATCGGCCGGATTCTGCTTCGTTACCGATGGCTAATCCTGCTGCCGTTTGCGGTCGGCTTGGCGATCGCCCCTTTCATTGCGAGTCGAATACCTGAGGTCTACAAGTCCGAGACGTTGATAATGGTCATCCCTCAGCGGGTGCCGGACGCCTATGTGAAGTCTACCGTCACCGGGAGTGTAGAAGACCGGCTGCCTTCGATCAGCGATCAGATCATGAGCCGCGTCCGTCTCGAGAGCGTCATCAAAGATTTCGGGTTGTATCCTGAGATGCGTGCGCGTGCTCCGATGGAGGATGTCGTTCAACGGATGCGCAGAGACATCGGCAGTCCGAAGATTCAGGCGGGTGCCCAGTCATTCAGGATCGGTTACCAGAGCGAAGACCCGAACACAGCGCAGAAGGTCACCGCCCGCCTGGCGACGCTCTTCATCGACGAGAACAGTCGCGACCGCGAGAATCTGGCCCAGAGCACCAATGTCTTCTTGGAGTCGGAGCTCGAGGATGCGAAACGGCGTCTTCTGGAGCACGAGAAGAAGCTCGAGGAATACCGACGTCTTCATTCGGGGGAACTGCCATCCCAGGTCGAAAGCAACCTCCGGGCGATTTCGACGGCTCAGCTTCAGTTGCAGTCGGTCAGCGAATCATTGAACCGTGCTCGTGAGCGGCGACTTCTTCTCGAACGCCAGCTCGTGGAGGCCCAGACATCGCCAGCCGAGACTCAATCCTCGGTCATAGTCGCTCCTGGAGGCGGCGAGACTCAGGTCACGGCGAGTTCGTCATATCAGCTCGAAATTGCGCAGAAGAGCCTCGATGCGCTCCGACTCCGCTTAACATCGGATCACCCTGACGTGCGCAAGTTGGAGCGCACCATCGTGGAGCTGAAAGCTCGAATCGCCGAAGAGGCTCGGCACCCCAAGCCGCCGGCCGAGAGAATCCTGACCAGTGCAGAGCAGTCGCGTCTCAAGAAGATTCGTGAGTTGCAAGCCGATCTGGAAGTCATCGATCATCAACTCTCCGTGAACAGTACAGAGGAAACACGGCTGAGGAGCGTGATCGCGACCTATCAGCAGAAGGTCGAAACATCACCAAAACGGGAATCGGAGCTTGTAGAGCTTACCCGCGACTATGACATTCTCAAGAAGACGTACGACAGCCTGCTGACCAAACGCGAGGACTCGCAGCTCGCTGCCAATCTCGAGCGACGGCAGATCGGCGAGCAGTTCAGGATTCTCGACCCGGCGCCACTGCCAGTCAGACCGTCGAATCAGGTGCAGCGGCTGGCGTTATCGTTTTCCGGTGCTTTGCTTGGCCTCGCGCTTGGGCTGCTGTTGACGGCCCTCCTCAAGTTTCGCGACTCGAGCTTCGCGCGCGAAGGCGAGGTTGCTCGGCTTCTGGATCTGCCGGTGCTTGCGTTTGTTCCGATGATGATCTCCGAGAGCGAACGTCGAAGTAAGCGGCGTCGGAGTGTGCTGCTCGACGTGGCGGCGTCCGCCGTCTTTGTGGCGGCCACCGTCGTCCTCATCGTCTGGGGCCTTCCGCGGTTCTAGGCTACGATTCAGCAATGTATCAACGCTACTACGGGCTTCGGGAGCTGCCCTTCGAGCTCACGCCGAATCCGACGTATCTGTATCTGACGCCGAAGCATCGAGAGGCGTTGAGCAACCTCGAGTACGGCTTGTTTTCCGCGAAATCACTGACCGTCTTGATCGGCGAGGCGGGAACCGGAAAGACCACGCTGCTGCGCGCCGCGTTGGAATCGGAACGATGTAAACACGTCAGATGCGTCTATTTGAATAACCCTGCGCTGACACGAAGCGAGTTCGTCAGGATGTTAGCGACCCGTTTCGAGCTTGGCGCGGACGCGGCGGATTCGAAAGCCGTGCTGCTGGAAAACCTCGAGCGCGTCCTCGGCGAGCGACGAGCCCAGGGGGAGATCACGGCGCTCGTGGTCGACGAGGCGCAGAGCCTCAGCTACGAACTGCTCGAGGAGATCCGATTGTTAGCCAACATCGAGACGCAGAGCGAAAAGCTGCTCCCGCTCGTTCTCGCCGGACAGCCGGAGTTGAGCGGACGGTTGGATGAGCCTGAGTTGCGGCAGCTGAAGCAGCGCGTCGCGCTGCGCTGCGAGGTTGGGGCATTGGAGTTGTCAGAGACCGCCGCATACATCGCGGCTCGAATCCGGACGGCTGGCGGCGTACCGTCCAAATTATTCACGCGCGAAGGGGTCTCGGTGATTCACGAGTATTCGGGAGGAATCCCTCGCACGATCAGCGTGATCTGTGACAACGCGCTCGTCACAGCGATGGCCCTCGAACGACAGCCGGTGGACCAAAGCATTGTGCTCGAAGTCTGTCGAGACTTTCATCTGCGACGCAACGCTGATCGCGTACGAGCAACACTGCCGATCGAGTCGGAGCTTGAGGCCGAGGCTGGCGAAATGGCGCCGCCCGAGGCCTCGGTGCAGCCCAACAGCACTGCGCACGGTGGCAGCGGGATGTTGGGCAACGTTTCGAAGCGGTTCACGTTGTTTGGTTCCGGACGTTGACCTCCGCGTCCAGGGTCTATTGAATGAGTCGAATTGACGAAGCCTTGAAACGAGCGTCGCATAGCCCCGTGGCGAGCCGAAGCTCGTACAGAGGTGCGGAAGCACCACTGCGTCTCGCCGAAGAGACGACGTTGAACGAGTATCCTCTCGAGAGGAGCAGCCCGCCGGTCGCAGATCGTGCGGATACCCCCACGGAGCATCCGGTGGTCGCGCCTCGGCACGGCGAGCCGCGACGTCACGTGGGGCCTGTCCACCTTCCATCGAACGAAAAGCTTGTCACAGGGCAAACGACCGATTTTGTCTCGATTGAGCAGTTCCGGCGGCTTGCTGCCACATTGCACGACGCGCAGGTTGCCAAAGGCCTGAAGACCGTCATGGTAACGAGCTCAGTGCCGAAGGAAGGCAAGACGCTGACGGTTGTAAATCTCGCTCTGACGCTGAGCGAGTCGTACCGACGTCGTGTCCTCATCGTGGACGCCGACCTTCGGCGGCCATCGATACACGAAGTGCTCGGCATCTCCAACGATCGCGGTCTCACCGATATGCTGCGCTCCGATCGTATGGAGTCGCCAATCGTGGAAGTCTCGCCAAATCTCTCCGTGTTGCCCTCTGGTGGACACGAGATGGATCCGATGGCGGGCCTGAGCTCCGACCGAATGAGGCTGTTGCTCGAAGGCTTTGCGGCGAAGTACGACTGGGTCCTGATTGACACGCCCCCGATCGGGCTGTTGTCTGATGCGCAGCTCCTGGTGAGATTAGCGCAGGCAGTGCTCTTCGTGATTCGGGCTGGATCGACGCCATTTCCGACTGTCGATAGGGCGATCAACGAACTTGGCCGTGATTGCATTATCGGGACGGTCTTGAACGGCGTGGACGGAGGGGCCCTCCCAAGAACGGGCTATTACGGAGAGTATTACGGAGACTATTCCCACCGACCAAAGCCCTCCTGATCCCTGACCAAAGATCCTAGCCTGTTGTGGATAAAGTCTTCGGCTGGCGAGACTTTCTAAGTCTCGGGGAAAGTGTTGTCGCCGCTGTCTCTTCGTAAATGACTGACGATAGGAAATTTAGTCCTGAGGAGCTGGCTCCCAATTTCCCCCCGGAGCTGGGAAGGCCTCTTGCTCAAGTGAGAGGCGTTCGCGAAGACTCTCGGTCATCTCGAACACCCTGATCGAGTTCGATCCTAAGTCTGATATGTGACTGAAAGGGCGAAGCTCTATCAACCCGCAACCTTCTCTTGAATGTGTGACTTCCAGAAACCACGCTCGACCAAGGAAAATCAAATTCCACCGGAGCGATGACTTTTCATCGCCGCTTCCGCGACTCTCAATGTTCTGTGACGTTCATATGAACACGATTCGCGGCCATTTCCATCTCGCAAATGGTTGACACAATTGATTTTGTTGGTGTCATCAACCTGGAATCGCACCCTCAGGTTCATGGCGGCCCGTTTGCACTTGGCCCCGTCACGATGGCGTTTGAGTCCTTGTTTGCGGCGTCGCGGCCACGCCAACTGTTTTCAGCCCGGTCAGAAAGAGTTCAGATCGCCTTGTCACAGGAACTCGATGGCAATGTTTACGAAGAAGAGGCTTTCCAGCATTTCCTTGCCGTTGAACGTAGGCGTGCGGAGCGTTCGGAGCGTCCGCTGCTCCTTCTGCTAGTCGGCCTTCGGCGATGCCCGAAGAGAGGTGCTGATGTCCCCAGAGCCGTTTCGCCAGCACTCCTGACAGGCCTGGGACTCTGCGTTCGGGAGGTGGACTTTGTCGGCTGGTACCGCCAGGGCCGTGTGGCTGCCGCAGTGCTGACACAGGGCCTCGACCTGCCAGACGCGGACGCGCCGAGTCGCATCGTCGAACGGGTTACCAGGATTTTGTGCGAGCGTTTGCCGCACGGCGTAGCCGAGCGGTTGAGAGTCCGCGTCGTTCGGCTCGTACCCTAGAGAAGTCTCTAAGTCATGTCCCGAACGACCGCGGATCGTCTTGCCTCGCCGACGTCTCTTCATAAAAGCCGCACACACAATCGCATGAAAGGGCGCTCACGCGTTCGCCCCAACGGTCGTTGGCGCGGTCGTCCGCTCGTCGTCGGCCAGGGTCTGTTTCGTGATGCGCTCACGCGGGAGCGTAAGCGTGCCGATCGCTTCGACCAGCCGTTTGTGCTCGTTCTCGTCGCTCGCAAGCCAGACCGCATTGCCGAATCCTCTTCATGGCTGTCGGTGGTGGAAGCCTTAACTGCCGCAAAGCACGATACGGACGTTCTCGGGTGGTTCGAGCACGGGTCCGTTCTCGGCTTGATCGTTCCCGAGATCGAGGCATCCGACGCCAGTTTCACGCGCGAGATCGAGTCCCGTGTTCAATTCGCGCTCGCGGCCAGGCTCGATGCCGAGCGCCGATCCGATTTTCTGCTCCGCATACACCGACATGTTGGTCCGAGGCCAAACTCGTCGACGGCGCCCGAGGACGCCGAGCCGATTCTTGGCGACCTCAGTCCGTCGTTGCGTTCACGAACTCGAACCGCCGTCAAACGCGCGCTGGACGTGACGGCCGCCGGCGTGCTTGTGGCGCTGTTGTCGCCGTTGTTCCTGTTGATTGCGGCCCTCGTCAAGCTGAAGTCGCCAGGCCCGGTGTTCTTCAAGCAGGCACGCGTCGGAGAGTTCGGAAAGCCGTTCATGATGCTCAAGTTCCGCTCAATGCGCGTGAACGCCGACAACGCCATTCACAAGGCTTTCGTGAGTGAGCTAATCAAAGGAGCCGCCCCTGACGGCGCCACGGCTACCAAGAATGCGCCATTCAAGATCGAGAACGATCCCCGCGTGACGTCGATCGGACGTCTCTTGCGAAAGACCAGTCTCGACGAGCTCCCGCAATTGTGGAACGTGCTGCGAGGCGAGATGTCCCTCGTCGGGCCACGGCCGCCGCTCACATACGAAGTCGAGCAGTACAAGCCGTGGCACTATCGTCGAGTGCTCGAAGCGAAGCCGGGGATCACCGGCTTATGGCAAGTAAGTGGGCGCAGCCGGACCACGTTCGACGATATGGTGCGGCTCGACCTCAGATACGCGAAGAACAACTCCGCCTGGACCGACATCAAGATTCTGCTGGCCACTCCCCGCGCCGTGATGTCTGGTAAGGGCGCATGTTGACGGCGGGACTCCCGATCTCCTCTTAACGTACCCCCCTCACAGATTCAGCCTGAGCCAGTATGCAAGCGAATGAGTACGCGTGTGTAGCCGCGAGCGTGAAGCTCGGCAAAGACGTCAAGCTAGGCAGGTTCATCAACCTGTACGGGTGCGAAATTGGCGACGAGTCAAAAATCGGGGCGTTCGTCGAGATCCAGAAGAACGCATCCGTCGGGCGTCGTTGCAAAATCTCGAGTCATACGTTCATCTGTGAAGGCGTGACGATCGAGGATCACGTGTTCGTCGGCCACAACGTCGCGTTTGTGAACGACAGTTTCCCTCGCGCGACCACCACGACTGGTGATCTCCAAACGGCCGAGGACTGGGTCGTCGAGAAGACCCTGGTCAAGCAGGGGGCCTCGATTGGTTCTGGAGCGACCATTCTGGCCAACGTGACGATCGGCGAGCGCGCGATCGTCGGTGCTGGCAGCGTGGTGACCCGTGACGTGCCGCCCGACGTTATCGTTGTTGGAAACCCCGCTCGAATCCTTCGTCGAATCGACACATCTCCAGGGAGCACGAAATGAGCACAGCCGGTCTTCCCGTCATGGAATCTACCGGGCGCCAGCGCCCCTCCGTCGTTCGTGTCGGTGTGATTGGCTACGGATACTGGGGTCCTAATATCGTCAGGAATCTCAGCAGCCTTGACAACTGCCAGCTCGTCGCAATCTGCGATCAGAACGCTGCCGCATTGAAGCGCGCCGGACGGTTGTATCCCGGTGTGACGCTGACGGCGGATGCCGCGGAGGTGCTGAAAGCCACCGATATCGACGCCATCGCGGTGATCACGCCTGTGTGGACCCATTTCGATCTTGCGAAGGCGGCGCTCGAGAATGGCAAGCACGTCTTCGTTGAAAAGCCGTTCACGTCGACGTCACAGCAAGCCGAGCAACTCATCGCGCTGGCCGAGCGGAAACACCTGCAGATCATGGTCGATCACACCTTCCTCTTCAGCGGTGCCGTCAAGAAGATTCGTGAGCTGGTCGACAACGGCACCTTGGGATCGCTCTACTATTTCGACTCGACACGAGTGAACCTGGGACTCTTTCAGCACGACGTGAGCGTGGTATGGGATCTCGCGCCACACGACCTGTCGATCATGGACCACATTCTTCGCGAGAAGCCAGACGCCGTGGTGGCGACGGGCGCGAAGCATGTGAACGACCTTGCGGACATGGCGTTCATCACGGTGTACTTCCCTGGCAATCTCATTGCGCATGTCAACGTAAACTGGCTCTCGCCCGTCAAGGTGCGGATGACCCTGATCGGCGGGAAAGAAAAGATGCTCGTGTGGAACGACATCGAACCCGACGAGAAGATCAAGGTCTATGACAAGGGCGTCGATATCGCCAACGGGCAGGGCGTCTACGATCTGCTGGTCAGTTATCGTTCGGGTGACGTGTGGGCTCCGAAAGTGGAGCAGACGGAAGCGCTGAAGCTCGAGCTCGGCTACTTCATCGAATGCATTCTGAAAAACCAGGCCCCGATGAACGACGGCGCGGCCGGCCTGCGAGTTGTCAGATTGCTCGAGGCTGCCGAGAAATCACTGAACCTCAAAGGACAAGCCATCTCGCTTTAGGTGAACCGTTCGAGGTGAAGTGCTTCGGCGATGACGTCTCAGAGCAAAAAGCAGATGCCCACTACTGAAGTCAGAACTCAGGTTCGCCAATTCGTGGTTAACAGCTTCCTCTTTGGTCAGAGTGGTCACACGCTGAACGACGACGATTCCTTCTTGGATCTGGGAATCGTCGATTCCACCGGTGTGCTGGAGCTCGTGGGATTTCTCGAGACGCAGTTTCACGTCTCGGTCGCCAACGACGAGCTCATACCCGACAATCTCGATTCGGTGAGCAAGGTGGCGACCTTCGTGTCGGCAAAGCTCCGGCTGAACGCCGAGCAGTCCTGATGCAGGTCCCGATGGACACAAAGTCGGCTCTGTCCGCGTCCGCCCTGCGGCTCGATGCGGCGCACGAAGTCGAGCGCATCGCGGACGCTGTCCGTACTGCTGTGTACTCGACGTTGAAGCGTCGGGGCGCCGTGATTGGCATTTCGGGCGGCATTGACAGCAGCGTGTCGGCCGCGCTGTGTGTTCGAGCGCTAGGCCCCGAACGCGTACTTGGTCTCCTGATGCCCGAAGCCGATTCTGCGCCCGAGTCGACCGTGCTCGGGCAGTTGCTCGGCGCCACCCTCGGGATCGCGACGATCGTCGACGAGATCACGCCAATTCTGGACGCGGCTGGCTGCTACAGTCGTCGTGACGACGCCATCAGGGCCGTCGTGCCTGAGTACGGACCGGGGTGCAAGTCGAAGATTGTGTTGCCTAATTCAGCCGACCACGACGGATACAGTGTGTTTTCGGTCGTCGTGCAGTTTGCGGATGGTCGACAGACGAACACACGGTTGACTCGAGAGGCCTATCTCAGCATACTCGCGGCCACCAATTTCAAACAGCGCGTTCGTAAGATGATGGAGTATCACTACGCCGACCGGTATCAGTACGCCGTCATCGGGACGCCGAACCGCTTGGAGTACGACCAGGGCTTCTTCGTGAAGCTTGGCGACGGTGCTGCGGACGTCAAGCCGATCGCGCATCTTTACAAGACGCAGGTGTACCAGTTAGCCGAATACCTGGGAATTCCGGAAGAGATCAGACGCCGGCCGCCGACAACCGACACCTACTCGCTGTCCCAGTCGCAAGAGGAATTCTTCTTCTCGATACCGCTCGACAAGTTGGATCTCTGTCTCTACGGCGTGAATCATGGAATGGCAGCAGCCGAGGTCTGTCAGGCGACCGGACTGACCATTCAGCAGGTTGAGCGTGTGTATCGAGATCTCTCATCAAAGCGACGTGTTAGTCGGTACCTTCACCATGCGGCCGTCCTTGTCGAAGACGTTGTCTAACGGCGACATCTGAACTGAATGCTATCTACTCAAAGCGTGTCGATGCGAACAGGCGCCGACCCTGATCGACTGGAGTCCGCAACGCAGATGCCTGCGGCGCTCACCGCTCACTATCGGTGCCCGAGCGACCTCGTCTCCTTCGGAGTGACAGGGCAGCTTTCTTCGAGTCCGGACTTTTTCGAACTGGGGGGCATCACCTGTTACGGACGCCGAAGTGTGCGATCGATTGCGGCAACGACTGATGACGTCGATGTCGCGCGTGAGGTCTTCCAAGGCGCCGGTCGGGTGTGCTTACCGTTTGATTTCTCCGAAGTCGTCGCGAATCTTCAACTCGAACATTACCGCTTGACCCGTCATGGTTTGTTCGACCGGATTTCGGGAGCCGGTGCGTCGCGGAATCTGTACTACGTCCTGAGACCGATGCTGTCTGTGTCGGTGAGGAAGTACCTCCAGAGGCTCAGTTTGAGCGGCTGGGAGAACATTCAATTTCCTCAATGGCCGGTTGACTTTACTGTTGAGAACCTGATGGAGCACGCCATGAAGCTGGCCCTCCAGAGCAGCGGTCTCACGAGCGTGCCATTCATTTGGTTCTGGCCGGAAGGCGTGCCGAGTTGCGCCGTCATGACACACGACGTCGAGGCCCAAGCGGGCATCGACTTTTGCGATCGGTTGATGGACCTGGACGACGAGTACGGTATCAAGTCGGCCTTTCAGCTGGTTCCGGAGCATCGATACGAATTGTCGGAGGCGTTTCTCGAGACGTTTCGACGACGCGGATTCGAAGTCAACGTCCATGATCTGAATCATGACGGCCAGCTCTTTCACAATCGGGAGCAGTTCCTGGAACGCTCGGCACGCATCAACGAGTACGGTCGTCGGTTTCGGACCAAAGGATTCCGGGCGGGCATCATGTATCGGCGGCAGGACTGGTTCGACGCCCTCGACTTCTCTTACGACATGTCGGTGCCGAATGTCGCGCACCTCGAGCCGCAGCGGGGCGGCTGCTGCACGGTGATGCCGTATTTCATTGGCAACATGCTCGAGATCCCACTCACGACGATCCAGGATTATTCGCTGTTCCACGTCCTCGGCGATTACTCGACGCAACTATGGAAGAAACAGATCGACATGATCTCGTCGAGGAACGGCTTGATCAGCTTCATCGCCCATCCCGACTACCTCATCGACACGCGTGCTCGAGTCGTGTACGCCGAACTTCTCTCGCACCTTCGCGACCTGCGAACGGAGGGTCGTGTGTGGCTCACGTTGCCGGCAGAGGTCGATCGGTGGTGGCGTAATCGGAGTCAGATGGCCTTGGTGCGTGCGGGCGATTCATGGCGAGTCGAAGGACCAGATTGCCATCGGGCGCGCGTGGCGTATGCGAGTCTCGAAGGCGACCGCGTCGTATACGCGTTGGACCGCTCGCGCTGTGACTGATTTGACGAGTCGCCGTCGCCCTACACACGCGAGATACTTCGCGATCTTTCTCCTTGTGCTATTGGCCCTGGGCAACGGCGTGCTACGGGAGCTCGTGTCATTCTCGCTCGGCAATGCCACCGCGTCTCATGTGATTTTGGTGCCTTTTGTTACGATCGCGCTCATCTTTTTGGAACGAGATCGGATCTTTTCGTCCACCCGGCCTGCGGCTCGCGTCGGTGTGGTGGTGATTGGGGCGGGCGCTGCCTTGCTGTTGTGGGGACGGCTCTTCTCCGCGGATCTCTTGACTGACGACCGCCTAAGTCTGAGCGTGGCCGGACTCGTGGTCGCCTCAGTAGGTGGATTTCTCCTGTTCTTCGGTACTCGGGCGTTTCGAACTGCATCGTTTCCGTTGTTGTTTCTCGTTTTTGCCGCCCCGATCCCAACGGGCGTCATTGATGGGATGACCTTCGCGCTGAAGAGCGGTTCTGCAGAAGCGGTTGCCGGCCTGTTCTCCCTCACTGGCACGCCCTACTTGCGAAAAGGATTTGTGTTCTCGCTTCCGCACCTGGTTATCGAAATCGCTGACGAGTGTAGTGGCATTCGCTCGAGCATCGCGCTGCTGCTGACGATGTTGCTCGCGACTCATACCATGCTCAGGGCCGGTTGGGCGAAAGGGCTCGTGATGGTCGCCGTTCTTCCAATAGCGGTTCTCAAGAACGGGATCCGTGTCGTCACGTTGACGCTGCTGGCCGTGCACGTCGATCCTGAATTCCTGACCGGGCAATTGCATCATGACGGCGGCATTGTGTTCTTCGTGCTGGCGTTGGGCATGCTGGCTCCCGTAATGATTGGTCTCCGTCGACTCGAATTGCGCTCGGCTTCAGAACAGGTTCTGTAGCACAGACAGATGCCGCTGTACGAGATCGATCCGATCCGTGATCGTCGTTGGTCGGATCTGGTCGAGCGGTGCAGCGCGTCCTCCGTGTTTCACACACCCCAATGGTTGGAGGCTCTTCGACGCACATACGGGTACGGACCCGTGGCGTTCACTGACTCCGCTCCCGGAACGAGGCTGCGCAACGGATCGGTTTTTTGCCGAGTCAACAGCTGGGTGACCGGGCGTCGGCTCGTCTCGTTGCCGTTTTCGGACCATTGCGAACCGCTCGTCGACAGCGACGCCACCCTGGCGTCATTGGTGGGGTCCCTGAAGTCAGTGATGCATCGTGAACGTCGCTCCATCGAGCTGCGGTATTTGGATACCGGTTTCGTTCCAGAGGGAATGGTCACGAGCGCGGAGTTCTGTTTGCATTCAATCGATCTTCGCCCCGACCTCGACGTGATCTTTGGCAACTTCCACAAGAGCCACATCCAACGAAATATCCGCAAGGCCGAGCGGATGGGCGTGACGCTCGAGAAGGGTAGATCGGCGACACTTCTCGCCCAGTTCTATGCGCTCCACGTGATCACGAGAAAGCGTCTTGGCGCCCCGATACAGCCGCGTACTTGGTTTGAAAATCTCGCAGACTGCCTGGGTGAACAACTGCAGATTTATGCGGCAAAGGTCGACGAAAGGCCGGTTGCGGCGATCATGACCACAACCCATCGAAACACCCTTGTGTACAAGTACGGTTGCTCGGACGTCGCCTACAAGCGATACGGCGCCAATCCGTTCCTGTTCTGGAGGGCGATCCAGGACGCCAAACATGACGGTATCGAAGTGTTTGACTTGGGCAGATCAGACGTCGATAACGAGGGACTGCTCGCGTTCAAGGACCATTTGGGCGCTCGACGGGCCGTGCTCAAGTACTACCGTCACTCGGAGCGTCCGTCGAGGTTACGTTGGGCCACCTCTCTTGCCGAGATGCTCTACGCCCTCGTGCCGACGAAGATTCAGACTCGGGTTGGCGGTGTCCTCTACAAACACTTTGGGTGAGTGGGCGGCAAGGTCCGCACAGCCGTGATCGGCGTACGTGCCGACGTGCACGACCTCGAGATCGCTCGGGAATTCTTTGAGTTATTCAAGACTCCGTGGGAACCTGCGGTTGCAGGTCGCCGTTATCATGCGGTCCTGAGTACTGAAGGCAGCGTCGACGGGGTAGACGCCGGGGTTCACCTCGCCTATGGAGTGGCCGCGCAGACTTGCGACAGACAGGCGAGGATGCTGATCGAGCAAGTGGCCGGTCCCGTCGACATCGGATGGGGAGAGCAACGCCTTCCCGTTTACAAAGGTCTGGTAACGTTTCAAGCGGGCGGCGGCTCGAGCGCCGTCATGGGCTCGGTACTCTCCGCGGGAAAGGCTGTCGACTACCGAGAGTCGTCGTCCCAAGGCACGGTCTGGCGACTCGGCTATGACCTCTTCCAGGAAGTCCGATTCCTTTTGACATGCGGGCAGCCGGCTCGGAACGCTCATATACCCACGTTGGAGCTGCACATTGCGCTGCTCCGGAAGCTTCTTCGCGACTCGGGGGTCGCTTTTGTCGAGGTTCCTCCACGCCCGCTCGCCTTCGCCTTCGCTTGCTGCCTGACACACGATTTGGACTTCTTCGGCATTCGACGGCACCTATTCGACCGGACGATGGCCGGCTTCATCGTCCGTTCCACGATCGGGACGCTCGTCGAGGGGTTCCGCGGTCGGCGGCC
>Ga0070675_100002659_pt1 | contig 13432 bp, 9 predicted proteins | sample KBSM43metaG_FD_65343 | JGI IMG/M metagenome (GOLD analysis project Ga0070675, IMG submission 65343) | Miscanthus rhizosphere microbial communities from Kellogg Biological Station, Michigan, USA - KBS M4-3 metaG | ecosystem: Host-associated > Plants > Roots > Rhizosphere > Soil ...
CGTGGCGAGCAACTGCCAGGTGGCGCCGGAATCCGTCGAGCGCCACACCTGGCCTTTCTGGTCGTCGACCGAGGCGTAGACGAGGCCGCGCTGGGAGCGCGCAAACGCGATCTCGGCGCGCGCCGTGCCTTGCCGGCCCGTGGGATTGCCGATCAGCGGCAGCGTCTGCGCCCAGGTGACGCCGCCGTTGGTGGAGTACGCGATCGTGCCGTCATCCAGGCCTGCGACGGCGCGGGTGGAATCGTTCGGATCGAAGGCGATGTCGGTTGCCTTGAGGGGTGCGGCCTTCACCCATGAAGCGCCGCCATCGGTCGACCGGTAGATGGCGCCCATGGTGCGCGCATCGTTGGTGACGCCGGCGAGCAGCACCTGCGGCTGCGCGGGGTTGACGGCGATGCGGTTCACGAAACGCCAGTCGAGGTTGGAGTCCACGCTGGTCGCCGCGAGGAAAGCCCAGGTGCGTCCGCCGTCGCGCGACTTGAAGGCGCCGATGCCCACGAGGCCGCCGCTCGCTTCGCCCGTGCCCATGTAGACGTTGTTGGGATCGGAAGGATCGAACGCGATGGTGGTGATGGAAAGGTTGGGCAGGAAGTCCTGGTTGGCGCGCCAGGTCGCTGCGCCGTCCTCGCTGGTCCAGAGCCCGCCGGAGGCGGTGCCCGCGAGGATGCGCAGCGGGTTGCGCGGGTCGAACGCGATGGCGCGCACGCGCCCGCCCACGTTCGAGGGTCCCAATGCCTGCCAGAGCGAGGGCTGCATCCCGGCCGACTTGGCCTGCGAGGTCTCCTCCCGCAGCACCGACTGGCGTTGCGCCTGCGCGCGCAGGATCTGCTGCGCGCCCGGCTGGCCGTTCTCGTCGGCCTCCATCATCAGGTTGTACTCGGCGGAGATGGGGCCGCTTTCGCGCTCGCCCATCACCTTGTGCTGCGCGCGCATGGCGCGATCCCAGTCGCGGTCGCGCACGAACGGATAGCCCGCGAATTTCTCCGCGGGTGGCGGCGACGCCGCGCAGCCCGCGAGGAAAAGCGCCGTGAGCGCGAAGGCGAGTCTCACAGCAGCACCCTCTCGATGCCTCCGTGGCGCGCCTTCTCGACGAACTTCGGCATCCAGTCCTCCCCCAGGAGATGGCGCGCCATCTCCACCACGATGTAGTCGGCCGTCGTGCCGGAATCCGGATCGTAGCGGCTGAGCCCCTGCAGGCACGACGGACACGAGGTCAACACTTTCACGGGCCCCGCGAATCCGTCCGCGCGCACGCGATCGGCGCCCTTGCGCATCTCCTCTTCCTTGCGGAAGCGCACCTGCGTGGCGATGTCCGGGCGCGACGCCGCGAAGGTGCCGGACTCGCCGCAGCAGCGGTCGTTGGCGCGGATGTCGTCGCGCCCCATGAGGTCGTTCACCACCTTGAGCGGCGCGTACGTCTTCATCGGCGTGTGGCAGGGGTCGTGGTACATGTAGCGCACGCCCTGCAGGCCGTCGAGCTTGAGGCCCTTCTCCATCAGGTACTCGTGGATGTCGAGCAGCCGGCATCCCGGGAAGATCTTGTCGAATTCGTATTTCTGCAGCTGGTCCATGCACGTGCCGCACGACACGACGACCGTCTTGATGTCGAGGTAGTTGAGCGTGGTGGCCACGCGGTGGAAGAGCACGCGGTTCTGCACCGTGATCTTCTCGCCCTGGTCGGCGCGGCCCGCGGAGGTCTGCGGATAGCCGCAGCAGAGGTACCCCGGCGGGAGCACGCACTGGCTGCCCACGTGATAGAGCAGCGCCTGCGTGGCGAGCCCGACCTGGCCGAAGAGGCGTTCGCTGCCGCACCCCGGGAAGTAGAAGACCGCCTCCGCGTCTTCCGCGAGGCGCGCCGGGTCGCGGATGATCGGGACCATCGCCGGATCCTCGACGTCGAGGAGCGCGCGCGAGGTCTTCTTGGGCAATCCGCCCGGCATCGGCTTGTTGATGAAGTGGATCACCTGCGCCTTCAGCTTCGCGGGCCCGACGGTCTCGGGCGGCATGCGCGTCTGGCGCTGCACGAACGGGGTGCGCCCCCAGAGCTTGTTCGCCAGGCGCTGCGCGCGGAATCCGAAGTCGATCATCCCGGCCTTGATGACCTTGATCTTGACGGGGTCCTGCGCGGTGAGGAACTGCAGCGCCGCCCACGTGCCGGGATTGAAGCGGCGCTTGCGCATCTTCGCGAGCAGGTTGCGCATCGCGATGGAGACGTCGCCGAAGTCGATGTCCACCGGGCAGGGCGACTCGCATTTGTGGCACACGGTGCAGTGGTCGGCCACGTCGCCGTACTCGTCGAAGTGGCGGATGGACACGCCGCGGCGCGTCTGCTCCTCGTAGAGGAACGCCTCGGTCAGCAGCGACGTGGCGAGGATCTTGTTCCTCGGGCTGTAGAGCAGGTTCGCGCGCGGCACGTGCGTCGAGCACACCGGCTTGCACTTGCCGCAGCGCAGGCAGTCCTTGAAGCTCTCGGCGATGGCGCCGATGTCGCTCTGCTCGAGGATGAGCGACTCGTGCCCGATGAGCGCGAAGGACGGCGTGTACGCGTTCCTGAGATCCGCGCCTTCGAGGAGCTTGCCGCGGTTGAAGTGGCCGTTCGGATCGACGCGCTTCTTGTAGTCGGCGAAGGGCGCGAGCTCCTCGGGCGTGAGGTACTCGATCTTGGTGATGCCGATGCCGTGCTCGCCGGAGATGACGCCTCCCAACTCGCGCGCGAACTTCATGATGCGCGCCACGGCCTCGTTGGCCTGCTGCAGCATCACGTAATCGTCGGAGTTCACCGGGATGTTGGTATGCACGTTGCCGTCGCCCGCGTGCATGTGCAGCGCCACGAACACGCGCCCGCGCAGGATGTCGGCGTGCGCCGCCTCGATCGCCTTCATCATCGGCTCGAAGTCGCGGCCGGCGAAGATGGCCCGCAGCGGCTCCAGCAGCTCCTTCTTCCAGGAAATGCGCATGTTGTGCAGCTGCACGCGCGCGAAGACGCTCTCCTCGCGATCCTTGCCGATGGCGGCCGAATCCATGCCGAGGCCCTCGAGGTCCGTGCGCACCTCGCCCGCCATCGAGTCCAGGTTCTTCAGCACGAAGGCCCAGCGACGCGCGACGCGGTCCACGAGCTCGAGAGCCTGTTGCGGGCGGTCGGCGAAGAGCACGTCCCGGTCGACCTTCGCATCGGCGTACACCGGCAGCTCGCCCGAGAAGAGCTCCGCCAGGCGCGCGCAGAGCTGCAGCTTGTTCGCGATCGAGAACTCGATGTTGATGCGCTCGATGCCCTCGGTGTACTCGCCCAGCTTGTCCAGCGGGATCACCACGTCCTCGTTGATCTTGAAGGCGTTGGTGTGGCGCGAGATGGCCGCCGTGCGCGCGCGGTCCAGCCAGAAGCGCTTCCTCTGCTCCGGGGTCGTCGCGACGAATCCCTCGCCGTCGCGCGCGTTGGCGAAGCGCACCACCTGGGAAGCCGCTTCCCCGCACGCGTTCTCGTCGTCGCTCACGATGTCGGCGATGAGGATCATGCGCGGGCGCCCGCGGCTCTTCGCCTTGGTGGCGTAGCCGACCGCTTTCACGTAGCGCTCGTCCAGGTGCTCGAGGCCGGCGAGGATCGCCTTCGGATGGCGATCCATGTAGCTCTTGATCTCGACGATGGAAGGCACCGCCTTCTTCACGTCGCCGAAGAATTCCAGGCACACCGTGCGCACGTGCTTGGGCATGCGGTGCAGGATGAAGGTGGCCGACGTGATGAGCCCGTCGCAGCCTTCCTTCTGCACGCCGGGCAGGCCCGAGAGCCATTTGTCGGTCACGTCCTTGCCCAATCCCTCCTTGCGCAGGCGCTTGCCCTCGACTTCCAGCATCTCCTCGCTCTTCACGGTGACGCCGTCGGCCTCGAAGCGGCGCATGCGGAAGCGCGCCATGGGCGCGTCGTGTATGCGGCTCCTGTTGTGGTCCAGGCGCTCGACCTCGAGCCAGTCCCCGTCGGGCGTGACCATGCGCCACGAGGCGAGGTTGTCCAGCGCCGTGCCCCAGAGCACGGCCTTCTTGCCGCCGGCGTTCATGGCGACGTTGCCGCCGATGCACGACGCGTCCGCCGACGTGGGATCGACCGCGAACACGAGGCCCTTCTCCTCGGCCGCTTCCATCACGCGCTTGGTGACCACGCCCGCGCCGCAACGGATCACGGGGCAGGGCTCGGTGAGGCCGGGCAGCACGCGATCCTCGATGGGCTCGTAGCGGTCGAGCTTCTCCACGTTGATGACGGCCGAGTAGCGATCCAGCGGGATGGCCCCGCCCGTGTATCCCGTGCCGCCGCCGCGCGGGATGATGGTGAGCCCGAGCTCGATCAGCGCCTTCACGATCGCCGCGCATTCCTCCTCGGTGTCGGGATTCACGACCACCATCGGATACTCGACGCGCCAGTCGGTGGCGTCGGTCACGTGGGAGACGCGCGCCATGCCGTCGAACTGCACGTTGTCCTTGCGCGTGATGGGCAGGAGCTTGCGCTTCACCTTGCGGCGCAGGCTGCGCGTTTCGGCGAACTCGTTCTCGAAGGCATCCACGGCGGTGCGCGCCGCGTCGATGAGGTCCGCCACGCGGTCGCGCCCGGTCTTGTCGCCGCGGCGCTTGTCGATCTCCGCCAGCCGATGCCGCATGGCGCCCACCAGCATGTTGAGCCGCCGCGGGCTGTCCAGGAGGTCGTCCTGGAGGTACGGGTTGCGGCGCACCACCCAGATGTCGCCCAGCACCTCGTAGAGCATGCGCGCCGAGCGTCCCGTCACGCGCTGCTCGCGCAGCTCCTCCAGCGCGCTCCACGCGTCCTCGCCCAGCAGGCGGATCACGATCTCGCGATCGGAATACGACGTGTAGTTGTAGGGGATTTCGCGGACGCGCGCGGTCATGATGGTTCGAGCCCGGCGGGCACCACAAGTTGCGGCAGCCGCAGGGGAATTGGATATTACCGCAGCGCATCAATGGCTTTGGTACCCTTGGAACGATGGATCCCCGCGTTTCCGCATTGCGCATCGCGACGCGCGAGAGCCGGCTCGCCCTCACCCAGTCCGAGATGGTCTCCGCCGCGCTGAAGGGCCGGTATCCCGACCTCGATGTCCCGCTGGTGGGCATGACCACCAAGGGAGACCGCGTGCTCGACCGGCCGCTCTCGCAGGTGGGCGGCAAGGGCCTGTTCGTGAAGGAGCTGGAGGTCGCCCTCGAGGAAGGCCGCGCCGACATCGCGGTGCACTCCATGAAGGACGTGCCCATGGAGATCCCGCCGCAATTCGAGCTGGTGACTTTCGGCGAGCGCGAAGAGCCGCAGGATGCGTTCGTTTCGAACCGGTTCGATTCCATGGCGGCGCTCCCGCGCGGGGCCGTCGTCGGCACCTCGAGCCTGCGGCGCGAGTGCCAGCTGCGCGCGCTCTACCCCTCGCTGCAGTTCCGCGCGCTGCGCGGCAACGTGAACACGCGGCTCGCCAAGCTGGATGCGGGCGACTACGACGCGATCATCCTCGCTGTCGCGGGGCTTAAGCGCCTGGGCTTCGCATCGCGCATCCGCGCGACACTCGGGGAAACCATTCCCGCCATCGCCCAGGGCATCCTCGCCATCGAGTTCAAGCGGGAGCGCGGCGATATCGCCCGCCTGCTGGAGCCCTTCGTGCACGCGCCCACGAGCTGCGCCGCGCGCGCCGAGCGCGCCCTGGGTCTCGTCGTCGAGGGAAGCTGCGAAGTGCCGGTGGGCGCCATCGCGCAGGTGAATGGCGAGTCGCTGCAGCTCGAGGGCTTCATCGGCCTTCCCGATGGCACCCGCATCGTGCGCGAGCGTGCCGGCGGGGCGTGCCGCGACGCGGAAGCCATCGGCCGTGCCCTCGGCGAAAAGCTGCTCGCGGCGGGCGGGCGCGAGATCCTGCGGCAGCTTTCGAGGGTCGCATCGTGAGCGGACGGCTGAAGGGCCTGGGCATCGTGCTCACGCGGCCGCAGGCCGCGGCCGATGCGCTGGCGGCACCCCTTCAATCGGAAGGTGCCCGCGTGTTCCTGTTTCCGGCGCTGGGCATCGAGCCCATCGCCATGACGACAGCGCTCGCGGCGCTGTTGGCGCGCATCGGCGAGTTCGACCTCGCGGTGTTCGTGAGCGCCAACGCGGTCGAACACGGCCTCGAGGCGGTTCGCGCGGTGGGCGCATGGCCCGAGAAGCTGGAAGCCGCCGCCGTCGGCGAGGCCACCGCCGAGGCGTTGCGGAACTCCGGTGTCTCGCGCGTCATCTCACCTGCGGAGCGGCACGACAGCGAGGGACTCCTCGCGTTGCCGCGTTTGCAGGCCGTCAAGGGGCAGAATATCGTCGTTTTCCGGGGTGAAGGCGGGCGCGAGGCGATTCGCGAGACGCTCGCCGCACGCGGCGCGCGCGTCGAGTACGCGGAGTGCTACCGGCGCGTGAAGCCCACCGCGGATGCGAAACCGCTCCTTGCTGCGGGACGGCGCGGCGAGGTGCATGCTGTGAGCGTGTTGAGCGCCGAGACGCTGTCCAACTTCGTGGCGATGCTGGGACCCGAGGGCGCCCCGCTCCTCGCCGCGGCGACGCTGGTGGTGCCGCATCCCGCCATCGCGGCGCAGGCCGACGCGCGCCGTTTCGCGCGTGTCGAGATCGCGGGACACGGCGCCGGCGCGCTGATCGAAGCATTGAGCCGCATCCGGGTGACCTCATGACCGACCTGCCGCCCCCTTCCCTCCCGCCTCGCGAACCCGGCGCCGGCCGCGACCGCTTTGCGCGCGCGCTCGCAGTGGTGGGGCTGCTGCTGGTGGCGGGGGCCGGATGGCTCGCATGGGATACGCGCGTGGGCGTGCAGTCGATGGAATCGAGCGCCGGCGGGCGGCTCGCCGAGCTGGGCGCGGCGCTTTCGCAATCGAAGGCGAGCCTCGCGCAGGCGCAGGCCTCCCTCAAGGACTCGCAGGCGCGCATCGCCGAGCTGGAAGCGCGCGTGGCCGACACGCAGGAGCAGCGCGTGGCGCTGGAGGAGATGTACCGCGAGCTTTCGCGCACGGCCGACGATCGCGTGCTCTCCGAGGTCGAGCAGATCCTGGTGCTGGCAAGCCAGCAGTTGCAGCTTGCGGGCAACGTGCGCGGCGCACTCGCGGCGCTGCAGGCGGCCGATCAACGCCTGGCGCGTGCGGACAAGCTCGCGGCCACGCCGCTGCGCCGCGCGATCACCGCGGACATGGACCGACTCAAGGCGGTGCCCCAGGTGGATACGGTCGGCATCACCGTGAAGCTCGACGGCCTCATCGCGCAGAGCGAGAACCTGCCGCTCATCATCGCCGAGACCCTGCCCTCTGCGCGCGTGGCCTCCCGCGCCCGCTACGCGGACGATGCCGGCGCGGTCACGCGGGCCGCGCGTGACTTCTGGGAAGAGATGAAAGGGCTCGTGCGCATCCGCGACCTGGAGGGACAGGAGGCGCCGCTCCTGGCGCCGTCGCAAAGCTACTTCCTGCGCGAGAACCTGAAGCTGAGGCTCCTTTCGGCGCGCGTGGCGCTGCTCGCGCGTGATGAGCAGGGCTTCCGCGACGACCTCAAGGCCTCGCAGGCGTGGATCTCGAAGTACTACGACGCGCGCGCGAAGACAACCGCCGCCGCCCTCGGCACGCTCAAGCAGATCGCCGAGACGCCGGTGGCGATCACGGTGCCGGACATCAACGCGAGCCTCGCGGCGGTGCGCACGGCGCGCGCCGCGCGGGAGAAGCGCTAGCCATGCGCTTCGCGATCTGGTCGGTCATCCTCGCCACCATCGCGGTGGCCGTGGCGCTCCTCGCGAAGGATTCGAGCGGCTACGTGGTGATCGTGTCGCAGCCGTACCGCATCGAGCTGTCGTTGAACCTGCTCATCTTCCTCGTGCTGGGCGGCTATCTCGCGTTCTACGCGCTCGCGCGGTTCGTGACGACCCTGGTGGCGATCCCCGCGCGCGTGCGCGCATACCGCGCCGACCGCCAGAACGTGCGCCTGCGCCAGTCGCTGAACGAGGCGCTCATCGCGTTCTTCCAGGGCCGCTACGCGTCCGCGGAGAAGAGCGCGGCCAGCGCGCTGCAGGGCGAGGAGACCAAGGGCGTGGCCGCGATCATCGCCGCGCGCAGCGCGCACGAGCTCGGCCGCTTCAACGAGCGCGAGCAGTTCCTCGACCAGGCCAAGGGCGGCGCGGAATCGCTGGACCAGGCGCGGCTCACGACGCTGGCCGACCTGCTCGTCTCCCAGGAGCGATACGACGAGGCGCTCGCGGTGCTGGACGACCTCTCCGCGCGCGATGCGCGCAACCTGCGCCTGCTGCGCCTGAAGCTTCAGGCCGAGCAGGCGCTGCGCAAGTGGGACGAGGTTCTCACCACGCTCGCCGCGCTCACCAAGCTGGGCGGGCTGGGGCCGGCGGAGGCCTCCGCGGTGCGCCGCGCCGCGCACCTGGGCAACCTCGCCAAGAAATCGCAGGACGCGGTGGCGCTGGGCGCGTACTGGAAGCAGATTCCCGTCGAGATGCGCACCGATCCCACCGTCGCGGGCACAGCGGCACGCTATCACCTCGCGCTGGGCTCGCCCGCGGACGCGCAGGCCATCATCGAGCAGGCGCTCGATCGCGAATGGAATTCGAGCCTGGTGGCGTTGTACGGCGAGGCCGGCGGCGCGGATGCGTTGCCGCAGATCGAGCGCGCCGAGAAGTGGCTGCGCCAGCACGCACGTGATCCTGCGCTGCTGCTGGCGCTGGGCAAGCTGTGCATGCGCCAGGAGCTGTGGGGCAAGGCGCAGAGCTACATCGAGGCGAGCCTGGCGCTCGAGGCCACGCACGACGGCCACATGACGCTCGCCGCACTCATGGAGCGCATCGGCAAGCCGCAGGAAGCCGTCCTGCATTTCCGCCGCAGCGCCGAGCTCACGCGCTGATTTCTTTCCGCAAGTGGAGGTTCGCATGCGCGAGTATTCCCCCCTCACCCTCACCCGCCTCCAGCCGGGCGCGCGCGTTGCCGAGCCCATCGCGCCGGGGCGCGTCACGTTCGACGACCCCGCCTTCTCGGTGATGACCGACCTGCGCGTGGTTTCCGCGGCCACCACGCGGCCCGAGGAGCCCATCGACACGGCTCACGCGATCATGATCCGGCGCGGCGTGCGGCTGCTCTTCGTCCTCGACGGGGACGCGCGGGTGGCGGGCGTGATCACCGCCACCGACCTCCTCGGCGAGAAACCCATGCGGTTCATGCAGGCACGAGGCGTCTCTCACGCCGAGATCCAGGTCGAGGACATCATGACGCCCGCCGCGATGCTGGAGGCGATGTCGATCCTCGAGGTCGCGCAGATGCGCGTGGGCCACGTCGTGGCCACCCTCAAGGCCGTGGGCCGCAAGCACCTCATGGTGTCGGAGGACGGCGGGCGCATCCGCGGCCTCTTCTCCGCCTCGCAGGTCGCGCGCCAGCTCGGCATGGAGGTGCAGACTTTCGAGGTCGCGAACACCTTCGCGGACATCGAGGCCGCGCTGGTCAGATGAGCGGGGCCCGCGGCGCTCGCTGATGTCGTACGACGCCGCTTACAACTCTTTCCGCTGGCAGGTTCCGCCGGATTTCAACATCGCGCACTACGCCTGCTCGCGCTGGGCTGGCGAACGCGAGCGCTTCGCCCTGTATTGGGAGGACGAGTCCGGCGCCACGGCCGCGTGGACCTATTGGGACCTGCAGCAGGCCGCCAACCGCCTCTCCAACGCGCTGCGCGCGCTCGGCATCGCGCGGGGAGATCGCGTGGCGCTGGTCCTGCCGCAACGCCCCGAGACGATCGTCACCTATCTCGCGTGCTTCCAGCTGGGCGCCATCGCGGTGCCGCTCTCGTTCCTGTTCGGCCCCGACGCGCTCGAATACCGCCTCGCCCATTCCGGCACGAAGGTCGCGATCATCGATCGCGACACCGCGCCCAACTTCGAAGCCGCGCGCCCGAAGGTTCCCACGCTCACGCACGTGATCGGCGCCGCGGGCGCGCAGGGCCCCGGCTACTTGCCGTGGGAAGCGACTCTCGCGAGCGCGTCGCGTCACTTCGAGCCCGTCGCCACCCGTGCCGCCGATCCCGCGGCGATCATCTACACCAGCGGCACCACCGGCCCGCCGAAGGGCGCCCTGTTGCCTCACCAGGCGTTGCTCGGCAACCTGCCCGGATTCGAGCATTCGCACGACGGCTTCCCGAAGCGCGGCGATCTCTTCTGGTCGCCCGCGGACTGGGCGTGGACCGGCGGCTTGTGGGACGCGCTCATGCCGACGCTCTATCACGGCCGGGCGATCGTCGGTTACCGCGGGCGCTTCGACGCCGAGCGCGCGTTCCAGATTCTCGAGAAGTATGCGGTGCGCAACACGTTCCTCTTCCCCACCGCGCTCAAGATGATGATGAAGGCGGTGCCGAAGCCGCGTGCGCGTTACGACCTCGACCTGCGCTCGCTCATGAGCGGCGGCGAGGCGCTGGGCCCCGCGGTGCTGCAATGGTGCCGCGACGAGCTGGGCGTGACCGCGAACGAGATCTTCGGCCAGACGGAGATCAACTACATCGTCGGCAATTCGCACACGGTGTGGCCGGTGAAGCCCGGCTCCATGGGCAAGCCGTACCCGGGCCATCGCATCGCGGTGATCGACGACGAAGGCCGCGAGCTTCCCGCGGGATCGGTGGGTGACGTGGCGGTGCATCGCCGCTGGCTGGACGGCACGCCCGATCCGGTGTTCTTCCTCGGCTACTGGGGCAACGACGAAGCGACCGCGGCGAAGTACACCGGCGACTGGTGCCGCACCGGCGACCAGGCGCAGGCCGACGACGACGGCTACCTCTGGTACCAGGGCCGCGCCGACGACATGTTCAAGGTGTCGGGCTACCGCGTGGGGCCCACCGAGATCGAGAACTGCCTCGTGAAACACGCGGCGGTGGCCAACTGCGCGGTGGTGCCGTCACCCGACGCGACGCGCGGCGCCGTGGTGAAGGCGTTCATCCTCCTCGCGCCGGGACACGCCCCATCGGAAACGCTGAAGGACGAGATCCGCGAGCACGTCAAACGCAGCCTCGCGCCGTATCAACAACCGCGCGAGATCGAGTTCGTCCCGGAACTGCCGATGACGACGACGGGAAAGGTGCAGAGGAAAGTGCTGAGGGAGCTCGAGGAAAAACGCCGGCCTATTTCTTCGGGTCCACGCTCGGCGTGAACGCGTCGCAGAAGAACTCGTCCTCGGGCAGGCGGCGTTGCTCGACGAACGTCTGCTTCGCGATATCGGTCATCGCCGGCGCGCCGCACGCGTAGACCTGGTAGTTGGCGAGATCGGGGAAATCGTCGAGCACCGCCTGGTGCACGAAGCCCGTGCGCCCCGGCCAGTTGTCCTCCGGCAGCGGATCCGACAGCACCGGGATGAACGTGAAGTTGGCGCGCTCCTGCTGCCATTTCGACGGCAGCTCGGGCATGTAGAGGTCCTTGCGCGAACGCGCGCCCCAGTACAGCACCATCGGCTGGTCGAGCCCCTGCTGGAACGCGTGCTCGACGAGCGCCTTGATCGGCGCGAAGCCCGTGCCGCCCGCGACGAAGATGAGCGGCTTGTCGCTGTCTTCCCGCAGGTAGAACGTGCCCAGGGGTCCCTCGAAGCGGATGATCGCGCGCTCCTTCATCTCCTCGAAGACGAAGCGCGAGAAGGCGCCGCCCGGGGATTTGCGGATGTGCAGCTGCAGGAACTGGTCGTCGTGCGGCGCGTTCGCGAGCGAGAAGCTGCGCCGCTTGCCGTCCTTCATGAGGATGTCCAGGTACTGGCCGGCGAGGAATTGCAGGCGCTCGCCCGTGGGCAGCTTCAGGTACAGGATCGCGACGTCGTCGGCGGGCCGCTCGATCTTCTCGACGCGCGCGGGCATCGTGCGGATCGCGAAGTCCTTCGCGCCGGCCAGCTCGCGCACCTCGAAGACGACGTCGCTGAGCGGATGGCTGCGGCAGGTGAGCGCCTTGCCGGCGGCCTTCTCGTGGTCATGCAGCGCGCGCTCCTGGTACTCCTCCATCTCGACTTCGCCGGAACGCAGCACGCCCTTGCACGCGCCGCACGCGCCGTTGCGGCAGCCGTACGGCAATCCGATGCCCTGGCGGATCGCGGCCTCGAGGATGGTCTCCCCGGGCGCGACGGTGAACGTGTGTCCGCTCGGCTCGAGTCGGACCTGGCGGGATTCGGGCAAAGCGTCAGCGAGTGCGGCGGAAGTCGCCTTCGATGAACGTGCCGGGACGCTCGCGCTGTCTCACCGGCTCGACGACGAAGCGCGGGCCGGGCAGCAGGAGCAGCGTGAGGGCGATGAGGTCGGAAACCACGCCGGGATAGATGAGGAGGATGCCGGCGAGCACCGTGCGCGCGCTATCGGTGAGCGCGCCGATGGCGAAACGGCCCTGCGCGAACCCCGCGGCCAGGCGCGCCACCAGCGACAGGCGCGCTTCCTTGATGAGCGCCATGCCGGCGACGGCGGCAAGGATCATCCACGCGAGGATCCACCAGCCCAGCGTCTCGCTCAGCCGCACGAGGACGACGGCTTCGAGCAGGGGGAAACCCAGTAAAATCGCGAACAGGATCAACCGCATCAATCCAACATCTCCATCTTGCCGCACGAGGGCGGGAGCGCCTCCCACTTGTCCGTCATTGCGGTGCTGACAAACCTACCCGACTCCGGGTCCGCTTTCAATCTGGCGCGCGAGCTGGTGTCGCTCAGATTGGCCGCCTGCGCCAACGTTCTCGCGCCCGTCACTTCCTTCTATCGGTGGGAGGGAAAGGACGAGCAGGCGACCGAATATCCCGTGCTCATCAAATCCACCCGCGGCCGATACGCCGAGCTCGAATCCGCCATCCGCGCCCGTCACCCGTACGAGGTGCCCGAGATCATCGCCTGGCCGATCGAGCAGGGATTGGAAGCCTACCTCAATTGGGTCGAGGGCGAGACGCGCCCTTGAGCCTGCGCTGGCTGTTCACGCTGGTCGGCGTGCTTGCGGCGCTGGCCGGGACCGCCCTCTGGGTGGCCACCCGCCCTTCCAGGGACGCCGCCGTCGTAGTGGAAGCAGCGCCCGCCGCTTTGTGGGCGGCGAGCTTCCGCGATGTCGATGGCCGGAACCGCGCACTGGGCGAATTCCAGGGCCGCGTGCTGGTGCTCAACTTCTGGGCAACGTGGTGCGCGCCCTGCCGCGAGGAGATGCCCGGCTTCCAGCGTTTGCAGGCGAAATGGCCGGCGCGCTCGGTGCAGTTCGTCGGGTTGTCCGCCGAGGACGCGAGCAAGGTCGCGGGCTTCGGCCGAAGCCTCGGCATCACCTATCCGCTCTGGGTCGGCGGCGATGAGGTGGGCGAGCTTTCCAGAAGGCTCGGCAATCGCGGCGGAGTTTTGCCCCATACGGTCGTTTTCGACGGCGTCGGGAAGGTCATAGCGGCTAAAGTAGGCGCTTACAATGAG
>Ga0070675_100002661_pt1 | contig 13429 bp, 14 predicted proteins | sample KBSM43metaG_FD_65343 | JGI IMG/M metagenome (GOLD analysis project Ga0070675, IMG submission 65343) | Miscanthus rhizosphere microbial communities from Kellogg Biological Station, Michigan, USA - KBS M4-3 metaG | ecosystem: Host-associated > Plants > Roots > Rhizosphere > Soil ...
AATAGCGCAGGTCTTCGTTGGGACGTCGAATCGCAATCAGGCGATCCACTTCCAGCCCACCCACGGGCGAAGCGTTATTCATTTCAACCTCGAGTGCGGCCACGCCTCCGAGGTCACTTTGAACGCTACGCACAACCTTGAGATTCGGATGGGTACGCCGCAGGTCCTCAATCAACCGATCAGTTGCATCGGAGAGCGTCATTTGCCGCGGATCTCCTGTTTCCGGAAGTGAACCTTCGTTGGGGTCATTCCGGCTGCGGGGCTCAAATATATCCATCAGCAGCCCATAGGCAAGGGCACCGGATACATTTCCTTCCTCAGGCGACAAAGTAACCGTATTCCCCGTCTTCGTGACGATCCAGTTGTCGGGAAAGCGGATCTCCAAGTCAGACCCGCGGTAAGTGACGAAACGAGAGGACGGGATTTCTTTTTTCTGTGCAAGCACCGGGGTTATCAGAACCAGGACTCCCACCAAAATGGAGGATGCTGCTCTGGTGTAAGGCATTAGAACCTCCTGCCTGCCGCGCATTTGTCCGCGGCGAGACGGAAAGGCGATCGCACGCTTCATGAGTGCTCTCGCCCCGCTGAAGAGTTTTGGTTCGTGTCAGGCTGTTGCTCTCGTGTCGACGCTGCACGTACAGCCGGTCTGTTCAGCGCAGCCCTGACAACAATAGGTCTGGCTTCCGAGCTTGTAACCCTCGGACCAGGTTTCGGCATCCATGCCGCAGTTTGCGCAAATACTCGAATCTTTAGTGGAGGATTGCTTTTTCTTAGGCATAGAGTGTTTCTCCTTCGTCCACGGATGGTGCACGCATTGAACCACTCGGTTAACTGATGGTTCCCCGAGGCAGGCAGGAGGCCAATTGACTCCGCTGTCTGGATTCTGGTCAGATACCCAGCCGCTAACCTTGAACAATGGGGATTTAGCGCGTCATTCCTCTATGGCACTTCAGGTGCACAAAAGGTTAGTCCATCAACCTTTCAGAGGGAGTTAAAGCACATGCACCAGGTTGAGCTGGATTCAGAAAGCCCGAGCGTTGTCGATAGATTCCTCTCGTTGTTTGCCACTGTGAAACCGGGAGAAGGCCTCACAGCCCTCCTGCTGATGCTGAACGTTTTCACCCTGTTGACCGCCTACTACATTATCAAGCCCGTTCGCGAAGCATTGATCCTTGGAGAAGCAGGCGCAGTGGTCAAAAGTTACGCCTCTGCCGGACAGGCCGTGCTGTTTTTGCTGATCGTCCCCCTTTATGGAATGTTGGCCAGCCGCGTCAGCAGGGTCTGGCTGATCAACGGAGTGACGGCGTTCTTCATTTCAAATCTGGTGCTCTTTTTTGTTCTTGGCGGGCTTGGCGCGTCGCTGGGCGTTGTCTTTTATCTCTGGGTGGGATTGTTCAATGTCATGCTGGTTGCGCAGTTCTGGGCGTTCGCGAACGATGTCTATACGCAAAAGAAGGGAGAACGCCTCTTCGGAGTTGTGGGAATCGGCGCGTCCCTCGGAGCCATTCTCGGAGCCTGGCTTGCCGGGCTGTTGTTCGAACCTCTCGGTGCGTACGCAATGATGCTGCTCTCAGCAGCCTTGCTCGGTTTTTCAATGATTTTGACGAACTGGGTTCATCACCGCGAGAAGTTCGTGGCCGCCGCTCGCGCGGCTTCGAAGAGTGAAGGCGCAGAGAAACCGCTCGGATCCGGGGGTGGCTTTCAGCTCATCTTTAAGAGCCGTTACCTGCTGCTGATTGCCCTTCTCGTGTTGATCTCGAACTGTGTGAATACGACGGGCGAATACATCCTTGGGCAAACGGTTGAACAGAATGCGACAGCGGCGACTGCGGGAAGCCCGGATGCGGATGCAGCTCAGAAAAGCTACATTGGCCAGTTTTATGCAAACTTTTATTTCTGGGTAAATTTGATTGGTGCGGGACTCCAAATGTTTGTGGTGTCCCGATTGATGCAGCACTGGGGAGCGGGTACTGCCCTCTTCTTCCTTCCCGTGATTGCCCTTGGGGGATACACGGTGCTGGCGCTGGTTCCCATCTTAGGCCTGATCCGTATGGCCAAGATTCTCGAGAACACAGTTGATTACTCGATTCAGAACACCGCCCGGCACGCTTTGTTTCTTCCTACAAGCAGAGAGGAAAAGTACAAGGCGAAGGCCGCAGTCGACAGCTTCTTCTGGCGTGCGGGAGACACGATCAGCGGCGTGCTGGTGTTTGCGGGCACTCAGTTGGCGTTGAGTACTCGCGGTTTCGCTGCGGTCAACGTGTTTCTCGTTCTGGTGTGGCTCGGAATAGCGCTGGCTATCGCTCGGCACATCAAGGAAGGCCAGTCTGCTCGTATCGCTGCGTAATCGTTCAATCGATACCCTGCGAGACACATGAGATCTCCACGCGAATTCCTCAGAGCCATTGCCGGGACTTCCAATAGCCAAGGCGTCCGCCTTGCTCTCATGGCGGGTTATCTGCTGTTGATCATTACCTGCTACACGACAACGAAGGCCGTCCGCGACTCACTGTTCATCAGTGAGATCGGGCCGGCTCAACTTCCGCTGCTGTATGTCATGACGGCCGTGAGCATGGCGGCGATTTCCGCGGTATATCCACGAGCCCTTCGAAAGATCGGGCTGTATTCCCTGGTTCAAGTCACGTCGGCCACGTCAGTCGCGAGCTTGCTGGTGTTCTGGTGGTTCGTCGACGACGAGAGCCGCACGTCTCTTTACATTCTGTACGTCTGGGTCAGTCTTTTCGGGGCGATTACCGCGTCGCAGGCATGGTCGTTGGCCAGTCACGTGTTCGATGCACGAGAAGCGCGGAGATCCTTTGCGTGGGTTGGCCTGGGAGGGGTTGTCGGCGGCATTGTGGGAGGCTCATTGGCGAGAATCGTTGCGCTTTGGCAGGGTACGGAAATGCTCCTGCCAATCTGCGCCGGCTTGATGGGCGGCACGATCGTCATTCTTCGGCAACTGGCAAGGCGGCAGGATTGGAGAATCGGAGACAAGGTGCACGCAGCGCATCGATCCGATGACTCCGGCTCCGCGGTCTTTTCGCAGATACGCAAGTCGCCCTACTTGTCGATGATCGTTCTCCTTCTCCTGTCCGGCGTGATTGTCGAAGCGTTCGTCGACTACGAATTCAAGGTCATTGCGCATCAGGCCTTTGATTCGAAGGACCGGCTGACATCGTTTTTTGGAACGATCGCTTCGTATGGCGGACTGCTTGCGCTGTTTGTCCAGATGCTGATCACAAGTCCTCTCTTGAAGCGCTTCGGTGTCGGCGCAGCCATTGTCATCCTTCCTTCAGCCTTGCTTGCCGGTTTTGTCCTGGTGGCGCTGCGTCCTGGCCTGTGGGCGGTTTCCATCCTCAAACTGACGGATGGGTGCTTGAGCTATTCCGTCCACCGGTCGGGGATGGAATTGTTGTTTGTCCCGATTCCCTCAAAGCTCAGGGCGTCTGTGAAGGCGCTGATCGACCTTCTTGTCGACAGGGTCGGTCGTGCGGCTGGAGGTGTGCTGCTGTTCGCCCTCACGGCAGGACTGTCTCTTGCCGTGCCATCACTCAGCGTTGCAGCGGCATGTGCCTTAGTCGTCTGGCTCGCATTTGCCGTTGCGATTCGGCGTAACTACGTTCATGCATTCCGGGTGGCTCTCGAGAAGAAAGTCATTGAACCTGAAGCTCTGGGAGACCATCCGCTGGACAGTACGATTTCACGTGCGCTCCTGCAGGCGCTGGGGAGCTCCGATGACCGGCAGGTTCTGTATGCGCTCGATTTGCTTGCCGGCGGAAAGACGGCTCGCTGGCGGCAACACCTTAATCAGCTCATTGAGCACAAGACCCCGGCGGTCCGCAGACGAACTATTGCGGTTTTAACGGAAAGGCGCTCATTCTCGCCTCAGCATGTTGAGAAGCGGTTGCTTGATGAAGATCTCGATGTTCGCATCGAAGCGATTCGCCATTTCTGCGAGGCAGGTAATCCGACGGCGCGGACGAAGCTCAGAGAATTCCTGGACCACACGGATTACAGAATTGTTCTCGCGGCGATTCACTGCATCGCGAGATACCGCCCGGCTGATGGAGACCTGATCGACGAATTGCTTATCGAAAAAGCGTTGGCCGTCTCCGGCGAGCACGGAGTGAGTGCGAAGACGGCTGCAGCACGCGGCATAGCGATCGCGCGTCCTCCGCGCGCTACGCAATTTCTGAACCAACTTCTGCAGGATTCCTGCGTGGAGGTCGTGCGGCAGTCGGTTCGCGCATCCGGCGAAATTCAGTACGAAGGCGCGATCCCAATTTTGATACCTATGCTGGGCCGCACGCGCCTCCGCCGCGAAGCGCGCGAAGCCTTGCTGAAGCTTGGTGCGCCCGCGCTCTCCGAGCTGCGAGCGCGCTTTCAGGACGACGCGACACCCATTGAAGTTCGGGCTCGCATACCCAAAGTTCTCTCGCTTTCCGGCAAGCAGGACGCCGCCGACTTTCTATTCGAGAGCCTCCGTCAGTTCACGCCACGTCTCGACACGGCTCTCCTGAAGGGGCTCAACGCCATGCGCACGGAGTCGCCGGAGATCCGCTTTGAACGGGACCGCGTTTCTTCTCTCATAGGTAGGGAGAGCGAAAGACATCAGCAGTTGAGTGCGATTCGCCGTGCCATTCGCCCTGGTGAGTTAAAGAGCGATGACAATTTTTCGGCGGAGATTCTGGTTCTTCTGCACAAGGCGTTAGGCGAGCGGATGGACGAAAGTGTGGAAAGGGTGTTTAGGCTCCTTCACCTTATCTACTCCCCGTCGGATATTCAGTCTGTCTACTTCAGCTTCAATTCAAGGCCGGCTCTGCGTGCAAGTGCCGTTGAGTTCCTCGACAACTTGATCGAGCCACCGTTGAGAGCATTGGTCGTCCCGCTCGTGGAGGATGGTGAGGTAACCGAGCCGCTGAAGGAACCGAAAGGGAAGGAACTATCTCGAATTGAAGCAATCCAGATGCTTCTTGGAGACGATGATGAGTGGCTCAGGACTATTGCGAGTGAACTTGATGGCCGATGGCGTGCTGAGGAAGGCGTGCCGTCTTCCAGAACGGCCTAGGGAGGTGCCAGTTGCCTGTTTCGTTGTCAGCAGTTGAAAAGGTGCTGTGCCTCCAGGGCGTCGAAATCTTCAAACATGCGACCACGGAGATGCTCACCTATATCGGCTCCATCGCTGAAGTCGTGGAAGTCGGAACTCAAACCGTGATTTTCTCGGAACAGGAAATGTCGGACGCCATGTATGTGGTCGTAACGGGTCACGTTCGGCTTTCCAAAGAAGGAAAAGAGATTCTCGTGGCAGGTCCGTCTGATAGCTTTGGCACATGGGCTCTGTTTGATAACACACCTCGCCTCATGTCGGCCACAGCCCTGGAGGATTCTGTCCTGCTCAAGATCGTCAGCGACACCTTCTATGAATTCCTTGCGGATCATGAGGAGGTGACGCCGGCGATCTTTCGAGCTGTCATCGAGCGAATAAAGGCTCTCGCTCCGGATGCTTTATGAGAAAACAAGGGAGTTGAATGTTGCAGATCGATCGATCGCCCGCTACATCGTCGCTGGAGCTTTCTGAGATTCTTCCCATCCCCATGGTGAAGCTCGATCCCAAAGGCAAAGTCCTGTTCATGAACCGCGCCTCTCATGAGCTTCTGTCAGGGATGCAAATTGATCCTGCCACACTTTCACATGCACTGCCTCATCGACACCGGTCACTCTTGCGTCAGGCTCTTCGCGAGAAGAGTGCGGAAGAAATGCGCTGGGTCCAGAACGGCCGCAGTCTTCATCTGGTCTTTAAGGTTGCGGAGGACGGCGGATCCGCCTATCTGTTTATGATTGATCTGACAGCCCAGGAGGAAGCGAAGGCCCAGCTGGCACAATCCGAGAAGATGGCATCGCTAGGTTTGCTCGTTGCGGGGCTTGCTCACGAGATCAATACGCCTCTCGGCGCGATCCACAGCAACAACGACACCGTCTCACGGTCTATTGAAAAGATCCGGCAGATCCTTGAAGGGCAGGAGAACCTGACCAGCGCAGACCGGCAACGCGTTCAGCAACTTGTCGGTATCCTGCGCGAAGTGTGTCAGAACAACGCTCTTGCCACGGAGCGCATGATCAGCGTTGTCGGCAGTCTCAAGAATTTTGCACGCGTTGATGAAGCAGAATTCAAGAAAGCGGATCTTCATGAAGGAATTGAGAGCACGTTGACGATCGTACAGCATCAACTGAAAAACCGAATTCGTGTCGAGAAGCAATATGGGAATATTCCGCTGGTCGAGTGTCAGCCAAACCGACTCAATCAGGTGTTCATGAATCTTCTCGTCAATGCGTCGCAGTCGATCCCCGACCAGGGAGCAATAACCATCAGAACCGCCAGGAAAGGCGATTCCATCGAGATCTCCATATCCGATACTGGTGTGGGTATTCCTCCGGAAAACGTCTCCAAGGTTTTCGATCCGGGCTTTACGACAAAAGGAGTCGGCGTCGGAACAGGATTGGGCTTATCGATCTGTTACAAGATCATCGAGGAGCATCAGGGAAAGATCGATGTCGAGAGTGGCGACCAGGGGACCACATTTACGATCACGCTCCCCCTTGGGCATGGAAGGAAGGTGAAGAGTGGCTGAGCGAGAACGTCCCGTTATTCTCCTCGTCGATGACGAAGAGATGATCATCACTTCGATCAAGTCATTTCTTGCGGTCGAAACAGACTATGAGTTGCTCGCATACACTTCCCCCGTCAAAGCTGTCGAGGACCTCCAAACAAAGATCAAGAGTCTCGACCTGGTGATCAGCGACTACCTGATGCCCGAGATGGACGGCATTTCCTTTCTCGCGGAGGTGAAAAAGAGATTTCCCCTGGTTCCGCGAATCCTGTTAACTGGTTATGCGGATAAGGAAAATGCGATCAAGGCTATCAATAACGTGGGCCTTTATCAGTACATTGAAAAGCCGTGGGACAATGACGACCTTCGACTGATCATCCGTAATGGTCTGGAGAAGACAATCCTGCTGAAACAGCTTGAGGAAAAAGTCCGCGAAGCGGAAAAAGTCCATAAAGAATTGAGCGATGTCCAGAAGGAGATCCTGCGCGTTTTCGTTTAGACCTGTACAGGTTTTGGACAAACTCGCCTGCGCCAAGTCCCGCCTCAGCGAAGCTGCCTGTTGGGTATGAATGATTTACGTCTATGGAATCCGTTCTGCAGGCGCGTAGGCATCGGGAGAGGAGCCGTATCATGCTAAAGCAGTTCGCGGGAACCTTCCTCGCCGTTCCCTTCGCCCTGACGGTATTTGTTGCAGCGGCTTATGCGCAGCAGGCGGACATTCCGCCAGCCACGGACGCTGGCGTCGCGATCCCTGAGGATTCGACGAGCTCCGCAGAGGGATCGCGAATTATAGAAGGCCGCCCCGACCTTTACTGGATGAAGAAGACGCTTCACCCCATTTCGTGGTTTGAAACCATGGTTCGACCCGTTGCAAAAGTGGCGGAAAAGGGCGCCGCGCGCTTCACCTCACAGCAAAAATCAACACGAGTGTGGGGAGTGAAGCTCGGGCTGAATGGGTCGGGTACAAGTTCGGGCGCCGGACCTGAAGTAAAGCCCTTCCACAACAACTTGTTTGGTGCAGGCCTGCAGCTTGAGGTGCCGCTGGTCGTCACCTACAGGTTGTATGAGTCTTATCGTTTTAGATTGAATCTTCCCCTCGTCAAAGGTGAAGGCGAAGACTCCGAACGGCTGGGTTTGGAACTGAATGGTCGATACAATTCGCGGCCCTCGGAAAGCTTCTACGGAATCGGCAATGATATCGGCGACTGGAACAAGACGAAGTTTCGCTCGGTGGCACGTACCGCCGGAATTGCACTGAACGCCCGCATTGGCAAGGCATGGACACTGCGGCTCGAGGAAGGATATCGGAGCATAGGAATCACGAGTCCGCGTAATTTCATATCGTCGCAGGACGTGTTTGAGGGCTCGGACATTCCGGGAATGTCTGACGCCGGCGGCACGGGGCTCATATCTACAGTCTCGCTGCAAAGAGATACGAAGGATCGCAAATACCTTGCGAGCTCAGGCGGTCGGCAGCTGGTCGAAGTGAGCTTGAACGAAGGGCTGACCGGTGGGGACTTTTCGTACTGGCGATACCGCGCCGGCCTTCAGCAGTTTTTCCCGCTCGACCAGGACCACCGGAAGGTCATTGCATTTCGAGTCGACGTTGAGACTAATCGAGAGAAAGGTGGCAGCGTCGTTCCGTTCTTCGACCTTCCTATTATCGGGAGCCACTCTACCGTTCGCGGTATTCCCAGCCGACGTTACACCGACAAGAGCGCGATGAGCGCCTCTCTGGAGTATCGCTACCGCATATGGCGACACTTTGATTGGGGAATGTTTGTGGACACAGGACAAGTCGGCCCACAGATCGGGGACTTCAGTCTTTCAAAGGATCGCCTCCATACCGGATATGGAATGCGGCTCATGATGCACGCGGGGAAGCGTGCAATGAGCCTTGATGTCGCCCACAGCCGTGAGGGCTGGGCGATCTACGCCGACTTCACCCCGGACTTCTAAACTATGCGAACAAAAACGGCCACACTCATCGCTGTTGCAATGATTCTCTTCGCATGGGCTGGAGAGTCGCAGTCCAGGAAGGCCTCCGGAGTCGTCTGGGTAGACTATGACTTTCACAACATTCCCGAGCCCAAATCGCGGGACGGGGGATATTACGCAGCGTTTTTCAACTCAGAAGCCGGGGAAAGATGGAAGCGCGCCCTGGACGTTCCTCGACATGCCCGGATGGCTGTTGGCGCGCCGAAGCAGGCGGCGAACGTAAACGCGCTCGATGAGGTTCCGGACTCCAGCTGGTTCACGAATCGTCATGCTCTTCGTCCGATGACTATCGAAAAACTGCTCCAGGGGCCGAATCGCGGAGATCCGCCGGACTTCACTAAAGCCAGGATTACAAAGGCGAAGACGGAGGGTGTTACTCCAGGGCTGCAGGTCACCGACAGCAAAAACCGGGAGTACCTCATCAAGTTCGACCAGAAGGACTATCCGGAATTGCAGTCCGGAGCCGAAGTGATTTCCACAAAAGTTCTGTTTGCGGCCGGCTACAACGTGCCTGAGAACTACATAAGCTATATCGATCCGGAAAAGCTCGAGATCGTGGACGGTGTGGAAATCGGCCAGGGAAAGTCGAAGCAGCCTTTCACTCGCGAGGAACTGAACAAGTTATTGCAGAAAGCCAGTCGCCGCCCGGATGGCCGATACCGTGTTCTCGCCAGCAGGATTCTCGAGGGTACACCCAAAGGCCCGTTTTCTTACGTCGGGTTGCGTAAGGACGATCCCAACGATCTCATTCCGCATGAGCACCGAAGGGAATTGAGGGGGCTCCGCGTTATCGCCTCCTGGATTAATCACTGGGACGTGAAGGAAGGCAACACGCTCGACATGTATGTCGACGAGCAGGGCAGAAAGTTCCTGCGCCACTACCTGATCGACTTCGGTTCTTCGCTTGGGGGCGGGAGATCTCCGCTGGAGTACTTCCACGGTCGGGAGTACGCCTTCGACGCCGGCACGATGATGAAAGAACTTTTCACCCTCGGGTTGTATGTCACGCCCGACGAAAAGATGACGCCGCTCATATACCCACAGGTTGGGATTTTTTCGTCGGAGGACTTTGATCCGGGGGACTGGATTCCTTCATTCCACGTGATGCCGTTCGACAACATGACCCGTGAAGACGCCTACTGGGCGACGCGGATTATTCTGTCCTTCACGGACGAAGAGCTTCTCCAGATCGTCAAAACTGCGGAATATACCGATCCCAAAGTGACCGACTATGTTCTCAAGGTCTTGCTTGACCGTCGTCGATCGATCTCAAAGTATTGGCTCGAAGATATCAACCCGATCGGGAAGTTTGCTGTGGCTGCCACTTCCGACGGCTTCGAGTTACGGTTTGACACTCTCATGAGTACCGGGGACTTCGCAGGTTCGCCCGAGTATCGCTACGACGTGACGAGTTCAAAGACGCCGGCGAATGGTGCCGGTCACCACGAGAAAATGACCGCTGTTCCCCGGATCCCGCTCGGACACTCAGGCGCAGAAGTTCGAGTGAGGATCTGGACCTCTCGCGACGCTTCGGCAAAGCCGGTGACTGTTTTTCTACAGGGCAAGTCCGGAGGTGGGCTGGGAATCCTGCGAATCGAACGTTCGTAAGGAAGGAGCAAATTGCATGCGAATTCATAGATTAGGCAAAGCAACTGCCTCGATAGTGATGTCCATGATTCTGTTTGTGGTCTGCGCGTGCGCGGAAAGCAGTCAGGCGGGGAGTGCTCAGGAACAATCGAAGGAGTTTCAAGGGCACATTGATAAGTACATGGAGATTCATAAGAAGGCAGTGGCTTCGGTTCCCGCAATACCGAAGGAAACTACGGATGCCGCACTTATTGCGAAGCATCAGCAGCAGATTGCGGACGCAATCCGCGCGCTCCGTCCGAACGCTCTCGTTGGGGAGGTATTCACACCGGCCGTGCGTCAGATGATCCTGGCAACCGTTAAACAGGCGGTTGCGGGAAAAGAGGGGGAATCGGCGAAGGCAACGGTCCTTGGGGAGGGTAATCCCAAATCTGGAGAGTCCGAAACGCCAGTGAACGTCAAGGTCAATGCGACCTACCCTTCGACAGCTCCCTTGTCCACTGTTCCGCCTTCAATGCTCATGTCTCTGCCAATGTTGCCGAAGGAACTGGAGTACCGCTTCGTCGGGAGGAATCTGATCCTGCGGGATACCACGGCAAATCTCATCGTGGACTTCATCCCGAACGCGATCTGAAGTAGATTAGGGCAGGAAGTGGAACATGAAACCAGCAAGTAAATCGCTACGTTTAACGTTCGTTCTTCTGTTCTCTCTGCTTTTTCAGATTCAGGCGCAGCCACAGACGCGTCCTGCGGTGGAACCCAGGTCCGCGGCGCCTGTTGCAGCCGCGCAGCAGCCGGTAAAGCAGCCTGAGGTAAAGTTCGCGATTCTCGGCGATACCGGCACGGGCGGTAGAGAGCAATACGAAATCGGTCAGAAGCTGACGGCTACTCGTGGCACATTTCCTTTCGAGTTCGTCATCCTGCTCGGCGACAACATGTACGGAGGGGAGAGCGCGAAGGACTTTCAGAATAAGTTCGAGAAACCGTACGAAGCCCTGCTGTCGACCGGAATCAAGTTTTACGCTTCGCTGGGAAATCACGATGTGCCTGAGCGCCAGATCGCTTACAAGCCTTTCAACATGGGTGGGCAGCGGTACTACACCTTCAAGCCAAAGGATGGAGTCCGGTTCTTTGCTCTGGACAGCAACTACATGGACCAGAAGCAGCTCCAATGGCTGGAGAACGAGTTGAAGGGTTCAGGCAGCGAATGGAAGGTCCTTTTCTTTCATCATCCTCTCTATTCCTCAGGAGAGAAACACGGTCCCAGTCTTGAATTGCGCAAGGTTCTTGAACCTCTCCTGACAAAGAATGGCGTCGACGTTGTATTCGCGGGACATGAGCATTTCTACGAGCGCGTCAAACCTCAGAACGGTATTCAGTATTTCATTCTCGGCAGCAGCGCCAAGCTCCGCAAAGGTGGCATTGAAAAGACCGAACTTACCGCAAAGGGCTTTGATACGGACAATGCCTTTATGGTCGCTGAAATTTCCGGTGACGCAATGAGCTTCCAAACGATTTCCAGGAAGGGAACTGTCGTGGATTCCGGAAATTTTCGTCGCGTGGAGCGCAAGGCCGCGACGAACGATTGAAGCCTGTCTAGAATACAGCCATCAAGCACATCGTGCCCAACTCCTCGTCTGCTGTAAGACCCTTGACTCTAAAGGTTTCCGCTGCCGGCTGTGTTTGGAGTGGCGATTGCGACTTCAAGTTCAGGCGATTCGAGACCGCCACGGAAACTAATACCAGAAGCTGTGAAGTCTCGTATCACGACTAAAGGAGCCAACATGAAGAAAGCATATTTGACCCTGGCGTTGATGCTTGGATTCACGGGATTCGGGGTGGCTGCGGATGATGCGACCGAACGAGTGGGAGAAGCGAAAACAGTTTTTGAAGAGATCATGGCTGCGCCTGACAAGGGGATTCCACGGGATCTTCTGGAGAAGGCGCATTGCGTGGTCATCGTTCCAGCCGTGAAGCGCGCCGGATTCATCGTCGGCGGACAATACGGGGTTGGCGTAGCCACCTGCCGTCAGGCGGGACACGCCGGCTGGACCGCGCCGTCAACCGTGAAGGTTGAGGGTGGCAGCTTTGGCCTTCAAATCGGGGGCGGAGAAACCGATGTGGTTATGCTGGTTATGAATGAGTCCGGCGCGAAAAAGCTCATGAAAAGCGAATTCACGCTGGGTGGAGAGGGAGCCGTCATGGGTGGACCGGTTGGACGCTCAACTTCGGCGGAAACCGACGCGTACTTCCGGGCTGAGATCCTTTCCTACTCTCGTTCACGTGGGCTGTTCGCAGGTGTGGCGCTGAAAGGTTCCACACTGCGTTCGGACGACAGCGACAACAAGAAACTCTATGGGAAGGAAGTTAAGCACGAGGACATTCTCATGGGTAAAGTCCCCGCGCCAGCTGTAGCAAAACCGTTGCTCGATACCATCAGCAAGTACTCCACTGTCGAGAAGAAGTAAAAGGAGGACCTCATGCTTTGGACGATTTTCGTGATTCTGTTCGTGATGTGGTTGCTGGGGATGGCGACGTCTTACACCCTCGGCGGCTTTATTCACATCCTGCTCGTACTGGCGATCGCAACCGTGCTCATCCGCGTCATTCAAGGCCGGACACCGGTCTAGGAAGTCGCTTCCACCTTGCCTCCGCGGCGAGAGCCGCGGAGGCTGCAGCTGAAAAACAAATCAAACCAGGAGGCCATAATGAATTGGGATCAAATCGAAGGCAATTGGAAGCAACTCAAGGGTAAGGCAAAACAGAAATGGGGACAATTGACAGACGATGAGATCGACGTGATTGCGGGAAAAAAGGACGTCCTCATTGGAAAACTTCAGGAACGTTACGGATTGGCCCGGCAGGAAGCTGAGCAGGAAGCCGATCAGTGGCGAGAAGCTTGTTAAGCACGCCCATCTTCAACGGGGAGGTACAGATATGAAGGGAATCGCACTCGTACTAATCCTTTTCGGGGCCTTGGCGCTTGGCTACCAGGGTTTTTCGTATGTGACGCGCGATAAGGTCGTCGATCTTGGTCCGGTCGAGGTAACCGCGGAGAAGCACAAGACTGTTTTCCTTCCCCCGGTACTTGGTGCTGCAGTGCTGGTGACCGGCGTTGCCCTTCTGCTGACAAGTACCCGAAGGGCGTGAGGGGCGTATCGGCCCCTCCTGGCCAGGAGGGGTCTCTGGCACTAAGCAAAGACGCGTTAGCGACCTTATTGCCAGAGACGGGGTGG
>Ga0070675_100002664_pt1 | contig 13422 bp, 7 predicted proteins | sample KBSM43metaG_FD_65343 | JGI IMG/M metagenome (GOLD analysis project Ga0070675, IMG submission 65343) | Miscanthus rhizosphere microbial communities from Kellogg Biological Station, Michigan, USA - KBS M4-3 metaG | ecosystem: Host-associated > Plants > Roots > Rhizosphere > Soil ...
CTATTGGTCGTCACGATCCTGGCGTCTGCGTCGACGACCACGATGTGCGTCGACATGGCATCGATAGCCGAGCGAAGCACTGCGGCCGGCGTACGGTCCATTACCGCGCCCGCGCGCTGGTTGGAGACGTCGCGCACGAGCCATCGAAGTCCGGTCACCGCGCCCCGCGCGTCGAATGCCGGGCTGACGGCGAGGAACCCCCGTATCGGTTCGGCGTCGCGCGGCAGCAATGTAACCGTCCAGCCTTCCTCCGCGAGCTCTTGACGAGCGCGATAGAGCCGAACGCGGAAAGCCCGTCGGTCGCTCGGGTCGATGAACACCGCGAGCGGCTTCCCGAGCACGTAATCGCCCGGAAGGTTGAAGAGTGCCGCCGCTCCACGGTTCAGTTCGCGAACGACACCTTCCCGGTCGGTAAGGATTTGGCCTTCGGGCGATAACTCGAACAGCTCGCGAAAGCGCGCCTGTTCGGACTCCAGAAGCGCGCGCGCGCGTTCCAGCTCGGTGGTCTGAAGACGGAGTTGCTCGTGCGCGACCGTCAGCTCCTGCGCCAACGCCGCGAGCTCCTCCGCGACGTCACGCGGGACACTCTGCGGAACGACCCCGTCGGCGCGCGACCGCTGCGCGAGCGCGACAAGGCGCCGCCGAGCATCCCCAAGACGACGGCTGCGCCGATCGGGATCGGCCGCCGGATCAGATTCGTGCGGCACGTCGTCATGCACGTCCGGACTTCGCATGCTCACCTGATTCCTCGCTACCACGTCCGGTTCACGCCGCGCCTAACGCCTGGTGCTGCCAACACGCCCCCACGCGACCGCCTCGCCTTACGACGCCTCGCCCAGCTTGGCTATATCACGCGCGCCGCCCTCCTCCATCACCAGAATCACGCCTCGCACCTCGTCCCCACTCGCCCGCCACATGGGCGTGCACGTCACCTCGCACGTGATGGGCTTCCCGCGGCGATTGATCGCTTCGATGGTCAGCGTCTCGCGCTCGGATTCACCCAAGAGACAGGCCCGTATCGCTTTGGTGAGCATCTGCACTGGAAGCCCAATGTCGAGCATCATGAAGTGCATGCCGCGTACCTCGTCGGCACGGACACCCCAGAGGTCAACGGCCTTCTCGTTCCACACCTCGACCCGCAACTCCGTGTCGAGGACCACCACTCCGCCACGCAAGCTGGCGAGGACGGCTTGCATGAACGCGTTGACGTCGTTCAGCTCGTCGCTCCGCCGGCGAAGCTCATCGTTGATCGTCGTCAGCTCCTCGTTGGTCGACTGGAGCTCCTCGTTCATCGTTTCGAGCTCCTCGTTCGTCGACTGCAGCTCCTCGTTCGTGGTCTCGAGCTCCTCGACGGTCGACTGCAGCTCCTCGTTCGTGGTCTCCAGCTCTTCGTTCGTGGATTGCAGCTCCTCGTACGCACCCTCCAGCTCAGCGTTCGATTTCTCGAGCTCCCGCTGGAGGCGCTGAAACGCGGTCACGTCATCGAAGCTGATCGCGACGCCGGCGACCTGCCCGCTCGCGTACAGCGGTGCCGCCTGGACATCGATCCAGCGGATGTCTCCCCCTCGCAGCGGCCATTCGATGTTCCGGACGACGAGCGGTTTTCTCCCGGCATGTGCCTGGTCGATCATTGACCGAAGGTCGGTCGGTCGGTACGAGATCTCGAGATCTTGAAAGGGGCGCCCGAAGTCCAGCGCGCCCAGGTTGAAGAGCGTGCGCGCCCGTTCGTTCGCGACGACCAATCGGCCATTCGCGTCCACGACGATCTGCGCCAACGGACTCGTATCCCACGACGCGTCGCGCAGTTGGCCCTCGAGGGCACTCTCCTCGGGCTCAGTCTCGTCCTGCTTTGCGGCCATGGCGAGCAATCGGTTCCGGTAGTTCGTCCTCGGGACCTTCGTGAAGATGCGCCGCTTGAGGTCCACGGGCGCAAAAGATTCGCTGTGCGCGAGCAAGGTCTCGGCTCGGCCGAGGAACAGGTAGCCGCCGTCGGTGAGCGCGAAATGGAAGCGCCCGAGAATCTGCGCCTGCGTCGCGGCATTGAAGTACATCAGCGTATTGCGGCACACCAGCAAATCGACGCGGGATATGGGGGCATCCTGCACGAGGTCGTTGCGCCCGAAGATCACGATTCGTCGCAGGTCCTTCCGGAAGATGTAACGACCGTCCTGGCGTTCGAAGTATTTCTCGAGGAGATCCGGCGGTACGCCTTCGACCTGTTTCGAGTCGTAGGTCGCGTGTCTCGCCATGGTGAGCGCGTGTTCGTCCACGTCGGTGGCGTAGATCTTCACCCGCGACCGAAACGCGTCGGCGCCTAACGCGTCAGCCAGAATGATCGCCAGGGTGTACGCTTCCTCGCCCGATGCGCAGCCGGCACTCCATACACGGAGCGGCTCATCCGGGCGCTTGTTCTCGAGGATGCGCGGCACGATGGTGCTCGCCAGCTCGTCCCACGGCACCCCGTCGCGGAAGAACGCGGTCACGTTGATGAGGACGGTGGTGCACAGCTGATCGAACTCGGCCGGGTTCTGCTCGAGGAGCCGGGCGAACTCGGCGTAGGTCTTTACGCCAACCTCCTGCATCCGCTTGTGGATGCGCCTGGTCAGACTTGCGCGCTTGTATCCGGTAAAGTCGAAGCCACGGTTTTGCTTCAGATACTCGAGGAGCGCGTCAAACTCGCGTGTACGATCTGATCGCACAACGTTGCCTTCCGGACTTGGGAGATGGGTGCGGCGCCATGTGGCCCGATCGAACCTGCCCCCGCGCACCAGGCAAGACAAGGCCCTTGCCGCAGCCGCAGGCGTTCACGCCTTACGCGACTTCCGGGCGACTCCTCGGGGACGTGCAGCGCGACGGCGACGGCAGCGTTGAGGTCTCCGGGTAACCCGGCCACGAGCTCCATCAGCAAGATCACGCCGCCCGCGGATGCACCGACCACGATCACGTTGCACCGATCCATGACGTGCGTCACCGCCAGAAGCCGGCCACGATCGCAAAATTGTCGTGGTCAACACTCCGCAGCCGCGCCCGCGGGCGGCCGGCGTCCACGCGGGCGAACGCCGGATTGTCCGCGTTACGGTACAGGCGGCGCCGGCGTAATAGACGTTGTAGACTGTGTAGTGGCTTGCACGACAGCGACATGACACCGTCGCCGTCAACGGGATCGGCTCGGCACCGCGAATGCCTTGTCGCTCTCGACGCACATACCGAGGTTCGAATGCACAGGTTGCCGGTTCGACCGGTCGTCGCGGCACTCATCGGGCTCACGGTCTCCCGGGCTCATGCGCAGTCTCGTTTCGAGCTGTCGCCGTTTGCATCGCGGAATGGCTCGCTCGAGGGAAGCCCGACTCTCCTTGGCGCCGCCTTGACGAGCTATAGCGGCCGACTCGCCGGCATATTCGGCCTGCGCTTTGGCGGGGCGTACGATATCAGGTCCCTCACGAGCTCGAACACGACCACCGACGCGGAGCGCGGGTGGGTCGCGGACGCCGACGCCGTCATCTCGCCGGCGCGGTTCCCGGTGATCGGACCTCTCCTCGGCGGGTTCCTCCCGACCTTCTTCTCGGGAATCGGCGTGGAAGGGCTGCGGCGCACCGACGGCACCGGAGGCCAGAGTGTCGTCGGGAGCTATGGAATCGGCGTCGCCCGCACGCTCGGGCCGATCGCGTTCGAGACGGAGGCGCGGCATCGGACTCCGATCAATTGGACCGGCTCACCGAATGATGGAAGCGCAAGCGCACTCGTTCCGACGACGCGCACGGGATGGGAGTACCGGATCGGGTTTTCAATCGGCTTCGGCGGCAAGACCACGCCACGGGGCATCCCATCGCTTCCAATCCCGGTGGGCGTCGGCTCGTCGCACCGCAATGAGCCGGTACCGACCGCGTCGGCGACCGCGGTGATCACGACGGGGGATGGCTACCTCGGCACGCGGTACACGTACGGCGGTTCGACGCCGCAGTCAGGATTCGACTGTTCCGGCTTCGTGCAATTCGTGTACAGCCGCAATGGCGTGACACTTCCGCGGACGTCGCGCCAGCAGGCGACCGCAGGCAAGTCGCTCGCGGCGAAGCTCGATGGACTGCGCGCGGGGGATCTCCTGTTCTTCTCGCAGAGTGGCGATGGTGTGGACCACGTCGCGATCTACGCCGGCAACGACCGCATCCTGCACTCGACCTCGAGCGGTGGCGGCGTACGGTACGATGACCTCGACACGCCGCGCGGGAAGTGGTTCCGCGATCGCCTGGTGGCGGCACGTCGCGTGTTAGGCGACGGCGCTACCTTTGTCGATCCGTTCGCGGTGACGCAGCTCGACTCGAAGCTCGATCCGCCGGACAAGGCGCCGAGACCGTAGGCGGCGGCAGGCGGTAGGCAGCAGGCAGCAGGCGGCAGGCGGCAGGCGGCAGGCGGCAGGCGGGTCGGCGCTAACGACGCCCGACCCCCACTCCTACGGTTTGTATGTGACGCCGATGTATATGCCTGCCCGGTGCCGGAACGGATCGTCCCAGGAGTACGCCGCGCCGGCCTTGAGCCCGATCGCGGGGACCGCGAACGCTGGAAACGCCGCGAACGAGTAGTCGGCGTCGACCCCGGCAACACGCTTCCATCCCGTCCAGTTCTCGCGCGTGGTGGCCACCCAGTAGAACGGTCGCACCGGGCCTAACGCGGTAGACGCGCGGAACACCATGGCGTGCGTGCCGAGCGCGAACCCGGTGGGAAGCGCGGGCATAGGAATCCGCTGCGACAGAACGGACGCGTCCACGAGCGGCGAAGGCCAGCCTCCGATGGCGAATTGCTCGTAGGGTCCCCCACCTTCGTCGCTTCCCGCGATGGTGGCGTCGATGCGCGCGCCGCCAAAAGGTGTCGACACATCAGCCGTCAACGTACCCAGGCCCCTGGTGAATCCGAGCCCGCCGTTCGCGCCGCGAGATCCATGAACGAAGCCCAGGAGGTCCAGGCGGTACTCCCCGCGCCTAACGCGCGCAGAGCCGCGCGCCTCGCCGAAAACAAGCCCTCGACTGGCATCGTCGGCGCCGTCGGAGCGATCCACCTCGCCGAGGCTCCCGCCGACACGCACCTGAAGACGCGCCAACCCGTAGTCCCGCGTCGTAGCGGTCCCCACCATGGCGCCGGTATACACCGCGTCGAGCACCCCCGGCAGCGTCGCGCTCGCATCCGCGAAGGCTCGCTGCTCGGAGGGACGTTGTTCGGCGCGGAACAACGAGCCGTCGATGCTCAGGACGCCAGGAACGACCGCGCGGCTGCCACGCCATGACGCCGTGATGGACACGCCGCGCCAGGTCGACGGTTCCCCGAAAATGCCGTTGGCGGCGTAGGTGAATCGCCCGACCGGATCCAACCCGACGAGCGACAGCGACGCGAACGCGCCTTCCGTCGAATAGCTCGCGCCGGGCAGCACCCGATGCTGATGTGGCCCGGCCCCGTACGGATACGCACGCGCGGGCGCCGCGCGTGGCAACGTGTCGACCGGCGCAGGCGGATTCGGGACGGCCGGTACGAGGGACGCGGACAGCGTGATGGGTCTCCCCGTTCCGGTGGAGGACAAGGCGACGCGCCGCAAGTCCAGTCCACGTGCGTGAAGCGCCAGGAAGAGGACCGATGTGTCGTTAGGCATCGGAGCTGGTGCGGACACGGCGCTGGTCACGCGCGTTTGCGCGATCCGTCCCCCGCCCTCGAGGTCGATCACTTCAAGATTTGGCACACCGCCCGCGTCGGACACGCACACGATCCGCCTTCCGCCTGGCAGGAAGGCCGCATCGTAGCGGTTCGCGTCGTCGTCGGGATCGACGAATTGAACCTCCGTATCACCATCCGTGGCGGTCATCTCGATGGGAATGAGCGCCAGGCGCCACCGGCCGTCCCGCTGGACGGCAACGAGCACGGTGCGCCCATCCGGCGAGACGCGCGGGCGATAATACGGCGTCGAGGGCGTGGCCTTGCGCAGGGGGGTGACGGCGCCGGTCTCGAGATCCACGCGCACGAGATCGCAGAGGCCGTTCTCGCATCGAACGCCAACCGCGGATTTCCCGTCCGGCAGCGGATCCGCATCGCGAATCGATGCTCCCCGCGTGACGCGCCGCAGCCGGCCAGTGCCATAGTTCCAGACGTACACGTCGCTCCGGTACGCGCCGTCGCCTAACGGATCGTCGTGCGTGACGAGCAGTCGCGACGTGTCGGCGAAGAATCGTGGCGAGTGGAACGGGCGTCCGGCGGATGGCCGAAGGGTTGCGATTGGCACTTTCGGCCTCGGGTCACCCGGAACGGCGAGCACGTCCTGGGGATCGAGCGCCAGCGCGCGTTCGCGTGCGCGTCGCACGCGTGCGGTGTCCACACGCTCGGCCGTGCGCCACACGACCAGCGGCCCGGGCAACGTCCGTGCAGGCAGCTCCACGGCAATGAGACTGCCATCGCTCGACACCGCTGGCTCGCCCGTTGCCCAACGTCGACGCTGCACGAGTATGCCGGTGTCCAACCCCGCGGCCGCGAGGGTGTCGCGAACCATGAGGGCGCGGCGTGTGAGGTCAACGGTGAACCGGCCATACAGCTCGTCGGGTGGCGACCCATATACGCCGGCGAACGCCTCCGCGAACGTGCGTGGCTGGCGCGCGCTCAATCGTCGCCAGACCGCAACGAGACTCGAATCGCCGCGCTGCGCAACGAGCCACTCCAGGAACGCCGAACCGGCGAGGTACGCCATCGAACCCGCCGCGAAGTCGCCGCCTGACGAGAGCTGCGCGTAGGTCGGAAGCTTCCCTTCCAACGCCCACTGGCGGAGGTAGGCGGCACGCGCTGCGCCGTGCGGTCGTCCGCTTCCCGTTAGGCGTCCTTCGACATACGTCGCGTAGCCTTCGACGGCCCACCGCGGCGTGCGCGACGCGACAGGGCCGACCCGCAGTGGTAGGAATCGCCAGAACCGCCGTTCGCGCGGGTTTCGTGTCGGCCGGGTCAGATGCGCGATGTGCGCATACTCGTGTACGGCGAGCAGCTCTGGCCAGTCGCGATACGTCCCGAGCATCCCCGCCGGGTCGGGCGGCGTCGGCCACAGGACGATCAGCGGGTCATCGATCGGCGCATTCGCGAAACCGTTCGCTTGGCTGATCGGGTCCTCGACGATCACCGTGATGCGACGGTGTGGCGCATATCCCACCAGCGCCGAGACCGCATCGTGGACCGTATCGAGTCGCGTGGTCAGGTCCTGCACCCACTCGGCCATCGGAGCCGGGTAGTGCACCTCGAAGTAGCGGGTACGAACCGTCATCCACTCGAGCGACGGACGCGCGAAGTTCGACTGGGCGTGCGCCAGCCGAGTGATGGAGAGCAGCGCGATGAGGAGAACGCGAATGAACGAGGCGCGCACGCCCCGAAGATATTCGCGCGAGCCGAAATTACGACCGCGGAATTTCTTTCCGTCCCCGCCCCGGCGGTCGAGCCATCATTCACTCTTCCACGTTGCGGCGAGGAACGGCGTCGTCGTCGGCTGCGGCGATCCGCCACTCGGCTCGTCGGTCACCGCGGTCACGCCGATGCGAAGCCCGGCAGGAATGGCAACCGACGCCAGCGCGCGCCCGCTCGCGTCAGTGTTGAACGTACCGAGGCTCACGGGCGACTTGCCGGTCTCGATCCCCCACAGCTGATACGTGCGACCCGGCGCGGCCGGGGGCAGCGCGCTCGCCGCGATGATGACGCGGCCGGCACGACGATCCAGGAAGTACTTCGCCGATGGCGCCGGTCCCGAGCCGCTGACCGTGACCGCCTGCGCGTCGGGAGACACGAGGACCTGGATCAGCGAGTCCCGGCGGGCGAGCGCGCTACCCGTCGAATCCAGCGTCAGACGCGCGGAAGCGAGCGCCTGCTCGGCCGTTGCGCGCGCCGTGCGTTCGGTTCGAGCCTGTTGCCCGAGATAAACCGCGACGACGACTGCTGCGGCCGCAGCGAGCCACGGCAGCACCGTGTTCCACTGGCGCGGCCTCGCCGGCAGCGCAGTGACTGCGCGACCGGGCGGTTCGAGGGCTCTGACCCCTTGACCCGCGTCGGTTGCCGCGGACGATAGGGGCCGGACGCCGCGTGCGTCGGCGAGGATGCGATCGCGAAGTGTGGCCGGCGGCGAGACCGCGGGCGCGGCCATGGCGATCAGGCCCGCGACGCCTCTGAGCTCGCGAACCTCTGCGGCACATACGTCGCACGCCGCGAGGTGCTCCTCGAACGTCGCGCGCTCACTTTCGTCCAACGCGCCGAGCGCATACGGGGCGGCGTGATCGAGCCAGGCGTGTGCCGTCATGTATCCGCCTCGAGAAGAGGACGGAGCGCCTGACGCAGTTTGTCCATGCCGGCCCGCATTCGCGTTTTGACGGTTCCCAGCGGCTCGGAAAGTTGTGCCGCGATCTCGCTCTGCGAGAGCCCGCCGAAGTATGCGAGCTCGATTACCCTGCGCTGCGGCGGCGGGAGCTCCGCCAGCGACTTGCGTACTATCGTGCTCGCCTCCGTGACCTCGGCGCTTCGGTCGGTGGCGTCCGCCGACGGCGCCAGCACCAGCGTCTCGCCTTCGTCGGTCATGACCGCCGCTTCCTCGAGCACACGCGCTCTGCGCTTGCGCGACCGCACGAGGTCGAGCGCGCGCGTTCGGACGATGGTTGCGAGCCACGCGGCGACGCTACCGCGAGCGGCGTCGAAGCTCGACGCCGAGCGCCAAACCTGGGCGAACGCGTCGGCGACCACCTCCTCGGCATCGGCTTGTTCACCCACGATGGCGCAGGCGAGCGAGAACGCCATCCCACCGTACCGATCGTACAAGTCGCCGAGCGCGCGCTCGTCACCGGCCGCGGCCTGAGCGACAAGCGCAGAGTCAGGGGTCTGGACCCCCGCCGAGTGAGTCGGCATAACCTCCAGAAGTTGCTGCGACGCGGCGTGAGCCGCAACGTCGCCGCCGAGCAGATGGGTTCGAACGTCATCGTACTCGTACGCCGGCCGCGCAAGGACCGGATTCGAACCGGCGTTACGCGATCTGGGCCCCGGTGGTTGCGACGGGCTTCGATGGCCGGCGGTCCAGCGCTTCGCGCACCTGTGTGGCGAGCGTCTCAGCCGTGAATGGTTTCGCGAGCACTCCTGTTCCGAGATCGGCGCCGGAGCCGGCCAGCTCGCCGTCGTCGTTGTAACCCGACATGAACAGGATCGGCAGCCCCGGTCGACTTGCCGCGAGTGAGCGCGACAGCTCTCGGCCACCCATTCCAGGCATGATCACGTCGCTGAGCACGAGATCGATCGCGTCACCCTTCTGCGCGCAGACGCGCAGTGCCTCGTTGCCATCGCGCGCTTCGAGGATCTCGTAGCCCTGGTCTCGCAGCACGCGGCGGACGATGAGTCGGACCGCGTCCTCGTCTTCAACGACGAGCACCGTTTCCGTCCCGCGTGGCAGCGCCTTGTGCATGATGTGCTCCGCTTTCGGCGGTACCGTGGCCGCCACCTGCGGCAGGATGATCTCGAACGTGGTACCGCGGCCCGGCGCGCTGCGAACGTCGATGTGGCCACCGCTCTGTCGGACGATCCCGTAGACCGTCGACAGCCCGAGACCAGTGCCCTTCCCCTTCACCTTGGTCGTGAAGAACGGCTCGAAGATGCGCTGCTGCGTTGCGGCGTCCATGCCAACCCCGGTGTCGCGCACGGCGAACACCACATGCTTGCCCGGGTTCACGCCGGCGTGGCGACGCGCGTACGCGGTATCGAGGTATGCAACGCGCGTCGAGATCGCCAGCACACCGCCGTTAGGCATCGCATCGCGGGCGTTGACCACCAGATTCATCACCACCTGCTCGATCTGGCCGCGGTCGGCGCGCACGGCGCCGATAGCGCTCTCGAACTGCGTCACGAGCGCGATGTCCTCACTGATGACGCGGCGCAGCAGCCGCTCCATGTCGCCGATGACTTCGTTCAGGTCGAGCACCTGCGGTTGCAGCACCTGACGCCGCGAGAACGCAAGCAGCTGTCGGGTCAGCGACGCGGCGCGCGCCGCTGCCTGCGTGATCTGATGGGCGTCCGACCGGCGAGGGTCCTGCTCGGGCAGCGCGTTGAGCAGGAACTGTCCGTAGCTCGTGATGACCGTGAGCAGGTTATTGAAGTCGTGTGCGACCCCTCCGGCGAGCTGGCCGACCGCATCCATCTTCTGCGCCTGGCGGAGCTGTTCCTCCATCATCTTCCGCTCGGTGACGTCCGCGATGACCCACACCGTGCCGAGCATGCCGCCGACGCCACGCAGCGCGGCCGTCGACACATAGACATCGACGAGCGAGCCATCCTTCCGCGCGCAGCGCGTTTCGTAGCCAGTGAACGAATGCTCGCCGGACGCCGAGAGCCGGCGCATGTCATCCTCGAGCTGCTCGACCGGAACGATGGGGATCGGGCGACCCAGCACATCTCCGGCGAACCAGCCGAACATTCGCTCGGCGGCGACGTTCCACTCGCTCACGGTGCCGCTCAAGTCCGTCGTGACGATCGCGAGCGGCGACGCCTGGATCAGCGTCTGCAGCGTGTCATTCGTTTCGCGCAGAGCGCGCTCGGCCTGATGCCGCTCGGTGACATCGTGCGCCAGCGTTAGGCGGGCCGGACGGTCGAGCACCGTCAGGGCGTGCGTCACCACCTCGACCGAGATGATCCGTCCGTCCTTCGTGCGGTGCTGCCACACGCCCCCGTCGAACTCGGGCGAGTCGGGAGCACGCGCCGCCATGAGGACCTTCGGCACCTCGGCGTCCGGCCTGATGTCGGTGATGCGCATGCCGAGGAATTCGCTCCGCGAATACCCGTAGTGCTTGATCGCCGCATCGTTCACGGCAACGAATGATAGGGTCTCGATGTCGTAGACCCACATCGGCAACGGGTTCGCGTCGAATAGAAGCCGGTACCATTCCTCGGACGCACGCAACCGCTCTTCTGCGCGCTTCTGCTCGGTGATATCGCGCGCAACTGCGTACACGAGCCCGTTCTCCTTCCCGGGCGTCTGGACGGTCCAGCCAAGCCACTTGTAGCTGCCGTCCTTGCACCGAAGACGGTTCTCGTAGCGCTGCGCGTGAACGCCGGTTGCGACCGTGCGCGCGCTCTCGAGCGCTCCTTCACGATCGTCCGGGTGAATCAGGTCCAGCACAGGCATGCCGGACAGCTCGTCGGGCTCATAGCCGAGCACCGAACAGAACGCCGGGTTCACGCGAACGAAATGGCCGCTGAACGACGCGATGCAGAACATCTCCGCCGAGAGCGAGAAAAAGCGATCTCGTTCGCGCTCGGCCGCGCGCCGCTCAGAGAGGTTGACCATTGACCCGATCATTCGGCGCGGTGCCCCGTCGGCATCCCGGAGCACGTAGCCGCGATCGAGCATCTCCGCGTAGCTCCCATCCCCGCAGCGGAAGCGGTATTCGGACGTCCAGATCTGCGTGTCGGAGTCGAGCGCGTCGGTGAGGCTCGCGGTGGTCGCGTCCCGATCCTCCGGGTGAATACGCTCCGTCCACCACTCGACGCCTCCGATCTCCTCCGGCGCTGCACCGAACGCGCTGCTCGCGCTGTCGCTCCACTGCACCACGCTGGTGCGGATATCCCAATCCCAGACGACGTCGTTGGTGGCGCGCGCGGCAAGTCGGTGGCGTTCTTCGCTCGCCGCGAGCGCAGCCGTTCGCGCCTCGAGCGTGGCGGCCATGTTGTTGAACGTCGCGGCAAGCGCGCCGACCTCGCCGGGCGCGCTCAAGTCCGTGCGCGCACCGAGGTCGCCGGACCCGAAACGCGCCGCGTCGGCCGTGAGCTTCCGCAGTGGGTCGGCAATGCGCGCCGCCACAAGTGCCGCGAGGAATAGCGCCCCGCCCAGGCCTAACGCGCCGAACAGCGCCAGGAATCGCCACTCCTCGTTTGCCATCGGCGGCAAGTCCTCGTCCGGCCGACCGACGATGACGAGCCATGGCGCAGCGGTGACGCGTTGGTAGGCATACGGGCCTCCCATGCGCACATCGGCCGAATCGATGAATCCGGATCGGTCATCCCGCAGGCGACGGATGCGGTCGGCTATGCGGACCCGGGTTCCGACAGCGATGGGCGTCCCGCCCGCACGGGCGAGCACCGTACCGTCGTCGTCGACGAGCGTGATGATTGTGCTGGATTTTCCGGGCGTGCCGACCGCGAGGTATCGCCCGAGGATGTCGAGCCGCGCGGACACGGAGGCGACGCCGGTGATGGTGCCGTCCTGCCGGATGCGGCGAGCCATCGTTAGGCTCCAGCCGCCGGTCTCACGGCTCTCGATCGGGCGACCAACCGTCAGGTGCGTCGCCGCAAGCGCTTCCCGGAAGAACCGGTGCGCGGCGACCTCCATCTTCCGGGCCCGCGCCGGATCGGCGTCGGACGACCCGATGTTGCGGCCGTCGACGCCCCACAGCGCGAGGTTCGTGATGTAGGGCGGAAGCTCCTCGCGCAGCCGGCGCAGGATCTCGTCGTTTCGTGCGACGGACGCGGGGTCGGCAGACGCCCCCTCCGCAATCGCGACGAGCAAGCCGTCGACGGTACCGAGCTGGTCGTCGACGCGAGCGCCGACCTGCGCCGCCAGATCGCGTAGCCGGGCGCGGGTGTCACGCTCGTGGTCACGCTGGTAGCTCGCGTAGGTCGTCGCGAAGAGGACGATCCACGGCACGAGCATCGCCAAGACCAGGAGCACCAGGCGCTCCCGGATCCCGATCGCCGCCACTCGCGCGCGGAACTGGTTCGCCATTCGTCTCACGGGCGAATCACCGTTCGCCCCGTGGCAAGGAAGCAACCGACAAGCCGACGGGCACCAGACCTCATGACAGGGGCTGACGTTTCAATCGGGCTAAACGTAACCGACCCGAGGTAAGGTCGTACAGCGCAATCAATTCGCTTCCGCCTGTGCCTCGTTTGTCCCACTTTCGCTCGGCTTCGGGCGCGATTCGGAGGGTTCGACGACACTGAGCATAGCCGGTCCGTCCGAGTGCTGGTAGCTCTCGCGCATGACGCGCGACGAACGCCATCCCGCGACCGCCATGATGTCGACGTCGGGAGGAGCCGGCGACCGCCGAGGCGAAACACGACGCCCCAATTCAGCACGGCCATCAACGTCGTCAGCTCGTTGCGAATGGTCCCGTCATGGACACCCGGCTCCTGACCCCGTTTGTGGGGCGACTCCAGCGTCCCGCTCCGGCGCGCCAGCGCGTACGAGTCGACATCGTGCTGCGAGAGGTCGTCGATGACGCGATCGCGCGCGATGTGGCGCTCGAGGATCTCGAGGTGCGCGCGGACGGTCTGCTGTCGGTAGGTCGCGAGGAGCGGGATCCGGTGCTGGCGGTAGAGCATTATGAGTTGCCCGAACGTCACCGCGCCGGTCTGCCCCGCGAGCTGGAGCTCCGCGAGCCGTCGAGCCAG
>Ga0070675_100002667_pt1 | contig 13418 bp, 15 predicted proteins | sample KBSM43metaG_FD_65343 | JGI IMG/M metagenome (GOLD analysis project Ga0070675, IMG submission 65343) | Miscanthus rhizosphere microbial communities from Kellogg Biological Station, Michigan, USA - KBS M4-3 metaG | ecosystem: Host-associated > Plants > Roots > Rhizosphere > Soil ...
CCGCGCGATGAAGGGCACGCCGTCCTGCTCCATGTCGGCGGCGACCGACCAATATTCCTGTGCGCGGAATAATTCGATTTCACGCTCGCGGTCGACGATCAGGCGCAGGGCAACCGACTGGACGCGGCCGGCCGACTTGGCACCGGGCAATTTGCGCCACAGCACGGGCGAGAGGGTGAAGCCGACCAAATAATCGAGCGCGCGCCGGGCGCGATAAGCGTCGATCAGATCCTCATCGAGCGCGCGCGGGTGCGCCATCGCATCGAGCACGGCCGGCTTGGTGATCGCGTTGAAGGTGACGCGTTCGACCTTGGCGGGCAGCGCCTTCTTCTTCCGCAGCACTTCCTGGACGTGCCAGGAGATGGCCTCGCCCTCCCGATCAGGGTCGGTCGCGAGAATCAGCGTGTCAGCACCCTTGGCCTCATCGGCAATGGCTTTGAGCTGTTTGGCCTTGTCAGCATAAGGCTCCCATTCCATCGCAAAGCCATTGTCGGGATCGACCGAGCCATCCTTGGGCGGCAGATCGCGAACATGGCCATAGGAAGCCAGCACCCGATGGCCGGGTCCGAGATATTTCTCGATGGTCTTTGCCTTGGCGGGGGATTCGACGACGACGAGCTTCATGAGCGCTTTTTATGTCCTTACGTGTACGCGCGAGGGTGGAGAGGCGCACATGGGTGCGTCAAGACACCTTGGACTGCCCTCTTCGGTCCGGACCCTAATATGGGCGCTGGCGGCTGCAAGGGAAGCTTGCCATAAATCGGCGGCGATGCAGCCGCCCGATCCGATGCTTCTCCACGCTTTTTCCTTGCTCCAGGCCGGACAGCCGCAGCAGGCGCTCGCGCTTTTCCAGCAATTGGCTGCGCGCAACGATCCCGGCGCATTGGCGACGCTCGCCCATCTCACCTGGTCGGGCGACCTGGTCCCGCAGAGTTTTCCTCTGGGCCGTGAATATTATCACCGCGCGGGCGAGGCTGGCCATGAGGTGTCCGGATTCTATGCGACCAACCTGCTCGCAAGCGGCCTGGCGGGACCACGCGACTGGCCGGAGGCGCTGCGCCGCTTGCGCCGGGAAGCAGCGCGCAACCCGGCCCGTGCCCGAATCCTGGCCATGCTGGCTTCGCTCGCGCTGACGAACGACGGCGATCCCGTGACGCCGCCCCGGGGCGAGATGTTGAGCGAAAATCCTCAAATCACGCTGTTCCGGGGCGCGTTCAGCCCGGCCGAATGCGCCTACTTCTTCGAAGTCGAGAAACCCGACTTCAAGCGCGCGAACGTGCTCGACGAGCGCGACGGAAGCGAACGGCCCGATCCGATTCGCACTTCGGAAGAATCGCACATCCACTGGCTGATCGAGGATCCGCTGATCCATGCCTTCAATCGAAGGCTGGCGGCAATGAGCGGAACGGACGTCAAGCAGGGGGAACCGCTCCAGATATTGCGCTATCGGCCTGGCCAGCAATATCGTGCGCATCTCGACTATATTGCGGGCGCGGCCAACCAGCGCGTGAAGACGGCCCTCCTCTACCTCAACCAGGATTATGGCGGCGGCGAGACCGCTTTCCCGAGCGTCGGCCTCACGGTCAAAGGCCGGATCGGGGATGTCCTGCTGTTTCGGAACGCGCTTGACGATGGCAAGGTCGACAAGCGGTCCGAACATGCCGGCCTGCCGGTGCTTGAGGGAGTCAAACTCATTGCCACGCGCTGGATCCGCGAACGCGAACATATCGTCTAATCGAGGGCGACACGCCCCCCGGCATGACGGACCAGCCGCCCTGCCAATTCCAGCTCGAGCAGAACAAGATGGAGCGCCGCGGGCGTAAGGTCCGACTGGCGCAACAATTCGTCCTGCGCCACCGGAATTGGGCTCAGCAAGCTCAGGATCGTCTGACGATCGCGGTCGGCGACGTCGACAGTGGCGCCGGGCGTAAAGGCGTCGGCGAACGTGGCGACATAGCCGGACCCGAACGGACGCACCGCTTCGGCCACATCGGCGGCGGATTGGATCAGGGTCGCTCCATCCCGGATCAATTGGTTGCAGCCCTGCGCGCGCGGATCGAGCGGCGAGCCGGGTACCGCCATCACCTCGCGCCCATAATCCGCGGCCAAGCGCGCCGTGATCAGCGACCCTGATTTGGGCGCGGCCTCGACTACCAAAGTGCCAAGCGCGAGCCCGGCGATGATGCGGTTGCGCGCGGGAAAGTGGCGTGCATGCGGCTCCGTCCCGGGCGGCTGCTCCGACACTACGAGGCCGCGTACCTGCATCTCGCGTTGCAGCCCCTCATTTTCGGGCGGGTAGACTATGTCGAGGCCGCTCGCGACCACACCGATCGTGCCCCCGTCGAGCGCGCCGCGATGCGCGGCCGTATCGATGCCGCGCGCCAGGCCCGACACGATAACGAAACCAAGCTGGCTCAACTCGACCGCCAGCTGGCGCGCGAAGCGTACCGCCGCGGCCGAGGCGTTCCGCGCGCCGACCATCGCCACCGTCGGCCGCATAAGCAGGCTGATGTCGCCCGCGACGCTCAGCACGGGCGGCGCGCCCTCGGCCTCAGCCAACAGCGCTGGATAGCCAGGCCGGCCGGCGAACAAATAGGTTCCGCCAGCGCGCTGAACGGCCATGGCCTCTCGCTCGGCATCCGCGAGACTGGGGATGCGCGGCGCCGATCCGCCACCACGGCGGGCAAGATCGGGTATCGCGTCGAGCGCGGCCTGCGCGGTACCGAAGCGCGCGAGCAATTGGGTGAAAGTGACCGGGCCGACCGAAGAGGTACGAATCAAGCGCAGGCGCGCCAGCCCATCGGCATCGGTCACCGGCTCAGCCCTGGCCACGCCCGCCGATGCGCGGCTCAGTGCCTTCGATCAGCCGTTCGATATTGGCGCGATGGCGCCATACGACCACCAGCGCCAAGGCGAGGAACATGAGCGTTAGATCGACCCTAAAGAAATAGGCCGACGCCACCGGCGTTACCGTCGCCGCCGCCATGCCACCGATCGAGGATCGGCGCGAAATGAGCAAGGCAAGCAACCAGGCGGCGACCGCGACCAACCCGGTCGGCCAATGCAAGGCTAGTGTGATGCCAAGCAGGGTCGCGACCCCCTTGCCGCCGCTGAACCTGAGCCAGATCGGGAAGATATGACCGAAGAAGGCTCCCACTGCGGCGAGCTGCCCCGACCCCGGGCTGATGGCTTCCGCGATCAGGACCGCCACGGCGCCCTTGCCGGCGTCGAGCAACAGCGTCAGCGCCGCCAGGCCTTTGCGTCCGGTGCGGAGCACATTGGTCGCGCCGATATTGCCCGAGCCGATTGAGCGCGGATCCTGCGCGCCGAAAATCCGCGTCACGATCACCCCGAAGGGGATTGCGCCAAGCAGGTAGCTACCGATCAGAATGAATGTGGGCAATGCCCAGCCGTCCACCGAAATTCCCCCTATTCGGCAAAGGATTACGCAATCACCTCGCTAGGGCAATTGATCTCGATCAAACAGGGGAGGGGCTATCCCTTTCCTATCCGAATCGGCTCGAAAAGCGCGGGGCCCTTGCAAAAAAGAAGGGGCCGACCGACGGTCCACCCCTTAGTCAATTAGTTCCCGGTTAGGCTATTAAAATTCGTTGGCATATGCCTCATTGCCGACGAAACCCATTTTGGCGACGTTCGCGCGCTTGATCACTGCCAGCACCTTGTCGACCTGTTCGTAGCGCGCATCGGCGGCCGGCCGGATACGCAATTCCGGAATCGGGTCCAGCGTCTGTGATTGATCGAGATAGGCACGCAGAACGCCCAGATCGACCGGAGCGCCATTCCACAGCACCCGGTTCGTGCTGGTGACCGCGACCTCGTTTTTGGTCGCCAGCGGGGCTTTAGGGGGGACCACGCCTGAGGGCGTATCCAGTTTCACCGCATGGTTTTGCATCGGGATCGTCAGGATAAACATGATGAGCAGAACCAGCATGACGTCGATAAGCGGGGTTGTGTTGATATCCATGATCGGTGCGGTGTCGGCGTTTTGAGACTTCATGGCCATGTCTAACCACTCCTCCATCTCCGCATGCGCGGGATGAAATGATATATGGTAACACGATGGGGATCAATCGGATCCGCCTACCCGGCCAAGCGCCGCGTGCGAGCGCGAAGCCGCGGCGAGCGCACAAAAAAGGGCGGGCCCAAAAGCCCGCCCTTCAAAATTTGCGGTGCGCCAAGCGATCAGAAACTACTGGCGTAAGCCTCGTTACCGACGAAACCCATCTTGGTGATGTTGGCGCGCTTGGTCTGCGCCAGAACCGCGTCGACCACCTCATACCGCGCCGCTTGCGCAGGACGGATGTGCAATTCGGGAATGGGGTTCAAAGTCTGCGACTGATCAAGATACTGACGCAACGTGATCAGGTCGACCGGAGTACCGTTCCACAAGATCTGATCAGTTTCGGTGATCGCGACCTCATTCTTGGTCGGCAGGATCGGCGGCGGCGGGGTGTTGGACGGTGCCGGCAGATCGAGCTTCACGGCATGGGTCGCCACGGGGATAGTGATGATGAACATGATGAGAAGCACCAGCATGACGTCGATGAGCGGCGTCGTGTTGATGTCCATCATCGGCTCGCCTTCGGCGCCGCCGGTGCTCATGGCCATAGTCTTATACTCCTGATTTCGGCGCTTATTCGACCGCGGCGTGTAACTGGGCGGGGTCGGGCTGCGAGATGAAGCCGATGCGGGTGAAGCCGGCGCGGGAGACGTTGGTCATCGCACCGCCGACACATTCCCAGCGGGTATCGACATCGCTGCGGATGTGAACCTCGGGCATATTTTCCGAAGTCATGTTCTGCGGTCCGCCGAGCTTCTTGATCTCGGCCTCGAGCTTCTTGACCGACCTATCGACCAATTCCTGCCCGGTGACCTTGGTCAGCCCCCAGTAGACCTCGCATTTGCCGTCCTTGCCGTTCTTGACCGTAAGAGAGACGTTCTCGGGCTTGGTGACGGTCTGCTCGTACGCGACCTTGGGTAGGCGGACCGGCACGGTCTGAATCACAACCGGCACGGTGATCAGGAAGATGATCAGGAGAACCAACATGACGTCCACGAGGGGCGTCGTGTTGATGTCCGACATCGGGGAGTTGTCTTCGGCTGAGCCGACACTCATCGCCATGGGCGAAATTCCTATCCTTTACACAGGTGCGAAGCGCACCTGCAGTCAAAGCGCGGGCGGAACCGAAGTCCCGCCCGTGCCCTGACATTAAGCCTTGGTAGCGGTCGGCGCCTTGATGGCGGCAGCCGGGGCGGCCTTCGTCGTACCGATCGCCGGCTTCAGGGCGCCATTCGACACCATATAAGCGTGAAGATCGGTCGCAAACGAGTCGAGCTGCTCGCCAACGACCTTGTTGCGGCGGATCAGCCAGTTGTAGGCGAGCACCGCCGGAACGGCGACGATCAAGCCGAGCGCGGTCATGATAAGAGCCTCACCGACCGGGCCGGCGACAGCGTCGATCGAGGCCTGACCGGAGGCGCCGATCTTGACGAGCGCGCCGTAGATGCCGATCACGGTGCCGAACAAGCCGACGAACGGCGCGGTCGAACCGACGGTGGCGAGCACTGCCATGCCGCTGCTGAGCCGCGAATTGATCGCAGCGGTCGAGCGGTGGAGCGAGGCGCCGAGCCACTCATGCTGGTCGACCGGATCGATCAGCTTGGTGTGCTGCTCCTGCGCGAGCAGGCCGTCGTCGACGATCTGGCGGTAGGCTGAGTTGCGCTCAAGCTTGTTGGCGCCGTCGCGCAGCGTCGGAGTGCCCCAGAAATTGGTGCGGACGCGCTTATACTGGTTCAGGACCTTCTGCTGTTCGAACAGCTTGGTGAACATGATGTACCAGGTCGCCAGCGACATGACGACGAGCACGATGAACACCGCCCAGGTAATGAGACCGCCCTGGTGGAGCGCGCCCATGAGGCCGTAGGGGTTGGAAGCGGCGGGATGTGCGCCAGCGGCGGGAGTAGTCATGGTCTCAACGGTCCTTCTAATTAAGTTAAACGGCGCGGCGCGGCATCCCGCGCCGTCTTGTTCAAAACATCACTCCGAGGGCAGCACCCACCTGAAGCGCAGCGACTGCGTCTGACGGATCGGGTTGCCTGAGGCATCCTTGGCCGGCGTATAGCGGCCGCGGCGCGTCATCAGACGGCAGGCCGTATCGTCGAGCACCTGCGATCCGCTCGAGGAGACGACGTGGCAATTTTCCACGCGGCCCTGCTCGTTGATCGTCCAGGCGATACCGCTGACGCCCTGCTGCTCCTGACGAACCGCCTCGGGCGGATAATCGTCATTGGTGATCCACGAATGCGGATCGCCCTTGGCCTGCGCGGCCTGCGAGATCACTGGAACCGGCGGAGCCGGTGGGGCCGAAACCGTGATCGGCGGTGCGACCGGCGGCGGTGTCGGTACCGTCATGACCGGCGGAGCCAGCGTCGGCGTCTGCACGAGCGGCGGCGGCGCCACGATCGGCGGCGGCGGCACGTTGGTCTGCTGCGGCGGCGGTGGCGGCGGCTTCTGTTCAGGGGGCGGCGGTTGGTCCTTGATGTCCACGACCTTCAGATCCTGCGCCGCCTTCTTGATAACATTGAAGGCAAGTCCGGTAACGAACGCATATCCGATTACGATGTGGAGCAGAACAACCAGCCCGATGGAGACCGCCTTACGAGGGGTCATTGTTGGTTGGTCAGCGTAAGCCATTAAAGAATGACACTCCCTCCGATCCGTGAGTTAGAACACCGCCCTTTCCGGTGTTCGAAGTACGTTACGGGCGCGCCAAGCTCTGCGTCTTGGTCCTGCCGCACGAGCGGTGTTCCTATCGCGACGGTTCGAGCCTTGCAAACGCTTTATGGTAACGTTTAGCCCCCTCTACCGCTTGAATCTTTCGCTCTTGGCGTGGCAAGGCCGTAAAATGATGCGTTTCACAGCCTTTTTCAGCCTGTTCCTGCTCTCGGCATCTTCTGTCGGCCATGCGGCGACACCTGTCCCCTATGGGGGATTACCTACCGATTATAGTTATGTGGAACTTGCCGACATGGCATTCGCCGCGCCGCAGACCATCGGCGCCACCATCGCGGAGGCGATTCCGCTCAAGGGAAAAACGGCAGCCGAGCTGCCCTCCGGCATCACTCGTTATTATGTTCAGGCGGACGTGACCGCGCTGATCAGCGGGAGCGGCGTGCCTTCGCACGTCACCTACCTCGTCGATCTGCCCAATCCGCCCAAGGGCAAGCTCAAGTTGAAGGGCGTTCCGGTTCTGCTCCTCGCCGCAACCACCGGGAATCCGGGGGAATTGCGCCTGGTCGGCCCGCGTGCCCAGGTGCCGCGCACGCCCGAGAACGAAAGCCGGCTGCGCGCGATCCTGACCAGTGCGGTCAGCGCCGACGCCCCGCCTGCTATCACCGGAATCACCCGCGCCTTCCATGTCGCCGGCACGCTGCCCGGGGAGAGCGAGACGCAGATATTCCTCCGCACGGCAGACAAAAGACCGATCTCGCTATCGATCCTGCGGCGCCCGCATGAAGAACCGCGCTGGGCGGTGGCTTTGTCCGAACTGGTCGACGACAGTGCAGCTCCGCCGAAGCCTGACAGCCTGCTCTGGTACCGGCTCGCCTGCGGCCTCCCCCGGGCATTGCCCGACGATGCGATCGCGAACCTGGCCGAGCCGGATGCCCAGGCCGCGCGCGACGATTATCAGGTGGTGCTGACCGGCCTCGGCGTCTGCAAGCGCTGAATTAGACCTTAGTCGTAGACCCGCAGCGATTTGCGACTTTAGTCGCGCATCATGTGCAGGAAATCCCGCTCGTAGCTTTCGAGATTCGCGCCGCCATCGACAAATAACGTCTGTCCGGTGACCGAGGGCGCGGCGAGCAGATAAGCGACAGCCTCGGCGATATCCTCGGGCGCCGAATTGCGTTCGAGCGGCATCGCGTCGGCCAGGCGCTGCCACTGCGCATCCTGATAAGCATCGCCCGGAAGCGTGTTTCCGGGCGCGACCGCATTGACCCGAACCGCGGGCGCAAAGGCACGCGCCATCACGCGCGTAACCGAGGCGAGCGCGAGCTTCGAGACGGTATAAGCCGCCTGATCGACAGGCGGGTTGGCAATGCGCTGGTCGATAATGTTGACCACCGCGCCCGGCCGGTCACTCGCCAGCGCGGCGGCGAAACTCTGCACGAGCAGCATCGGTGCGACGAAGTTGACGTCGAGATGACGGGCGAGCTCGGCCCGCGACAAATCCGGCCATCGGCCTTCGCTGATGATCGACGCGCTATTGACCAGCGCGTCGGGCGCACGGCCGAAATGCGCCTTCACTTGCCCGATCAGCGATTCGACCTCGCCCGGAATCACCAGATCGGCGGGAAATATCGCCGATTCGGCGCCATGCGCCGCGATCGCCTCGGCCAGCGCGGGATCGGGATCGCCCGCGCGGTGTGCGTGGAGCGCGAGATCGTAACCGCCCGCAGCGAGCCGCGACGCGATCGCCGCGCCCACACGGTGGAGCCCGCCAGTGACGAGCACCAGCATCAATGACGCTCGCGCACCAGGGTCATGCCGATCGATTCCCCCGCCTGCGACAATGCGAGCTTTACGATCCTGACCTCGACCCGCGTAACGCGCATATCGCCTCCGAAGATCGTATCGACGATATGGTCGGCGACCGCCTCGACCAACGTGAAGTGGACACCCCTCGGCAGCCCCTCCTCCACCGCACGACGCAGATCGAGGTAATTCTTGGACGCGCTCAGCGGCGTATCGTGGTTGAAGCGGCGTGGTGCGGCGATATCCGCAGTCACCGAAATCTTGAGCGGCTGCGGCATGTGGGTTTCTTCGGAATAGATTCCCGTGAGCACGTCGATAACGAGGTCGCTCACCTCAAGGCGAATGAAATCGGTGGGCGAACCCGTTTCGGGCACGAGCACCAGCGGCTTGGGGTGGTCGATCGCGGTCATCTTCGTCTCACTTCTGCAACGCGCGCGCCCTAGCAGGGCATCGGAAGTCCGACCAGCCGGGTTCCCTTTCGCGCGTCTTTCGTTATGGGCCGCACCCTTTCCCGCTCCGGAGCATGCCTTGTTGATCACGCTGTCGCCGCTTGCCGATGCCGACCCGAACGCCGTCGAGCTGTTGCTCGATGCGGCCTTCGGCGCGGATCGCCGCGGACGTACCGCCTATAAGCTGCGTGAGGGCATGGCCGTCATCCCCGACTTGTCGCTGGCCGCATGGGAAGAAGAGCGGCTGGTCGGCGCGCTGCAGTGCTGGCCGATCGCACTGCACGGCGCGGTGGGTGAGACGCCTCTGATCCTGGTTGGTCCGGTCGCGGTCGATCCCGAGCGGCAGCAGCAGGGAATCGGTCGCGCGATGATGCGTGAGATGCTGATGCATGTCGAAGGGCGCGAACCGCTCGTGCTGATCGGCGACCCCGAATATTATGGCCGCCATTTCGGTTTCATCGCCGATGCCTCCGCCAATTGGGAATTGCCGGGGCCGTTCGAGCGCCGCCGCCTGCTCGCGCGGACCGGCGGGCGGGACCTGCCTTATCGCGGGATGCTGGGGCCGCGGCGGGGCTGAGGGCCCTTCCCCACCTCCCTTTCCCGCTCTAACGGCAGGGGCATGCCGGAAAGTGCGCCTCCTCCATCCGAGCTTGCGGGCCTGTCGCTCGCCGAAATCGCGCACGCGGCTGCGGAGCGGCGATTGCCGCCGATCGACCAATGGAACCCGCCGCACTGTGGCGACAGCGGGATGCGGATCGCGCGCGACGGCACCTGGTTTCACGAAGGTGCGCCGATCCGGCGGCCGGCGATGGTGCGGCTGTTCGCAAGCCTGCTGCGGCGCGAGGATGACGGGCGGTACGTGCTGGTCACGCCGGTCGAGAAACTCGACATAATCGTCGAGGACGCGCCCTTCGTTGCGGTCGAGGCGCGCAGCGAAGGGAACGGAGCGGAGCGCCGCATTGCCTTCCGCCTCAACACCGACGAGCCGGTGGTCGCAGGACCGGACCATAAGGTGCGCATGGTCGAGGGACGGCCTTATCTGACCGTGCGCGCCGGCCTCGAAGCCGCAATCTCGCGGCCAGTCTATTACGAGTTGGCGGAACTGGCGCTGGAGGAAGGCGCCGATCCGCCTGGGCTATGGTCCGATGGTTCATTCTTCCCCTTGGGCGCGGACATATGAGCCTCGCCGATCGGCTACGCGCTGCGTTGGCCGCGCCCATTGATGGCCATGTCCCGATAGATGGCGACGATTTCGACCGCGCGCACGGTGATTATGCGGCCGCCGCAGTGCTGGTCGCGATCACCGACCGGCCCGAGCCCGGCGTGCTGCTGACGCTGCGGCAGCCGCATCTGAGACGGCATGCCGGCCAGATCGCCTTTCCCGGCGGGCGGGTCGATCCCGAGGACAAGGATGTGGTCGCCGCGGCGTTGCGTGAGGCTGAGGAAGAAATCGGGCTCGCCCCGGAGCTGGTCGTGGTGGTGGGAACCAGCGACATCTATCGCGTCGGAACCGGCTTCGCTGTTACGCCGGTGGTGGGCGTGGTGCCGCCCGACCTTCCGCTCGCGCCTCACGAAGGTGAGGTGGCTGCGGTGTTCGAGACACCGCTGGCCTTCCTGCTCGCCCCGGGCAATCATGCGCGCAGGAGCACCAGCTGGGAGGGGCGCGAGCGCCGCTTCCACGAGATAGTCTGGGAGGATCGGCGCATCTGGGGCGCGACCGCGGGGATGATCGTCAATCTGGCCGCCCGGCTGCGCGGGGCGATCGCGTGATCCTGCCCGAAACCAGCTGGCGGGCGCGCACCGACCTGATTCGCCTCACCGAAGCATTGGGCAGCCGCGAAGGAATGGTGCGCTATGTCGGCGGGTCGGTGCGCGATGCCATGCTCGGCCTGCCCGTATCCGATCTCGATCTCGCCACGTCGCTGCTGCCCGACGAGGTCTCGCACCGGGTAAAAGCGGCTGGTTTCAGGGCGGTCCCGACGGGGATCGCGCACGGAACAATTACCGCGGTGCTGCCCAGCGGGCCCGTCGAGGTCACCACGTTGCGGCGTGACGTCACCACGGACGGGCGCCGCGCGACCGTCGCGTTCACCGATGATTGGCGCGAGGATGCAGCGCGGCGCGACTTCACGATCAACGCGCTTTCCGCCGATCCGATCGACGGCCGCGTCCACGATTATTTCGGCGGACTGGACGACATCCAGATAGGCCTGGTCCGTTTCATCGGAGATCCGCTCGCGCGCATCGCAGAGGACCATTTACGCATATTGCGCTTCTTCCGCTTCCACGCGCGCTTCGGCCAGGGGCGACCGGACGCGGCCGGGCTGGAGGCGTGCACCGCGCGCGCCAACGACCTGATGGCTTTGTCCCGCGAGCGGATCGCGCAGGAATTGCTGAAGCTGTTGGGCGTGGCAGATCCGGTGCCCACCGTAAGACTCATGGTCGAACGCCGCATCTTTGCCGCGGTCATCCCCGAAATCGATACGGCCAGCGTGGAAAGGCTTGCGCGTCTCGTCACCCGCGAGCTCAGTTATGGGAGCGATCCCGTGCGGCGGCTGGCCGCTCTGCTTCCCGCCGATCCGACATTAGCCGAACTGGTCGGCGCGCGACTCAAATTATCCAAGGCCCAGCGCAAGCGGCTCGCACTCGCCGCGCAGGGGGGTGACCCGGGCCCGGCCAGGCCGCTGGCTTATGCCGTCGGGATAGAAAGCGCGCATGACCGGCTGTTGCTCCATGCCGCCGAGCCGGGTGACGGCATGACCGCGCTCGATCAATGGCCCCTTCCCCGCTTCCCGCTCACCGGTGGGGAATTGGTCAAGATGGGGCTGCTTGCGGGGCCCGTGGTTGCCGCGACGATGCAAGCGATCGAACGACGGTGGGTGAGCGAGGATTTTCCGGATCTCGGCCGGGTACGCGAAATCGCCGAGGAAGAAGTCGCTCAGGCCTTACGGGCGCGGTAGAAGGCGAGCGCGTCGCTGGCGAGCAAAGGCCGGGCGAAAAAATAGCCCTGCCCTGTGTCGCATCCGAGATTGACGAGCGTACGTTCGGCATCCGCCGTCTCAATGCCTTCGGCGACGGTGGACATACCCAGCGTGCGCGCCAGGCTCAGGATCGCGCGGATGATTGCGACCGAATCGCTATTCTCATGCATGTTGGTGACGAAGCTGCGATCGATCTTAAGGATATCGATCGGCAATTTCTGGAGGTAGGCCAGGCTGGAATAGCCCGTACCGAAATCGTCCATCGCGACGCGGCAGCCCAGATCGTGGAGCGCGTTCAGCACGCGGTTGGCGCGTTCGGGATCGGCGACGATCGAGCTTTCGGTCAGCTCAAGCGTGAGGCGCTGACCCCCGATATGGTTGTGATCGAGCGTGGATTTGACCGCCGCATCCACCGAGTCGCGAGCAAGCTGCACCGGCGAGACGTTGACGCAGATCTTGAGAGGAAGCTGGCCACCGTGCTGGCGGTCCCATTCGGCGAGCGTACGCGCGGTCGCGTCGAGCGCCCAGCGGCCGAGCGGCACGATCAGGCCCGATTCTTCGGCGACCGAGATGAATTCGGCGGGGGAAATCTGGCCCTGATCGGGATGGTCCCACCGTGCGAGCGCCTCGAATCCCGACACAGTACCGGTCTGGAGATGGATCAAAGGCTGGAATGCCAAGCTCAGTTGATCCTGCTCGATCGCGCGCCGGAGTTCGGTCTCGAGGCTGAAGCGGCGCCGCGCATGATTGGCTTCGCCCTGGCGATAAAGTTCGATCTGACCTGAATATTTGGCCCGCTTCAGCGCAACCTGGGCATTGCGGAGGAGGTCGCCCGACGTGTTGACCCGTTTGTCCCACATTGCCCCGCCGATCGAGCAATCGACGCGTATTTCCAGCTCCGACAGGCGGATCGGTGTGGACAGCGCCGCCTGGAGCCGCGCCGCGGCGGCAACCACGTCTTCGCCGCCCTCGGTTCCGCGCATCAGCACGCCGAATTCGTCACCCGCCATGCGGGCGAGCATGTCGCCCTGGCGCAGCGCCGAGACCAGACGGCGCGCGACCGTGATAATCAATTCGTCCCCGGCTAGCGCACCGACACATTCGTTGATGCGGCTGAAACGGCTCAGATCGACCGCAAGAATTGCGAAGCTATTGTCCGGATCGTCGGCGTCTATCGATTCCTCGATCGCTTCGCCGAAGGCGAGACGGTTGGGCAATCCAGTCAGGCTGTCATGCAGCATCTCGGCGCGGAGCGACCGCGCCGTTTCGACCTCGGCCGTGCGATCGACCAGCGTAACGAGTGCGCGGCGCTCATGCTCGCCATGCAGCGGCATCCGCGAAAGATGCACGCGGAAGGTCCGCCCGCCGATACCCGGCTGGTGCCAATCGAGGTCGTCACGATCCTCGCTACCTGCGAGAAAGGCCCGGACT
>Ga0070675_100002669_pt1 | contig 13411 bp, 13 predicted proteins | sample KBSM43metaG_FD_65343 | JGI IMG/M metagenome (GOLD analysis project Ga0070675, IMG submission 65343) | Miscanthus rhizosphere microbial communities from Kellogg Biological Station, Michigan, USA - KBS M4-3 metaG | ecosystem: Host-associated > Plants > Roots > Rhizosphere > Soil ...
ATCTTCGACTCGCTCTGGATCGCCGACGTCGGTCGCCGGCTCCTCGCGAGCCGCCGCTCGCAACCCGACTGGCAGGACGCGGACGTCGCGGAGCACGAGACGCTCCTCGCAGCGATCGAGACACGCAACGGCGCGCTCGCGGATGCCCTGATGCGTGCGCACGTCGAGAGCGCGTGGCGCCACTGGGCGCGTCGCCCGTCGCCCGCGGCCGCCGATGAAGCGGACGGATGAGCAGCGTCCGGCTCGTCCACGTCCTCTCGGAGAACTGGACGCTGACGTCGCCGCGCGACCTCCGCGCCCTCGTCCGCATGGCGCAGGAGGCAGAGGACGCCGGCTTCGATGCCGTGATGGTGAGCGAGCACGTCGTCCTCGGTCGCGGCGCGGATGCGGGAGGCCTCATGCCGAACCCGCGGGACTACGCGCTCCCCGGCAACCAGGACCCGGCGATGCCGTGGCCCAGCTCCCTGGTCCTGCTCTCGGCGATCGCCTCCGTCACCACGACACTGCGGCTCGCGGCGGCCGCGATCATCGCGCCGCTCCGCCATCCACTGCTCCTCGCGAAGGATCTCGCGACGCTCGATCTTCTCTCCGAGGGCCGCCTCGTCGTCCTTCCCACCGTGAGCTGGCACGAGCCCGAGTACCGCGCGCTCGGCGTCCCCTACGGCGACCGTGGCCCGCTCCTCGACGAGCAGCTCGCCGCGTGGCAGGCGGCCTGGGGGCCGTCGCCCTCCTCCTTCGACGGCAACCACTACCCCTTCGACGACGTCTGGGTCGAGCCGAAGCCGTGGCGCCCCGACGGCGTGCGGCTCTGGTTCGGCTCGAGCACGCTCCACGAGCGGCTCCTGCGCCGCATCGTCCGGTACGGCCACGGCTGGAATCCGCTCGGCTCACCGAGCGACGAGGACGTCGACCGCCTCCGCCGGGCGCTCACGGACGCCGGCCGCGACATCGACGGATTCGAGCTCGTCGGCGGCACGCGCGGCCGCTTCCCCGACGTCGACTCCGTGGCCGACCTCGACGAGGCCCTCGCGGCGATTCCGGCGCAGGTCGAGCGTGGCTTCACGTCGATCTGCATCAAGCCGTCGCAGTTCCTCGACGACCCGTCGCGTCACGCCGCATGGTGCCGCGAGGTCGTGGCGAAGGTCGCCGACCTGGCGCAGTAGGCTCGCGCGGATGCAGCCGCGCATGCACGAGAGCTGGATCGCGGTGCTCGGCGACGAGCTGGAGCAGCCCTACATGACCGAGCTGCGCGAGTTCCTCGTCGCCGAGGTCGCGGCGGGGCGCCGGTTCTATCCGCCCGCCGACCGCGTCTTCAACGCGCTCGCGCTGACGCCGTTCGACGACGTCCGCGTGGTGATCCTCGGCCAGGATCCCTACCACGGCGCCGGGCAGGCGATGGGCCTCTGCTTCTCCGTTCCCGCCGGCGTCCGCCCGCCACCCTCCCTGCAGAACATCCACTCCGAGCTGGAGACCGACCTCGGGTTGCCACGACCGACGACGGGCGACCTCACCCCGTGGGCGGAGCGTGGCGTCCTGCTGCTCAATGCGGTGCTGACGGTCTGCCCGGGCAAGCCGGCCTCCCACGCGTCGAGGGGTTGGGAGCGCTTCACCGACCGCGTCATCGCCGAGCTCTCGGCGCGCCGTGAGGGGATCGTCTTTCTCCTCTGGGGCCGGTACGCGCAGCAGAAAGGCGCCGTGGTCGACGCGAGCCGCCACCACGTGCTCACGGCCTCCCACCCGTCCCCGTACAGCGCGGCGAGCGGGTTCTTCGGCTGCCGTCACTTCTCGCGCGCAAACGAGCTGCTCGCGGCGGACGGCCGCGACGCCGTCGACTGGGCGCTTTCCTGAGACGGTCGTCAGGCCGAGCGCTTGATCGCGCCCGCGAACTCGCCCCGGAGCCACACCCTCGGCTTGCCGCCGTCGACCGACGTCACCTGCGACCACCGGCGGTTGCGCACCCAGTAGACGTTGGGGCTCAACGGCCCGGAGGCCTCGTGGAAGGCCCAGCGAGCGGCGTCGAACATGTCGCGCAGCGCGGAGGAGGTGTTCGGCCCGTCGATCACGCGGTACAGCAGCTGATGCCGGTCGGGGACGGCCACGAGGATCCCGTGTCCTTGATCCCGCTCGCCCGAGATTCGCTCGACGGCCTCCGAGAGGATGAGCGAGAGGCTCGCCGTGAAGAACGAGCGATCGGTGACCTCGGTGTACGCGCCGCGGGAATCGGCCACGGCACCGAGCGACACCTCTCCGGCGACCAGCGCACGGAGGTTCGCGCGGCCTCGCTCGAGGAGCTCTGCCAGGCTTCCGAGGCCGGCAAGGTCATCCTTGGACAGCGTGACGACTGACTCGGGAAGATCGACCGCGAGCACCTCGAGGAGCCCGGGCACCACCTGGCGTGCGTATCCGGGCTCGGCGATCGAGGCTGCGTCGACGAGCCGCAGGTAGAGCCCCGCCTCACGCTCTTCCGGTGACAGGTCGCCGAGGGTGCGGGCCGGCGTCGTGACGCTCTCGACGTGCCGCTCGACCAGGTCGGGCCATTCGCTGCGGTCGACGCCCGTGCAGAGCGCGGCGATGTTCGGCAGGCCGAACGTCGTCCCGTCGCGGCTCTCCACCCGGTCCGGGTAGATCGTCACGTCGTGCCCGACTTTCGAGAACGCCGACGCGACCAGCCGACGGAACTCCCGCGCCTCCACCAGCGTGAAGAACGTGAGCTGCTCGTCGTACAGCGGCGATCGACCGTTGCGCTTGAGGATCCGCATGGGCCTCCGTCCAGCGTCGGCGCAAAGTGACGAATCGCGCAATGCCCCGTCCGGGTGAACCGGCGGTTCGTCCAGCCCCGTACGCGCGTACACTGGGCGCATGCCCTTCGACGTCGGTCCGTGGGAGCTCGTGATCCTGCTCGGCGCGCTCGTGCTGCTCTTCGGCGCCAAGGGCATGCCCGACATCGCGAAGAAGCTCGGAACGGGGATGCGCGAGCTCAAGGGCGCGATGGGAGACGTCGACCCGCGCCGCATGCTCGAGCCCGGCGACGACGCCGGCACCCGCACGCCGCCTGCTGCGAAACCCAAGCCCGAGGACTGATCAGCGGCCCCAGGGGATCGCGCTGCCGTCGAAGAGCGGCAACGCGGCATCGCTCCCGATCGTTGCCGAGACGGCCGCGAACGCCGCGTCGACACGTGGCGGTCGCGCAAAGCCGTGCGCGTCGGAAGCGACCATCGACACGACGCCGTCCTCGAGGAGCCGCCAGGCCGTCCGCTCCGCGGACGTCCCGTGATCCCCGGTCAGGGACGGCCCGTTGAGGCAGAGCGGCCAGCCGGCCTCTGCCAGGGCTCGTACGGATTCTGGATCCGCAACCACGGCGGGGCAACGCTCGGGGTGAGCCAGGATGGGCACGAGCCCTGCCCGCTCGACGTTGCGCGCCGCGTCCGCGACGAGGCCGACCGCACCGTCGACGTCGAGCCACCACCCCGGGAACTCGACCAGCACCGCGCGCGTCCCTTCGAGGACGTACCCGCGCGGGTCCTCGCCATCGGCGACGAGCGACGGATACACCTCCCACCCGCGGCGCAGGTCGAGCCCCCAGGCCGCAACCGCGTCCCGCACGCGCGGAAACGCCTGCTCGTAGAGGTCGCGTCGCTCGGCGGTCCGGGGAAACTGATCCCAGGCGGCATGCGCGTGCGGCGTTGCGAACAGGATGCGCGTCCCTGCCTCGAAGGCGATCCGGCACAGCTCGATTCCCTCTTCGACCGTCGCTGCGCCGTCGTCTCCGGACGGGACAACATGGCTGTGGACGTCGACGAATCCCTGCACCATCCGGGCCACGGTAGCCGCGGCCTCACATCGCGCGATGCGCCCCCGGGCTGCGGCAGAAGGCGCCGGACAGCAGTCCGTCGCGGCAGAGCTCGGGCTCGGGCGCGCCGACCGCGAACGCGCTGCGAAGGTCGTGCGTGAACCAGACGTGCATCATCTCGCTGCCCTGGAATGCCTTCGCGCCAGCAGGGCACCGCCCGTCGTCCTCCGGCCTGCGGCCGCGCTTGTTCCCGACGGTGCACACGACGTGCGAGTGCCAGCGCGTGACCGGCCCTCCCGGTGACGGGCCCCTCTCGCCCCGCTGCACGCTGTACATCACCCCGACGAGCACCGCGGGCTCGCCCGGCTGGCGGGCGAAGATGAGCGCCTTGGGCCGGCGCGGGTCGAACACCGGCCCCCCGCGGCGCTCGCGCAGCTTCTCGGCGTGGAGGTAATGCGCGGTGACGTCGCCCGCCTTCCGACGCGCCGTGCGCGTCTCGAAGCCGGCGCGTCCTGCCGCCGCGAGCGTCGTCCAGTGCCGAGCCTCGCGGCCGACGACGGCGAGGATCCGCCGGGCTGCTGCCCGCTGCGCCGGCGTCGCAAGCGAGACGTCCGGGTACTGCTCGAGGTGGCTGATCAGACCCCGCCGCGCCGTCGCCGGCAGATGCGAGGCGCCCGGAGGGAGCGTGCAGACGATCCGCGGGGTGGCCGCCGGAGCACCGCTCGCGCCGTGGCCGGCCCCGCCGAGAAGGACGGCGAACGCCACCGACGCGACACCGATGCGCATGCGCCGCGTCACGGCCGCGCGAGCCGCCTCCAGACGTTCTCGAGCAGCGTGGCCACCGTCGGAGAGCGGTTCGCGAGGCAGAAGGCGCCTGCCGCGAACACCTTCGCGCCACGCCGGGTCTCGTAGTACGCCATCTGCGCCGTGCGTCCCGCACCGAGCAGGTTGGGAATCTCGGCGACGACGCAGGTGCCCCGCGGAGAGTCGGCCGTCGTCGCGGAGATCTCGACGCCGCTCCACCCGAAGCGCGAACCGTTCCGGAGGCCGGTCCCGCGAAAGAGCCACGGCGCGCACCGTGTGCTCCGCACCACGTAGGGGGCGCGGTGCGTGCCGTCGTCGCTCGCCCGGTACTGGACGCCGACGACCGCCGACTCGGGCCGCGGATGCTGCAGGCTCCGCCACTGCTCCTTGCGCCGCAGCACGACCCCGTGGCGCTCGACCCGCCAGTGGAAGGCATCGGCGCTCAGGAACGCCAGGTTGCCGCCGCCGTCGCGGTAGGCCTCGACGAGGTCGCGCTCGTGGAGGGTCACGTACTCGTGATGGCCGGGGAAGACGAGCAGGTCGTAACGGCGCAGGAGGGTCTCGACGTCCCGCACCCGGTCGAGGTCGTCGTCGCCGAGGAAGTCCGCGTCGTGGCCGGAGACGCGGAGCCAGCGCAGGAACGGCCGGTCGTAACGGTGGAAGAACGGCGGCATCCCGTCGCCCATGAACGGGCGGTCGACACGCGCGCTCTCGCGGCGCCTGCTGGCGTACCACGTGTCGCCGGTGCCGTCGCCGTCGCCATCGGTGAAGTTGTACGCCTGCCACGTGCTCGTGGGAAGGACGACGGCGACCCGCGGCCGGGAACGCGCCGGCGCCCGCACGACGAGCGGCGCCTGGACGACCGTGCCACCGCCGTCGAGCCGTGCGGCGTAGACGCCTGGCTTCCAGGAGCCGACGCGGACGCCCACCACGCGGCCGCCGACGGCGCGGACGTCCCGTACCGAGGCGCCGGTCGCGGCGTCGACGATCTCGAGCGAGGCCGCCCGACCGCCGTCGATCCGGAGACGGGCGACCGCGCCCGGCACGTAGGTCTCGCGCTCGAACCGGGCCGTGAGCCCACGTACGCGGACGACGGGCCCGGCGAAGAAGGCCGACACGCGGTCCGTCCTCACGACGATCCGGGTCGGATACGTCCTGGCCGCGGTCGCCGGAGGGGGCGACCACACGAGCGTCGCCAGCCCGGCCGGCGCCGCAACCCGCTCGACGCCGACGACGCCGGGGCGTGGCTTGCGCTGGAGGACGACGAGCTCCACGCTCGCCGGACGCTCGAGCCGGATGCGGAGCGCGACGCAGTCGCGGACCCCGTCGCCGTCCGGCGTGATCGTGACGACGGCTCCAGGTCCCGCCGGTGCTGCTCCGCACGCGCGGGCATCCACGAGCCGCGCGGCGGCGGGCAGCCGGTCCTGTCCTGCCGCCCCTGGCGCCGCCACGACCGCCAGGGCGACGAGGACGGGTACCGCCTTCATCTCGTGCGGGATCGTACGACCCGGGTCGGACTCCGCCATCCCCCGGCCGGGATGGAATCAATCATCTAATGTCGGCGGCCGATGGGCGTGCGACGGACGCTGCTGGTCGCCAACCGCGGCGAGATCGCCGTCCGCATCTTCTCCACGTGCCGCCGTCTCGGCCTGCGCACCGTCGCGGTCGCCGGGCCGGGAGACGAGGGCGCGCTGCACACCCGCGTCGCCGACACCGTCGTCCCGGTCGCGTCGTATCTCGACGCGACCGTGCTGGTGGACGCCGCGCGCGAGAGCGGCGCGGAGCTCGTCCACCCGGGGTACGGCTTTCTCGCCGAGAGCGCGTCGTTTGCGGAGGCGGTGATCGATGCGGGTCTGACCTGGGTCGGGCCGCCCCCGGACGCGCTCCGGCGCGGCGGCGACAAGCTCGAGGCGAAGCGGATCGCAGCCGCCGCGGGCGTCCCCACGCTCCCGGCCGGCGATCCGGAGGAGCTCGGCTATCCCCTGCTCGTCAAGGCGGCGGCCGGAGGCGGCGGGCGCGGGATGCGGGTCGTCCGGGACGCGGGCGAGCTCGAGGAGGCCATGGAGGCCGCGGCACGCGAGGCCGAGGCGGCGTTCGGCGACGGCACCATCTACTACGAGCGGTTCCTGCCCCGTCCCAGGCATGTCGAAGTGCAGCTCATGGGCGACCGGCACGGCAACGTCGTCGCCCTCGGAGAGCGCGACTGCTCTGTCCAGCGACGGCACCAGAAGGTGATGGAGGAGTCTCCCCCGCCCCTTCTGCCGGCAGCCGTCCGCGCACTCCTCGCGCGGCATGCGGTGGCCTTCGGCAACGCGATCGGCTACGAGAGCGCGGGCACGACGGAGTTCCTCGTCGACGGAGACGACGTGTTCTTCCTCGAGCTCAACGGCCGGATCCAGGTCGAGCACCCGGTCACGGAGGCGGTGACGGGGCTCGACGTCGTGGAGCTCCAACTCCGCGTCGCCAACGACGAGTCGCTGGCCGGCACGGAGATCGAATCGCACGGGCACGCCGTGGAGGCGCGCCTCTACGCCGAGGACCCGCGGACGTTCCTGCCGCAACCCGGTGTCGTCACGAGGCTCCGCCTTCCGGAGACGATCCGCGTCGACGCGGGCATCGAGGAGGGCGACGAGATCGGGGGCGCCTACGACCCGATGATCGCGAAGCTCGTGGCGCACGGCGCCGACCGCGACGATGCGCTCGACCGTCTGGCCGCCGCGCTGGACGAGACGGTCGTCGAGGGAGTGACGACGAACCTGCCCTTCCTCCGGTGGCTCGTGGCCCATCCCGCCTTCCGCGACGCCGACCTCTCGACCGACTTCCTGACGCGGTTCCCCCCGCTCTCGGCGTCGCCGCTCCCCGCGCCGCCCGGCCCGTGGGACGGAGGCTGGCGCCTCAACCTCGCCCCCGCGCCGGCGCTCGGCCCGCTCGAGGTCGAGGCGGCGGCGCTGACGGCGGGGGCGGCGGGCGGTGACGGCCGCGTGACCGCGCCGATGCCCGGCAAGGTGATCGACGTCAGAGTCGACGCCGGCACGCGCGTTGCGTCGCATCAGCCGCTCGTCGTGCTCGAGGCGATGAAGATGGAGCAAATCGTGAGCGCGCCGTACGACGCAACGGTGGGGTCGGTCGAGGTGGCGGCCGGCGAGCAGGTGACGACCGGGACCGTGCTCGTCACGCTGGAGACGGCATGACCGTTCTCTCGACCCACCTCGTCCGCGACGACGCCTTCGCACGGCGGGAGGCGCGGATGGCCGCGCTCGTGGAGGAGCTCCGCGAGCGCACGGCGCTCGTCGCAGCGGGCGGCGGCGAGGCCTCCGTCGCGCGCCACCGCTCGCGCGGGAAGCTTCCCGCGCGCGAGCGGATCGACAGGCTCGTCGACGCCGGCTCGGCCTTCCTCGAGCTGAACGGCCTCGCCGCATGGGACGTCTACGAGGGCCAGGCGCCGTCGGCGGGCATCGTCACCGGGATCGGGATCGTGGAGGGCCGAGCGTGCGTGATCGTCGCGAACGACGCGACCGTCAAGGGTGGCACGTACTTCCCGCTCACGGTCAAGAAACACCTCCGCGCGCAGGAGGTTGCCGAGCAAAACCATCTTCCGTGCATCTACCTCGTCGACTCCGGCGGGGCCTTCCTCCCGCTCCAGGACGAGGTGTTCCCCGACCGCGAGCACTTTGGCCGGATCTTCTACAACCAGGCGCGCATGTCCGCGAAGGGCATCGCCCAGATCGCGGCCGTGATGGGCTCCTGCACGGCGGGGGGCGCCTACGTCCCCGCGATGTCGGACGAGACGATCATCGTCCGGGGCACCGGGACGATCTTCATCGGCGGCCCGCCGCTCGTGAAAGCAGCGACGGGCGAGGAGGTGACCGCGGAGGAGCTCGGTGGCGCCGACGTGCACACGCGCCGCTCGGGCGTCGCCGACCACTACGCCACCTCCGACGATCACGCGCTCGCACTCGCGCGGCAGGTCGTGCGGAACCTCGGCGACCCGCCGCCGAGCCCGTGGGACTTCACCTCACCCGAGCAGCCCGTCGTCGACCCGGCCGACCTCCACGGGCTCGTCCCGGAGGACTTCCGCCACGAGCTCGACCCGCTCGAGGTGATCGCGCGCATCGTCGACGGCAGCCGCTTCCACGAGTTCAAGGCGCTCTACGGCGACACCCTGGTCTGTGGGTTCGCACGCATCGAGGGCTTCCCGGTCGGGATACTCGCAAACCGCGGGATCCTCTTCGCCGAGTCGTCACAGAAGGGCGCCCACTTCGTCGAGCTCGCGTGCAAGCGGCGGATTCCCCTCGTCTTCCTCCAGAACATCACCGGGTTCATGGTCGGGCGCGAGTACGAGGAGGGCGGGATCGCCCGCGACGGCGCCAAGCTCGTCATGGCCGTGGCGTGTGCCGACGTCCCGAAGTTCACCGTCATTACCGGCGGCTCGTTCGGCGCGGGCAACTACGCGATGTGCGGCCGCGCCTACGGGCCGCGCCAGCTCTGGATGTGGCCGAACGCGCGGATCTCCGTGATGGGGGGCGACCAGGCCGCGACCGTGCTCACGACGGTGGGCGACGCTGACCCCGACGAGATCCGGGCGAAGTACGAGCACGAGGGCTCGCCGTACTACTCGACCGCGCGGCTCTGGGACGACGGGATCATCGACCCGCGCGACACGCGACGCGTCCTCGCTCTCGGCCTCGCCGCCGCCGCGAACGCACCGGTGCCGGAGACGACCTTCGGGGTGTTCCGCATGTGACCCGAGGCTAGCCGGGAAGGCGGTAGTCGAGCTCGAGCGTGTGCGTTCCCTCGCCGTCGACCCGGATCGTCCCTTCGCCCTCGATGCCGGAGAGGTCGCCCGTTCCCGAGCCCGGAACGATCGCCCCTGCGACGTTGCCTCCGTCGGCCGTGATCATGCCCCAGTGCTGGAGGACGAACGCGCCCGACTTCCCGTCGATCGTCGCGATGACGCGGTCGAACGCGACGTAGGCCGCAGACCCGTCCGCGGACCTGACGGTCATGAGCTCTGCCGTGCTGCGACCGTCGACGTCCCCGCTGAACGTCCGCGTGATGTCGATCCGCGCGAGCGCGCTGCCTTCGAACTCGCCGTCGCCGTGCTCGTCGTACGTGTCGTTGACGAAGGTCGCGGCGACTCGCGGCATCGGCATCGATGCTAACTGCGCAGGTGACCCTCGCGCTGCCGCTCCGGCGTCGTGTCCGGCGCCTCGAGCTCCGCAAGCGCACGCTCCAGCGCCGCGTTGAGCTCTTCGACGGCGGCCTGGTAGTCGGCCAGCGGCCGCGGGAGCTGGCGCTCGACTGCGGCGTAGCACTCCGCGAGCACCGGATCCGCGGCGCGCGTCATCCGCTCACCGCGGGCGGTCAGCTCGAGACGGTACGAACGACCGTCGGTCGCGTGCGGCATCCGCCGCGCGAGCCCGCCGTCGACGAGCCGCTGGATGTTGTCGCGCAGGGTCGTCGGGGCGACGCCCGACGCGATCGAGATCTCGGTCGGCGTGACGGGCTGCGCCTGGCGGATGTGCGTGAGGAGCCCGAGCTGATAGGGCGGGATCCCGGTCTGGGCGAGCCGGTGCTCGAGGATCCGGACGACGTACCGGCTCGCCACGGGCACTTCGAGGAAGAGCCTGTCGTCGCGCATGGGCGCAGTGTTGCAAATGCTGCGTCAGCGCACTAAGATGCTGCGTCAGCGCACTATGTTCCGCTCTTTCCTCGTCCTCGCCCTCGCACTCGTGATCGCGCCGGCCGCCGCGGGCTCGGTTCGCCTGTACAGCGGATCACTCGCCGTCGTGGACGACCCCTACGGCCCGCCCAGGCTCGTCGATCTCGCGGCCGGACGCGTGCACGCGCTGTACCGCACCGGCCGGTCGTTCTCGCTCGGCTCGGGGTTCGCGACCCCTACTCCAACACGTGGTCGGGCGGTCTTCGATGCGCGCGGCGCCACGATCGCGGGCCGCCGTTTGTCGCTCCTCCCGCTCCGCTCGATTCCCGTGCGGTTCCGCAGCGACGGCGCGATGCTCGCCGGCACGCTGTTCGTCCCCCCTGGGGGCGGCCGCAGAGCGGCCGTCGCGTACGTCACAGGCTCCGGTCCGACCACGCGCGAGTACCTGCCGGAGCTGCAGGCGCTTCTGCTGCACCACGGCGTCGCGGTGCTCGCGTACGACAAGCGAGGCATCGGCGCCTCGGGCGGCTCCTATCCGGGCGAGTCTCCGACGGAGATCACGATCGACCAGCTGGCGCGCGACGCGGCGGCGGGCGCACGCTTCCTCGCCGGGCGCGCCGAGGTCGATCCCGCGCGAATCGGCCTAGCGGGGCACAGCCAGGCCGGCTGGATCATGCCTCTCGCGGCCAAACGAGAGCCGGGGATCCGGTTCCTCGTCGTGTTCTCCGGGTCTGCGGTGACAGCGGACGAGAACGACCTCTACCAGACGCTCGCCGGCGAGGGCGACCGGCCCCAGCGGATGACCAATGCCGCGATCGACGCACGGGTGGAGGGGGCCCACCTGGGTGGAGTGGATCCGGCGCCGTGGATCGCCGCACTCCGGATCCCCGCGCTATGGCTGTACGGAGCCCTCGATCACATCGTCCCGCCGCGTCTCTCCTCGAAGCGCCTTGCCGCTCTCGCCGCAGAGCCGGGCCGGGACTTCACCGTCTGGACGTTCCCACGGGCGAATCACGCGCTCGTCGAGACGAAGACGGGGCTCACGTCCGAGATGCTCCGCTCCGACCGCTACGCCCGCGGCATGTTCCCGCGGGTCGGCGCCTGGCTGCGGGCGCACGGTCTGACCTGAGGCGTCAGGCGACGTATCGGCGCGCGCAGTCGCCCGGCTGCTCACTCCCCGGTGAACTCCGGTCGGCGCTTCTCGCCGAACGCCTGCACGCCCTCCTGGAAGTCGTGCGTCTGCCGTAGGAAGCCGTACGCGAGGCCCTCGAGCTCGAGCCCCAGATGGAGCGGGCCGTCGTACGCGGTGTTGAGGACGCGCTTCGCCATCGCGAGCGCGAGCGGCGAGTGACGCGACAGCTCCTCCACCAGTCCCGCCACGGCCGCGTCGAGCCCGTCGCCGGGCATGATCGCGCCGACGAGGCCCAGGGCAAGCGCCTCGTCCGCGTTGATCCGCCGGCCGCGCATCACGATGTCCTTCGCCCGCCCGAGGCCGATCATCCGCGCGAGCCGCTGCGTCCCGCCGGAGCCGGGAATCATCCCGATCGTCACCTCCGGCAAGCCGAGCTGGACGTCGTACGCGGCGAGGCGGAAGTCGCAGGCCAGGGCGAGCTCGAGCCCCACGCCGAACACGTATCCCTCGAGGCGCGCGATGACCGGTTTCGAGCATCGCTCCGGCGCGGCGACGTTCCGCGCGAGCTGCGACACCTGCCAGGGCGACCGCTCGAGGAAGCCGGCGATGTCGCCCCCCGCGGTGAACTGCCCGCTCGCACCGGTGAGGACGACGAACCGCACGCTGTCGTCTGCGTCGAGCTCCGCGAAGACGGCGGAGAGCTGATCGCGCGCGGCCATCGAAACGCGGTTGAGCTTCCCGGGCACGTCGAGGGTGATCCTTGCGACAGCACCGTCGCGCTCGACCCCGAAGCCGTCGTGCCCGCTCACCCGCCGCCTCCTGTGCCGTCCCGCAGCATCCTGCGGAGGATCTTCCCCGAAGCGCTCTTCGGAAGCGAGTCGACAAAGCGGTACTCGCGCGGCCGCTTGAAGCGCGCGAGCGGCGAGTCGAGGCAGTGGGCGTCGAGCTCGTCCTCGGAAGCCGACCCGACGACGACCGCGGTGACGTGCTGGCCGAGGCGCTCGTCGGCAACCCCGATCACGGCGACCTCCCGGACTGCCGGGTGCGCGGCGATGACGTCCTCGACCTCGAGCGGGTGCACGTTCTCGCCGCCCGAGACGATCATGTCGTCGACCCGGCCGTCGATCCAGAGATCCCCGTCCCCGTCCAGGTGCCCCGTGTCGCCCGTGTGGTACCAGCCTTCGCGGATCGCCCTCTCGTCGGCGTCTGGCCGGTTCCAGTAGCCGGCGAAGGCCTCGGCAGAGGAGAGCTCGACGCAGATCTCCCCGGTCTCGAGGAGTCTCATCCTCGTGTTGACGGCGGGGCGCCCGGCGCACCCGGGCTTCGCGAGCTGGTCCCGTCCGATCGAGAAGGTGTAGACCTCGGTTGAGCCGTAGTGGTTGACGAAGACCTCGGGCGAGAACACGTCGGCGCAGCGACGGACGAGCGTCGATGTCATCGCCGCCCCCGCGTATCCGAGCGCCCGCACCGAGCCGACGTCGGCGGAAGTCAACGACGGGTGGTGGACGAGGTCGTGGAAGAGGGTCGGCGCCAGGTAGAGCGAGCTGATGCGCTGCTCCTCGACGAGGCGGAGCGCCTCCCCGGCGCCCCAGCGCGCCTGCGGCACGAAGCACCCGCCGACGAGGTGCATCGCGACGAGCGAGTGGATCCCCATCGTGTGGTAGAGCGGCATCACGCCGAGGGTGCGGTCGGCCCAGCCGTAGCCGTGCTGGAGCGCCTGCGACCACCCGCCGGCGCGGTCGGCTGCGTGCGAGCGCGGCACGCCCTTGGGCCGGCCGGTCGTGCCCGACGTGTAGAGCAGGAGCGAGAGCTCGCGCTCGTCGCGCCCGAGCGCCCCCGGATGGGCCGGCCCGTCGGGAAGCGGATCGCCGTCGCGGATCACGACGCGCGCGCCGCAGTCGTCGAGGCAGTAGTCGAGCTCCTCGTCCGAGACCCGCCACGAGAGTGGGACGAAGACGGCGCCGGCCCACTGCGTTGCCCAGTAGAGGAGCGCCGTTTCGAGCCGGTTGTCGAGCACGACGGC
>Ga0070675_100002670_pt1 | contig 13410 bp, 11 predicted proteins | sample KBSM43metaG_FD_65343 | JGI IMG/M metagenome (GOLD analysis project Ga0070675, IMG submission 65343) | Miscanthus rhizosphere microbial communities from Kellogg Biological Station, Michigan, USA - KBS M4-3 metaG | ecosystem: Host-associated > Plants > Roots > Rhizosphere > Soil ...
GCGACCGGGCATCTGGGGCGGCTCGTGGTGGAGTCGCTGCTCAAGCGCGGCGTTCCGGCTGAGAACGTCGTCGCCACCGGCCGGCGGGTCGAAACCATCGCCGACCTGGCCGAGCGCGGCGTCGACGTGCGCCGGGCCGAGTTCGACCGGCCCGACACCCTGGCGACGGCGTTCGCCGGCGCGGCGGTGGTGCTGCTCGTGTCCGGGTCGGAGTTCGGCACCCGGGTGGCCGGGCACCGCGCGGTGGTGGAGGCGGCCCGTGCGGCGGGCGCCGGGCGCATCGTCTACACCAGTGCTCCGCACGCGGACACCAGCACGATGCTGCTGGCCCGCGACCACCGCGCGACCGAGGAGATCGTGACGGCGAGCGGGCTGCCGTGGACGGTGCTGCGCAACGGCTTCTACCACGAGGTCTACACCGATCAGCTCCCGAGCTACCTGCAGCAGGGCGCGATCGTCGGTGCCGCCGGGACCGGCCGGATCAGCGGGGCGGCGCGGGCCGACCTGGCCGACGCGGCGGCCGCGGTGCTCACCGGCGACGGGCACGCGGAGCGGACCTATGAGCTCGGCGGCGACGAGGCGTTCACGATGCCCGAGTTCGCGGCGGAGTTGTCCCGCCAGAGCGGCCGGACCATCCCGTACCGGACCGTGCCGGTGGCGGAGTACCGGGCGGCGCTGGAGGGATTCGGGCTGCCGTCGCCCGTCGCCGAGGTCTACGCCGACATCGACCGCGGCATCGAGGCCGGGCTCGTCCACATCGAGACCGGCGACCTGCGCGCGTTGATCGGCCGCCCGACCACCCCGTTGTCCCAGTCGATAGCCGACGCCCTCGCCCACCTCTCAAGATCCAGTTGATCTTGCACTTGTGGCGGGACAAATCAGCGCAAGATGGGGCGGCAATTCCGCCACAACTGCAAGATCAACTCGATCTTGGCGGCTCGGCGGCGGGGATCCTACGCGGTCAAAGCGCTGCGCAGGCGGTTGTCCACATGCCAATCGCGCTGTCCACAGATTGCCGCCGCGGGCTGCGGCGACACTGTGCCGGCGGGCAGGCTGCCGAGTCGTGGCGGACAGGTTCTACCGGTACGAGGATCTTCACCGCGCCGGCGTGACCCGGCACGCGATCCGGACCTTCCTCGATCGCCGGAGCATGACCCGGGTGAGCCGGGGCGTTTACGCACCCGGGCCGGATGACCAGCTATGCGGGTTGCGCGCGCTGTTCACCCGGCTGCCCGACGGCGTCGTCCTGGGGTTGTGGTCGGCGGCGGCGCTGTACGGTCTGGCGCGTCCGCTCCGGCCCGCGGATCCCGTTCACGTGATGGTCCCCGCCGGTGTCGTGCGGCCCCGGATCGGCACCGTCGTCTGTCACGAGACCGCACTCGAGATCGGGCCGCCCGTGCTGCGGCACGGGATACCGTGCGTGCCGCCGCAGCGATGCGCGGTGGACATCGCGCGTCGTGCGCGCCGCCTGGACGGAATCGCGGTCCTGGACGCCGCACTGCACCGGGGTTTGACGACGGAAGCCGACCTTGCCCAGGAGGTGCTGCGACACGGTGGCCTGCGGGGTGTGCTGCGGGCGCGGGAACTGGTCGGCCTGGCGGATGGCCGAGCCGAGAATGCCCAGGAGAGCCATCTCCGTATCATGATCATTGACGGCGGGCTGCCAGCACCGGAGCCGCAGCTCGTGGTGTACGACGACACGGGCTATCCGGTACACCGACTCGACCTCGGCTACCGCGAGCGCAAGGTCGGGCTCGAGTACGACGGCCGTTCCCACCTGACGATGGACCGGCTGGCGGCCGACCGCGCCCGGATGAAACTGGCTGGCCTCCGACGGCTGGGACATGCGCTACTTCACCGCCCACGACCTGTACCGCAGCCCCGGCCTGGTGGTAGCCACCGTCCGTACACTCCTGACCTGACGCATCATGGGGGCGGCCCGCGCGGCACACGATGAAGATGATCGCCACCGGGGGAGCGATGGGACAGCCGTACGTGCACGAGCACCTGACCTGCGTCGCGGCGCCCGCCACCTGGCTGTCCCGCGGGTCGGGCCAGGTGCGCGACGGCGTCGACGGCCTCTACGTCCGCGACCGCCGGGTGCTCGCCCGACTGGTGGTCACCGTCGACGGCCGCGAGCCGGTACCGCTGTCGGCCACGCTCGCCGACGCCCGCACGGCGCGCTTCGTCGCGGTGGTGCGAGGGGCCGGTGATCCCGGCCCCGACCCGACGGTCACCCTCCACCGGCGCCGGGTCGTCGAGCCCGACGGCGGCGCGGAGACCCTGACGTTGGTCAACCGGGCCCGCGTCGGGGTCGAGGTGGTCGTGTCTGTCGCCCTCGGCAGCGATCTCGCCGCGATGGGGACGGTGAAGGCCGGCGAACCCGTCGCCGCAAGCGTCACGGAGATCGCCGACGGATGGCGCGCCGACGACGGCGCCACCGTGCGCGTGGTCGCCGAGCCGCCGCCCGACGGACCCGGTTCGGTGGGCACCCTGAACTGGCGGGTCGCGGTGCCGCCCCGTCGCGAATGGACCGCGACGCTGCGGGTGTCCAGAGTGGACACTCCGGTGGCCCTCTCATCCGGGCCGCCCGCCCCGTTGCGGGTCACCGCCGACGACCGTCGCCTCGACGAGGTGGTCGCCGCTGGCGTGCGCGACCTCGCCGCGCTGCGGCTGACCGATCACGAAGACGCGTACTACGCCGCCGGCTCACCGTGGTACCTCACGCTGTTCGGCCGCGACTCGCTGTGGGCCGCCCGGCTCGCGCTGCCGCTGGGTTGGGAGGTCGCCCTCGGCACGGTGCGCGCGCTCGCCCGGCGCCAGGGCACCATCGTCGACCCCGGCACGGAGGAGGAGCCCGGCAAGATCCTGCACGAGGTCCGGCCCCGGGACGCCGCGACCTGGCTGCCCCCTGTCTACTACGGCTCCGTCGACGCCACCGCGTTGTTCGTCAGCACGCTCGCCGATGCCTACCGCTGGGGCGCGCCGGCCGACGCGGTGCGCGCACTGCTGCCGAACGTCGAACGGGCCGTCGGCTGGATCACCGGGCATGCCGGGTTCGTGGCCTACCGGCCGCCGGTCGACGGTCGGCGCGGCCTGGCCAACCAGGCGTGGAAGGACTCGGACGACGGTGTGCAGTACGCCGACGGCCGCATCGCCGTCGCGCCGTTGTCGCTGAGCGAGGTGCAGGGCTACGCCTACCGTGCCGCGCACGACGCGGCCTGGCTCGTGGAGTCGCTGGGACGCGGTGCCGGCGGCCCGTCGCGGTGGCGGGCCTGGGCGGCCGCACTGGCCGACCGGTTCCGGGCCGAGTTCTGGTGCCCCGCAGACGGCCCGGACCCCGCCTACCCGGCGATCGCGCTCGACTCGTCCGGTCAGCGGGTGGACGGGCCGGCGTCGAACATGGGCCACCTGCTCGGCACCGGCCTCGTCGACGCCGCCGGGTCGGTCGAGATCGCCCGGTGGCTCTGCGACGACCGGCTGGCCGCACCGTTCGGGCTGCGCACGCTGGCGACAACTGCCGCCGGCTACAACCCGATCTCGTACCACGTCGGCTCCGTGTGGCCGCACGACACGGCGATCGCGGTGCTCGGGCTGGTGCGCGCGGAGCAGTCGGCCGCCGCGGTGCGGCATCTGCGCGCACTGCTCGACGCGGCCCATCGGTTCGACTTCCGGCTTCCCGAGTTGTACGGGGGAGACGACGGCCCGACCCCGTACCCGCCGTCGTGCCGTCCGCAGGCGTGGGCGGCCGCGGCCGGCCCGGCGATCGTGACCGCGCTGCTGGGCCTCGACGTCGACGCCCCGGCCGGCCGGCTCGCCCTGCGGCCGATGGCGCCCTCTCCCGTCGGCGCGTACCGCGTGCGCGGCCTGCGCGTCGGCACCGGCGTGCTCGACGTCGACGTTGACGCCGACGGCCGAGCACGGGTCGTCACCCTCCCACCCGGATTCACCGTCAGGTGATTGTCGATCCGGGGGAATGAATGAACGCCGCTCACCCTTCGTGAACAGACGAACGCCCCATTACGCTGTTGGCTCCCGCGATCACGAATTGACGGGAAACGAGGCCGAGACATGAAGAAGCTCATCAAGCCCGCAGCCATTGCACTTCTCATCTTCATGATTGCGTTCCGGCCGGAACCGACGGCTCAGGCGGTGCAGAACATCGTCAGCGTATTGGGTGAGGCCGCCAGCGGCGCCGCCACGTTCGTCACCAGCCTCTTCTAGGAACCGTTCGGCTCAGCGTCCTGTTGATCCGCTGACGGGTGAGCTGGGCGCCGTCAGTCGTTGATCGAGTCGCGGCCGCGCTGCACCAGAAGGGGATCGGCGGGGTGGACCACCGTCGGATCCTTGCCGTCGTAGTCGAACTGGTTGAGGAAGAACCGCATCGCGTTGATCCGGGCGCGCTTCTTGTCGTTGCTCTTGATCGAGGTCCACGGCGCGTGGTCGGTGTCCGTGTGCTCGATCATCGCCTCCTTGGCGGTGGTGTAGGCGTCCCACCGGTCGAGGGACTCGATGTCCATCGGGGAGAGCTTCCACCGGCGCACCGGGTCGATCTGCCGGATGGCGAAGCGGGTGCGCTGCTCGGAGTGGGTGACCGAGAACCACAGCTTGGTCAGCGTGAAGCCGCTCTCCACGAGCATCGCCTCGAACAGCGGGGCCTGGCGCAGGAAGATCCGGTACTCGTCGTCGGTGCAGAACCCCATCACCCGCTCGACTCCCGCGCGGTTGTACCAGGACCGGTCGAACAGGACGATCTCACCGGCGGTCGGCAGCTGGGTGACGTACCGGTGGAAGTACCACTGGCCGCTTTCGGTCCCGGTGGGCTTGGTCAGCGCGACGACCCGGGCGGCGCGCGGGTTGAGGTGTTCCATGAACCGTTTGATGGTGCCGCCCTTGCCGGCGGCGTCGCGGCCCTCGAACAGGATGACGTGCTTGGTGCCGGTGTCCTGGGCCCAGTACTGGAACTTCAGCAGCTCGATCTGCAGCTGGTACTTCTGCTGCTCGTAGCTGTCGCGATCCAGCCGCTCGTCGTAGGGGTAGTCCTCGCGCCAGGTCTCCACCGGGTTGCCCCCGGGGTCGATCAGGTCCGGATCGGACAGGTGCTCGTCGTGCCGGACGCTGTATCCGCTACGCAGCAGATGATCCAGATACTCGCGGAAATTCTCCCGTATCACTCCTCGAGTATCGAGCCCCGCGACCGGATCGGTTAGTGCCGTCCGGTGAACGGGACGGTTCACGAGGTGCGGCTCGGCACGACGGCGTAGCGGGCGGCCAGAACGACGACAAGCGGCCAGATCGCCTGTGCGCCGGCCGCGGCCCGCTCGGCCGCCCCGATCCAGGCGCCGTCGCCGGACAATTGCACCGCGAACCAGCCGACGAGGGTGAGCAGCACCGCGGTGGCGGTGAGCGAGGCCGCCGGCCGCAGGGGCCATGGCGTCCCGGGTGCGCGGCCGGTTGCCAGCAGCGGCCACAGCGCGAGCGACGCGAAGGCGATGGTGGCCGCGACACCGTGCGGTGCGGATCCGCCGGTGCGCGGAAGCGGGCTCGCGGCAACCAGGAGGGTCGCCACGCCGCCGACGGCGAGGACGACCCGGCCGGCCAGGCGGGCGCCGGCCGCACCGAGCCCGGCCGCCGTGGTGAGGTGGCAGACGCCGACGCCGGCCAGGGCGACGGTCATGATCCAGCGGTGCGCGGCGGCGTGGCCGGCCAGCGCGCTGATCGTGTCGCGGACCGGGCTGTAGCCGGCCGGCTGGACCGCGGCGGCCACGGTCCAGCCACCCACGAGGAGCACCGGGGCCAGCAACGACGAGAGCATGGCCCACCAGGGCACCCGGCGCATGCCGGCACGCTACCGCAGCCGGCGAATGTCGCCGTTGACAAGCCGGAAACTGATACGCAACGATGTTAGCGTTAACAACCGTTGTTAACGCTCACTCGGGCGCCCTTCCCGCTGCAGTGCTCGTTCACTGCCCCATGCACGCGAAAGGCACGCCATGGGTCTTCCGTCGTCGCGCCCGGTGTGGCGCACAACCCTCTCGGTCGGTACCACCCTGATGTTGGCTGCAACCGGAATCGCCATCACAGCCGTCCCGGTCCGAGCGGCCGGCACCGGGCCCTGCGACATCTACGCGAGTGGTGGCACGCCGTGCGTCGCCGCTCACAGCACCACGCGCGCACTCTTCGGTTCCTACAACGGCGCGCTGTACCAGGTGCGGCGCTGGTCCGACGGCGGGACGACGAACGTCGGCGTGGTCGGCGCCGGCGGCGTCGCGAACGCGGCGACGCAGGACAACTTCTGCTCCGGCACGTACTGCACGATCGTGCGCATCTACGACCAGACCACGCGGCACAACGACCTGACGATCGCACCTGGCGGAGGCGCCAACCCGACACCCGACCAGGGCGCGAACGCGGCGGCGTTGCCGGTGACGGCGGGTGGCCGGAAGGTCTACGGGGTCTACATCTCGGCGGGCAACGGCTACCGCAACAACGCGACGAACGGGGTCGCCACCGGCAGCCAGCCGGAGGGCATGTACATGGTGACCGAGGGGACGCACGTCAACGACAGGTGCTGCTTCGACTACGGCAACGCCGAGACGAACAACCAGGACACCGGCAACGGTGACATGGACGCGATCTACTTCGGCAACCTGTGCTGGTTCTCGCCGTGTTCGGCCGGACCGCGGGTCGCGGCGGACCTCGAGAACGGCCTGTTCGCCGGCGGCGACGGCTCCTGGACCGCGAACACCGGTCGCAACAGCGCCTTCGTGACGGCGGTGCTGAAGAACAACGGCACCACGACGTACGCCATCAAGGACGGCAACGCGCAGTCAGGCGGTCTGGCAACGCGGTACGACGGGGCACTGCCGAACCGGTCGGGCTACCGGCCGATGACGAAGCAGGGCGCGATCATCCTCGGCATCGGCGGCGACAACAGCAACGGCTCGGTCGGGTCGTTCTTCGAGGGCGCCATGACCAGTGGCTATCCGAGCAACGCCACCGAGAACTCCGTGCAGGCGAACATCGTCTCCGTCGGTTACGGCAAGAGCGTCACGTTCCCGGCGAACGGAGCCACGTACCGGCTCACGAACCTGGCCGCCGGCAAGGTTCTCGACGCCATCAACTGCGGCACGGCCAACGGCACCCGGGTCGACGTGTGGCAGTCGCTGGGCAACACCTGCCAGCAGTGGCGTTTCAACAACGTCGGCCCGAACAAGTGGACAATCACGAACGTCAACGCGAACAAGGTGCTCGACGCGGTCAACTGTGGCCTGGCGCTCGGCACGGAGGCAAACCTGTGGCAGTCGCTGGGCAACACGTGCCAGCAGTGGGCCGTCATCCCCGCCGGTAACGGGCGCTACGAGCTGGTCGTGGAGAACAGCGGCATGGTGCTCGACGACCAGAACTGCGGTACGGCCAACGGCACGCGGGCGCGGCTGTGGATGTGGCTCAACAACACCTGCCAGCTCTGGTCCATCGCACCGTAGGCACCACCGGCACCGAAGGGCGAAAGCGCGGGACCGCCTGCTCGGGCGGTCCCGCGCTCGTGCTTTGCCATGAGGTGCGGGAGACACATGTTAGTGTGCGCATGTGAGCATGGGTTACGGTCGATCCTGATGGGTCACGGGCACGATCACGGGCCGCCGGTCACCGCGACCGGGCGGCACCGGCGTGCCCTGGTCGCCGCGTTGGCGGTGTCGGTCACGATCTTCGCCGTCGAGGTCGTCGGCGCGCTCGTCACGGGCAGCCTCGCGCTGCTCGCCGATGCCGGTCACGTCCTTGCCGACGCCGGCGGGGTTGCCCTCGCACTCGGCGCGGCACTGCTGGCGGCCCGGCCCGCTTCCGGCCGGCGCACGTTCGGGTGGGCGCGGGCGGAGATCCTCGCCGCGGCGATCAACGGCCTCGTCCTGGCCGGGATGGGCGTCTACGTATTCATCGAGGGCGTCCGCCGGCTGTTCGATCCGGCCGACGTCGATCCGGGCGGCATGGCGGTGTTCGGTCTCGTCGGCCTGCTCGGCAACCTCGTCGGCGTCGCGCTGCTGTACCGGGCGCGCGACGCGAGCCTGAACATGCGGGGCGCGTTCCTCGAGGTCGCGACCGACACCGCGACCTCGGTCGGCGTCCTGGCCGCGGCCGGCATCATCGCCACCACGGGGTTCACCCGGGCCGACGCGATCGTGTCGATCCTGATCGGCCTGGTCATCGTGCCGCGGGCGCTGCGGCTGCTGCGGGAAGCGGCCAACGTCCTGCTGGAGGCCGCCCCGGCCGACGTCGATCTCGAACAGATCCGCACCCACATCGTGGGCCTCGACCACGTTCAGAGCGTGCACGACCTGCACGTGCACACCGTCACCTCGGGGCTGCCGGTGCTCACCGCACACGTGGTCGTCGACGACTCCTGCTTCCACGACGGCCATGCCCCGCAACTGCTCGATGCGTTGCAGGGCTGCCTGGCCGGCCACTTCGACGTCGAACACTCGACGTTCCAGCTGGAACCGGCCGGCCACGCCGACCACGAGCACCCGACCCACGCCTGACCCATGCCCTGACCCATGCCCTGACTCACGTCGACGGCGACGCGGCCTCCCAGACGAATCCGTCCGGGTCGGTGAAGGACTCCGACCGGCCGCTGACGACGATCCGGTGCGATCCGGTGCCGGCGGCCTCGACGCCGACGTCCTTGGCGGCGGCCCGCCGGCTGTAGAGGGCCAGCTTGACGGGTGAGCCCGCGGTGTCGAACTCGACGTACTTGCTGCCGAAGCTCTTCGCCACCGTCAACCCGCGGTCGACGTAGAACTGCTTGCTCGCTTTGACGTTCTCGACGCCCAGCAGCAGCACGACGGAGTCGACCTGACGCGTGGCCGGACCGGTGTCCTTCTTCGACGAGGTGGCGATCTTCCAGATCGTGCCGTCCGGCGCCTGGACGGTGCCGCCGTATCCCCAGAAGCTCTTCTTCACCGGCTTCAGCGTCGTCGCGCCGCTGTCGACGGCGGTGCCGACGAGGCTGTCGACGGTGCTGGGCTGGGAGACCACGAGCGACAGCGCGAAGCCGCGGAAGCCGCTCGTCGGCGCGTGCGAGGCGCGGACGGCCACCGTGCCGCCGAGGCCGAATGCCTTGTCGTAGAACACGTCGGCGGCCGCCGGGTCGTCGGCCTCGATGGTCACGTACTCGATGGGGTTCACTGTGGTTTCCATGCCAATAACGCTAGGCGGGGCGTGGTGGGCGTGGCTTCTCGAATCCTGACCGGTACGCCGGGAGCGGTGAGCCGAGTGGCGGGCGACTCACCCGCGGCGGGTGGTCCCCGTTCGTCGCCGACGGCGGATCGTCACGCCAAGGCGCGCGCACGGAGGACAGGGAGGGCCAGTGGCCGTTGATGAGCTGACCGTGTTCGCGGCCGTCGTCGGCGCGCGGTTCCTGCTGCCCCTACTGATCCCGAAGTACCCGCTGCCCGCCGTCGTGTCCTGCCTGATCCTCGACGGCATCGACCAGACGATCTTCCAGACGCTCGGCTACGACCCGCCCGGCTACCAGGGCTACGACAAGGCGATGGACATGTACTACCTCGCCATCGCCTACCTGTCGACGCTGCGCAACTGGACCAACGACTCCGCCGTCGGCGTGGCCCGGTTCCTGTACTTCTACCGCCTGGTCGGCGTGGTCGCATTCGAGCTGACGGACTGGCGGCCGCTGCTGTTGATTTTCCCGAACACGTTCGAATACTTCTTCATCGCGTACGAGATCGTCCGCCTGGGCTGGAACCCGCGCCGGTTCGGCCTGCGGTTCTGGGTCTGGACGGCTGCCGCGATCTGGGTGTTCGTCAAGCTTCCCCAGGAGTACTGGATCCACATCGCGCAGCGCGACTTCACCGATACCCTCGAGCAGCTTCCGTGGCTGGGCCCGACCCTGATCGTGCTGATCCTCGCGGCGGCGGCGGTGTTCTGGTTCGTGGTCTGGCCTCGGCTGCCGGAGCGGGACCACTCGTGGCACATCGCCGCCGACCCGTTGCCCGCCGGCATCGACACCGCCGCCGGCCGGAGCCGGTGGATCGCCGCCCACGGTCGGGTGCTGTCGATCGCCACGGTCGAGAAGGTGGTGCTCGTCGGGTTCCTCAGCATCATCTACGGCCAGGTCCTGCCCGACCGCCGGTCGACCGAGTTGCAGCTGTTCCTCGGCATCGCCGCGTTCGTCGTCGTCAACGCCGCGATCAGCCTGTGGATGGCTCGACGGGGCCGCAGCCTGGACTCCGCGTTGTTGGCCTTCGGCGCCCGCGTGCTGGTGAACGTGGGCCTGGTGCTGCTCTCGGCGTGGCTGCTCGGGCGCGGCGACGGTGAACTCAACCCGGGCAACGGGTTGTTCTTCATCGTGCTGCTGAGCCTGATCACCCTCCTCGACGACCGCTTCCGGCCGGTGCACGACGTCCGTCGGGCCAGCGTCGAGGAACCCGTCATCACGGCGCGAGCCTGACCCGGCGCAGGAGTTGGGCGTTGAGCGCGACCACGATCGTGGACGCCGACATGAGGATGGCGCCGACGGCGGGGGACAGGGTGATCCCGGCCCACGCCAGGACCCCGGCGGCGAGCGGGATGGCGACGACGTTGTAGCCGGCTGCCCAGGCGAGGTTCTGGACCATCTTGTGGTAGGACGCCCGCGACAGCCGGATGACGCTGGTGACCCCGCGCGGATCGGAGGAGGCCAGCACCACGCCGGCCGATTCGATCGCCACGTCGGTGCCGGCGCCGATGGCCAGGCCGACGTCGGCGCGGGCGAGGGCGGGCGCGTCGTTGACGCCGTCGCCGACCATCGCGACCGACAGGCCACGGGCCTGCAGATCGGCGACCGCCTTGTCCTTGTCGGCCGGCAGCACCTCTGCGAACACCTCGTCGGTGCCGGGCCGGAACCCGAGATCGGTGGCGACGGCGTCGGCGACGCTGCGCGCGTCTCCGGTGATCATGACGATCTTCCGGATGCCCTGTTCGCGCAGTTGCGCGATGGCGGCGCGGGCCTCGGGGCGGACCTCGTCCTCGAGCGCGAACGCGCCCACCACGGTCGGGTGATCGGTGCCGCGGATCAGGTGGAGCACGGCGGCGCCGCGCCCGGACCACGCCGACGTCACGCCGGTGAGTTCGGCCGGGACGCTCACGCCGAGTTCGCGCAGCAGCGCCGGCCCGCCGACCGCGTAGGTGACGCCGTCCACGTCGGCCTGCACACCGCGTCCGGTGAGCGATCGGAAGCCGGACGCGCTCGCGCGTAGCCGGCGCTCGGCGGCGACGGCGACGATGGCCTTGGCCAGCGGGTGTTCGCTGTCCGACTCGACGGCCGCGGCGATGCGCAGCACGTCGTCCTCGGACCGATCGCCGGTGGCGGCGATCGCCGTGACCGTGTGCGCGCCCTTCGTGAGGGTGCCGGTCTTGTCGAACAGGACCGCGTCGACGGCGCGCATGCGTTCGAGGGCGAGCCGGTCCTTGACGAGGATGCCGGCCTTCGCCGACACCGCCGTGGACAGGGCGATCACCAGCGGGATGGCCAGGCCCAGCGCGTGCGGGCAGGCGATCACCAGGACCGTGACGGTGCGCGTCACGGCCTGGTCCGGGTCGCCGAGCGCCCACCAGGCCGCGAACGTGATCAGGGCGGCGGCGGTGGCGACGTAGAACAGCATGGCCGCGAACCGGTCGGCGAGCACCTGCGCGCGTCCGCTCGACGCCTGCGCCTGGGCGACCAGGCGGCCGATTCCGGCCAGCGCCGTGTCCTCGCCCACCGCGTCGACCCGTACCCGCAGCGCCGAGTCGGTGGCGACGGTGCCGGCGACCACCCGGTCGCCCGGCCCTCGCGGCACCGGCCGGGACTCGCCCGTGATCATCGACTCGTCCAGCTCCGCCTCGCCGTCGACGATGCGGCCGTCGGCGGGCACCCGGCCGCCGGAGCGCACCAGTACCACGTCGCCGACCCGCAGGTCGCCCAGGCCCACCCGCTCGACCGACCCCTCGCCGGTCACGCGTTCGGCCTCGTCCGGCAGCAGTGCGGCCAGTGCGGCCAGCGCGCCCTGAGCCTGGCCGATGGCCTTCATCTCCTGCCAGTGGCCGAGCAGCATGATCGTGACCAGCGCCGCCAGCTCCCACCAGAAGTCGAGATCGAACAGTCCGACGGTGGTCGCCAGCGAGGCGACGTAGGAGACAGTGATCGCCATCGAGATCAGCAGCATCATGCCGGGCGCCCGGTCGCGGACCTCCCGCACGCCGCCGGCAAGGAACGGCCAGCCGCCGTAGGCGAACACCACCGAACCGAGCACCGGCGCGACCCACGAGACGCCGGGGAAGTCCAGCGAGTACCCGAACCACTCCATGACCATCTCGCTGGTCGCCACGATCGGCAGCGTCAACGCCAGGCTCAGCCAGAACTTGCGACGGAACTGCTCCGGGTCGTGCCCCTCGTGCTTGTCGTGACCCTGATGGCCGCCGTGGCCGGCCGGGCCGTGGTGATCCCGCGGCGCCGTCGACGAATTGTCAGCGGCGACGGTGTCCCGATGATGGGTGCGCATGGGAACTCACCTCCTGTCGGTCACTATACCCCTAGGGGGTATGTGCGCCAGGGCTCGGAGCGGTGCGCTTCCTCACTCGGCCGGCGAAGCCGGATGCCGGCATCCGGCATCCGGCGAAGCCGGATGCCGGGCGCGAGTGAAGCGCCGGATCCCGAGCCGGATCAGAGGTGCCCCGACCAGCGTGGGCAGGAGCCAGTAAGTGAGATGCGGCAGCCGGTTCCACAGCGGCAGGAGCGGGCCATTGTCGACGTAGAAGCCGGTCAGCAGCGCGATGTACGAACCGCCCATGCCGACCGCGTGGCGCACCGGCCACCCGCGGGTGGGATGGCGGCGCGCCTGGAATCCGTAGCTGGCCAGCCCGGCGGCCGTAACGGCGATGCCGAGAAGGTGCGCGTCGTGGTGCCACCGGATGGCGGCAAGCACGGCGGCCGTGGCGGCGACACCGGCCAGGGCCCACAGGTACACCCGGCCGGCTCGCGGATGCCGTCCTGGCCGCTTCGCGGCGGTCGCGGCGAGCGCCCCGGACACGACGGCGGTCAAACCGGCCGCGACGTGGCCGGCAAGTGCCACCGTGAACACCGGCCCCGCGTCCGGCAGCCCGTTGAGCAGTTCCGGTCGCATCGGCACCTCCATGGGCGGCCCTCAGTGTAGCGTCGCAATACTTTGCAACGCTATATATCAGGCACGTGCGACCGGTGGCCGCCCGGCATACGGAGGGTGTCTGGTCGTGCCATGTGGCATCGACCGGCGTCGGGCAGACTGGGGCCCGTGGATGCGATGACGTGTCTTGCTGAGCGGTACCGGCTTGCCGACCGTCTGGGTGAGGGCGGCATGGCGGTGGTGTGGCGGGCCCACGACGACGTGCTGGACCGGT
>Ga0070675_100002673_pt1 | contig 13402 bp, 14 predicted proteins | sample KBSM43metaG_FD_65343 | JGI IMG/M metagenome (GOLD analysis project Ga0070675, IMG submission 65343) | Miscanthus rhizosphere microbial communities from Kellogg Biological Station, Michigan, USA - KBS M4-3 metaG | ecosystem: Host-associated > Plants > Roots > Rhizosphere > Soil ...
GCCCGCAGGATCCGCGCGGCGAGGCTCTGGCCGATGCGGTCCTCCTCCAGGAACGGGAGCAGGTCGCCCGGCCCGGACACGCCCTTGCCTTCGACGGCCACGATGACGTCGCCGAGGAGCAGGCCCGCGCGCGCGGCGCCGCTCTCGTCGGCGACCGACGTCACGAGCAGCCCCGCGCGCTGGCCGACGGCCTTCTCGAGGGCCGCGGGCAGGCGTACCGGGATCGTGCCGATGCCGAGGAAGCCGCGACGGACGTGACCGTGCGCGACGAGGGTCTCCACGACGCGGCGCAGCGTGGCCGGCGGGAGCGCGAGGCTGGTGCCGCGCAGGAGACCGGCGTTGTTCATGCCGATGGCGCGGCCGGCCAGATCCACGAGCAGGCTGCCCGAGAAGCCCGGCTGCAGGCCGATGTCGGTCTGCAGGTAGCGATCGACGCGGCCGCCCGCGGGCGTGCGCCACTCGTCGCCGAGTGCGTGCACGACGCCGAGGCTCGCGCGCACGGTGCGGCCGGGGCGCGTCAAGGCCAGGGACAGATGGCCGACCTTCGGCGTCTCCGATGCCCAGTCCGGCACGGCGAGGCCGGTGACGGGCGCGCGCAGGACGGCCACATCCGTGCTCGCGTCGCGCCCGACGACGTTCGCGCGGGCGGTGCTCCCGTCGGCCAGGCCGACGGCGATGTCCTCGTCCCACTCGACGTTGTGATGCGCGGCCACGATCACGCCGTCCGCCGACCACGCGATCCCGCTCGAGGGTCCGCGCCGGCGGCCCTCTACCCTCACCACCGCCCGCCCTGCCGTCTCCACCGCCGCCGCCACTGCCGCCGAGAGGTCTGCCCCGCTTGCGCTGCTCATTCGTGTCCCTCCGTGGTCGATCGATCCGAGACCCACGGTAGTGGAGTCGTCCGCCGCGCACATCCGCCGAATGGTGGCGGAGGACCTGCCCGAATGGCTAGGAACCTGTCTACAAGAGCAAGAGTCCCGAGCGGACTCCCTGCGCCACCGCCTCCGCGCGGGTCTGCGCGCCGAGCTTGCCCAGGATCGCGTTGACGTGGAACTTCGCGGTGTGCTCGCTGATGGCCAGGCGCTGTGCGATCGCCCGGTTGGACAGGCCTTGGCCGATCAGCTGCAGGACCTCGATCTCACGCGGGGTCAGCGCGTCGACCATCGGTTCGGCCGCGGACCGGCGGCGCAGCGCGCCCTCGGAGAGGCGCTCGTCCACCACCACGAGGCCGAGGGCGGCGGCCTGCAGGGCGGCGATCAGGCGGCCGGCGTCGGTGTCGCGGGTGAGCACCCCGCGCGCCCCTGTCCCCAGGAGGTCCGGCACGCGCCCTTCGCCCGCGGTCAGGACGACGAGAGCGGGCCCGTTGCGGGCCGCGATGTCCTGCAGCGCTTCGAGGTCGGCGGGCGTCTCCACGCCCGTGTCCCAGAGGACGACGTCGGCTTCCGTGGTGCGGAGGAGCGCCGCCGCCTCGTCGGGGGCGGCCTGGCCGGCGAGGCTCAGCTCGTCCGCGGAGGCAAGGAGGGCCACGAGGCCGCTGCGGGCCAGCGGATCCTCGCCGACGACGACGACGCGCACGACCGCGGCCATGCCGCGAGCATACGACAGCGCGCGGGAGTTACTTCTTCCGGCCGCCGGCCACGGCGCGGAGGCGGGACGTCGAACCTGCGGCGGCACGCGCGGCCGCGGGCCGCGGCCGGGCTCGGACCGCGGCTTGTCGCGGTGCCGCCTTGGCTCCGGCTCGTCCGCCCTTGGCCAGGCTCGCCTTCAGCGCTTCCATCAGGTCGATGACCTGCGCCGGCGGCCGCTCCGAAGGCTTTTCCGCCGTGATGTCCTTGCCCTTGAGCTTCTGGGCGATCAGGGCCTCGACGCGCTTGCGGACCTCGTCTTCGTACTTGTCCGGCTTGAAGGTGCCGCTCGTGATCTGCTCGATGAGCTGCCGGGCGAGCTTCACCTCCGCGTCGCTGTTGCGGCGCGTCTCCGCCGGGACCTCGCCGATGTCGCGCACCTCGTTCGAGTGATAGAGCTGCTGCATGAACAGGCGGTCCCCGGTGGAACGGATCAGCACCAGGTAGCTCTTGCCGCGCGCGGCGTATTTGGCGAGGGCGATCTCGTCCGCGGTGGCCATGGCCTGCGCCAGGAGGGAGTACCCCTTCTCGCCGCCCTTGTCCGCGCCCAGGTAGTAGGTCTTCTCGAAGTAGACGGGGTCCACGGCGTCTTTGGGCAGGAACTCCGTGATCTCGAGACCGTTCGTCGCCTTCTCGTCGAGGGCCTTGAGCTCCTCGTCCGTGAAGACCACGTATTGGCCCTTCTTGTACTCGAAGCCCTTCACCATCTCCGAGCGGGGCACGATCTCCTCGTCCTCGGGGCAGACGTACTGCTGCTTGAGGCGGACCTTGTCCTTGGCGTGCAGGAGGTGGAACGAGAGCCCCGCGGACTGCCGCACCGCGGGATAGATGCGCACGGGCACGGTGACGAGACCGAAGGAGATGGTGGCGGTGGCGATGGAGCGGGCGGCCATGTCTCGAAGGTAGCATCCGCGCCCCCCTCGCGGGCGCGGGCGCGTTCACATCAGCTTGCCGAGCGGGCCGAGCTCCAGGTTCAGCTCTTCCGGGGTGAGCCCGAAGCGACCCGCGAGGTCGGCGACCGTCTCCTCGAGGCGCATGAGGGCGACGCCCATGTCTTCGATCTGCTGCGGCTCCAGGGTCCCCGCCTCCATCCGGCGGATGGCCTGGCGCTCCATCAGCTTCCGCAGGAACTCCACCAGGGCGAGCACGAGGCGCACCACGGACCGCTGCACGTCTTCGGGATCGGCGTTCCAGCGCGCGGGTCCTCCCGCCACGCGCTTGAGGTCCGCCCGCAGGCTGTCCAGCTCCGCCTTCGTCACGGGGGTGGCCCGGCGCGGGCGGCCCGCGGGCTTCTTCTCGGCCGCGCGCTTCCCCGTCTTCTTTCCCGGGGCCGCCGCCTTGCGCTTCACGCGAGCTCGTCGGGAGCGAACGCGTAGGGAGGCCAGGGCCCGCTGCTGCTGACGCGCAGGCCGGCCTCCCGAGCGGCGGCCGTGACCGCGGCCTGGTACGCGTCGGCGGATTCACGGGGCACGAGGTGATAGACGGACGCGAGCAAAGGAGGACGCTCGTGCCTCACGCGCCGCTCGCCGCGTACGAAGGGGGCCAGGGCGTCCAGCACGCGGGCTACTTCGGGGATGGAGCGCGCGTCGCCCGCGGCCGCGCGGCGCGCGTCCAGATAGCGGGTGCCCGGGCCCGCGGCCGCCTCGGCGCTCGCCGGAGAGGGAGCGGGCGCGGAAGCCCCGGCATCCGGCCGCGCGAAACGCAGCGTCATCTGCTCGCACCCGCGCACGGCGCGGAGGCCGTCGCGGAAGGCGGCCAGGCGCGGCCGCAACGCATCGCAAAGCGCGTCGTCGTCGGTGGCCAGCGACCCGAACCGCGCCGGGAGGAGCGCGGCCGCCCCCGCGGCCAGGCGCCGCACCGCGGCGTCGTGGGCGCGCAGCGATGCCTCGTCCACCGCAGGCGCGGACGCGACGTCCCCGACCGCGGCCCAGACGTCGTCGCAAGCCACGAGGCGCACGGGCTCACCGCAGAGGCCGGACGGCAGCGGCCCGGCGGGAGCCTCCGCCAGCACCGCATACAGGTACACGGGGCTCATGGCCGGGTGGAGGTCCAGATACGGTCCGCCGCGCACAGGAGGACGGAGAGGCGCAGGTAGACGAGATCGACGCCCGCGATGGAGAGCATGACGTCGCCGCTCACCACCACGCCCTTGTTGAGGACGTGGTCCACGAGCTCCAGGAGCGACGCGTCCGCGTCTTCGAGGAGATCCGCGCGCGACTCGCTCATCGGGCTCCCGCCACGAAGTTGTAGGCGGGCCAGGGTCCGGTCAGGACCACGCGGTAGCCGTGCCCGGCCAGGCGCTCGGCCTCCTTGCGCACGCTCTCGCGGAACGCCGCCGCGCGCTTGACCGGCACCAGGAAGGCGGCGTCGAGCAGGAGCCGGAGACCGGGCTCTCCCTTCACGGGCGGGCGGCGCTGCGTCTCGTCGGAGTGACGCGCGATGGCCTCGAACACCTCGTCCGCGGCCGTGCGCCCGAGATCCAGGATGTCGCGGACTTCCTTGTGCTCCTGCCGCTTCCGGGTCAGGAAGCCCGCGCCGGCGCCGAGGCCGGCGGCCGCGTCCTGCGCGCGCTCACGCGCCCGCGTCCGCGCCGTGGCTTCGTCCACGCTGACGCGCACGCCCCATTCCTGGCGCCCTTCGATGCGGCGCATCACCGCGCGCAGCCGCACCCGCGCCCGGCCCAGCTCCGCCGTGGCCTTCGCGTCGCTCGAGAACAGGGTGAAGAGCTTCATCGGGATCGTGTTTCCCAGAGCGGATACGTGCTCGACCACGCGCTCGTGGGCGACCGCGCAGGCGGACACCCAGTCGAGGTCCTTCAGCCTCTTCTCGATGGTGGCGGCGCTGTAGCGCGGCAGCGGAGCGTCGGCGGCGGCGAGCCACAACCCGTCGCCCAGGGGAAGGAAGCGCAGGGGGCCGACGTCGGGCGGCGGCGAGGGCGCTCCGGACGCGGATGGCTCCTCCACGCTGGCCACGACCGCGTAGAGATACAAGGCCGTCGCCAGTGCGGGCGGCGCCGCCTTGGCTCGGCGGCGAGGCTTCACGGCCGGCCGGCGCGATCGAGGCGGCGCCACGCGTTCCCCCAGTCCCGCAGCCCGCGCACGCGGCGCGGCTCGGGAGCGACCATCGGAGCAAGAATCATCGGACGCCCCGCGCGTGTCAAGAAGCGCCGGGCCAGGGCGCGCACGTGCGTCTCTTCGCGCGCGGCCGCGCGCCGGCACCGCGCACAGCCGGGCGGGGTCACGGCGTTGGCGAGGAGGCCGGCCACGGGGATGCCCAGGGCGTCGAGCTCTCGCAGCAGCCGCTCCGTCTCGAGCCGCGGGAGGGCCGCCGGCCGCGTGACGGCGACGAAAGCCGTGCGCTCCGGATCCCGCAGAAGCGCTTCCAGGGTACGCAGCTGCTTCGACATCTCCACCAGCTCCTGCGCGAGCTGGCCCAGGCCCACCACCTGGCGGTACTTGAGGAGGACGGCGAGAAGGGCCTGGATCCACTCCCGCGCCGCCTCCGGCAGCGCGAGCAGACGCAGCGCGTGTCCGGTGGGCGCGGTGTCGAGGACGACCGTCGTCGGCCCCTCCGCTCGATCGCGGGTGAGCGCGTCCGTGACCGCGACCAGCGCGAACAGCTCGTCGATCCCGGGCGGGGCCAGCGCGATCAGGTCCTGCACCACCGCGCGGTCGAAGGCGGGGTCGAGGTTCGAGCCGCCGCGCAGCGTGTCGAAGAGCTGGTCCACCGCGCTGCGATACCGCTCGCGGGCGGCGGTGAGGGCGCGGTCCGCGTCCAGCTCGCGAGCCCGCAGCCGCGAGGGCGCCCCGGGAATGGCGCGCTCGTCGTCGCCGAGCGGCACGCCCAGCACGTCGGCCAGGGAATGCGCGGGGTCCGCGGAGAGGAGCAGCACGCGATCGTCGCGACGATGAGCGGCCAGGGCCAGCGCGGCGGTGGCGGCGGCCGTCGTCTTGCCGACGCCGCCCTTCCCTCCGAAGACCAGGAGGCGGCGCGAGGGCGGCATGAGCTCCGAGATCCACCAGGGCTGCGCGGCCGCGCGCGCGGAGCGAGCGGCCGTGCGGCCGGCGCGCTTGGCGGAGACCCGCGACCGCGCCATCCGATGCGGCGCTCCGCGCAGCGCGGGCGCGATCGTGCGCAGGGCCGCGATCCCTTCCGGCTCCTCCTCGCGGGCGGGGATGGGGCGCAACGGGATCGCTCGAAACACCCCCGCCGTCTCGGCCAGGACCGCGGCTTCCGACCGCCGGCGGCCTTCGCACAGCGCGCAGGGACCGGGCGGAGGCGGCGTGACCCGGTTCACCACGATCTCGCTGACGGCGATCTCCGTGCGGCGGAGCGCGTCCAGACCGTCCCGAGTCTCCTCGAGGGACAGCGCTTCCGGCAGCATCACCCACGAGAACGTCGTCCGCTCCGCGTCACGGAGGAGGGCGAGGATCGCGGCCGCCTCCTCCTCTACCTCCGCGATGAGCGCGTCCGCGGAGTCCTCGCGGTAGGACCCGCCCAGGCTCCGGGCGAGGAACCGGTGTTTGGCCTGCATGTCGTCGAGCACGGACGCGATCTCGCGCAGGACCGCCGGCATCTGCAGGAGGCGGAGGGTGTGGCCGGTGGGCGCGGTGTCCACGACCACGACGTCCACGGGGGCGACCCGCGCCAGGTGAGAGAGCTCGAGGAGCCCGATCAGCTCGTCCGTGCCCGGCAGGGAGAGGGACAGGAACCGCTCGACGTCTTCGCGATCGAGGTACGTCCCGCGCAGGACGATGGTGGCCAGCCGCTCCCGTCTCTGCTGGAGCCAGCGGGCCAGGGCCGCGTCCGCGTCGAGCTCGACCGCGCGGAGGCTCCCCCGCCGGACGGGGACGGGCCGCGGCCGCGGTCCCAGCCGGAGGCCGAGGGCGTCGCCGAGGGAATGGGCAGGGTCGGTGGAGACGGCGAGCACGCGCCGGCCGGATTCGGCGAGCGCCACCGCGATGGCCGCCGAACACGTCGTCTTGCCGACGCCGCCCTTGCCGCCGAAGAAGCGGAAGACCGGCGCCGAAGTGCGCCGGCGCCGCTCAGCGATGGCGGCGGGTCTTGGCGCTCGCGGCTTCGTCTTGGCCCGCGCTTTCCTCGTGCTCTTCGCCCGCGAAGGTGGCCTCGACCCCCGCGATCTTCATCTCGCCCGGGGGCGGGGCGGGGGCGCGGTTGCGCTCGCGGATCTCGCGGATGCGGGCCAGGAGGTCCTTCTCCGTCTCCGCGAACTCCTCTTCGCTGATCTCACCGAGCTCCCGCCTCATCTGCGCGGCCAGCAGCTCCTCGCGCAGGACGGTGTCGTCGCTGAGCTCCTTGTCGACGGCCTGCACGACCTTGTCGAGGACAAAACGAACACCGCCCACGATGAGCGAATCGATAAGAATCACCACGGACTCGGGCTCTCTTCTTGGACAAATTCAGGGGGGTATTCACCACGGACGCACCCCCCTGCGCCTTCGGCTACCCCCCTTCCGCCGGGGCCCACACACACGAGCCGACTCATTCGCCTTCTCTCGCGCGTTCCAGCTTCAGTCGTATGTTCACGAAGTTGTAAGGAGGCCAGGGGCCCGTGTACTTGAAGGTCAGGGAGCCGTGGCGGGCCCCGATCTGCTTCACCTTGGCGTCGAAAGCCGACTCCTTCTCGCGCGCCACCAGGAAGGCGGCGTTCATGATCATCTTGTCGCCGATCGGCTTGTTGGCGCGGGAGGCCACCGACACCGGCCGCAGCTGCTCGAAGATGTCCCGCACGTAGCGCTCGGAGCGCGCCTCCAGGGCCGCGTCCATCAGCCGGCCGTATTGCATGCGCGCGAAGTAGGTCGAGCCCTTCTGGGAGGAGATCTCGCCCTTGAGGCGGCGCACGTCTTCGTCCTCGCTCTCGATCTCCCGGATCATGACGTCGCGGTCCCAGAGCACCTTCAGGCCGAACTCGAGCTTGTCCTGCATCTTGTTGAGCACGTCGTTGAAGGCCTCGTAGGCCGCGCGCAGCAGCTCCACGATGTCGTCGCGGGTCTTGAACACCGTGCCGAACGACATGGGGATGACGGTGTGGTTGCGCATCACGGTCTCGTTCACGCGCTCGTGGGCGAGGACGTTCTCGCGGGTGGCGTCGAAGACCTCGATGGGGGTGTCGGAGACGACCGCGGCCAGCTCCTTGTAGTTCACGGTGTGGACGTCGGCCGGCTCCGAGCCGATCCCGATGGGCCCGAACTTCATGGGATCGTCCACGCGGATGATGCAGTAGACGTATTTGCCGCGGCTCTCCGTCGCCGCGGCGCGCGGGGCGTGCACGGACGCGGCGCGCACGGGCGCCTCCGCGGAACGCGGGGCCTTGCGCTCCGCCGGGGCCGGACGCGTGGTCTTCGCCGTGGAGCGAGGGGCGCGGCTCGCCCCCGCCCGCGCGGACGTCTTCGCCTTCCCCGCCTTCTTCCCCCGCTGGGTCTTGGCCACCGCCTTCTACCTCCCTCGCGCGCCCGACTTCGCGGTCAGGACGCGCCGTATCTCGGCCTCGAGATCGGCCGGTATGCACGGCTTGGTCACGAACGAGTCGCAGCCGGCGTTGCGCGCCCCCTCCTCGTGGCCGGCGAGGGCGTGTCCGGTGAGCGCGACCACCGGGATCTGGCTGGTCAGCGGGTCCTTCTTGAGACGCCGCGTGGCCTCCCACCCATCGAGGCGGGGCAGCGAGAGGTCCATGACGATCAGGTCCGGGCGCAGGGCCGCCGCCTTGGTCAGCGCGTCGAGGCCGTCCACCGCCTCCGCCACCCGGTAGCCGTTGAAGCGCAGGAACTGCGTGTACATCTCGCGGTTGTCCTCGAAATCGTCGACGACCAGGATCAGGGGACCGGGCTCGTTGCTGGCCGGACCACGCGCGGCCTTCTTGTCCGGCATCACCGCCTCCGCAGCCGCACGGGCAGGGTGAGCGTGAAGGTCGAGCCCTGGCCGACCGCGCTCTGTAGATCGACCTTCCCTTCCATCATGTGAGCGAGGCGGCGGCAGATGGCGAGGCCGAGCCCCGCTCCGCCGTATTCCCGCGCCGGGGAGTTGTCGGCCTGGCGGAAGTCCTCGAACACGCGCTCCTGGTCCTCGGACTTGATGCCGATCCCCGTGTCCCTGACCGCGATCTCGATCTCCTTGGCCGAAGGCTCATGCCGCGCGGACACCGTGACCGATCCGCTGGGGGTGAATTTGATCGCATTGGTGACGAGATTCAAAACGATCTGCTTCACCTTGGCCCGGTCGTTGGATATGGGAGGCAGCTTGCGGGCGGTCTCGACGCGTACGGAGAGCTTGGAGCGCTCGATGAGCGGCTCCAGCTCGGCCAGGACCTCCTGGACGAGCGTGGGGATCGGGAAGCTGCTCACGTGCAGCGGCATCTTCCCCGCTTCGATGCGCGAGATGTCCAGGATGTCGTTGATGATGGCCAGCAGGTGGCGCGCGTTGCTGTCCACGCGGCTGAGGTTCCGCTCCTGCTGGGCGCCCAGCTCGCCGGACACGCCCTGCAGGAGGAGGCTCGTGTAGCCGAGGATCGCGTTCAGGGGCGTGCGGAACTCGTGGGACATGTTCGCCAGGAACTGCGACTTGGCCGCCGAGGCCTGCTCGAGCTCGATGCGCTGGCGGCGCAGCAGCTCGTTCTGGCCGACGAGCTCGGAAGTCGCCTGCCGGACGCGCTCCTCGAGGAGGGCGGAGGCCTTCTTCAGCTCCTCGTAGAGGCGGGCGCGCTCGATCTCCTCCGTCCGGTCGTGGAGGACGGTGACGATGGCGGTGACCTCGCCGTGCTCGGAGAAGATCTTGCCCGAGATCGCCTCCACGGGAAGCGGGAGGCCCGTCTCCGGATCGACGAGGCCGATCTCGCCGCGGCGGCGCTCGCCCTCGGAGGCGAAGAGGAGGTTCGACACGAACGCGGAGAAGTGCGCGTCGTTGGCCTGCACGCGCACGCCGTGCTCGGGCACCGTGCTCCCGCGCACCGAGAACAGCTTCTCCGCGGGAGTGTTCATCATCACGAGGGCGCCCGCGGGGTCGGTCACCAGGATGGGATCGGCCACGGAGTCGATGATGAGGTCCAGGCGGTCGCGCTCGGCGCGCACGTCCGCTTCCGCGATGCGCAGGCGCCGGTAGTTCTCCTCGATCTCCTCGCTGGCCCGGCGCAGGTCGCTGATGTTGCGCAGGATGGAGACCAGAGCCGTGCCCTCCCGGCTGTCGGGAGCGGCCGTGCTGAGCAGCTCGAACAGGAGGTCGGATCCCTCGACGGGGTCGACGAGCAGCAGCTCGCGCCGGCCGCCCTCCTGGATGGCGGTCTGGGCCAGCGCGGACGAGAAGAGCATGTTGTTGAGGGCGACGGCGCGACGGCGGCCTTCGCTCTCCCCCTCGCCCGCCACGAGCAGCGCCTTGGCCCGCGCGTTGGCGATGAGCACGCGGCCCTCGGCATCGGTGAGGAGGATGGGATCGGGCACCGCGTCGAGCAACGTGCGCTCGCGCCGGATGCGGCGGTCCGCCTCCGTGAGCGATCGGCTGCGTCCCAGCCGGACCAGGGGCGAGGCGAGCACGCTGCCCACCCAGGCCAGGAGCCCGTGATTGGCCTCGGGCGGGCTCATCACGAGGAGCCCGCCGGGAACATGCTCTCGCCCCATGCGCGCGTACATGGGCTGGGCCACGATGGGCACGCGTCCGAGAGGAGTCGCGCCGCGCCGATCGCCCCGCCGCTCGGCGAAGACGACGGCCTGGCGCCCGAAGGCCGCCGCCACCAGCGGATGGGCGCGGTCCTCCAGGTCCACCGAGAACTCCTGGGGCATCCCCGGGCCGTAGCTCGCGATCACGGAGAGGCGCGTGTGCTCCACGTCCACGGCCAGGCAGGTCCCGGAGCGCGCGCCCGCGTATTCGACCAGCCACTCCAGCGACCGGCGCGCGCACTCCTCGAGGTCGTCGCAGGTGAGCAGGAACTCGGCCAAGCCTAGGCGCGCCTCCGCCTGCACGGCGGCGCTCCGCGCGAGCGCCGTGCCGGCGGCCATGGGCGCGGGCCGAGCCAAGCGGTGCTATCCCCGCCGGCGGGCGGCGGCGCGGGCGCGGCGGGGTTTTCCGCCGGCCTCGCTGGCAGCGAGCTGCCGGCGAAGGCGCTTGCCGCCTCCTTCGCTGGCGGCGAGCTGCCGGCGCAGGGCGGCGTTCTCGGCCAGCACCGTGTCGGAGGCGCGCACCGGCTCCAGGGCGGCCGGCTTGGACACCGATCCCACCTGGCCCACGGCTTCCGAATACTTCAGGTAGGTGTCGATGGACGCCACCACGATACGGGCCTCGACCGTGATGAGGTCGATACCGACGAGAGAGACGCGGACCCAGGCGTCGATGACGATGCCTTTGTCGAGCACACGGTCGAGGACATCGATGAGGCTGGTTCCGCCTACGGTGCGTTCAACGGGCATCGCTCATGCTCCTGTCAGCGCGATGGGACGCGCCGGGCACGCTTCAGTCTCTTGACCGCGGGAGGACCGGCTCCTCCCGAAAGCGCTTCTATGCGCCGCTCCAACGCTCGAATGTGACGCTTGAGCTCCCGGTTCTCCGCGAGCGGCCGTCCGACCTGGGAGGCCCCCGAGAAATGCGGGTCGGTGCGCCACCAGTCCATGCCGATCTCCTGCGCCTTGTCGATCGAGCACACGATGAGGCGGATACGGATGGTGAGGAGCTCGACCTCGGCCAGGGAGACGCGGATGTCCCCGGCGATCAGGAGCCCCTTGTCGAGGACGCGGTCCAGGACGTCCACGAGCCCGGTGGAGGTGCGGTGCTGATCGAACGGCATGTCCGTTCTCATGCAAGGCTCCCCTGTGCGGCTCGTGCGACGTCGGCGAACAGGACTTCGGAGAATACACCATGGCCTCGTGCCCGGAAAATGCTCCCACTCCGTCCGGTTGGTCGTTCGCGAGGGGATTGAACCACAACCGGCCGCGATTGGGCGGCCGCGCGCGCCGAAATCCTGGCGCACGCGCGGGTACTCCTGCTATCGTCCTCGTGGCAGGAGGACGTGATGGGGTCTGAAGGCCTACCCGCGCGCGTGGCCGTGGAGTGGGTGCCAGGCGACGACTGCCCCGCGGACGTCGACAAGTGGCAGCGTGTCGTGGACAGCGCCTATGCGGGGGGGTACGGCCGCGTGCGCCTCGTACGCCAGACGAGCGGCAACTGGAAGGTCACGTCCGCCACCACCATGATGCCGAGGCCGACGGTGGAGGGTGAGACCCTGCCCATGAGCAAGGCCATGCGCGAGGCCGTCCGCGCCGCCCTGCGCGCCCGCGGCTTCCCCATCCTCTGAGGAAGCCGCAGGCGTCCCTTCAGAACGCGGCCTCGGCCAGGTCGGGCACCGTGTCTTCAGCGTCGGTGGGCGCCGGTACCGGGATGGCCACGCGCGTCCGCGCGACCAGCACGTAGATCGACGGCACCACGAACAGCGTGAACAGGGTCCCGATGATCATGCCGCTCACCAGCATGATGCCGATGCTGTTGCGGGCGCCCGCTCCCGGCCCCGTGGCCAGCACGAGCGGGAAGTGGCCGACGACGGTGGCCGCCGTGGTCATCAGGATCGGGCGCAGGCGGGTGCCCGAGGCCTCCACGATCGCCCGCAGCTTGTCCAGGCCCGTCTCCTGCAGGTGGTTCGCGAACTCCACGATGAGGATCCCGTTCTTCGCGACCAGCCCCACGAGCGTGATCAGACCGACCTGGCTGTAGATGTTCAGGGTGGTGAAACCGAGGAACGAGAAGAGCAGCGCGCCCGAGATGGCCAGGGGCACGGACCCGGCCAGGATGATGAACGGATCGCGGAAGCTCTCGAACTGCGCGGCCAGCACCAGGTAGATGAGGATCCCGGAGAGGAGGAACGTGCCGAGGAACTTGCTGCCCTCGACGCGCAGCTGGCGCGACTCGCCCGCGTAGTCGACGGTGAAGCCCTTGGGCAGCATCGTCTTCGCCTCCCCTTCCAGGAAGGTGAGCGCCTTGTCGAGCGAGATGTGCGGCGGGATCACGCCCTGGATGCGCACCGCGTTGAGCTGCTGGAACCTCTTCAGCTCGCGCGGCTCCGTCGACATCTTCAGGGTGGCGAAGGTCGACAGCGGCACGAGCTTGCCCTCCGGGCCCGTCACGTGGATCTGCTCGAGCTGGTCGGTGGTGAGCCGCTCGCTGCGCTTGATCTGCGGGATCACCTTGTAGCTGCGGCCCTGGATGCTGAAGCGGTTCACGTAGTCCCCGCTCAGCATGGTCGAGAGGTCACGGCCGGCCTGGCTCAGGTCCACGCCGAGCGAGCGCACCTTGTCGCGGTCGAAGACGACCTCCGCCTGCGGCTGGTCGAACTTGAGATCGGCGTCCGCGAAGATGAAGAGGCCGCTGGCGAAGGCCTTCCCCACCAGCTGCTTCGCGAACTCCTCGAGCTGCTTCGGCTCCGCGGTGGAGGCGACCACGAAGTCCACCGGGAAGTCGCCGCCGCCCGGAAGCGGCGCGGGCGTCATCGGGATGACCCGGATGCCGGGGATCTCGGAGAGCTTGCCCGCCGCCTCGACCAGGAGCTGCTCGGTCGTCTTCGTCCGCTCGCTCCAGGGTTTCGTGACCATGCCGCTGAATCCGCCGGTAGGCGACGTGATCTGGAAGGTGGCTCCCGCCTCCGGGAACGACTTGTAGACCTCGTACACCTTCGTGGTGAACAGCGTCGTCTGGTCGAGAGTGGCGTTCGGCGCGGCCTGCACGATCCCGAACACCACGCCCTGGTCCTCGACCGGGGCCAGCTCCTGCTGCGAGAACATGTAGAA
>Ga0070675_100002680_pt1 | contig 13382 bp, 14 predicted proteins | sample KBSM43metaG_FD_65343 | JGI IMG/M metagenome (GOLD analysis project Ga0070675, IMG submission 65343) | Miscanthus rhizosphere microbial communities from Kellogg Biological Station, Michigan, USA - KBS M4-3 metaG | ecosystem: Host-associated > Plants > Roots > Rhizosphere > Soil ...
GGCTGCGAGACGATCGCTCCGGCAGCGCCCGCTTCGAAGGCTCCCGCGACGAACTTGTGGCCGTCGTGAACCGTGCCGGGCATGGCGATGAACAAATCGCCCGGCTGCACTTCGCGGCTATCGAAGGTGACGCCGGTCACCTCGAACGACGCGTTTGCCCGCCCGCCCGTTGCCGCTTCGATCTCGGCGGAGGTCCACAGCACCGTCACGCCGGGCGAGTCTATGTTTGAGTGCTCCGTCAAGCTGCGCACTCCCGCGCAACGATGGCGTCGTCGAAAGGCAGGATGCGCTCGTTCGCGCCGGCGCCAATGATTTGGCCCGTTTCGTGGCCCTTGCCCGCGACGAGGATGATGTCGCCCTCGCCCGCCATTCGAATCGCTCCGGCGATGGCCTCGCGCCGCCCACCAATTTCCATGGCGTCTGGAGCTCCGGCAAGCACATCCCTACGGATGGCTGCCGGATCCTCGCCGCGAGGATTATCGTCGGTGACGATGACGATGTCGCTGAGCCTCGCTGCAACCTGGCCCATCTCCGGCCTCTTGCCCTGGTCGCGGTCGCCGCCCGCACCGAAGACCGTGATCAGCCTGTTGCTCACGTGCGGGCGAAGCGCGGCGATCGCGGCTTCGAGAGCGTCGGGCGTGTGGGCGTAATCCACGTAGACCGGCGCTCCCCCCCGACTAATTACGGCGCGTTCCAGACGCCCTCGGACCGGGGCAAGCCGCTGCATGGCGGAAAAGACGCTTTCGAAGCTGCTTCCCGTGGCCATCGCGAGGCCGGCCGCGACCAGGACGTTCGAAGCCTGGTACGCGCCGATCAAAGGTAAAGCGAGGCGGTACGTTCCTTCAGCATATTGAATGACGAGGTTCTGACCGAGGGCAGACGGAGCCTGCTCAAGCAGCTGGATCGTTTCACCCGCGCGACCCACTGTCATCAAGGCAATTCCGCGACGACGGACACGCTCGATGACTTCAGCGGACTTCGGATCGTCGGTCCAAATGACCGCGGTGCCGTCCTCAGGAAGAAGCTCGTCGAACAGGCGCATTTTCGCTTCGAAATAAGCGTCCATCGACGGGTGGTAATCGAGGTGATCGCGGCTGAAATTGGTGAATGCGGCAGCCCTGAGGGGCACGCCCTCGGCGCGATGCTGGTCAAGGCCGTGCGAAGAGGCCTCATAAGCGACATGGCTGATGCCCATGCGCTTCAGGCCGGCCATATTGTTGAGGAAGGTGACAATGTCCGGCGTCGTCAGCCCCGTCTTCACCTGGTCGTCCGACGTCGTCACGCCCAGCGTGCCGATCGAGGCCGAGCGATGCCCGGCCATTCGCCAGAGCTGCCGGGTCATCTCGACTGTAGAAGTTTTGCCGTTGGTCCCGGTCACCGCCACCACCGTTTCGGGGTACGGTCCGAAGAACCTGGATGCGAGCTTCGCGAACAGACGGCGGGGCTCCGCATCAGACAGAATCGGCACTGTTTGGACCGGCGCTTCTGGACCCGCGACGACGGCAACGGCTCCGCGCTCGACCGCTTGGTCGATGAAGTCCTCGCCGTTGAAGACCGCACCCTTGAAGGCGCCGAATATGCTTCCCCGAACCACCTTGCGATGGTCGATGGCAAAACTCGTCACTTCTGAATCGCTGTCGACGCCCGCCAAATCCCGCAAATTCACCGGTTCTAGTGCCTCGCTTCTTCGTGAACGAACGGAAGCACCATCGACATGTCCGGCTCGCGGTTCTTGTCGGGCCGAACGCCGAGCATGGGCGCAATGCGGCTGACGGTCGTGCCGAAGGCCGGACCGATGTTCCAGGCAGCCGTGTGGAAGCCGTAGGTTTCCTTCGTTGCCTTGGGATCGTCGAGCATCATGACCATCACATAGCGCGGCTCGTCCATCGGGAACACACCCGCGAAGCTCGTGACCACTGCGGCGGACGTATAGCGCCCGCCGACGAGCTTCTCAGCCGTGCCAGTCTTTCCGCCGACCCGATAACCGGGCGCGTCCGCCATCTTTCCGGTACCCTGAGTGACTACCAGCCGGAGCAACGAGCGCATCTTGTAACTCGTTTGTTCGCTGAAGACGCGCGTGCCCTTGCCCGCCGCATGAGCACGATCGACCTTGAGCAGAGTCGCCGGGCGATAGACGCCGCCGTTGAACAATGTCGCATAGCCCGTCGCCAGATGCAGCGGCGTCACGGCAATGCCATGACCGAAGCCGACGGTCATGGTTTCAAGCGGTCCCCAATTCGCGCCCGGCGTGAGCGTCCGTCCCCGCTCCTTGAGCTCGATATTGACCCGATTGAGAAAGCCCATCTTTTGCAGGAACGCCTTTTGCCGCGTCGCGCCCAGCTGGTCGGCAATCTGGGCGGTCCCAATGTTGGAGCTTTCCTTCATGATCTCCGCGACCGAGCACATGCGTCCGTAGGGATGCGTGTCGTGGATCGTGTGCCCGTAAACGTGAAGCTCGCGTGGGCAGGAGTACATCTGGCCGAAGCTCTTGATGATGCCCGAGTCCATGGCCATCGCGACGGTGAACGGTTTGAACGTCGAGCCGAGCTCGTAGACGCCAAGCGTTGCACGGTTGAAGCGCGCTTCAGGCGAGCCCTCGCCGGCCGTATTGGGGTTGAGCTGCGGAAGCGAAGTCATCGCCAAGACTTCGCCAGTGTGGATGTTCATGACGACGCCGGCGCCGCCAATCGCAGAGAATTTGGTCATTGCGAAGAGGAGCTCATGCTCCAGCGCCTGCTGGACCCTGGCGTCGATCGACAGCTGCAGCGGCCGGCCGCGTGAAGCAGCGTCCGAAAGCTCCTTATCGAAAGCGCGCTCCACGCCCGCAACGCCGTGACCGTCGATCGTCGTGAAGCCGATCACATGCGCCGCAAGGCTCGTCTGCGGATACAAGCGATCAGGCTCACGCTCGAGCGCAAGGCCGGGCTCGCCGATGGCGTTCACCGCTTCCACCAGACCGGGAGCGGCACGCCGGCGCAGGTAATAGAAGGTCTTATCCGACCGAAGCATTGCAAAGTAAGCCGCCTCGTCATGTTCGGGCATGAGCTGGGCGAGTTTGCGAGCCAGAGTCAGCTTATCGCCAATGACCTTCTTCGGATGGAGCCCGATCGTCCAGGCGTCGATCGTTCGCGCAAGCGGAACCCCGTCGCGATCGACGATGTCGCCCCGCTCGGGCACGAGACTGGTTAAGCCGCGCTTTGCGCCCGCATGATCGCCAAAGGCCGCGAGATACAGGATTCGCAGGACGATCAGCGCGATCACCCCGCCATAGACCAGCATGCCGAACATCAGCCGCTGATGCATCATTGTAAGAACTTGGCGCCGCTGGCCGACAAGGCGAAGCCGCTCGGGCCGGGGTGCGACGAGAGCGGGCGTCGGTGCGTTCATCGAGCCGTGCCGGAATCCTTGGTCGTTTTCTTCAAGTTAGCCTTCACGGGAAGCGGGGCCAGCGGATCGACCTTGGCCATCCGAACTGGCTTTGTCACCGGATTGGATGCGGCCTCGACCTTCTTATCCCCAGCTTTCTTCGCGGTCGCAGCAGGCTTCGCTTCAGCGGGCTTTTGCCCTTTCAACGGGGCCGGCTTCAACTCCGCCGCCCTGACCGCCTTCTGCTTCATGTCCGGCACCTTTGCCGGCTCTGCAACTCTGTGCGGCGCGGGTACCGGCGAAACCTCGTCGTGCTCAGGAAGCTTGAGGCTCGCCTGACGCATCAGCTGGGCGGCAGTCGAAGTTGCGCCCGCGCCGCTCTCCACCGTCGGCTCGCCCTCCACGAGCGACGGGGAAGTGGGCTGCGGCGCGGGCGCCGAGGCGAGCACCACGGGTGCTTCCACGTTAAGCTTCTCTTGCGGGCGAGCGAGCCGCGCGAGCTGGAATCCGCCCTCCAGAAACTGGTCGGCAGACGGCGCCGACAGGGCCAGGACCTTCACGTTCCAACGTTCCAGCTGGGCAAGGCGGCCGCGCGTTCCGATTTCCGTCTGCAAGGAACGAATGTCGCGCTGGGCGAGCACGATCCGATTCTCGACATCCTCCAGCGAGGCCCGTTCCGAGGCGACGTTGAGCGAGACGAGATAGCAGCCGAGCGCCGCGCCGGCGCAGCTCGCGACCATGAACACCGAGCGGAAGCTGCGGGCGCTCATTTCTTTCCTCCTGCGGATTTCTGCCCAGAGAGCTGCCAGGCCGGGGCACCCGTGCGCACTGCGCTGCGAAGGCGCGCGGAACGAGAGCGCGGATTGCGCGCGATTTCGGCTTCCGACGGACCGACCGGTTTGGCGACTTTCTCGAAAGTTGGTGCGGGGCCTTTGACGATGACAGGGCGGTGACGCGACCCCGCTGGCGTCGCGCCGCTGCGTTCGCGGAAGAACCGCTTCACGATGCGGTCCTCAAGACTGTGGAAGGTGACCACCGCGAGGCGGCCGCCGGGCTTCAGGGATCGCTCGGCGGCCGCCAGCCCACCCTCCAGCTCGTCGAGCTCGGCGTTCAGGTGAATGCGGATGGCCTGAAATGTGCGGGTAGCAGGATCGCTCTTCTGGCCCGTGCGATAACCCACGGCGCGGCGGACGATGGCGGCAAGCTCGCCGGTCCGCTCGATTGGGCGATTGGCAACGATGGCACGGGCGATCGCTCGAGCGCGCGGCTCCTCGCCGTATTCGCGAAGGATTCGCGCGATCTCGGCTTCGTCGGCCTCGTTCAGGAAGTCGGCGGCGGTGGGCCCCGACTTCTCCATGCGCATGTCGAGCGGACCATCGGCCGAGAAGGAAAAGCCGCGGTCCGCTCTGTCCAGTTGCATCGAGGAGACGCCGATATCGAGCGTAATGGCATCGACGAGTCCGATGCCGCGCTCGACAAGCACCCGGTCCATCTGGCTGAACCGTTCCTCGACCAGCATGAGCCGTGGGTCTGGGACGAGCGATCGTGCTGCTTCGATCGCATCGGGGTCGCGATCGAAGGCGATCACTCGTCCCGCCCCCACCCGAAGCAGCGCGGACGTATAGCCGCCTGCCCCAAACGTTCCATCGACCGCGGTCTCGCCCTCACGGACGGCCATCGCGGTCACAACCTCTTCGAGAAGCACCGGCACGTGCGGCGCATTTTCTGCGTCGCGGCCGGTCATGCCTTCAGTCCCTTTTCGTCGAGCCGGAAGCGAGCGATGTCCTTCATGTCCTCGGGGACGCGCGGGTCCTTGAGGAACAGGCTGGGGTTCCAGACCTGGAACGTCTCGCCGGCGCCCAGGAAGAGTGCGAGCTCCTGGATCTCGCCTTTGCGGCGCATCATCGGCGGAAGGACGATGCGGCCGGAAGGGTCGTAGGGGACCTCCTCCGTCGCCGCGAATGCCATGAGGTTGCGCTGCTGATACTCGAGCTGCGCGTCGGGGCTGGTCTCTTCCTTCTCGAGCAGCCGCTCGAGCTTTGCGTGCTTCAGAGCCGCATATGCGGGGTCATAGGCGCTGAGGCAGGGGAAGGCCTCGTGCTTGGCGAGGACGATCGTGCGGGAGTCGCCGCGGCGCTCAATCACCGAGCGCAGGAAGGACGGCACGGAAACGCGACCCTTCGCGTCCACCGCGTTCAGTGCACTGCCTTGAAACAGATGCTCTAGCGCCACGTCACTTCCCCGTTCGCAGCGCAAAGCCTCCCCGTTCACGGACGCACGGCATCGCCGCGCTCCCGCGCCCAAAACACAGGCAATGGGTCAGCCCCGCACTACCCCATGTTGGTAACCCAACGGGTTTGGGGACTCAATGGATTTTGATGCCATTTCGTGGGTTTTCATGCCCAACGGCGGAAATCTGCGGCTTTTTTGCCTCAGAATCGCGAGATGTTCTTGTCCTGTTCTAGGGGCTCTGCACTGTGGATAAGTCTGTGCGCAGACCGAATCGGAGAATCAACCGCCAAGTCACTGGCGAATCAGCGTTCGAGGTTGCCGAGCAGCTCGAGCAATTCTCGCAACTGATTCTCGACGGTGCTTCCATTGCGCTCGGCCATTTCGGCGTTCAGGAAGTCTGCGTCCGCTACAACAGCGACCTTACCTTTCCCCATCCGACATTCGGCAATGATGTCAGCGCGTGACAGATCACAGTCGCGATTGGTTGAAATCATCCGCCCCGGCGAAATGTAGACGACTGGATTGTGGCCCCCTCCAAGAAGAACCGGGCCGGCTTCCTTCGGTGCTTCCAGTTGCAACCCCCAGTGCGCCAGCAGGCCCGTGTCCGCGAAGGACGGAGGAGGGCGAAGCAGGTCCCCCAATGGCCTCTTGCTAGGCCAATCCAGCCGTGGATCGGCGAGCAACAACAGCCTTCCGCCTCCGCGTACCCACTGATCCAACGCGACTAGATTTTCCGCCGGCTGCGCAAGCGGATGGGCCATCAGCAACAGACGAGCCTGGCTCAACGACCGCGCGTCCGTGGTTCCGATCGGCAACACCTTATAGCGGGTTTCCAACGCGCCCAGCGTCTTCGATCCGCTCGATTGGAGGGTGAATTCTTCCGGGAAGAGGATGGGAAGCGTCGTGATGAGCATGAGGGCAGGACGTTGCGATGGGGCTCGTGGCCTCAGATCCAGCGGGTGATCCGAACGTGTAAGTGCCAGCGCTCCAGCGGCAATAATGACGATCGCCGCGATCCCGCCAAGCACCAGCCGCACGGACAAGCGGCGCGTCATCTACCGGCTAGTCCTGGTTGGTATCGTTGGTATCGCTGGCGCCGGGCGCAACGCCAAGTTCTGCCATGGGCTCGCTGGGCTCCTGCGCATTCGCTGCGGCATTGGCGCTTGCCGAAGGCTCGTCGCGGCTTGCGCGGCTGATGACCGATCCTAGAAGGACGACAAGGAAGGCGATAGCAAGGCCGGTGAGCCCATAGCGGATGCGCTGCGCGGTAGTGCCGGCGTTCTCAGCCATCGCTTGGAAGCTATGGCTCGTAGCGGTACAATGCAAGCTAGTGCCTTGACGACTTCCACCACGGTTGTGAAAGGCGAACATTATGACTCGCCCCCTAACCATAATCGCACTCGCTGCGGCCGCCGCGCTAGCCGGCTGCAACAATGACGATCACAACATCGTCGTCGGTCCAGACGTCGACGATCAGCCCGTCAACAATGTCGGCGTGGTGCTGCCGCCGTCGATCCAGGCCAGCAAGGCCTATCGGTGCAAGGATAACAGCCTCGTCTACATCGACTGGCTGTCGGACGGCACCGCGCGCGTGAAGAAGACACGCGAGGAAGTGGGCACGACCGTGGCCGCAGGCGACGCCTCCCTCAAGGGCGACGCGAAGGCTGCTTCGATCACCTACAACGGACAATCCTGTAAGGCCTAAAGCCGCAAGTCAGGAACTTCGGACGGCGCCGGAGCAATCCGGCGCCGTGTTCATTTGGATCTCAGGCGGGCTCGCTCTGCTTCTGCGCGGCGCTGAACTGCTCCATCCGGCGCTGCAGCTCTTCCTCGGACACGTCTTCCACGTGCGTCGCAAGGTTCCAGCGATGGCCGAACGGATCGAGGAAAGTGCCTGAGCGGTCTCCGTAGAACTGGTCCTGGACTGCTCTTTCTTCCTTGGCGCCCGCGCCGATCGCACGAGTGAACGCGCTGTCCACGTCGTCGACGTAGATATGCAAGCTGGTAGGCGTGCCGCCGAGCGACTCCGGTGAAAGATGGCCGCCCTCCGGCCACTCATCCGAAAGCATGACGATGGAATCGCCAATTTGTAGCTCGGCGTGGCCGATCTTTCCGCCATGTTCGAAGCGGAAGCGCTCCGTCGCCCCTAGCGCTTGCGTGTAGAAGTCGATGGCCTTCGCAGCGTCCTTCACCGCGAGGTAGGGCGTGACGGTGTGATACCCCTCGGGAATGGGTTTGGGCATGTTCGTCTCCTGATCCCCCGCCCGGACGGGCTTGTACGGGCCTTGCCTGAGTCGCACCATGCCGTTGGTCGAACCCTAGCCCCCACCCGTCTGGGCGGCTAATGGCGCGCCATGACCGTCCTCGAAGCTTCCCGCATCACGCCAGAAACAGTCGCCGAACACGGCCTTTCGCCGGAAGAATATGACCGCATCCTTCACGCGCTCGGGCGCGAGCCGAATCTGGTCGAGCTCGGCATCTTCTCGGTCATGTGGTCGGAGCACTGCTCCTACAAATCGTCGCGCTTCCATCTGAAGAAGCTTCCGACCGAAGCACCGTGGGTCATCCAGGGCCCAGGCGAGAATGCCGGCGTCATCGACATTGGCGACGGCGACGCGGCCATCTTCAAGATGGAGAGCCATAACCACCCGTCCTACATCGAGCCCTATCAGGGCGCAGCGACGGGCGTCGGCGGTATCTTGCGCGATGTGTTCACCATGGGCGCCCGCCCGGTCGCGAACATGAACGCCCTCCGCTTCGGACGTCCCGACCATCCGAAGATGCGCCACCTGATCGCAGGCGTGGTCCACGGCATCGGCGGATACGGCAATTGCGTCGGTGTCCCCACGGTCGGAGGCGAAGTCAATTTCGACAGCGCTTACGATGGCAATATCCTCGTTAACGCCATGACGGTCGGTGTCGCGAAGACGGACAAGATCTTTTATTCGGCTGCGACCGGCATCGGGAATCCGATCGTCTATGTCGGCTCGAAAACCGGCCGCGACGGCATTCACGGCGCGACCATGGCCAGTGCCGACTTCGACGAGAACAGCGATGAGAAACGCCCGACCGTGCAGGTCGGGGATCCATTCACCGAGAAATTGCTGATCGAAGCCTGCCTCGAGCTGATGGCCACCGACGCCATCGTCGCCATCCAGGACATGGGCGCGGCCGGCCTCACCTCCTCCTCGGTCGAGATGGCGAGCAAAGGCGGCGCGGGCATCCGCCTCGACATGAACAAGGTGCCATGCCGCGAAGAGGGCATGACGCCCTACGAAATGATGCTCTCCGAAAGCCAGGAGCGCATGCTGATGGTGCTGAAGCCCGGCCGCGAGAACGAGGCCGAAGCCATCTTCCGCAAGTGGGAACTCGACTTTGCAGTCATCGGCGAGGTCACCGATACCGGTCACATGGTGCTGGAGTGGAACGGCGACGTCGTGTGCGACATTCCGCTCGGCCCTCTGGCGGACGAGGCGCCGTGCTATGAGCGGCCATATATCAGCCAGGACGAGTACAAGGCCTGGGCCGGCGTGAAGCCGCTGGAGGAAGTGCCCGAAAGCACGGACATTGCGGCGGACCTATTGAAGCTCATGGCCTCGCCCAACCTCGCCAGCCGCCGCTGGGTGTGGGAGCAGTACGATAGCCAAGTCGGGGCCGACACCGTCCAGCGCCCGGGCGGCGACGCCGCCGTCGTGCGCGTGCACGGGACGAAGAAGGCGCTGGCGATCACCACCGACTGCACGCCGCGTTACGTCTATGCCGACCCCGTCGAGGGCGGGAGGCAGGCGATCGCCGAAGCCTATCGCAACCTGTGCGCGGTCGGCGCGAAGCCGCTGGCGGTCACCAACTGCCTCAACTTCGGCAACCCGCAACGGCCCGAGATCATGGCCCAGTTCGTCGGCGCCCTCGACGGCATGGGGGAAGCCTGCCGCGCACTCGACTTCCCGATCGTGAGCGGCAACGTCAGCCTCTACAACGAGAGCAAGGCGACCGGCGGCGGAAGCGCGATCCTGCCGACGCCCGCGATTGGCGGCGTTGGGTTGCTCGAAGATTGGGAGAAGAGCGCAACGATTGCCTTCAAGGCAGAAGGCGAGACGCTAATACTGCTGGGCCATTCGACAGGCCGGGTGGGCCAATCTCTTTGGCTGGATATCATACATGGTCGTCGTGCTGGCTCGCCGCCGAATGTGAACCTCGAAGTCGAGAAACGCCTGGGAGAGCTCGTGCGCCAACTCATCGCCGAGGACTCCGTAACAGCGGTCCACGACGTTTCGGACGGCGGAGCTCTTGTAGCTATCGCCGAAATGGCACTCGCCGGTTCAACGGGTGTTCGAGTGACGCTTCCGAGCGTTCCCAATCCGGGTGCCATACTATTTGGCGAAGACCAGGGGCGGATGCTTGTGACTACGACAGACCCTGACGCCGTGATCGCAAGAGCCAGCGCGGCGAACATATTCGCGGCGACGATCGGCCAAACGGGCGGGACTGCGGTTGAAGGCCCCGGTTTTAAAGCGTCCCTCACCGACCTCCGCGCGGCACACGAAGGCTTCTTCCCCAAGCTGATGGGAGCCGACGCGGCACTCGCTTGACTTGAGTACGCCCACGTAACAGCCTCTCGGCCCTCACAAGGGGAGGCTTCATGTTCAAGCCGATCGCCATTGCGACCGCCATCAGCGGCACGCTCGATATCGCGTTCGCGATGATCCTGACCGTCCTCTTTGGACGGGAGATCGGGAACATGCTGCGTTATGTCGGCTCGGGGCCCTTCCCCGCCGCGATGGACATGGGAACCGGCGGCGCGATCCTCGGCCTTCTCGTCCATTTCGCGCTGATGGCGATCATGGCCAGCATCCTAATGCTGTTCGTTCGCGAGCGCCCGCAGCTTCTCGACAAACCGATCCTTCTCGGTGTCGTCTATGGCCTCATCACCTATGCGGTGATGAACCTCGTCGTCGTTCCGCTGCGCTTCGATGCCCCGCTGCCGCCGAGCGGGCTGTCCATCGCCACGCAGCTGTTTGCGCATATCGTGCTGGTCGGCCTTCCGATGTCGCTTGTCGCCGCGCGCTATTTCGGAGCGCGGACGGCCTAGCGTCGGCCATGCGCTGGCTCCTTCTCACACTTGCCGGCCTGGCTCTAGCCCTCGGCAGCGCTGCAGCCGGACCGCCGATTATCATCGCTCATCGCGGACGCGACGCTTCGGTGCCCGAAAACACGCTCGCGGCCTTCCGCCATTCTATCGCCGCCGGAATCACAATCATGGAGACGGACGTGCGCAGGACGAAGGACGGCGAGTTCGTCCTGCTCCACGACGACACGGTGGACCGGACAACGAACGGCCGAGGTGGGATCGGCGAACTCACGTTGAAGCAGGCTCAAGCGCTCGACGTTGGGGCAGGCGAACATGTCCCAACGCTCCGTGAAGCTCTGCACGCCGTCCGTGGCACGGGCACGAGCTTGCTGCTGGACATGAAGCCAGGAACGCCGCTCGAGCCCGTCCTTGCGCTGGTTCGGACCGAGCGTGCCGAGCGAAACGTCTATTTCGCTCTGCGGTCGCCGCAGCAGGCATCTCAGTTGCACCGCATTGCGCCGGACATTCGAGCTGTCGCATTGATGAAGTCGATCGGGTATCTCGACGCGTTCGAGGCGGCCGGGGTCCGCACCATTCGCCTATGGTCGCAGTGGATCGATCCAGCTTTGGGAGGGGATCCCAAACTTGTTCAGAAGGTGAAGGCGCGCGGCGATTCCGTCTGGTGCCTTGTCGGCAAGCGGCTACCGGAAACGGATGCGGAGTGGGCGGCAGCCCACAGCCGGCTCATCGCGCTCGGCGTGGACGCTATCGCCACAGACCGGCCCGACCTGCTCCGCCCGATGCGCTGACATACTTGCGAATGGTTCGCATTATCGATATACATAATTACCATGATCGTGTGCATCTGCAACCGCATCGCCGAGAGCGAGGTCCGCGAGGCCGCTCGATGTGGCGCCGCGACGCCTGAGGCGGCTTACGCCTGCCACGGCTGTGAAGTGCAATGCGGCTGCTGCCTCGATTATGCCCAAGAAGTTATCGACGAGGTTCGCGGAAAGCGGCCCAAGCTGCGGCTGGTCAGCAAAGCGGCGTGACCCGATTGCGACTGACTCTCAGTCGCATGTTTTCCCCGGTTTTCCGCCACATTTCCTGCTTCCCTCACCTGATTTCGGGGAGTAGAGCGCGCTTCGCGATCAGGAGGCGTGCATGAAGGGCGACCCAAAGGTACTCGAACTTCTGAATGAAGCGCTCAAGAATGAGCTGACCGCGACCAACCAGTACTGGCTCCACTATCGCCTGCTCGACAATTGGGGTGTCCACAAGCTCGCGCAATTCGAGCGATCCGAATCGATCGACGAGATGAAGCATGCGGATCGGCTTGCTGAGCGAATCCTCTTTCTCGACGGCCTGCCGAACTTCCAAGCCTTGGGCCGCCTCCATATCGGCGAGAACGTCGAGGAGATCCTCAAGGCTGATCTCGAGCTTGAGATCGAAGCGCTCGGTCAGCTGAAAGGCGCCATCGCGCATTGCGAGAAGGTCCACGATTATGTCAGCCGCGACCTCTTCTCCGAGATCCTCGAAAATGAGGAAGAGCATGTCGACACGCTTGAGCAGCAGTTCGAGATGATCGCGCGCATGGGTCTGCAGAACTACATCCAGCTTCAGTCGAAGGCAGCTGAAGATTAAAGCTCGCCGCAGAGCGGCAAATGGCGACCATTCCATCAACCAATGCGTCGGGGCGCATTATCACGCTCGACGTGATCCGCGGCATTGCCGTGATGGGCATCTTCGCCGTCAACGTCATCGGTATGTCGATGATCGACGCCGCCTACCTCAATCCGACCGCGCCGAAGGGTTGGGATCTAACCGACGTCAGCATCTGGCTCGTCAATTATGTGCTGATCGACGGCAAGATGCGCAGCCTTTTCTCGATGCTGTTCGGCGCTTCGATGCTCCTCGTGATCGAACGAGCCGAAGCGGCGGGCGAGCGCGGCTGGAGCGTTCATTTCCGGCGAATGGGCGTGCTCGCCTTATTCGGCCTCTTCCACTTCTACGTGATCTGGTTCGGCGACATTTTGTTCGTCTACGCGATCACCGGCATGGCGGCATTCTTCTTCCGCAACGCCCGCTCCCAATTCCTGGTGTTCGTCGCGGCCGTGCTATTCGCCTGGAATGCCGTCGGCAACATCGGCGGAGCCGTCGATCTCCACGCCAAGGCCGTGGCTGCACAGTCGCTCCACGCAACAGTCGAGCAGCGCGAGACCTGGCAAGACGCGACCGACGGGTGGGCGACGGAAACGGACCAGTTCGCGCGCGAGCAGGTTCAGCATTACGACTCACCCTTCATGTCGCGGGTAGCCGACATCGATCTTCCCGGGCCCTATTACGCGGTGCAACGGACCCTGCCCGAGACGCTGGCGCTGATGCTAATCGGGATGGTGCTGTTCAGAAGCGGATTCCTGACAGGCGAATGGGATGATCGCTCATATCGGAACATCGCCTGGTGGGGGATTGGGACCGGAGGTGCCGCGTGCCTCATCTTTGGTATCATCGAATGGGCTTCAGGCTTCTATGCCCCGCTGATACTTCTGCTGTTCATCGGAGTCGGTCCACCATTCCAGCTGGTGATGGCCATCGGCTATGCCGCGCTGATCATCCTTCTGTCGCAAAATCCCGGCCCGTTCCGCACCCGCGTGGCGGCCGTCGGCCGTGCGGCTTTCACCAATTATCTCGGCAGCAGCATTCTTGGCGCTTCGAT
>Ga0070675_100002684_pt1 | contig 13371 bp, 9 predicted proteins | sample KBSM43metaG_FD_65343 | JGI IMG/M metagenome (GOLD analysis project Ga0070675, IMG submission 65343) | Miscanthus rhizosphere microbial communities from Kellogg Biological Station, Michigan, USA - KBS M4-3 metaG | ecosystem: Host-associated > Plants > Roots > Rhizosphere > Soil ...
CCCCACGCTCTCCACCTCCGGACGTGCCTCCACCTCGCGCGCGACCGAGTCGTAGAACTGCATCAGCGACTCGGGCGTGGTGTAGGGCTGATTGGGACCGTAGTCGAGGCTGAAGTCCAGCGTCAGGACCCGGGAGGCGTCCACGCGATACCCGGTATCGACGTTCACCAGCACCAGCAGCGTACGGAGGAACAATCCAGCTCCGCACAGGAGCAGCACGGCGGCTGCCACCTCGCCCGACACCAGCACGCTGCGGAAGCGTCGTCCACCAGTCGTCGTGCGGCTCTCCGAGGCCAGCGCCCGCAGCAGCGAGCCGCTCGTCGCGTGCCACGCCGGCGCCAGTCCGAACACAATGCCGACCAGTACCGCGGCCGTCAGGCCGAACGCCGCGACGCGTGCGTCGAACTGCAGCGTCACCGCCGGCGAGAGGAGCCCGGGCGGGATGACGGCCGGCGCAACGCGAAGGATGACAGCGCCGAGCGCGACGCCGAGCACACCGCCCGTGAGCGCCAGGACCATGCTCTCCGTCAGCATCTGGGCCACGACCCGGCCGCGACCCGCACCGAGCGCGGTCCTGACCGCCAGCTCCTGCGCGCGGGCACTCGTGCGCGCGAGCAGCAGGTTGGCGACGTTCGCACAGCACATCAGCAGGACGAAGCCGACGACCGCGAGCAGGAGCAGCGACGTGCGCTGCAGTTCGGAGCCCATGAGCGTGTCGCGCAGCGGCTCGACGTCGAGCGCGAATCCCTTGCCGACCTCAGCGTGTTCGCGCGCGATCCGGGCGCCAATCGCGGCAACGTCGGCCTGCGCGCCGGCGAGCGTGACGCCCGGCTTCAGCCGTCCGACCACTTCGATCACCCGGAAGCTGCGCTGTCGCACGAACGGCGGGACCTCGCCGGTCAGTGTCCACATTCGCGCGGGGCGCGTGTACTGCGCGCGGTCGGGTACGACGCCCACGAGCGTGTAGGGGGTGCCGTTCAATTTAACCGTGCGTCCGATCAGGGACGCGTCGGCGTGGAAGCGCCCACGCCAGAGGCTCTCGCTGAAGATGACGACCGTCGGACGGGGACCCTCGTCGGACGGGCGGAAGGTGCGGCCCGCCACCGGCACCACGCCCAGCAGGCCGAAGAAGGTGGTGCTGACGGACTGCCGCTCGACGGCTTCGACGGTCCCGTCTGGACCGGTGACCAGCGGACCTCCACCAGCGCCCATCTGAATCGCCGCCAACCCGTCGAAGCTCCGGCTCTGATTCCGAACGTCTTCGAAGGTGGGGATCGACACCGGCGCGTGCGGGGCCGTCGCGATACGCTCGACGAGCGACACCAGACGATCGGACTCCCGGAACAGCAACGGGCGCAGCAGCGTCGCATCCGCCAGCGCGAAAATGGCGCTGTTGGCGCCGATCCCGAGGGCCAGCGTCACCGTCGCCACCAGCGTAAAACCGACGGACGTCCGCATCTGCCGGATGGCAAACTTCACGTCCTCGCGGACGTCGCCGAACCACTCCACCAGCCGCATCTCTCTGTCCCTCTTTCGTGCGATGGCGAGACAGGCTCGCCGCACCTGCTCGATGTCGGCCTCGTCGAGCGGCCGGCCCTCGCGCCGCCGCATCTCGACGTGGAGCGCGAGCTCCTCGTCGACCTCCTGTTCGACCGGGACGCGCCACAACCACGAGTGGAGCGAGCGTTTCATTGCGCCAGCAGGATCTTGGACACGCCGGCGGTGAAGAGCCGCCACGCCTCAGTTTCCGCCGTCAGTTGCGCGCGACCCTGGCGTGTGAGGCGGTACAACTTGGCCCGCCGGCCGAGGTCCGACTCGCCCCATTCGGCTTCCAGCCAGCCACGCCGCTCCATCCGGTAGAGCGCCGGATACAGCGACCCCTCTTCGACGACCACGGCGTCGTCGGAGGCGTCCTCGATGAACTTGGCGATCGCGTACCCGTGGCGCGGGCCGCCCGTGAGGGTCTTCAGGATGAGGGCGTCGAGCGTCCCGTGCAGCAGCGCGTTCGGGCTCTTGGCAGACACAACCGGCCTCCGTCGGCTCACCACGTCGGATCGCGACGTTACCAAGACTTTCTTGGTAACGACGGCTTAGACGGGTTGAGCCCGGAAAAGGTTCGGCCCGGCGCTACACTCCTTCGCATGCGCCGCGTCGCCGGCACCGTTCTGACCACTGTGCTGATGCTGGCGGCGGCCGTGCGCTCCCAGCCCGGAGGACGCAGCGTCGTGGTGACCTTCGATGACCTGCCGGCCAACCCGGCCGGTTCGGTCTCCAGGGACCCGGCCAGCCTCGAGGCGCTCACGCGTAAGCTGCTCGACGCCGTGCGCCGGCACGCGATCCCGGCGATCGGCTTCGTGAACGAGAGCGGACTGGTGGTCCATGACGAGTCACCCGGCGACGCGGCACGCCGGATCGAGGTCCTGAAGCTCTGGGTCGATGCGGGGCTGGAGCTGGGCAACCACGGCTATTCGCACCGCGACCTGAACACGGCGCCGATCGAGGAGGTCCAGGCAGACGTGATCCGAGGCGAAACCGTGACCCGCAGGCTGCTGGCGGCCCGCGGCCAGACGTTGCGCTACTTCCGTCATCCCTTCCTGCACGTCGGCGCCGACCTGCCCACCCGCGACGCGTTCGAGCGGTTTCTCTCCCGGCGGGGCTACACCATCGCTCCGGTCACGATCGACAACGACGAGTTCGTCTACGCCGAGGCGTACGCCGGGGCGCTCCGCCGGGGCGATACGGCGGCGGCCGCGCGGATCGGTGACGACTACCTGCGCTACATGAACGAGGTGTTCGCGTATTTCGAGGACGTGACGCGCCGTGTGACCGGGCGTGAGATTCCGCAGGTCCTGCTGCTGCACGCGAACAGCCTCAACGCCGACCGGTTCGACGCGCTCGCCGAAGCGCTCGTCCAGCGTGGCTACCGCTTCGTGACGCTGCAGCAGGCGCTGGCAGACTCCGTCTATCGGCAGCCCGATCGCTTCGTCGGCGCCCCCGGCAACTCCTGGCTCAACCACTGGGAAGTGACCGCCGGGCGTCCGCGAGTGCCCACACCCGCGGCGCCGGCGTGGATCACGTCGCCCTGAGGCCCAACCGAGCCCTCATCACTGCGATCAGGTCCCGCAGAACGTCCGATAGGCGCGGTCGGTAGACCCCGGCTCGCTGAAGGCCGGCTCATCCCGTTCGTGGTCGTAGGGTGTCGCCAGCACGTCGAGCAGCCGGTGCATCGCGGAATAGTCCTGGCTCTTGGTCGCCGCGGCCAGGGCCGCCTCGACGTTGTGATTGCGCGGAATGACGGCCGGATTGTGCCGCCGCATCAGCGCCTGGGCCTCGGCCGCAGACTGCGGCTGCCGCTCGCGGCGGGCTTCCCATCGTCGATGCCACGAGGCCACGTCCGGATCGACGGTGCTCGAATCCTGCAGCAGCCGCCCGCTGGTCAGCGAACGGAACGTGTTGGTGAAGTCGGCAGACTGCCGCTGCATCCACGCGAACAGGTCGTCGCCGAGCGTCACATCGTCATCTTCTTGCGTGAACAGCCCGAGCTTCGCCCGCATGCCGTCCAGCATGTGCTGACCGAACAGCTCGGGAAAGCGATTGAGCACGTCGGTGGCCCGCTCCACCGCCTGTTCGGGATCCGTATCGAACAGCGACAACATCGCCTCGGCGAGACGGGCCAGATTCCACTGCGCAATCGACGGCTGGTGCCGGTAGGCGTAGCGGCCGGCTTGGTCAATCGAGCTGAAGACCGTTGCGGGATCGTAAGAGTCCATGAACGCACAGGGGCCGTAGTCGATCGTTTCGCCGGACAGTGCCATGTTGTCGGTATTCATCACGCCGTGGATGAAGCCGATCAGCTGCCAGCGCGCCACCAGCGATGCCTGACGGGCGAGGATCGCCGCAAAGAGCGCGAGGTACCGGTCGGCCGCGTCGGCGAGCTCCGGATAGTGCCGCGCCAGCGTGTAGTCTGCGAGTGCCCGCGCGGCCTGTTCGTCGTTGTGCCCCGCCGCCCACTGCATGGTGCCCACGCGGATGTGGCTCGCCGCGACGCGCGTGAGCACCGCGCCCTGCAGCGCGCCCTCGCGATAGACCGGCTCCCCCGTCGTGGCCACCGCCAGGCTGCGAGTCGTCGGGATGCCGAGCGCGTGCATCGCCTCGCTGATGATGTATTCCCGCAGCATCGGGCCGAGCGCCGCACGGCCGTCGCCCCGTCGCGAAAACCGCGTCTTGCCCGCCCCTTTCAACTGAATGTCGACGCGATCGCCGGACGGCGTGCGCTGCTCGCCGAGCAGGATCGCGCGGCCGTCACCAAGCACGGTGAAGTGGCCGAACTGGTGACCCGCGTACGCCTGGGCGATCGGATAACTGCCCGCCGGCAAGGCGTTGCCGGCGAAGATCGCCGCGTCCTCGGGCCCTTCGAGCGTGTCCGGCACCAGTCCGAGACCGCTCGCCAGCGGACGGTTGAACGCCACGAGACGCGGCGCGCGAACCGCGGTCGGCTCCGCCGGCGCGGAAAAGATCGGCGGGAGCGCCGCGTAGGTGTGCTCGAACCGCCACCCGGTGATCACGATTCAATCATACTGGTGGGAGTTTCCATTCGAGAGAAAGGGAGTGCCGGTGAAGAAGATCGGGTTCCTGTCGTTCGGGCACTGGACGCCGTCGTCGCAGTCGCAGGTGCGCACGGCGTCGGACGCGCTGCTGCAGTCGATCGAGCTGGCCGTGGCCGCCGAGGCGCTGGGCGCCGATGGCGCCTACTTCCGCGTGCACCACTTCGCCCGCCAGCTCGGCTCGCCGTTCCCGCTCCTGGCGGCCGTCGGCGCGCGGACGAAGACGATCGAAATCGGTACGGCCGTCATCGACATGCGTTACGAGAACCCGCTCTACATGGCCGAGGATGCCGGCGCGGCGGACGTCATCGCGGGCGGCCGGCTCCAACTCGGCATCAGCCGAGGGTCCCCGGAACAGGTGATCGACGGCTGGCGCTACTTCGGCTATGCGCCCGCCGAGGGTGAGACCCACGCCGAGATGGCACGGCGCCACGCCGAGGTCTTTCTCGAGACCCTCAACGGACAAGGATTCGCCAAGCCCAACCCGCGGCCGATGTTTCCCAATCCGCCGGGGCTGCTGCGCCTCGAACCGCATTCGGAGGGGCTGCGCGAGCGCATCTGGTGGGGGTCAAGCTCGAACGCCACGTCCAAGTGGGCCGCGAAGCTGGGCATGCACCTGCAGAGCTCGACCCTCAAGGACGACGAAAGCGGCGAGCCGCTGCACGTTCAGCAACGCAAGCAGATCGAGGCCTATCGGGAGGCGTGGAAAGAGGCTGGACACCAGCGCGAGCCGCGCGTGTCGGTGAGCCGCAGCATCTTCGCGCTCGTGAACGACCTGGACCGCGCCTATTTCGGACGCGACGGCCGCGACCAGGACCAGATCGGCTACATCGACGCGAACACGCGCGCGATCTTCGGACGGTCGTACGCCGCCGAGCCTGACGTGCTGGTGAAACAGCTCGCCGAGGACGAGGCGATCGCCGCCGCCGATACGCTGCTGCTCACTGTTCCCAACCAGCTCGGCGTGGAGTACAACGCCCACGTCATCGATAGCATCCTCAAGTTCGTCGCCCCCGAGTTGGGATGGCGCTGAGCGCGAGGGGTGGTTCGTCCTAGGCCGTCAACGGCAAGCTCACGGCCCGTCCGGATGCGGCGCTGCGATAGACGGCTTCGGTCCACTCCATATAAGCCACGCCGATCTCGAAGGTGTTCTGCGTGACGGGCTCGATGCCGCGAATCGCGTTGATGAACTCCTCTTCGACGCGGTGGCGGAACTGCCCCTCGGGCGGATTGGGATGCGCCTTGAGCTCACGCTCGCCCCGCCGCCCGACGAAGATGGTGTTGGCGTTGTCGACGTGGATGGTGCCCTGGGTGCCGAAGATCCACGTGTCGTTGCCGCGCGAGAGCCCGGTGGTCTCGCTGAACTTCATGTGGACCGGAGCGCCGTTGCCGAGTTCGTACAGCACCTCGACGTGATCGGGTATCGTCGCTGCGCGCTGCACGCCCTGCTCGTCGCGTCTGGTCGGGACGTGCACGCGGGTCTTGGCCATCACGTGGTTGCCGGGGCCGAGCCACCGCATCATCGATTCGTAGATTGCACCGACGTTCAGCACGTTGTAGCCGCTGAACTCCGGATCGTGGCGCCAGTCGAACTCGCCGCCGAACTCGGCAAACCCTCGCTCCAGCCTCTGTACTTCCACGGACAGCACGTCGCCCACGACACGGTCGGCGAGCAGACGCCGGAGCGCAATGTCGATGCTGTAGCCGCTCGAGCTCGGCACCAGCTGGCACACCAGATTCGGATGGCGTCGAGACGCGGCCAGCATCTCGTGCGCCTCCGCGGCATTGTTCGCCATGCGCGCCTGGCACAGCACGTGCCGGCCGCTCTCGAGCGCGGCGAGCGTAATGGACCGATGCATGTAGGGCCACGTGCCGATGAGCACGGCGTCGATGCCGTCGGCGGCCATCAACTGCTCCCAATCCGCGTAGGCGCGCGGGATGTTGAACTCGGCTGCCGCCCGCCGGCTCGATTCGAGCGAGCGGTTCGCGACCGCGACCACCTCCACGCCTGGCATCCGGCGCAGCCCCGGAATGTGCGTGGACCCGACGATACCGCCGGCGCCCACAACCCCCACGCGAATCCTCCCGGGCGATGGAGAGCCCGATGCCCGGCGCTCCTGCGCCGAGAGCACGGCTGGCGCCACCGCAGCCGCAACCGGCAGGGCGGCCGAGAGTAGGAAGTCGCGACGCTTGATCGTCGCCGTCGGGTTGCCGTCAGACTCGCTGCTCATACCCGCAGAACCTACCACAACTCACTCGGTTCGAAGGGCTTGCGCAGGATCGATGCGCGCGGCCTCGCGCAGCGGCGACAGCGCCGCGATCGCCGTCGCGACCAGCACGATCGCCGCGCCGACCACAAAAGGACGAGCGCCGAAGTCCGGCACGATCGGAATCGACCCGCTGGTCAGACGTATGAGCCCGGCCACGACCGCCAGCCCCGCGGCAAGACCGACCGAGGCGACGCGAGACATCTCGATCAGCATGCCCCGCACGATCTGCCAGGCGCTGGCACCCAGCGCCATCCGGACGCCGAACTCCCGTTTCCGTTGTGCCACGAGGAACGCGACCACTGCATGCGTTCCCGAGTAGGCGAAGAGCAGCCCGACGAGGCCGAGGATCGAGGCGGTGACCGAGAAGGCCTGAAACACCCATGCGGCGGCACCGACCAGCGTTCGCATCGGAAACTGCTGAAATGGCGTCTCTGGCGCGACCGCCGTCACCGCGCTGACCAGGGCCAACCGCAGTGCCGCGACGTCGTCGGTACGGGCTCGTACGAGCAGCGACATCTCGGTGAGCGCCTGCAGGTGTGTGGGGAAATAGATACAGCTGGGATCGATCCCTTCGACAATCGAACCAGTGGCCACGTCCTCCGTCACACCAATGACCCGCACGCGCCGACCGGGCACACGTGGGTCGAGAGGTCGCTCGGGACCGGCCGCAAGGTCGATCGTCTGGCCGAGCGGGTCGGCGCCCGGCCACAAGACCGCCGCCGTCGCCGCGCTGACGAGCGCGACCGCGGATCCCGCCGCGGCCTCATCGGCTGTGAAGATGCGTCCACGCACGATCTGAATATCGAACAGCGTGAAGTACTCGGGCGACACGGCCGTGTACCCGGCGTTCATGGCGATGCTCGTGGCCGATGCGGTCACCCGGGTCGTCGGCAGCGCTCCGTTCATCAGTGGAGGCTTCCACGACACCGCCACGTGCTCGACGGCGCCCTCTGACGCAAGACGCGTCGCAACCGCGGCTCGCACTTTTGGATCGATGCGGATCAGCGACACGCGCTCGTAACTGAGATTGAGTGGCGGATTCGCGAGCCGTGAGGACTCATCGATCAGTCCGACGGCTCCGACGAGAAACAGGGCGCAGGCGCCGATCTGCATGGCCACCAGCCCTGATCGCAGACGAGACCCACGCGCGTCAGGTGACACTTCGCCGCGCGACGCCTGCATCAGCCGCGTGCGCGCCAGTCGTCCGGCGGGAGCAAGGGTAATGAGCACCGCGGACAGGATGGCCACCGCGGCGAGAAACGCCAGCACACGCCAGTCGGGATCGAGCGGCACCAGTATGCTGTCGAGCGGCAGCACGCTCACGGGCCAGGTCGCGAGGATGAGGGCGGGAAACACGCGAGCCGTCACGATGGTGAGGGCCAGCCCCGCGACCGCCGCCGGAACCGCGAGCACCAGGCTCTCCACGATCAACTGGCGCGACACGCGCCACCGGCTGGCACCAAGCGCCAGGCGGACGGCGATTTCCGGCTGTCGTGCCAGTGCGCGCGCCAACATCAGGTTCGTGACGTTCGCGGAGGCGACCAGGAGCACCAGGCCGAACGCGGACATGATGAGCGCGAACAGCGTCAGCGTCGGCCCGTCGAGAATGGTGCGTGTGGCGAGCGAGTCGACGCGCGCTCTGACCAGCGCCGCCTCGGACGTCCGCGAGAGTCGCTGGCGCAGCCACACCTCGAACCATGCACGCAGCGACGCCACGGTCGCGTCGGGTCGGAGGCGTCCGACCACCACAAGTGAGGGAACGTCTGGCTCAGCCCATGGATCGATCCCAGGAAACGCGCCCGCCATCGTCAGTGGCGCGAAGAAATTCACGAGTTCCTGGCCGGACAGAGAGGCGTCTCGCTCGCTCACGCCGACGACTTCGAAACGTTGACGTCCGAGCTGAATTCGTTGGCCGATGATGGCTGGATCCGCCCCGTACCGCGATCGCCACGCGTGATACGCAAGCACGACGACCGCCTGCCCGCCCCGCGCCGCCCCGTCGGAGGGCCTCAGCAATCGCCCAAGAGCCGGCCGCGCCCCGAGCAATTCGAAGTAGTTGCCGGTCACGAGCAGGCCGCTCGACGAGACAGCGTCCTGCATGATCGTGACGGTCTGCCCGGCGGCCAGTGCGGCGAAGCGGCGGCCCTCCGGTTGCAGCGCCTCGTAGTCCGCGAGGGAGAATCGCTGGCGGCGCGTGGTGTCGGTATCCCAACTCAGCCCGTACAACGCATGCGGGCTGGGGAGGTCGATCGGCTTGAGCAGGTAAGCGTTGAGGATGGTGAAGGCAGAGCCCAGCAGCCCGAGGCCCAGTCCCATGGTCGCGACGACCGTCGCGGCGAAGAGCGGCGCTCGCCGAAGGGTCCGTAACGCGTAGCGGATGTCTTGGAACAATGAGTCGCCCACACGAGCCCCTACGCGCTCATGACCAAATTAGTTCCGCCACGCCGGGTCCTGGAGATATCCTCGCCGCATGAAACTCGCGATCGCAGTGGCGCTGGCCGCATTGGGGACAACCGTTGCGGCGCAGCAAGCGGGCCCGTCGGGCGGCAGTTCCCGCAATTGGGATCCAGCGGCGGCGGCCGCCTATCTGGATGCGCGGATGGACTTGTGGTTCGCCAACGGCACCAAACTCAAGACCGGAGACACGCAGACGGCCTGCGTCTCGTGCCACGCGGGGCTGTCGTACGCGCTGGCGCGCCCGGTGCTGCGACGCGTCATGCACCTCGAGACTCCCTCATCACAAGAAGCCAGGCTGATCGACGAGACGACGCGACGCGCAGAGACGTACAGCACGCACCAGGTGCTCTATGACTTCAACGAGCGCCGGCAGATCGAGTCGCGCGGAACCGAGGCCGTGCTGAATGCGGTGATTCTCACGACCGCCGATGCCGCGAGGAATCTCCGCGAGCCGAGCGCGCCCACAAAGAAGGCGCTGGCCCGGCTGTGGGAGACCCAACGCACCGACGGTCGATGGGACTGGCTGGAGTTCGGACTCGAGCCGTGGGAAACCACCGAGGCGGCCTACCACGGGGCCACGTTCGCGGCGTTCGCCGTGGGTACGGCGCCGGATCAGCACGACGGAACCGCGACAGCTGGTATCGAACGTCTTCGAGCGTATCTGTCCACCAACTATCCCGCGCAGCACCTCTACAACCGCACGTGGGCGCTGCTCGCCTCGACACGTCTGAAGCGCGTGGTCACCGACGCACAACGCGACGCGCTGATCGACGAGCTTGTCCGCGCGCAGCGAGATGACGGGGGATGGTCACTCGAGTCGATGGGCCCGTGGAAGTGGAGCAAGACCGCTCCGCCGGTGAAGTCGCCCGGCGATCTCGATACCTCTCTCCTGACCCGGTCAGACGGCTACGCAACCGGTCTCGTGGTCTACACGTTGCAGCAGGCCGGCGTGGCTCCCAGCCACACCGCAATCCGCAGGGGCATTCGATGGTTGGAGACGAACCAGCGCGCGATCCCGGTGCCTGAAGTCCCCGGCCGCGGGTGGCTCGCGCACTCGCTCAACTATGATCGCGAGCATGGCGGCGAAAAGGGCGAGCCGTGGCGACGGTTGTTCATGTCCGACACGGCGACGGCGTTCGCGATCCTCGCGCTGGCTGAGAGCGAGCGCGGCGCTCACGGCAGCCCGTGAGCGCCGCTACGGCGGATGGGGAGGCATAGGCCCCATCCTCCGGTCCAGATCGACGAGCCGTCGATTTCCTCTGATTTGCGCGAGACACGGCCCGCAGGCCTGGCCTGCTCCTTGCCGACGGACGAGCATGGACGGGGACCGATGATCAACCTGAAGGCTGTGCCCTGTATCTGCGGTCTCGAATGCGTGCGCTGGTGATCGCGGGAGCGCTGACGCTCCGACTTGCGACCGCGGCGATGGCCCAGTCGCCCACCTCGGGTGCTGAGGTGACCCTGTTCGGCGTGGTGACCGGGGACCCGAGCGGCGTCGAGGGAATTGCGGCGGCGGACCAGGCCACCCCGGTTGCGGTCGATCGGGCGGACACGCTCAAGCGCGGCGAGTTCGTGGTGGCACCGATGCCGATGGTGAATCCCACGCTCGAGAACGGCCTGGCGTTCGTGGCCGGTTACCTCTATCGCACCGATCGCAACGATGCCGTCACTGCGCCGTCGGCCAGCGCCATCGCCGGCTTCAAGACCAGCAACGGCAGCTGGGGCGCGGCCGTTCTACAAAGTCTCCACCTCTGGCACGACCGGCTCCGCCTGCTCGGCGTGGCGGCCTACGCCGACGTCAACTACAAGTTCTACGGCATCGGCGGCGCTGCAGGCGCCAACGGCACGTCAATCGAGCTCAACCAGGTGGGCCCGGCAGGCGTGATCGAAGGGTTGATCCGGATCGCGCCGAATTGGTACATCGGCGCGCGATATCAGATGCTGCGCATGAGGGTCGCCACCGATAGCATCGCGATTCCCGAAGGACCGACGCTGCCGGCTCAAGACGCCGATCTCAGGACCGCGGCCCTCGGCCCGCGCGTCCACTACGACTCGCGAGACAACCCGTTCTATCCCCGGCACGGGATGCAGGTGCAAGGCGTCGCGAGCTTCTACGCCGAGGCGGTGGGTGGCAATCGCACCTACCAGGCGTATCAGGGCTGGATCAACCGCTATACCGCCATCGGGGCACGCCATGTGTTCGCGTGGCACGCCGGTGCTTGCGGGGTCGCCGGGTCGGTCCCGTTCTACGACCTGTGTATGCTGGGCAAGAGTCAGGATCTTCGTGGCTACAGCGTAGGGCAATACCGCGATCGCGCGATGATCGCCGCGCAGGCGGAGTGGCGCTCGGAGCTGTGGTGGCGCTTTGGGGGCACCGTGTTCGGCGGCGGTGGCGAAGTGGTGCGGGACTTCGGAACCCTCAACTGGAATGACGCCCTGCCGAGTGGAGGCGTCGGCCTCCGATTCACCGTCGCAAAACGCAACCACGTCAATCTTCGGGCCGACTACGCCTGGGGAAAAGACAGCTCCGCCCTCTATGTCAGTGTCGTCGAGGCCTTCTAATCAACTCACAGCCGGTTGTGACTACATCGTAAAGAGCACCGAGGCTTCGCCAAACCTGGCGATGCGGTCGACGAAGTGCTTGACGATCTCATCGCGGCGGGCGAGCACGGCGTTGATTTCGTCCTTCGTCATGACGTCGCCCATCGCTTTGTCCATTCCCTCAAAGGTGAGCGCGCGCATCGCCTCGAACAAGGCCTGATCGCAGCGCACCAGCCGGCCCGGCGCCATCAGCTTCCGGCCCAGGCGGAACGCGCGCGTATGGTCGATCAGCCAGAGCGTCCAGTCGGAGGTCCAGACCATGTTGCCCAGGTTGCGATCTTTGTTCTGAATCAGCTCGTCGAACACCAGACGGGTGTAGATCTGTTTCGTCGTCCGCTCCGGGTTCGGGCCCTCGGGGGGCTTGTGCTGCAGCCGGCCCTTCTCGTCGAACTGCACGTCGTCGAGCCACCAGGTCACCGACGCGTCGTCGCCGTCGATGCGCCGCTTGACCGACATCGGGACGTTGCCCATCCGCAGCAGGCCCGCCAGTTGATACGCGCCGATGTTGTATCGGTAGGTATCCTTGAAGTTCACCTCGGAGGCCGGCCCGGCCGAAACGATCGACTTGGCAATGTCTACCGTCTGGATCTGCGCGTCGTGGGTGACGCGCCCGTCCGTCAGCGTCGCGCGGATCGTGTTGGTGACGCCGACTTTGCTGGCTGTCTTCTTAGTGATTCGCGCCGTCAGGAGGAACTGCTCCATCTCCTCGCGTGACAGGGTGACGGCAGCCGCCGGAGGCTGCTGCCAGCTCTGCAGTCCAGCCGCGACGCCTGAGAACAGCAGAACGACCAGAAGGGCTCGCCGACTCCCGTTCATCAAAGGGTGTGTTGCAAACGGCGGGCCGGATGGGCTGGTCGCTTAGGTAGCATCTTGTTTGATTACCACCGCTGCGCGATACATCATGCCGTCCGTCACCACACACACCAGCCGGAGGTACGAGGTATGGCGCGAGTGAGCAGGCGGGGATTCGTCCAGGCGTCGGGTGCCCTGGCCGCGGCACCGGCTCTTGCGGCGATCGCGGCGCAGGCGCAGGGGCCCACGCCGCGAGACGCCGGGAACCTGCGAGTCGAAAAGGACATCGTCTTCGGCAAGGGGGGCAACAAGGACCTCACGCTCGATGTCTATCGGCCGGCCGCCAACGTGGCGTCGAAGCGCATGGCCATCGTGCACCTCTTCGGAGGTGGCTTCTTCGTCGGGAACAAGAACGCGGGCTACATCGTCAACGACGTCAAAGCGCTCGGCGCCAGAGGCTACACGAACATCTCGGCCAACTACCGGCTCCAGCAGGAGAGCCTCTGGCCAGCCCAGATTCACGACACCAAGGCCGCGATCCGCTGGACGCGCGCGAACGCCGAACGGCTGGGCGTCGACGCGAATCGAATTGTCGTGGCCGGCTATTCCGCCGGTGGGATGCTGGCGCTGATGGCGGCCGGCACGAA
>Ga0070675_100002685_pt1 | contig 13371 bp, 10 predicted proteins | sample KBSM43metaG_FD_65343 | JGI IMG/M metagenome (GOLD analysis project Ga0070675, IMG submission 65343) | Miscanthus rhizosphere microbial communities from Kellogg Biological Station, Michigan, USA - KBS M4-3 metaG | ecosystem: Host-associated > Plants > Roots > Rhizosphere > Soil ...
ACGCCCTTTAGCGACTGCCGGATACCGGGCTCGTCGTCGACAATGAGGATTCTTGGCATACCGGTAGTTCAATTACGAAACGGGTACCGCGGGGGTAGTTGGGTTCCACGCCAATGTACCCCCCATGGTCCGCAACAATGCGGCTGGCGATCGAGAGCCCGAGGCCCGTACCATCCTTTCGAGTTGAGAAATAGGGGGTGAACAGACGCTCTCTGTCTTCTTCGAGAATTCCCGCGCCCGTATCTTCCACAGTCAGCCGCGCCATGGTGCCGTCGCGCGCCAGTTCACATCGAATCCGGAGCGCACGCTCGGTCTGGCTGGACAGCGCTTCCAGGGCATTATCGATCACGTTGATCAGGACACGCCTCATCTGCATGGAATCCATGAGGATCAGCGGCAGATCTTCCGGCACTTCGATTGACAGGTTAACGCCATCCATCCGTCCTTCGTACAGAGCCAGGGTTCGATCGACGAGGTCTTTCATGGGATGAGGAACTCGAGAGACTGTGGGCAGCCTTGCAAATCGGACAAACTCTTCAACGAGATGCTTGAGGCTTGCAACTTCGTCGGAAATCGCGGCCACACATTCCTGAATGACGGTGGCAACGCGAGGTGATGTTGCCGGCAATCTTGTGATATTGCGCGAGATTCGTTCCGCGGAGAGCTGGATCGGCGTGAGAGGGTTTCGTATTTCGTGCGCCAGCCTTCGCGCGACATCCCGCCATGCGCTAGCCCGCTGCGCGCGAACGACTTCGGTCAGGTCTTCCACGACGAGCACAAAACCGCCCGCGCTCAGCCGGCTTGCCGTTACCGCGCTGTTTGCGGGCCTTCCCGGCGTTCGGAAGGACACTTCACGCGTGATGCCTGCCTCTGTCGAACCCGTCAGAAGCTCCTGAATTTCTTTAAGGTCGTCACCTTTGAAGACGTCCTCGAGGTGTCCCTGGGTTGTTACGGAGAACATCGTGCGGGCCGCGCGGTTCAACGTGTGGATCTGAAGGTCGGGATCAAGCGCGATGACACCGGTCGGAATACTCTCGAGAACGATCTCCATGTAGCGCCGCCGCGTTTCCAGTTCGGCGGTGGTCCTCTGAAGTCGCGACGACATGTCGTTGAACATGGTGACGAGCATCCCGAGCTCGTCTCCGGCTTCGACATTCACGCGGTGCGCAAGATTACCTGCCGAAATTTCTCGTGTCGCTGCGGTCAGGGCTTCGATCGGCTGGGTAACTTTCTTCGATAGAAACAGGCCAAGCCAGACGGCTGCGAACAAGACGAGGACCGTCATGAGCAACATCACCGTTCCGTAGATGTTGCGGAAGACGTTTTTGTTCGACTTCAGCTGGTCGTACACCTCTTTCTGTTGGTCGATTTCATTGCTGAACGCGGCAAGATCCATGCGGGCGGGGAACACGGCTGCCAGTACCCGCCGTCCGCGAGGAGTCTCCAGAGTACGTGTTGCAAGCCAGTTTCCGTTCAGACTGACAAGGGATTCCTGGCTCTTCGCCAGCGAAGACAACACTTCGCGTGTCAGGGTGTCGGAATCGATTTCGGGCTCAGCGGATCCCGCGTCCAGCTTGCCATCATCCTGAATCAAGACCAGGGCTTTGAGTTTTAAGGTCTTGCGAGCTTCTTCGAAATCGGAGGGAACATTCACCGCGAGGTAGTCCAGGATCACCCCCGCGTGTTCCTGCTGCTGCTTGGGAATGATTCTTTCTATTTCCTCGTTGGTCTTGAAGATCTGGTCGACTGGTGCGCTGAGCCACTTGTCGATACTGCGGTTCGTCAAGCCATACGCGAAGGCAAAAACGGATACCGCGGGAACGAGGGTCAGCACGCCAAGCATGCCGAGGAGGCTGACCTTGAATCGGGATCCCGGCTTGCCTTGCTTACGTTCGACCCAGACCTTGACGAGGGTACGCAGCAGAATGAACCCGAAAACAAGAAGGACAACAAAAATCAAAGTGGAAAGTGCGTACAGAAGAAGAATCTGGTCGGGTGTAAGCGAGGAATGCGGAATGAATTTGAGGTCAAAAGCCTGCTGCGCAAACACCACAACAGCAAGAAGCAGGAGGAATCCTACCGCTATGTAAAGCCTTGTACTTGGGGGTTTCTGAGAGTGTTTCCGCATGTCGGGCCGTTTGGACCCCCTATAGTAACTTTTTTCTTCGGTATTCGGTGTCCCGGTTCTAAAAATGTCCGAGATTGCAGGAGAGGACGAAGATGCCGAATTTTACCTTCAAAGGACGAAACCGTCAGGGCGAAACTGTCGCAGGTGAGCGAGTTGCTGAAGATCGAGGGGCTTTGGCAATTGCTCTCCGCCGTGAGCAGATCATGCTCACCGACGCCGCTGAAAAACAGGCCGGAAAGTTTAACTTCGACTTTGGCGGCAATGCCAACGCAAAGGATCTGGCTGTCTTCACCCGGCAGTTTTCGGTGATGATCGACGCCGGTGTTCCGTTGGTCCAGTGTCTCGAAATCCTGGGCGAGCAGCAGGACAAAAAGAAATTCCAGACTGTTCTCCGGGCAGTGCAGCGGGACGTCGAATCCGGTTCCAACCTTGCCGACGCAATGAAAAAGCACGAGAGGGTCTTCGACGACCTGTATACGAACATGGTGGCTGCCGGCGAAGCGGGCGGTATCCTCGATACAATTTTCCAGCGCTTGTCGATTTACATCGAAAAGGCTGTGAAATTGAAACGAGCCGTTCAATCGGCCATGGTATACCCCATCGCGGTCGTCCTGATTGCGGCGGCCGTCATTACGCTGATCTTGTGGAAGGTGGTTCCGCAGTTCACCATCCTTTTCGAAAGCATGAACGTGGATCTGCCCTTGCCGACGCGCATCGTCATTGGTGCGAGCAAGTTCGTTGGAAGCTTCGGCATCTTCATCGGTATTGGCCTGGCTATTACTGGCGCGCTCTTTCGGTCCTATTACCGGACACAGAAAGGGCGATACGCGGTTGACGGCCTGATGTTGAAGGGGCCGATCATCGGTCCCCTCCTCCGCAAGATCGCGGTCGCCCGTTTTACTCGTACCATGGCCACTTTGATCGCAAGCGGTGTCCCTATTCTTGACTGCCTGGAGATCACAGCCCGTACCTCAGGTAACGCGATCGTTGAGGAAGCGATCTTCAAGGTTAAACGTTCCATTGAAGAAGGCCGCACCATCGCAGAGCCGTTGAAGGAATCCAAGGTCTTTCCGTCCATGGTTGTGCAGATGGTCGGCGTGGGAGAACAGGCTGGCGCGCTTGAACAAATGCTGACCAAGATTGCGGACTTCTATGAAGAGGAAGTCGACTCAGCCGTAGGCGATCTGATGACCGCGATGGAGCCGGCAATGATCGTTGTGCTGGGTACGGTGGTAGGAGGCATCGTTATCTCGATGTATCTGCCAATCTTTACTCTCGTGTCACAGTTGTCGAAGTGACACAACCCGAGCTGGAGGACGTAGATCGGCGGCGATGGCTGAATCGCCTGATCTACGTCCGAATCGTTGCATTTTCCGTTTTCATTTTCATTCCATGGTTTTCCGGCAAGTTTGTCGATCCTCAAGACGTAGATATGTTGATTGGTGGAGTGTTTGCGCTCTCCGTCGTGTGGCTTGCCCTTCTGCAAATCAATACACATTACGTCGGGCAGGCTTATGCACAGATCGTTGTCGATCTGCTCATGATCACATGGATCGTCAATCGCACCGGCGGAGTCGACAGTTACGTATCCAATCTGTACTTTTTGGAAATCGTGATGTCGAGCATCCTGCTGGCCGGTCGCGGAGCGCTGGTGGCTGCGACCCTGAGCTCGATCATGCACCTCGCGCATCTGGATCTTGTGAAATACGGCGCTCTTCCCGACGTGGGAAAAACGGGGCCAGACTGGCCGGAGCTACAGTTCATCATCAGCTTGAACATTCTCGGCTTCTGCGCCGTGGCGTATTTGTCAAACTACCTGGCGGAAAACCTGAGCCACGCGGGTGCGCAGCTCGAAAAATCCTCCGGCCAGATGGCCTTTCTGCGGGCTTTCAGCAGTCGCATCATCGACAGCATGGACAGCGGGCTCATCACTACAGACCGGGGCGGCCGCATTCATCTTCTGAACCGAACGGCCCAGCATATTACGGGCAGGCACGTGAGTGAGGCCCTGCAGATGACCATCCGGGAACTTTTCCCGGAAGTCCAGCGTGTGGGAGCGATGCGATTTGAAACGTGGACCAAGCGAGCAAACGGACAAGAGATCTACCTGAGGTTTTCCGTGTCGCCCATCATGATCGACGAGAAAAATACTGCGGGATACGTCTGGTCGATTGAAGATCTGACCGAACTCAAGTTGCTGGAGCGGCAGGTCCGCCAAAAAGAGCAAATGGCGGCACTCGGCGCAATGTCCGCCGGCATTGCGCACGAAATCCGAAATCCCCTGGCGTCGATCAAGGGCTCCTTCGATCTGCTGCAGTCGGAGCTTCAGCTGACTCCGGATCAGGGAAGACTTGCGGACATTATCAAGCGTGAGACGGAACGCTTGAACAAGACCATAACGGAGTTTCTGGTGTATGCCCGTCCCCCTTCACCGAAGCTTGAAGTGCTGGATCTCGCTGTTCTTATCTCCGAGACGGCGGGCCTGATGCGAAACAGTTCGGAATTGAAGGAGACTCACACTATTGAAACGAAGCTGACGCCGATGGCGCGTCAGGTCGATGGAAGCATGATGCGTCAGGTGTTCTACAACCTCGCGTCGAACGCGTTCAGGGCAATGCCCGATGGCGGGAAACTGACCATACACCTTGAGAAACGCGCCGGCACTGCACGCATCAAGTTCGAAGACACCGGCCAAGGCATGGACGAAGATCAGCTGAAGCAGCTCTTTGTTCCTTTCTACTCCAAATTTGCGAACGGGACAGGCCTTGGGCTCCCGATCGTGTACCAGATCATTACCGCGCACAATGGGACGTTGTCCGTGAAGTCTCAGGTGGGCGTCGGATCTGTTTTTGTCATTGATATCTGATTATGCCAACTGCAGCCAGGTTACTGATCGTTGATGACGAGCGCTCGATAAGAGAACTCCTTGAAATCTTTCTCCGGAAAGAAGGCTATGAAGTGCGGACGGCTCCGAGTGTGTCGGAAGCCCTGACGGTCATCAAGTCCATCGAGTTTGACCTGATCGTCTCCGACATTCGAATGCCGGACATGACGGGGATCGATCTTCTGCGTACCGTACGATCCAACGGCTTTAACGGCCAGTTCATTCTTCTCACGGCATTCGCAAGCGCCGATGCGGCGATCCAGGCCCTGAAGATGGGCGCCTTCGACTACATCCTTAAGACAGAGAACTATCTCGAGGAGCTGAAGGTGGTCGTTCGTCACGCCCTCGAGAACCGGCGACTGAGGGAAGAGAACACGTACCTTCGTCGGGAATTCAAAAAGACTCACGGCCTGGGCAGCATGATCGGCAAGAGCACCGCCATGCAGGAGCTCTTCAAGATGATTGAGGTAGTGGGCGCAACCAACAGCACAGTTCTGGTGACGGGCGAGAGCGGCACCGGAAAAGAACTTGTCGCAAAGGCCATTCATCTAACGAGCCCACGCGCCGACGACGCTTTTGTCAGCGTCAATTGTGGCGCGTTTCCGGAAACCCTGCTCGAGAGCGAGTTGTTTGGCTACATGAAGGGCGCCTTTACCGGTGCAGCCGCCAATAAGAAGGGTCTATTCGAGGTTGCCGACGGCGGGACGATCTTCCTGGACGAAGTTGGCGAGATGAGCTCCGGAATGCAGGTCAAGCTGTTGCGCGCCATCCAGGAGCGAACGATTCGGCGGGTTGGTGGAACCGATGAGCTCGCTGTCGATGTCCGCATCATCGCCGCGACGAATCGCGACCTTTCGGCGATGGTGGCGGAGAATCAGTTCCGCGAAGATCTGTACTATCGCATCAGTGTTATTCCGCTTGAGATTCCGCCGCTACGGCATCGCCGCGATGACATTCCGCTGCTGGCGAATCACTTCCTCTCACGCCTGAACACCACGATGAAGAAGGACATTGAACGTATTTCCGAAGCCGCGCTCAAACGGCTTGAGACTTACGACTGGCCGGGTAACGTTCGCGAACTGGAGAACGCAATGGAGCGCGCGTTCATCCTCGAGACTTCCCGAGAGCTGACAGACTCCTTCCTTCCGGATGGCTCCTCGGTTCCTGTCGGATCGTTCAAGGTGGTGGCGGATCTGCCCGCGGATGGCATGGATCTGGAGGCTTACGTGGAGAATATTCAGAAGGGGTTCCTGGAAGAGGCTCTTCGTCGAAGCAACGGAGTCCAGGTCAAAGCTGCGCAGTTGCTGCGAATGTCGTATCGATCCTTCAGGCACTATCTCCAGAAATACTGCATTCCAGCCTGAGGCAGTGCATCAGTTTGCCTTCACTTCTTTTCGCGGAGTTTTCGGAGCTCCCAGAGGAAACCGTCGATCGTGAATCGCGCAGCAGCGGAGGCCTCGATTTGAGTGTTTGGGCTCGACGCCTCCCATACGATTCGGGGGGTGCGGGTCCCATCCGTGCGCTTCGCGCCCGGAACCAGAACAACGACCTCCATAGAAACCTCGGCTTCCGTATCCAGGACCAAGGAAAAGTTGGGACCACGGTCGCCCGTTCCCTGGGCCGTTGAAGCCCGAACGACTACCGCGAAATCCGCTTCTTCGGGATATGTGACTTTCTGCAAGTCCCGGTGGGCGGCAATTGCCTCATTGACGGCGCGGCTGACATTGGCTTGCTCTGCATTGTTGAGCGGCGAGTTTGGCCGTACATCGGAGAAGGACACGTTCACGTAGACCTTCTTTTTCGTCAGGAGTTCCTTGAGTTTGCCCTTCTCGGTGAGATCTCGCTCGCTGTTCAGACTCCACCAGTTTTCCGCTCCCTGTGACGTTGCATCAGAAGGGAGGATCGCCAGCAGCAGGGCAGTGCAGACCAGAAAAGTAGCCCTGTGGTTAAATCGCAACGCTCTGACAACACGCATCGCCAACCCCCTTGGTCGCCAGTTTGAATCCTACCTGCAGGTCTGAAAGAGATCAACTTCAGGCGCATCCGCCTCAGAAGGCCTCGCCCGATAGGCCCGGTTCGAAAGTACGGCGCGCTCGATTTGAAAATTTGCGGGGAGGCCTGTTGCTCAACGGGGAATCTCCTCGCACGCTTTCGGCGTGCGTTTGTGTAGAGGGTCGCTAATGTCCGCGCAGCCCTTTCGGGCTGGTTGATCCACCACCCCGTCCGCTCCTTCAAAGGAGGCTCCGCGATATCTTCTTAATGTCGCGTCCACCCCTCCTGGCCAGGAGGGGCAATCGACTGCCCCCGACTTCGCGGTTGCAATAATCGGTTTCTGACTACTTCGAACTTTCGAAAGAGGAGTGCCTCAGGCGTGCATCACCTGGGTTTCCGGAGCCACCTTTTCTGCGATGGTCTTGCCGCTGCGGATCGAGTCTTCCATCGAGTAGTAGTCCCACTGTCCGTAACGTCCTGCCGTGTGGATATCGCGGGATTCGAGATATCCGATCAGGTTTTGAAGATGTGTCTGCCGGTGCTCATCGAAAATGATGTACGCCGTCTTGATGTCGAGATCCACCCGCGTCAGGATCCGATCCCCGGTTCGCAGAATGCCGCACCGCTGCAGATCTGCGAGGGAGCGCGCATAGGCTTCCTCCGCGTTGGGTTTCTGACCCGGTTGATATGTGATTTCGATATACATCGAACTCGTCCCAGCTGGTGCGACGGCTTTGGAGAAGTTCATCGGGAAGCCCACTCTCGAGAAAATGAACTGACCTTCCGGATAGTAGATCCAGTGCTGGTCGCTCACGTTGGGGCGATCGATACCGATGTTGATGTTGAACACGCCTATCGCGCGCAGCAGCGATGCCGCGTGCCGCAGCGTGTCCGGGGTGTCCTTCAGGAGGCGAAACGTTTCAGGCAGCGGCAGCGTGGTGACGAGCGAATCGTAAGGTTCCTCTCGGCCGCCGGCCATCCGGACGACTTTTCTTTTTGGATCTATAGATTCAAGTGTTTCGTTGAGATGAACGCGCTTCACGCGTCTGGCCAGGGCCAGGGGAAGGCATTCGATACCGCCGGTTTTCGGATAAATGAATCGGGGGTTGTATCCCATGCCCTTGTTGGTGAGACCGAGCGCGCCGTTAACGACCTCGTCGAGCGACGGCTTTGGTATCGACCAGCTGACCCAGTCTGCTGTGATCGTCCGCAGATCCTGTTTCCAGAACTTTTCGTTGTAGGGAAGCATGAAGTGTTTGGCGATTCCCGACCCAAAGGTCTTCACGACCCACTCGTGAAAATTTTTTGGTCCTCCATTTGGTGTCGCCTGCAGCGTTTCCACAAACCCCACGACACAGTCCTTCACGACTTCCGGAGGAAGACCATAGGTGTTGGCTTGAAACGGATACGGTGTTGTCGTCGATTGCGAATAGATGGCCGCGAGCCGCTCATGGGAATGGAAAGCGTCCGGCAAAAGGCTCGCCACGAGTTCCTTCACGTAAGCGTTCTTCAGGTGAATCAGGTGGCCGGTACAGTCGAAGGTGAATCCCTCCTGGGTGAAGGATCTGCAAAGTCCGCCGATCGAGGACTCGCGTTCGAAGAGGATCGGATCGTATTCCTGCAAATGGTAGGCTGCGCTGACACCCGCCAGGCCTCCTCCAATGACAACAACTTTCTTCATGAGTGCATGTCTACTTTCATCAACAGATATGCGGAGAGAGCGGCGACAGACATCGAGCCGCCAACAACCGCAAGAGCCCATCCCAGCTGAATGTTGCTCATCAGCAACGCGACGAAGCCGAGCAGAAATCCGACAATGTATGTGGTAACTGCGGTCTCGCGAACGGACAGGTTGCAGCGGCGAAGCCTTAGCGCGAAATGATCCGGGCTGCCTTTGGTCATCGGGATACCCTTGCGCCATCGGATGAACATGACCAGCAGCAGGTCAAAGAGCGGGATGCCAAGGATAAGAACCGGGCTGATCACCGCAAGGAGATTGACCCTCGTATACCCCGCATTCATCGATAAGGCTGCCAGCATGAATCCGATGAACATGCTGCCTGCATCACCAAGGAAGATGCGCGCGGGATGAAAGTTGTGCCTGAGAAACCCGATGGCCGCACCTGCAAGAACAGCGGCGAGGAATGCCTGCGACTCTCGTCCAGCGAGATGATTCGCGACGGCGATACTTAAGGCTGCTACTGCGGCAACTCCCGCAGCAAGGCCATCCATAATATCGATGATGTTAAAGGCATTCGTGACCGCAACAATCCAGAGGATCGTCAAGGGAATCGCGATGTACACCGGGAGGAAGGTGAGCTTGATGAATGTTCCGGACTTTACAAGCACGAGCGCCGCGAGAATTTGCCCCAGCATCTTCTGCTTCGGGGTCATCGCTCCGAAGTCATCGATCAAGCCGACGAGCAGGGCAATGCAACCGGAGAGCAGAAGGCCGAGTGTTTCCCGGTCTTCGAAGTCCGTCAAAATTCCAATGGTCAGCAAATAGGCCGCGAAGACGGCGATTCCGCCGAGATAGGGTATGGTGTCTTTATGCTTCTTGAGATCTCCGTCCGGCTTGTCCACGATGCCCAGCTGGAGCGCCGCTTCACGGAGTATGGGTGTCCAGCAGAGTGCAAAGACAAAACTCAGAATGAATCCTGCGGCGTACCAAAGAACGCGAATCATAAGGACTCCAGGCACTCCCGGTAGGCGGATTCCAGACTCGCAACCGAGGTGCTGATGTCGAATTCCATTACGCGCGATTTGCCCCGTGTGCCCATCGTTTTACGCAACTCCGGATCTCGAAGGAGTTTCAACACGGATGCTGCCATCCCTTCGATATCGTGAGGCTCATGGAGGAAGCCGTTGTCTCCATCAACAATCGCTTCACGAGCCCCGTCCACATTCGTCGCGACAATGGGCAAATCTCCCGCCATTGCCTCAGAAAAAACGCACGGTAAACCTTCCCACAGGGACGTGAGGACAACAATATCCAAGTTACGGTAGACCTCCGGCATGTCGGTCTGCCAGCCGAGCAGCGTGAATCGGTCGCTAATTCCATGATCCTTTATGCGTTTCTCAACTTCAGGCCGGAGCTCGCCGTCGCCTGCCAGAACGAAGTGGGCCTGTTTGTTTTCCTTCAGAACACGCGCCGCAACGTCGACAAAATCGACAGGAGACTTTTGAGGCTTGAGGCAGGCGATCATTCCGATGACCAGCTTGTCGGGTGCGATGCCCCATTGCTTGAGCATCTGACGGCGCGGTCCGGGCTGCATGAACTCGCGCACGGAAATGGCATCACGGCAGAGAATCCAGTCTCCTCGTTTGAATACACCATTCCGCTCACCCTTCTCTGCATTGGCGTAGGAGACCACGACGAGTTTGGTCGTGATCCTGGAGGTGATCCGCTCCAGCCAGACGTAGATACGTTTCACCATCGGCCTTTGAAAATCGTGGAAACCGAATCCGTGCGCTGTGTGGAAGATGAATGGAACTCCTGTGAGTCGTGCGGCCCATCTGCCCAGAATTCCCGCCTTGGAGCTATGGGTGTGAACGATATCGGGCTTTTCCCGCCGGAAAAGTCTCATCAGGCTGAGAAGCGCTTTGATGTCCTGGACAGGGCGGACTTCGCGAATCAGGGAAGGGAGCCAGACCCGGTCTAGATTTTCAATACTGTTGGCCCAGTCCACGAGGAGTCCGTCAGGCCCCGTAACCAGCCCAAGTTCGTATCGATCGCGTGGCAGCCGCTCGAGGGTCATTAAGGTAACCTTTTGGGCGCCTCCAAGTTCGAGTTTCGTTATGACGTGAATAACCTTCGGCTTCATTTTCCCCACAGCCCGGGCTTCTTACTCATGCGTCCCCAAACAGATCCTAACTGCCATTTCGTCGGGAGTATAACAACGGGCCACGCAATGCCAGCCAGCCTTCGGTGCAGGGGTTGTTTCAAATCGAGGGGCGTGACAGATCCACGTCTCCTGTGTTTCACTGAACATCCCATGTATAGACAACCCAAAGGACCCAACAGGCATTCATGAAAACGGCATTGATTACGGGTATTACAGGACAGGATGGCTCCTATCTCGCCGAGTTTCTCCTCGCGAAAGGCTACACGGTCTATGGAATCATACGGCGGTCCAGTTCGTTCAATACGGGCCGCATTAACCATATCTATAAGGACCCCCATGATCCCCACCCAGAAATGCGGCTGGTGTACGGAGATCTCAACGACGGAAGTTCGCTGAATCGCATCATTCGTACGACCCAACCGGATGAAATCTACCACCTGGGCGCGCAGAGTCATGTTCGCGTCAGCTTCGATGTCCCGGAATACACGGGTGAGATTACGGGGCTGGGAACCGTTCGGCTATTGGAAGCGATTCGGGAATCAGGCGTGAAGACGAAGTTTTACCAGGCTTCCAGCAGCGAAATGTTTGGGAACATGCCTGGTCCCCTCAATGAAAAGACGCCCTTCCAGCCGAGAAGCCCCTATGCCGCGGCAAAGGTCTATGCGTACTGGATTACCGTGAACTACCGCGAAGGTTATGGTCTTTTCGCCACAAACGGCATCCTGTTCAACCATGAGTCTCCACGCCGTGGAGAGACCTTTGTGAGCCGCAAGATCACCAAAGCTGCCGCGAAGATCAAACTGGGCAGGCAGGACAAACTGTTCCTGGGCAATCTGGACGCGAAACGAGACTGGGGGTATGCTCGCGACTACGTGGAAGCGATGTGGATGATGCTTCAACAGAAGGAACCGGATGATTTCGTCATCGCAACCGGCGAGACACATTCTGTCCGGGAATTTCTTGATGAAGCCTTCGGACACCTGGACCTGGACTGGAAAAAGTACGTCGAGATTGATCCTCGTTACTTCAGACCCACAGAGGTTGATGTGTTGCTTGGTGATGCATCGAAGGCGAAGAACGTTCTGGGTTGGAAACCGCAGGTACACTTCAAGGATCTTGTCAAACTGATGGTAGACGCGGATCTTGAAGCGGAGAAAGGGAGGCCTCAGGCTTCCGATACTTCAGCTCATCATGAACTTCTGGGAAGATAAGCGCGTCGTCGTTACGGGCGGGTCGGGTTTTCTGGGCTCCGTTCTCGTAAAGAAATTGCTGAAACGGGGAATCAAGGAGGCCTTCGTTCCCCGCCGTGCAAACTATGACCTGGTGCAGTGGGACCACGTCGTCCGCCTGTATGAGGATGCAAGGCCCGACATTGTGATCCATCTCGCGGGGAACGTTGGCGGTATTGGAGCTAACCGCGCGAATCCCGGCATCTTTTTCTATGACAACCTGATGATGGGCGTACAGATGATGGAGTACGGCCGAAGGCAGGGTATTTCAAAGTTCGTCGCGCTCGGCACAATCTGCTCCTATCCCAAACACACACCAGTTCCGTTCAAGGAAGAGGACCTGTGGAATGGATATCCCGAGGAAACAAACGCACCCTACGGCCTGGCCAAGAAAATGCTCCTCGTACAGGCCGAGGCCTATCGAGCGCAGTACGGATTCAACGCGATTTTCCTCTTACCCGTGAATCTTTACGGCCCTGGCGACAACTTCGACCTCGAAACGTCTCACGCCATTCCCGCGATTATCAGAAAGTGCGTGGACGCTGTGGATAGAGGCGCACCGGAAGTCGTCTTGTGGGGAACCGGAAAGGCAACACGCGAGTTCCTGCATGTTGACGACGCGGCAGAGGGGATCCTTCTTGCCACGGAAAAGTATGACAGCCCTGCCCCGGTGAATATCGGCGCCGGGATGGAGACCAGCATCATGAATCTTGCTGGCCTGATTGCAAAACTGACCGGCTTCACTGGCTGCATTGTCTGGGATTCCAGCAAGCCTGATGGTCAACCGCGGCGCTCTCTCGATACAAGCAGGGCACTCGAACAATTCGGATTTCGCGCCAGCGTCCCGTTTGAAGCGGGCTTGAAAGAAACCATTGAATGGTACCGCTCCACCCGAGCGGTTACCGCTCCTCGAACCACCGCCTAGTCTCCTGAGTTAGAAGTTCTTTGCAAATTTGCTCGGGCGTATCGCCCCTCCTGGCCAGGAGGGGTGTCTCTGGCACCAAGAAAAAGGCGTTAGCGACCTTATGGCCAGAGACGGGGTGGTTGCTCAAGATCAAAAAGATTTGCTGGAGTTGAACCACCACCCCGTCCGCTCCATCAAAGGAGCTTCGCGATATCTTTCTTGGCGTCGCGTCCACCCCTCCTGGCCAGGCCTGTTGCTCAACGGAAATTTCCTCGCACGCTTTCAGCGTGCGTCTGTGTAGAGGGTCGCGGTGACCCCGGGTATCGCTTCGCTCAACCCGGGGCTAATGTCCTCGCAGCCCTTCCGGGCTGCTGGTTTGCACGCCGGAG
>Ga0070675_100002689_pt1 | contig 13361 bp, 13 predicted proteins | sample KBSM43metaG_FD_65343 | JGI IMG/M metagenome (GOLD analysis project Ga0070675, IMG submission 65343) | Miscanthus rhizosphere microbial communities from Kellogg Biological Station, Michigan, USA - KBS M4-3 metaG | ecosystem: Host-associated > Plants > Roots > Rhizosphere > Soil ...
CCCACGCCCGTCACCACGCCGCCGCTCACCGTCGCGACACTCGCGTCATAGGAAATCCAGTCGACGGTACGATCAGAAACCGGATTCCCGGACACGTCCTCGACGCGGGCAATCAACTGCACCGTCTTTCCAGCTTCCACGACCGTGGAGTCTGGCGACACCATCACCCGGGCGATCGCCGGGGGCGCGCTTTGCCCCGGCCCAGACGACTCACCTCCCGAACAAGCGGCGACCGCCAACGCGGCGACCACCGCGAAACGCAGCTCTCGAGACATGTTCCACCTCCCTATTTGCGGAACAGGTAGGTGGGCGGGTAGCCATCGCCGACGAGATCGATGGAAACTTTCAGGTCGCCGCTCTGGATGCTGCCCGCGAGGCGGCCGACCCTCTGGTCTGCCGACGCGAACGAGAGCACCTCCGCGGTCTTGTTGTAGGTGCCCGAATCGATGACGCTCAGTGGAACCGTCTGACCCTGAGCGGCGACTTGGAACTGTATGCGTAGCGTGTAACGCGTCGCGTCCAGCAGCAGCGTGCTGCCGACGACGTCGATGCGGGCGTCGATTTTCTGGCCGTTGACGGGGAACGGCCCCTGGTAGATCGACGTCGGTAGCTTGTTGCCCCCTACGTCGGCAAGCACGTAGGTGCCGGAGATGTCAGTGGAGGTGTTGTTGGGCGCGGCGCTGGAGTCGCCACAGCCGGACGCTCCGGCTGCGGTCAATAACAGCGCCGCGGGGAGCAGCCGGGCCAAACGCGGCCATGCTCGCAGAGTTTGATCGTTTGTGAGGTGTCGCATAATCGTGTCCTCGATTGCAGGGCGTTCAGACAAGCCCCGCGCGCACCGGTGACACGCCGCTTCACCCGATTCGTTCTCACGGACCTGCGGTGGTGCGGCGCGCGAAGACTCGTTACACACGCTATCTTCAGGCAATGAGTTACACGTACGGATCGCCCGGCGAGCGGGACACGCCGCCCACCACGAAGCAAAAGGCCGCCGTCCAGCGCGCGGTCAAGATGCTGCTCGAGCTGCTCGCGCCGGAGCGCACCACGACGCGCGCGCCGCGAGAGCCCGCTCGCATCGAGCAGCACCGCACGCCAAACGGCTGCGTGCTTCAGGCGCCGACAGCTGCCTTGAGCGTTTCCTGGTTTGCCGAGGGGACCGACATCGAGGCGCTTGGGGAGTTACAGATCGTTTTGTGGCGCGGCGTCGCATCGCGTCGTGGCTCGCCTCCGCGATCCGAGGCCGCCGTGGTGGTGCGTGAATTGAACGTTCGCCCGGTCGAGGGGCCGTCGGACACGTTCATTTGGCGTGCTGATGGCGGGCCGACATACGACACCGAAGCTCTGGCGGCGTACTGCCTCACGCTGCTCAACGAACAGATGCTCGCCGACGACCCGACGGGTGAGGCGAAGTCCACCCTGCCCCGACGACGCGACTGATCCCGCCGTTCTGGACCATCTGCGCTGCCTCTGCGTTCGGCCTCGCTGCCGCGAGACGCCGGACGCCCGGCCAATGACGGCGCGCGGACCGACGCGCGCTCGCACCGGCCACACGGTGTTGGCAGATTAGGAACAGCGTACCATCAGGTACCGCCCATGATTGTGCGCACCCGATAGTGGTCGTCCAAGATATAGACGGCTCTGATCATCGAACCCGAAGGGTCGCACGCGGCGAAGAACGAACCGAACTTCACGACGATCATTGCCGTCGCGCGCGACGACTGCGCGGCTGCATTAATGCCTCGCGTGACCGCGTCACAGAGGCTGTCCGCAGTCACGACCGCAATTGTTGACGTATCGATGAGAGACGTCAGACCGATGTCCGCACGGAAATCGGCCGCCGCCGAATCAGTCACATATTCGATCACTTCTGTTCGGAGCCGCGTCGATTTATCCCCCGTGGCCGGACAGTTCATCGTTTGCGCGCCGGCGGCGGCGACGCACGTCACAACTAGGCTGAGAGAATAGACGAGCGATTTCAACGTGATCTCCACTTTTTTAAAACGCGGCGCTACCAATTCCAGGACGAGTTGGAGTTCCCAGAGTATTTCCAAAAGAGACGATTCGAGCTTTGGTCCTGGAACCACAAGTAGGGTCGGCGCCGTGGGCTAGTAAGCCAGAAGCCGCCAAGTTTTCAATTCTACGACCGAGCCAAACAAGCCTAATCCACCATCTAGGTGGCTTATGACACCTACTCCGGTGAAGCTATCGGTCCCGCGTCGGTAATAGTCGTAGTAGTTATCGTCTACAGCCAGAACGATGACCTCGTGCTCCTGGCCGCGAACAAAGAACTGCTGCCCGTCCGAGCTAGTCATGCCGCCGTATAGACTGGCCGATGTATCCGCGAAGAAAGTGAGCGCGAACGTTCGCGACAACGGCCTCACAGCGACCTCGTAGGTGCGCGCTCCCGCGACTCGCGGCCACCGCATCAATAGCGTGTCGAGTCGGAGTGCAAACGAGTCGCGCGGGGCTGCGAAACCCGCCGGCACGGCTGATGGAACGACGGTGCGCCCAGTCACCACGCGGCCGTCCGGCGTCGCCACTCGTAGGCGATAGGCGCCGCCTGGTTGAACGCTCGTGCCGAGCGATTTTAGTGGAAGGCGATAGATGCTACCGAGGGGCCGTTCGAAATACTTCGTCACAAGACGCGTTGTGTCTCGTTCTTCGCTTGCCAAAACGGTCCGACCGTCAGGCAACTCGAGACTGACCTGCGCACCAGAGACCGCCGTTGCACTGGCAAGCGCGCCGGTTGTTGTTTGGACCAGGACATACTGGTCCGACGCCCCTGCGTCGAGAACGGCCTGTACGATGAGCGCGTTCGCAGACGGCGCCACGGGCGCATGTTCGACACACGCCGCAAGGAAAACCAATAAACAAGCAGGCGCATGCCGCCGAAGCTCAGAAGACAACTGACACCCCGATCGTGGGTGCAAACGGCAGATTGGGAATTGACATCCGGCTCGATTCGACCGTGTAGTCGTACACGTAGGCCGCCGGGTTGTGGAGGTTGAGCACGTTGACGACGCTCAGATACGGCAAGACCGAAATCCCTCGAATCGATGTCGGCCTGGTCGCACTGAGATCGATTCGCCGATAGACTGGCAACCGCTGAGAGTTGAAGTCGGCGAGTATGCTTTGACGAGCAGATCCACTTACGTCCGGCGACCAGCGCTGCGTGAGCGGGTCATATCGATCGCGAACGAACTGACCAAGAACGGGCGTTGCGGGGAAGCCGCTTGCGATGTTCGCGCGGGCGGCGAGGATGTAGCGATTCGTGCGCCAAGTCGCGACGACGTTCGCGTTGTGTCGCCGGTCCTGGCTCGGATAGAAGCTCGAGCCGTCCGGGCGCCGTCGCGCGTTCATCGCGTAGGTGTACGCTACCCAGCCGCTAACATTTCCTCCGTCGAACCGACGGAGCAATACATCAATACCGTACGACGTGCCGTCAGCAAGTGAGAACTCGTCGCCCGGGGTGGCGGGATCGTTGTACACGTTCGGCATAAGCAGCCGCCGGTACAGTTTGTGGAACCCCTCTACGTGAACGAGCGTCCGTTCGGACAGCCAGTGTTCAATTCCAGCCGAAGCGTCACTGACGCTCGAAATCGGCCTGAGCGAATCACTGGCGACCCAGAACTGCAGCGGTTGAATTGGTTCTTCCTCACGTCCGAGCGAGTGCATCCACTGAGACGCGCGCCCAGCGGCCGCTGTAATGGCGGTATTCGCACCAACGAAATACTTGAGCGCAAGCCGAGGCGAGAACGCGGCGCCGGCCCCCGCGCTTACCGCATCGAGTCTCCCGCCGGCACTGAGCAACAGACGTGATGCGGGTTGCCAGAGTTCGTCGCCGAAGACGCCCATTGCCACCGATCGCTGGCTGAATGCGGCGAAAGGCAAGAAATCGGTGAACGGATTGAGAGGCGAATTGGACGCATACGACAATCGTGAAAACGATGCCTCGTATCCGACGGTGGTCGTTGCGCGCGGCCGGCGATAACTGATGGTGCCGCCCAACCGCAAGTCGGCAACACGATCCGCTGCGCTAAAGGCGAGCGTTTTTACGTCGACTCGAGTATCGAACTGAGAAAAGGAGACACGCTGCTCCAAGACGATGGTGTCAGAACCGAGCGCAAACGGTCTCCGCGCGGTTACCCCGAGCAAAGCGTTGCCCCAGCGCGCCCCCGTTCGCGAGCCTGAACGCGGCTCAGCCGCATCCAATCCGTCGTATGCGGTTGCCGACAGCCGCACCCCGCCAAGGGTCTTGGTTACGTGTCCTTGGCCGTCCTGGAAGTGATACGGAAAGGCGCCCGGCTGAAAAAGATTCAGGAGGACATCAGCGTACGTTCGGCGCGCGGCCACCATCCAGGCGCCGCTGCTGTCATCAAGCGCCTTTCCGACCGTCGCGCTGGTCGAGACCAATGACAGTTCGGCACTGCCAACCAGTGTTGAGCTGGTTGGCTCTGTGGATCGCACATCGAGCACGCCTGACAGACGCCCGCCATAACGAACCGGAAGGTTGCCGCGATACAACTCAACCTGCGCGACGGCGGGGTCGATGAAGGTGCTAAACACGCCCCCGAGGTGATACGGGTTGTAAATCGGATAGCCGTCCATCATGACCATCGTCTGATCCGCTTCGCCGCCCCGAACATTGAATCCGGCGGCGTAGTCGCTTCGGGCCTGCACTCCCGGCATGGTCTGAACGGATCGCAGCACGTCCGGCTCGACAAAGACGGGCGAGACGCGCAGTTGTGCGCCAGCGATCGTAAGGGTACTGGGATCGACGCTCGAGGTGAAATGCTGCCGATCGAGCCGAGATGCCTCGGCCCTGACCGGAGGCAGGGTCACGGGGAGGCGAGGGCTCGCCTCCTGGGCGTCAACTGCTATGCGAGTCGGCGGAGCGCTCAAAACGACGAGCTGTCCACTCGCCGACACTCTGACTTGAAGCCGCGCCTGGCGCGCGATGCTGAGCAGTAGAGTCGCGACGGCCTGCGGTTCGACAGAGACAGCAACTTCACTCGACCGAGCGCCTGCCGCGACATCAAACGTGACATTGAGCCGCGCTGCGATGGCAATCTCGCGCATCAATGACTCCGCGGTGCCTTTCGTCGTGGTCAACGCTATTCGTTGTTGCAGCGCGGCCACGCTGTTACCGTCTGACCGCAGTTCCTGGAAGAGGGTGTCTCGGCCGCCTTGCGCCCAGATCGGCTTGATCGCCAGCACGACGGCGATCGCCACCATGGCAACGATGCGCATTATGGGTGTCCTGGTCGAAAGACGAGTTTGCGACCATCGCGCCGAAACTCGAAATGGCTGGTCACAGCGAGCGCATTGAGAATGTCGTCGAGAGTTGCCGCGGAATAAGTCGCCGATACTCGACGCCGGGCGAGAGTTGAATCGAGAATCTGAATGTCGACGTTGAACCAGCGACTCAGTTCGAGCGCCACTCGTGACAGTGGCTCCTCGTCGAATACGAGTGAACCATTGGCAAAGCCCAACAAGGTCTCCTTGTCGCTCGAAGAAAGCCGACGTGCCTGCCCGCCGGTGACGCCGCCTGCGTCGCCGGCGCGAAGTTGAAGCGCCGATCCTTCAGCGCCTTTGCTCGCGAGAGTAACGGCCCCTTGCCGAACGGCAACGCGAACCAACGAATCGTCGCTGTATCCACGCACCACGAACTCGGTACCAATGTCCGCGATCACCGCGTCGCGAGCTCGCACGAGAAAAGCGCGCCGGGGATTGTGCGTCACCTGAAACTCGGCCATGCCATCAAGCGCTACTTCAGCGCCGGATCGTTGCTCGACGTAATGGATCGATGACGACGGCCCGAGAGACACCGTAGAGCCATCGTTTAAATGCACCGTAAGACGCTCACCGGCGTGCGTTACCGCCGCTCGCGTTGACGTCGCGGCACCATGGAGACGAACGAGGGCGACCACGCCAACGAGGACAGCCGCGGCGCCGGCACCGAGCCAAAGCCAGCCACGGCGCGAACGCCGCACCGGCTCCGCGACGGCCATTCGGCGCCGGAGGCGCTGCCACCCGGCTTCAGTTTGCCAGGGCCGGCGGTCGCCGGGATCTGCTCCGCTCACAAGTACTCGCTACTTCTTGACGGCCCGCTCGATCGCAAGGCCAATGGTGAAAACCCGATTCTTAATGTCCGTGCCAGGCTGGATGCTCGTAAATCCGTGTTCGTATTGGGCCGTTATTGCGAGCCGGCTTTCGGCTCGGCCAAAGCGCAGACCAGTTCCGAGTACCGCACCGAGATCGTAGGAGCGAAAATTCGCCACACCCGGAGAAGCACGGTCGATCTCGGCGCAACTTTCGCTCAGGGTGCTCGTTCCGCCTGTCACGGTGAGCCCGCATCGCGCGCGAAATCCGAGCGCTGGCCCGCCAAAAGCGAAGAACGATGTGTGATCCGCCGGATCAAAATCAAAACGCGCCAAGATCGGCGCCTCGACGTAATCGATGTTGACAGCAGCCCGGTCATTAGTGCGCGGTTCGATGCGCTCCCAGCCTTTCATGCCAAGAGTGGCGCCCAGTTGCAGACCCCAGCCGTAGCTCAGAGGCGCGAGATAATAAGCCCCGAAGGTGGCGCCAGTGCGACTCGAAATATTGGCGAGTGACGCACCGCTGACATGAGCACGGCTCATCCCGGCGAGAACGCCGGCGCGATGTTCGGATTGTTGCGCATCAAGGACAGGACACAACACGAGGACCAAGAACGTTGATGTGACGCGCATCGACACAACGCCTCGCCTTATAGGGTTTGACGAGAGCCGGCTAAGGTATGGGGCTCCGAGGGTACAACAATCGCGAGTCCATCCGGCCGCACACACCGCCCTGACGTCCTGGCCGGCGATTCGCACGGATTGGATCGACTCACAATCCTTACGACGCCGCGCGCCGAAAAAACCCTACCTCAGATCGGCGACACGCCCGTATTGGTTCCGAGTTGGACCCGGAGCTTTGCCTTAGCTGTGGAGAGCAACTTCTCGACCCCCTTCAGCGAAATGTCCATTGCTGTCGCAATCTCAGTTTGGCTCATTTCGTGGTAGGTCTGCAGGACCACAGCCAAACGCATCCGTGGCGGAAGACAGTCGATCGCTTTGCGAACCGCCGCATTCGTCTCAGCGGTAACCAATCTCACATCCTCCGCGATCGGCACCGTGGCAGGATGGGCAGCGAGGCGCTGCTTACCGCGCCAGACAACGGAGCCGTGCCGAAGATGACGGATGGCGCGATTCCGCGCGGCAGTGAAGAGGTACCCTGACGGGCTACGCGTCTCACCAAGACGGCCACGCGACATCCAAATTGCGAGGAATAGGTCCTGAACGATCTCCTCGGCGACCTCCTGTGAATGGACGTAGAGGTCGACCAACTCACACAAAGGGGCGTGAAAGGTCCGAAAGAGTCGCTCGAAAGCGTCTACGTCGCCGTCGGCAGCGCGTCTTGCGATTTCCTGGACCTGCTGTGCGGTCAAGCGTTCCATGGGCAAGCCGACGGGTCGACGAACCTATTTCAGACTTGGTCGTTCGCGAAAATGCATCGCGGACGGCCGCTTGGCAAAGATTAGAGCGCTCGCTCTAATCCTTTTGTTGCCGCCGGGGCAAGCCATCCGTCGGGTGCGGCGACGGTCGGCGCGTCTCGTCGTCGTGAGCGTCCGGAGCATCGTCCAGTCGGTTGGCTCGCGCGGTGGTGCGAGGTGATGGGCTTCGGTTTCTGCGCACGCGCGGCACAGGTGGCGCTGCGTGAGGTGATATCGGTCGCGATCTGCGTGATGTGGAGGATCGCCTCGGCACTCTTACAACGCTCGCCGTGGCCGGACCGGAATAGATCTCGAATCCCGCGAGCTCCTTTGGCGACGGAAGGTCCCGAAGGTTGGGGGTTAACGATATCGCAAAGCCGTCGAGGACAATCTGAAATGCACATCCGCCACGCGTGTTCACCGCGACTTTAAACCCTCTCTCGCCAATGGCCACGACGGCACCATGCGAATCAGGTCGGCGAGAAACACTTCGTTGCGCTTGTCGATCTCTTCGCCGCCGGTGTCAGCAACGACGTAGCATGCGTCTTCGGTAAAGCGAACGGCCAGCGCTGCAAATGCAGGCCGGCCGTCGAATTACACAGTGGAGCGTACCGGGATCGAACCGGTGACCTCCTGGTTGCAAACCAGGCGCTCTCCCAGCTGAGCTAACGCCCCCAAGTCTTGCACTGGATTCCTAGATTTGAATTTATCCGTCCCCGCCGGAGCATGGTACCGGCGAGACGAGCGGAACCACTGCGAGGACCTCGTGACTGCACCGAACACCACCGCGACTCGACACCTGACGATCCGTTGTCAATTCTGCGACACCTGGAACCGTGTCGATGCCGCGCGAGCCGCGGATCGGCCGAAGTGTGGCAAGTGTGGCCGTCCCATCCTGCTCGATCGTCCCTTTCCGCTCAACGACGAGACGTTCGCGCGCACGATCGCCGAGAGCGAGATCCCGGTGATGGTCGACTTCTACGCGGACTGGTGTGGGCCGTGTAAGATGATGGCGCCCGCCGTCGACGAGCTCGCGCGCGAGCGGCAGGGCACGGCATTGGTCGCGAAGCTCGATACGGATCGGTCGCAGAAAACCGCGCAGCAGTTCGACATTCGCGGCATTCCGACGACGATCGTGTTTCGCGGCGGGAAGGAAGCGGCGCGGCATACCGGCGCGATGCAGAAGCGGGGCCTGCAAGAGCTCCTCGACCGCGCATAGCTGTCATCTTGAGGGAGGGCCGTCATCCTCCGCGAGCGCAGCGAGCGGGGATCTAGTGTCCTTGCTCGTGGCCTGCCACAGGCAATTCACACTAGATCCTCCGGCCGCGGAGCGGCCGGAGGATGACGGCAGGGCTATTCGTGCGCCGGCAGCGGCTCCATCGTCTCCGGGTTCACCGGGACTTGAACCTCATCCCGATACTCCGACGTCGACAGCGTCACGCGGATGCGCGGAAAGGCATCCATGAACGCGATGTAGCACCAGCCCCACGCGCCGAGATAGAGGAACGCGACACCGATCTCCCAGATACCGAAGGGGAGCGAGGGGACGACGCCGTAGCCCGAGGGATAGACCTCGATGTACCGCATCAGCCACATGCCGACGAGGCTCGACAACGCGAAGAGCACCATCGTCGGACGGTACACCTTCGCCGCGCGCGACAACAACCCGAAGAACGGCGCGAAGAAAACGAGGATCACCGAGGCCACCGTGACCCACGTCCACGGCGGGCTGAGACGGAGGTGCATGAAGAACGTTTCTTCGCCCAGATTGCCGTACCAGATGACGAGGTACTGGCCGAACGTCAGGTAACCCCAGAACGCCGTGAACGCGAAGCAGAGCTTGCCGATGTCGTGGAAATGGACCGTCTGAATCAGCCCGTCCGCGCCGGCGAGTCGCTTGTTCCACGCCATCGTGATCAGCGAAAAGAGCATGAGCGCGCACAACCAGGCGCCCATGAAGAACCACCAGCTGTACAGCGTGCTCTGGAAATGAAGCGAGAGCCCCATCGACAGATCCCACGACAGCACCGACCAGCCGTACGCAAACAGGAGCACCGAGAAAACGGCGAGCTTGCCCTGAAGCGAATGCGTCGAATGGATTTCGCGTCGTTCGTCGCCGAAGCCGGCGCGCATGCGTTCTCGCAGCCCCGCGGCCCACTTGGCGCCCCATTCGGGAATCCGGCCGACGTCGAGGCGCAGGCACGTGTAGATGTACCAGCAGCCGAGTATCGTCATCAGCGCGAAGATCCCGATATCGCGAATCGTCAGGAACGCGCCGTTGTAGTAGGTCGCCTTTTCGGGCGACGGATACGCCTCGTGCGCCCACGGAAAGACTTGGCCCCGGCCGGCGAAGAGCGTCAGCAGCAGGAATACGAACGCCACCGGTAGGAACGCGACGTACGCCTCCATGAAGCGAATGACGTGGCGCGACCAGCGCGCCGTCGTGATCCGCTGCACCGCGACGAACGTGACGCCGGCGCTGGAGAGCGCGGCGAAGAACAGCCAGTTGGCATGGAACGCGCGCCACGCCCGATCCGGAGCCACGAGAATGCCGACGATGAAGACAATGAGCCCGATGCCAGCGAACGCACGCACGGTGGCCTTGAGCCAACCGGGAATCTCCGCGCTCGTCGCGGCGAGGGCTTCCTCGGGAGTCCACTCGCGTACGGGATGAATGCTCACGGCTTACGCTCCGGCTTCTTCGTCGTGTCGGTCGGCGTGATGGGCGGCGCCGACGGCTGCGACGTCGGCACGGCGCGCGGGTTGAAATACGGCGACGGCATTGTCGGGCCCATGCGCGATGCGCCCGGAACGAGCACGCCGGTCTCTCCCGGTCGACCATGGGTGGTGTCGGCGGCGATGGTGCCCTTCCCCTGGATCGATCGCAGGTAGTTCACGATGTCCCAGCGATCGGACTCCTCGATGCGATTGTACGGCGGCATCAAGCCCCGCCCGTTGCGAATCATCCCGAAGATGTAGCCGTCGGCAAGACTGTTGGCGGCGTTGGATCCGGCGCCAATGGCGATGCCGGCCATTCCGTACTTCGTCGCCGTACCATTGGCCATGCCGAGCGGCCCGTGACAAACGGCACAGTTGATCTGGAATTCGATGCGGCCGCGGTTCACCGACGCCGAATCCGCCGGCACCGGGTTCGGAATGGCAGCCATCGCCGCGATGCTCTGCGGCATCGGAAGGCGATTGTACTCGAAGCCCGGCGCCGCGGTGCCAACCGTCGGCACGGACGCTTGCGGATTCGCGCGCGGGGGAATCGTGTCCGCTGGGGACTCCCACGGATCGATCTTCGGCTGCTGTTTGAAATCTGTGAACCAGCTGCAGGCACTCAACAGCAGGACAGGCAGCGCGCGAGAGATGCGAGACACGCGACTAGCGCTCACGTCGCACCTCCTCGGCCCCGTTCTTCTTCAGAATGTCCATCGCCGAGTCGGCGCGGTTCGGATCGGTCACCACCCAGACGCCGAAGTGCCCACCGCTGAAGCGCGGGTCGTAGCCAACGGTCATCGTCAAGCGTGGAACGCGTGAAAGCGCGAACATGGCGAATACGGTCGCGAGACCGCCGATCAACACCATTACCTCGAAACCGAGAATCGTGTACGGCACCCAGCTCGCCACCGGCTTTCCACCGACGACGAGCGGCCAATAGTCCGAGATCCACACCGGAATCCAATAGCCGAACGTCACGCCGGCGAGACCGAAGATGAGCGTGTAGATGCGGACCTTGCTCGGCGCGTGCGACATGGCATGCTCGAACTCATGGCGCGGCGTCGGTGTGAACACAGTGATGTCGCCGAAGCGTTCTTTCTTCAGCTCTTCGATCGCGTGCAGCGCCGAGTCGATCTCGTGGAATGCTCCAAGTACGCCTTGCATTCGGTGTCTCCCCTTCTCCTCAGGCGGTGCCGTATTCACCCGTCTCCGACGGGTGCGGATAGCCGACGTCGAGCTCGTGTTCGAGCTGTGGATCGGGGTGCTTCATGCGCGGCGGTATGACCTCCTTGATCTCCGACATCGCCATCGCCGGCAACTGCTTGATGAAGAGCAGGAACCACATGAAGAACCAGCCGAAGCTGCCGAGCAGAATCCCGTAGTCCACCCATGTCGGCTTGTACGAGCCCCATTGCCAAGGCTCGAACTCGTGCGACAGCGACGGGACGACGATGACGAACCGCTCGAACCACATGCCGAGGTTGATGAACAACGACAGGATGAACAGCCAAGTCGGATTGCGGCGGAGCTTTTGACTGAAGAGCGACAGCGGCAGGACCATGTTGCAGATGAGCATGATCCACGCAGCCCACGCCCACTGGCCGAACACGCGGTTCCAGAAGTAGTCCTGCTCGAACCGGTTGCCGCTCATCCACGCGACCTGGAACTCGGTGAGATACGCGAGTCCGACGACCATCGACGTGAAGAGGCAGAGCTTCGACGCGGCGTCGAGATCGTTGAGCGTGATGTAGTGTTCGAGCTTGAATGCCTTCCGCAGCGGAATGGCGATGGTGAACACCATCCCGATACCGGAGAAGATCGCGCCGGCGACGAAGTACGGCGGGAAGATCGTCGCGTGCCAACCAGGCGTCAGCGCCATCGCGAAGTCGAACGACACGACGGAGTGCACCGAGAGCACGAGCGGCGTCGCGAAGGCGGCGAGGAACAGGTACGCACGCGTGAAATGCCGCCATTCGCGATCCGAGTTCCGCCACCCGAGTGACAGCGTCGCGAGAATCGCCTTACGCACCGGATTCTTCTCGCGGTCACGAAGGATCGCGATGTCCGGGATCAGACCGATGTAGAGGAAGGTGCTCGAGATCGTGAGGTACGTGAGGATCGCGAACACGTCCCAGACGAGCGGGCTCTTGGGATTCGGCCAGATGAGCCGCCAGTTCGGATACGGAATCAGGAAGAAGAACTTCCACGGCCGCCCGAGGTGCAGGATCGGGAAGAGACCTGCCGTCATGACGGCGAACACCGTCATCGCCTCGGACAGGCGATAGATGCTCGTGCGGAAACCGGCGCGGAAGAGATACAGAATCGCCGAGATCAGCGTGCCGGCGTGACCGATACCGACCCAGAACACGAAGGTGATGATGTAGACGCCCCACATCACCGGCGGCTGATACCCTGCCGCGCCGAGGCCTTCGTGGATCTGGTACGTCCACGTGGTCGCGCCAATGAGCATGCAGAGGATCGCGATGCCCAGCGCGGCAAACCAGCCGAGCGTCGGCCGGAGCGTGCCGGCGATCTCGCGATCGACCTGCTCGTAATCCTTGATCGCCGGGAAGCGCACCGCGGCCGACGGAATGTTCGGCCGTTCGACGGTACGAGATGGAGCCGCTGTCGTCGCCATGAGCGTCTCCTACCCGCGCGGCGCGGCCGCGCCGGCTGCGGGGTGATTGACCTTCTTCAAGTAGACCACCGCCGTGTAAGTGTTGAGCTCTTCGAACACGTGGTACGCGCGCCGGTCACGAGCGACCTGGGTGACGGACCAGTTGGGATCCGCCGCGTCGCCGAAGGTGATCGCGCGCGACGGACAGGCCTGCGCGCACGCCGTGGTGAACTCGTCCGGCCGCACGTCGCGATGCTCGAGCGCCGCGCGATTCTCCGCTTCGCGCACCCGCTGGACGCAGAAGGTGCACTTCTCCATGACACCCTTGCCGCGCACCGTGACGTCCGGATTGAGCTGCCAGTTGAGCGGCTCGGGGAACGCGTACTGCTTGCGATCCGATTCGCCGTAGCCGAACCAGTTGAAGTAGCGAACTTTGTAGGGACAGTTGTTCGAGCAGTAACGCGTGCCGACGCAGCGGTTGTAGACCTGCACGTTCAGGCCGTC
>Ga0070675_100002691_pt1 | contig 13360 bp, 9 predicted proteins | sample KBSM43metaG_FD_65343 | JGI IMG/M metagenome (GOLD analysis project Ga0070675, IMG submission 65343) | Miscanthus rhizosphere microbial communities from Kellogg Biological Station, Michigan, USA - KBS M4-3 metaG | ecosystem: Host-associated > Plants > Roots > Rhizosphere > Soil ...
GGTTGCGATGAAATCGATCGTTTCGCATTGGCGCGGCGTGTCGAGGAGCTCACTGTCGCCCCGTCGGCGTTCGCGATCTGTCGGCAGGAGCAGCCGCTGCACGTAGGAAAGTGCCCTTCGACGTTTCACGGCGCGGGCGAGGCTTTGACCGCGCCGCGGATGTTGAGCGCAGCGAGACACAGCTGCAGCACGACCAGCGCCCAGGAGCCGGTGTGCCAGCCCCAGGCGATCCAGAGCGCGTTGCTCGCGAGGAAGACCCAGAAGCCGATCTCGCGCCGCCGCTTGTGGGTCGACGCGACCAGCCAGGCGGCGAGCACGGTGACGAGCATCGCGGGCCATTGAACGAGGTCGAGCCAGTCCATCGATCAGCGAGGGACGAAGCGGCTTGCGGTGTCTCTAGCGCTCGACCGCGGCCTTCACCGCCGCGCCGTTGGCCCGGATCGGCCGCGTCGCCTCGTGCAGCGGGCTGATCCGGCGCGGCTCGCGCTGCGACGTCAGCTTGCCGAGCAGCCGAGTGGTCGCCTCGATGCTGTGCTCGAGCGCGAACCGCGCCAGGGCGCGCGCTCTCGCGGCCCTGCCCGCGCGCAGCAGCAGATCCTCGTCCTGCAACAGGGCGACGACGCGCAGCGCCAGGCTTTCGTAGTCGGCATCGTCGGCGAGCCAGCCGCTGACGCCGTGCTCGATCAGATCGGGAATCCCGCCGACCTTGCAGGCGACGACCGGCAGGCCGCTCGCCATCGCCTCCATCACCGCCAGCGGCATCGCCTCCGAGTGCGACGACGAGACGACGACGTCGAGCTCGTTGTAGACCGACGGCATGTCGTCCTGGCTGCCGGCGAAGTGGACCGCGCCGGCCAGCTCGAAGCGCCTGACGAAGGTCTGTAACTGCTTCAGCATCTGCCCTTCGCCGACGATCAGGAACGCCGCTTGCGGCAGCTGCGCGCGCACCGAGAGCGCGCTGCGCAGGAAGACGTCGGGACCCTTCTCCGGCGACAGCCGGCCGACGAAGCCGACCAGCGGCGTGGTCGGGCCGATGCCGAAGCGGCGGCGCAGCGCGCCGTCACGGCTCGGCCGGGGCTGGAACTGCTCGACGTCGACGCCGTTCGGAACGAAGTGGACGTAGCGCGGATCGATGCCGACGCCGATCGCCTGGAAGAAGCTGTGCCGGCAGACGACGCCGAGGTGCGAGCCGGCGAGGCGCTGCACCTCGATGTCGAGCGTCGACAGCGCCCGGCCGTGGACCGTCGCCAGCACCGGCCGGCTGGTCAGGCGGCCGGCGATCGCGGCCAGCACGTGCGCATTCGGCAGGTGCGACTGGATCACGTCGACCGCGCGCGACTGGACCAGCGCGCTCGCCAGCTGGATCGAGTGCCACGACGGCTCGTCGGTGATCGGCGTGATGAAGACGTCGGCGCCGAACGCGCGCAGGCGGTCGGTGAACGGGCTTTCGAACGGCGCCAGGACCGACACCATGAAGCGCTCGCGCGGCAGCCGCTCGATCAGTCGGGCAACGTAGTTCTCCATGCCGCCGACGATCGCGTTGCCGACGATCTGCAGGACGTGGGTCCGGGAGGTGGTCAAGGGAGTCGTCAAGGGGGTCGTCACGGAGTCGCTCATCCAAGCTTTCAACAGCAGACGTCGCGCAGGCGCAAGGGTCGATCGTTCGACTCGTCGCGGCTGTCGGCCGACGCCGGCGCGCGCGCCGTGCCGGTGCCGCCGTCGCGCTCGGCGGCGATGCCGAGCCAGGCCGCGGCCGTCGCGCCCCAGATCAGCCGCCGCGCCTCGGCGTCGACCGCGAGCTCGTCGAGGAGCGCCTCGACCCAGCCCATGCGCTCGGCGATCTGCGCGCCGCTGCAAGGCAGGAAGCAGTCGCTGCCGAACTGGAGCGACTCCGCGCCGAGCACCTCGAGCGCGCGGCCGAGCGCTTCCTTGCGATAGGGCGGCGGCGGTCCGAACGAGATGTCGAAACGGAACATCGCGTCGACCGGGGCGATGCCGTGGATGCGGTCGATCAGGCCGACCGCGATCGCCTCGTCGACCCACGGCCAGCCGAGGTGCGCCAGGCAGACTTTGAGTCCCGGGTGGTCGCGCAAGGCCTCGAAGAAGGTCGGCCGGCAGAAGCGACCCGAACGGCCGTCGATGAAGATGCCGCTGTGGAACAGGATCGGGATCGCCAGGCGGCGCGCCTCCGCGAACACCGGCTGGACGTCGGCGTCGTACGGATACCAACCGGTCGGCACCATCTTCACGCCCTTCAGGCCGAGCGTCTCGACGGCCTCGCGCAGGTGCAGCGGCGCTTCGGGGTCGCGCGGATCGACGACGGCGAAGCCGACCAGCCGGTCGGCATGGCCGCGTACCAGTTGCGCCAGATGCGCATTGGCGCGCTTCAGCGAGGCGGCGTCGTCGAGCGAGAAGCCTTCGCTGAGGAACGGCGCCAGGAGGACCGCGACGTCGACGTTGGCGTCGTCGAGCGAACGCAGCACGTCGTCGCTTTTCTCGCCGCCGCTGCAATGGAGATGGGCGTCGATGATCATGTCGAGCCGACCGTGAGCGCCAGCGCAGGGGCGAAAGAACAAGAAGGCGGCATGAACGAGTGGTGATGAGAAGACGCCGTTCGGTTCGTGCCGTGCCGCCCGGACGTTCCGATCGCGCGCTCGCGCGTTGTTGTTCGCCAGCCGACGGCAAGCCGTGTGCCGCATCGGGTAAGGTCGCGCCCATGCGCTTCGCCCGGCCGGCGCCTTCGTCATGCTTGCGCGTCGCCGCGGCGGTCGCAGTCGTTGTCGTCGTCGCCGGGTGCGCGTCGGCGCCGCCGCGCGGCGGCCCGAATCCCTCGCGAGGCGGCGAAGCGCGCTCGTTGCCGCCGGGCGCCGACGGCCCGGGCGCGAACCCGCCCGCCGATCTCGCCAGCCTGCCCGACGCCGAGCCGCGCGTCGAACCGATTCGCTCCGGCGGCCCGAACAAGCCGTACCAGGTGCTCGGACGCGATTACGTGCCGGCGACGCGCGACCTCGCGTTCAGCGAGCGCGGCCTGGCATCGTGGTACGGCGTGAAGTTCCATGGCCGCCGCACCGCCAGCGGCGAGGTCTACGACATGTACGCGATGACCGCGGCACATCCGACCTTGCCGATTCCGAGCTACGCGCGAATCAGGAATCCGGCCAACGGCCGCGAGATCCTGGTCCGGGTCAACGACCGCGGCCCATTCCATCCGGGACGGATCGTCGACCTGAGCTACGCCGCCGCCCTCAAGCTCGACCTGCTGCGCGGCGTCGCGCCGGTCGAGCTCGATCGAATCACGTTCGAGGAGATCCGCACCGCCGCCTGGCGCAGCCGCAGCGGCGAGGCGACTCGCCTGGCCGCGGCGCCGGCATCGAGCGATGCGGCACCAGTGGCGAAGCCGGCCGAGATCGCGGCGGCGCCGCCATCGACACCGATCGTGGTGGCGGCGGTGCCGCTGCCGGCACAGGACGTCGCCTTCGTCGCGGACGGTCCTGCGCCGCCCGCGTCGATGGAGCCGGCCGCGCCGACGGCTGCGGCCATCGTGACGGTTCCGGCTTCGCCGCCGCTGCCGCTCACGATCGTCCGACCCGCGGCGCAGGCGCCGCGCGGCTTCTGGGTCCAGCTCGGCGCCTTTCGCGAGCGCGACGGCGCCGAGAGCTTCCGCCGTCGCATCGGCGCCGACGACGACGCCGGCTGGCTCGCGCCGATGCTGGCGGTGTTCGCCGATACCTCGCTGTACCGCGTCCAGGCGGGTCCATTCACCAGTCGCGACCAGGCCGAGGGCGCGGCGCTGCGGCTGCGCACGGCGCTCGCTCTGGTGCCGCTGGTCGTCGAACGGCGATGAGCACCACGCCAGCGCCGACGTCGGCCACGAGCCCGCGTCAGGTGATTCTGTTCACCGGTCACATGGTCGATGCGCCCGGCCGGGCCGTCGCGCGCTTCCCCGCGGCGCTGGTGCCGGAGGCGGGTCGGCGCATCGCGGCCGCGCTGGCCGAGATCGATGCCGGACCGGCCGACGTCGCCTTGACTCAGGGCGCCGCCGGCGGCGACCTGCTGTTCGCCGAGGCATGCCTGGCGCGTGCGGTGCCCTTGCGCCTGTTCCTGCCGTTGCACGAGAGCGAGTTCGTCGCTAAGTCGCTGCTGCCGGTCACGGACGGCGCCACCTGGCATGCGCGCTTTCAAGCCGTCGTCGCCCGTCTCGGACAGCCGCCGAGCGAGGCACCGGCCGTTCTCGGCGCGCTCGCCGCGGGCGAGGACGCGTTCGTTCGCGGCAATCTCTGGCTGCTCGACCGCGCGCTTGCCTTCGGCGCCGAGCGACTGCGGTGCATCTGCCTCTGGGACGGCGGCGGCGGCGACGGGCCCGGCGGCACGCGCCACCTGGTCGATGCCGTGTGCGCCGCCGGTGGCACGGTGCTGCGCATCGACCCGGCTTCGCTCTAGCGGGGGAGGCAGCGGGCGCCGATGCACGCAGGCCTTGCCTCGCTGCGTCTCGGCAACGATGATGCGACCCGGCTGCCGCGCGCGTCGGCGCCCGACCAACAAGGAGACGACGAATGGCCAAGACCTCGAGCAAGAGCAGCGGCAAGGCGAAGGCCCTGTCGCTGCACATCGGCCTGAACGGTGTCAGCGGCGCCGCCTACGGCGGCTGGGACGGGCCGCTCGCGGCCTGCGAGTTCGACGCGAACGACATGGCCCAGCTCGCCGCCGGCCAGGGGATGAAGCCGACGGTGCTGCTGACCAAGAAGGCGACCCGCTCGGCAACGCTCGCCGCGATGCGCAGCGCCGCCCAGACGCTCGCCGGCGGCGACTTCTTCTTCCTCACCTATTCCGGCCACGGCGGCCAGGTGCCCGACGTCAACGGCGACGAGGCCGACAAGAAGGACGAGACCTGGTGCCTGTACGACGGCCAGCTGATCGACGACGAGCTCTACGCCGAGCTGGGCAAGTTCAAGGCCGGCGTGCGCATCCTGGTGCTCTCCGACAGCTGCCACAGCGGCACGGTGACGCGCGAGGCGATCTTCCCGCCGACGACGATTCCGAGCCAGCGACCGAAGAACATGCCCGACGCGGTCGCGATGCGAACCTATCGCGAGCATCAGGATTTCTACGACAAGCTGCAGAAAGATGTCGCCAGGAATGCCGGCAAGCCGGTCGTCGACCCCGACAACGCGCTGGCGCAGCTGGCGGTGAGCGGCCGGCTTTCGGCGATCGCGGCCAACTTCGCGGCCTCGCTGATCCTGATCTCGGGCTGCCAGGACAACCAGACCTCGATGGACGGCGAGCACAACGGCGCCTTCACCGAGCAGCTGCTCAAGGTCTGGAGTCAGGGCGGATTCCAGGGCAACTACGGCAATTTCCACGCGCGCATCCGGGCGCGCATGCCGGCGACGCAATCGCCGAACCTGTTCGCACTCGGCAGCGCCGGCGCGTTCCTGGCGCAAAAGCCGTTCAGCGTGTGATGCGGCCGCAGTCGCGCGCCCGCGGCGGGCGCTAGGCAGACATCGATGGCAAGCGCCGCCGGCGACATCACCTTCGTCGTCCCGGGCCAGCCCGAGGCAGCGCCGGCGGTGCGCTCGGCGACGCGCGGCACGGTCAAGGCGTCGGTGCGGGTCGGCACGCAGCGCAGCGGCGCTGCGCCGGTCCGGGTGACCGCGCGGCCGGGCCAGGACGTCGTCGTCCTGAGCATCGCCAACGGGCCGACGCTGGTCCTGCATCCGGCCGATGCGCGCGACCTGATGCAGGCGCAAGGCGGCACCGCGAGGCGCAGTGCGCTCGCTGCGCCGGCCGGCCGTGGTCGTGGCGCTGCGGCGCCGGCGGACGTCGAGGTGCCGACCCAGCTCGGCTGGCCCGGGCTCGAAGCGCAGGGAACTCGCGGCAACACCCGCGGCTGGATGGGCCAGGTGCTGCTCAGCGGCTTCCAGGTGCTGACCGGCGTCGCCACCGACGCGGCGGCCAAGCTGGTTGTCGCGGCGGCGACGAAGAAGGTCGACGGCAAGGTCGACGCCGGCGTCTACCGCCTCTCGGCCGATGTCCTCGAGCCGCTCAAGGGCAGCGGCAGGAAGCTCGACGCGGTGCCCGCTGCCGACGACGGCGGGCCGATGCTGGTGCTCGTCCACGGCACGTTCTCGGACACGGTCGGCACCTTCGCCAAGCTCTGGACGCTGCACAACGCGACCGTGCGCCAGCTGTTCTCGAGCTACGGCGAGCGCATCTACGGCCTCGACCATCCGACCCTCGGCGCGAGCCCGATCGCCAACGCGCTGACGCTGGTCCGGGCCATGCCGCCGGGAGCGCGGATCCACCTCGTGACGCACTCGCGTGGCGGCCTGGTCGCCGAGGTGCTGGTGCGCGCCTGCAGCGGCGCGCCGCTCGGCAACGCGGTGCTCGAGCAGTTCGGCGGCGAGCCGTATGCCGACCACCGCGCCGACCTGCGCGCGCTGGTCAAGGAGGCGCAGGCCAAGGGCCTGCGCATCGAGCGCGTCGTCCGCGTCGGCTGCCCGGCGCGCGGCACGCTGCTCGCGTCGAAGCGGCTCGACGCCTATCTCTCGATCCTCAACTGGTGCCTCGAGCTGGCCAACATCCCGGTCGTGCCCGAGGTGGTCGACTTCCTGCACGAGGTCGCGCGCCGGCGCTCCGATCCGACCGAGTTGCCCGGCCTCGAGGCGATGACTCCGGACAGCCCGGTGATCGCCTGGGTCAACAGCGGCATCGAGCCGCTCGCGAGCGAGCTGCGCGTCGTCGCCGGCGACATCGAGGCCGACTCGATCGGCTCGTGGGTCAAGACGCTGCTCTCCGACGCGTTCTACTGGACCGACAACGACCTGGTGGTGCAGACGCGATCGATGTACGGCGGCGCCGCGCGCGCCAAGACCGCGAGCGGCAGCGGCGCCCGCTTCCTGCTCGACCGGGGCGGCAAGGTCTCGCACTTCAGCTACTTCAGCAACGAGCGCACGGTGCGCGCGATCGCGAGCGGCCTGCTCGACGACACGCCGGCCGACTTCGCCGCGATCGGCCCACTCTCGTGGGCCGGCGAGGACGCGAGCGGCACGCGCGCCGCGCTCGCGGTCGCGCGCTCGCGCGGCCCGGCGCAGGCGGCCGCCGATCGGCCCGCGGTGTTCGTCATCCCCGGCATCCTCGGCTCGAACCTCAAGCGCGACGGCAAGCGGATCTGGCTCGGCTTTCGCTTCGTCAACGGCCTCAAGTCGCTCGCCTGGGATCCGGCGACGGCTTCGAGCATCGAGCCCGACGGGCCGATCGGCAGCCTCTACGGCGACTTGATCGAGCGGCTCGCCGACACGCACGAGGTGATCGCGTTCGCCTACGACTGGCGCCGGCCGGCCGAAGACGAGGCGCGTCGTCTCGGCGAGGCGGTCGACGCCGCGCTCGCCGCGCGCGCCACCAGCCAGCAGCCGGTGCGGATCCTGGCGCATTCGATGGGCGGCCTGATCGCGCGCACGATGGCGCTCGAGAAGCCGGACACCTGGAAGCGAATGATGGCGCGCGACGGCGCCCGCTTCCTGATGCTCGGCACGCCCAACGGCGGCTCGTGGTCGCCGATGCAGACGCTCTCCGGCGACGACACCTACGGCAACACGCTCGCCGCCCTCGGCTCGCTGTTCGACAACGGCGCGTCGCGCGAGGTGATGGCCGGGATGCCCGGCTTCCTGCAGCTGCAGGCGGGCCTGACCGACCCGGCGCTCGCCCTCGATCGCAGCGAGACCTGGAAGAAGCTGGCGGACGACGACCTGGCGCAGATCGCCGACCGCAGCATCTGGCACGTCGAGGCGATCCAGCGCGCGATCTATCGCTGGAGCGCGCCGCCACAGAAAGTGCTCGACATGGCGGTGGCGCTGCGCCGCCGCCTCGACACGCAGGCGGGCTCGCTCCCGGATACGGCCAAGACGCTGCTGGTCATCGGCCACGCACCGTTCACCCCGGGCGGCTATGTCCTGGGCGACAACGGTCTCGAGTACGTCGACGCCCCGGGCGGCGACGGCCGCGTGCCGCTGAAGAGTGCGCTCCTGCCGGGCGTTCGTACTTGGCAGCTCGACGCAACGCACGGCGACCTGCCGACCGTGATCAAGGCCTTTCCCGCGTATCTCGAGCTGCTCACGACCGGCGCGACCGCCTTGCTCGAAGGCTTCGACGCCAGCGCTGCCGGCGTTCGCTCGTCCGGGGCGACGGCGATCGGCGGCGCGGCGCCGACCTCGGCCGATGCCGTCGCCGGCCTCGCACGCAGCCGGCCTTCGCGCGGCGTGCAACCGTCGGCGCCGCCATCGACTCCGGCCGAAGTCCTGGGCGTGGTCGCACGCGGCGCCGGCGAGAGCACTCGCGCCGGCACCAGCGGCCGGACGCTCCATGTCTCGGTGCTCAACGCCGACCTCAAGTTCGTGCACCAGCCGCTGGTCGTCGGCCACTACCGATCGCTCTCGCTCACCGGCACCGAAGACGTCGTCGATCGCCTGGTCGGCAAGGCGATGAGCCGCTCGCTCGCCGCCGGGCTCTATCCCGACGGCGTCGGCACGCACCAGATCTTCGGCAACATCAGAAAGGACCCGACCAACGTGCTGGCGATGGCGCGGCCGCTCGCCTGCATCGTCGCCGGGCTCGGCGAGGAAGGAAAGCTGCGTGCGCTCGACCTGGTCTACACCGTGCGCCAGGCGGTGATCGCCTATGCCCAGCGGCTGGCCGAGAACGAAACCGGCGCCCCGGCCGAGTTCGAGCTGGCGGCCACGCTCATCGGCAGCGGCGGCACCGGCATCAACGCCGGCAGTTCGGCGCAGATGGTTGCGCAGGGAACCTGGGAAGCGAACCAGAAGCTGCACGACAGCGGCTGGCCGCAGGTCGGCCGCCTGATCCTGGTCGAGTTCTACCTCGATCGCGCGAGCGACGCCTGGCGCGCGCTGCAGGTGCAGTCGACGGCGGCGCCGAACCAGCTCAAGGTGGTCGGCTTCGTCGAGTCGGGGGCGGGGGCGCTGCGACGCTCGCTCGACTCGAGCTATCGCGGCGCGGCCTACGACTTCATCAGCGCCACCACCGGCACGCCGATGAATGGCGCGCCGACCATCACCTACACCCTCGACACCAAGCGTGCGCGCGCCGAGGTGAGGGCGCAGAAGACCCAGGCGACCCTGGTGAAGGAACTGGTCGCCAAGGCATCGAACGACACCAACCGCGACGCGCAGATCGGCCGCACGCTGTTCGATCTGCTCGTGCCGGTCGAGATGGAGCCGTTCCTCGGCGGCACCAGCGAGATGGTCATCGAGCTCGACGGCGGCACCGCGGCCCTGCCCTGGGAAGTGCTCGACACGTCGTCGTCCGAGCTCACCGGCAGCGACCCGCGGCCGTGGGCGATCCGCAGCAAGCTCCTGCGAAAGCTGCGCACGGCCGACTTCCGGGCCCAGGTGTCCGACGCCGACGCCGACGGCAGCATCCTGGTGATCGGCGAGCCGATGCTCGACGAGGCGATGTACCCACCGCTGCCCGGCGCGCGTGCCGAGGCGGTCGCGGTCGCGGCGCGCCTGACCGCCGGCCCGGCCGGGGTCGACGCGGCGCGCGTGCGGGCGCTGACCGGCGGCAACGACGATGCGCGCAACATCATCAATGCGCTGTTCGAACGGCCCTACCGGATCGTCCACGTCGCCGGCCACGGCGCGCCGGGCGCCGATGGCGGCGTCGTCCTCTCCGGCGGCACCTACCTCGGCGCGGCCGAGGTCAAGGCGATGCGCACCGTTCCCGAGCTGGTCTTCCTCAACTGCTGCCACCTCGCCGCGCGCGACGCCAAGACCGTGCTTGCCAACTACGACCGGGCCGAGTTCGCCGCGGGCATCGCCGAGGCTCTGATCGAGATCGGCGTGCGCTGCGTCATCGCTGCCGGCTGGGCGGTCGAGGACAAGCCGGCCGAGCTGTTCGCGACCACGTTCTACGACGCGCTGCTCGGCGGCGCGCGCTTCATCGACGCCGTCGCGGCGGCGCGCAGCGCGGCCTGGAAGGGCGGCGGCGGCGGCAACACCTGGTCGGCCTACCAGTGCTACGGCGACCCGGGCTGGACCTGGCGGCGCGACGTCGGCGATGCCCAGCGCGTGCCGGCCCTGTCGAGCGACGAGTTCGCCGGCGTCTCGTCGCCGCCGGGATTGACGCTCGCGCTCGAGACGATCTCGATCAAGCTGCGCTTCGGCGGCGACGACGATCCGGCCAAGAAGAAGACCCTCGAGCAGGCGCAGCGCGACAAGATCCGTTTCCTCGAAGCCAAGTTCGCGCCGCTCTGGGGCAAGATGGGTGCGGTCGCCGAGGCATTCGGCCTCGCCTTCGCCGATGCGCGCGACGTCGACAAGGCGATCGACTGGTACCGCGCTGCGGTCCACGCCGATGACGGCAGCGCCTCGTTCAAGGCCGCCGAGGAGCTCGGCAACCAGCTCGCGCGGCGCGGCGAATCGCGCAAGGACGCGGTCGCAGCGAGGCGCGATATCGACGAGGCGATCGCCCGGCTGCAGAAGCTGGTCGAGATCCAGCCCACGATCGAGCGCGAGGCGCTGCTCGGCTCGGCTTACAAGCGGCTGGTGATGGTCGAAGGTCGTGCGGCCGAGAGCTCGGCTGCGGCACCGGCAGGCACCCCGGCCAAGCGCGGCCGCCGGCGTGCCGCGGTCGCTGCCCACTCCGGCGAACGGCTCGCGGCGCTGCGCGCGATGGCGCTGCACTATGGCAACGCCGAGCGGCTCGCCCATGACGCGAATGCCGCGAATCTGTTCTATCCGGCCAAGAACGGCATCAGCGCCGAGCTGCGCCTGGCATTTCTCGAGCGACGTCCGGCCGAGCTCGCGGTCGAGCGCATGCGCACGGTCCAGGAGTCGCTGGCGCGAGCAGCGAGCGAGCGGCCCGACTTCTGGTCGGTGGTGGGACAGATCGAATTGCGCGTCCTGGCGGCAGTCGCGGCGCAGCGTCTGGCCGGCGAATCGTCGGCGTTGATCGGCGACTTCCGCGACCTCAAGGCGCGCGTGCCGGCGCTCGGCATGTGGGACTCGGTCCATTCCGAAGCGCGCTTCACGCTCGAGCCGTACCTCGGCATGGCGAGCGCTGCGGAGCAACGCGCTGCTCGCGCGCTGCTCGACGCGCTCGCGGCGATGGCCGCCGCGTAGCGGCGACCGTCGCCGCTGCGGTGGCCTGCGCCCGCCGCAGCGGCAGACAGGATTGCTCCCGCCCCAGCTTCGCTCCCCTCCCTCCGAGAGGGAAGGGCCGTCCCCGGTGGGGGCCGCTTTCCCTAGCGACCGCCGGTGACTTCGACGATCGAGCCCGTCGTGTAGCTGGACTGTTCCGAGAGCAGCCAGACGATCGCCTGGCCGACTTCGTCGGCCGTGCCGGCGCGCTGCATCGGCAGCTGGGGCGCGATCTGGCGCACGCGGTCGGGGGTGCCGCCGGAGGCGTGGATGTCGGTGTCGATGATTCCGGGGCGCACCGCGTTGACGCGGATGCCTTCGGCCGCGACTTCCTTGGCCAGGCCGATGGTGAAGGTCTCGATGCCGCCCTTGGCCGCGGCGTAGTCGACGTACTGGCCGGGGCCGCCGAGCTTGGCCGCGGCTGAGGAGACGTTGACGATCGCGCCGCCGGCGTGCGCGCCGGGCGCTCCCGGCGCAGGCCGGGTGGTCATGCGCCGGATCGCCTCGCGCGCGCAATAGAAGCTGCCGAAGACATTGATCGCGAACATCCGCTGCAGCCGCTCGACGCTCATCGCGTCGACCCGCACCGGCGTATCGACGACACCGGCGTTGTTGACCAGGCCGCCGAGCGGCGGCAGCTCGCGGTCGATCGTGGTGAACATCGCCACCACTGCGGCGTCGTCGGCGACGTCGGCCTGGAGCGCGAGCGCGTGCCCGCCCGCGGCAGCGATCGCCGCGACAACGGCGTCGGCTGCGGCCGCATCGCGCGCGTAGTTGACGGCGACCGCCCATCCTCGAGCCGCCGCGAGGCGGCACGCCGCGGCACCGATGCCGCGGCTGCCGCCCGTGACCAGCACTGTCCGCCCGCCCGGGTCACTCGTCATCGTTGCCGTCCGCGCCCGCGTCGCTGTCGCCGCCGCTCTGCTCCTTCGCCTTGCGGTCGAGGATCGCCTGCATCGGCGCGAGGCCCTGGATGAAGTCATCGACCGGCTTCGGCTTGGCGACGCGCAGCTGCGGCACGAACAGGTGATTCATGTAGAGCTCCTCGCCCGGCCGGCCGGTGCGCTGGACGTTGAACCAGAGCGAGAGCGCGACGCCGACGACGAAGCCGGTGGCGGCGACGCCGCGCATCAGGCGCTCGCGCCCAGGCTCGACGGCGAGCAGGTGGAAATAGATCGCCGCGGCGACGGTGGCGTAGACGGCGATGAAGCTGAAGTCGGTGACCCACGGCCACGAGAACGCGAATGCCAGCAGCGGCGGCAGCACCGCGAGCACCAGCGTGACCAGACTGGCAGTGACGAACACGCGCACATGCCAGCCGAAGTGGCTCTGCCGGGTGAAGGTCTTCGAGAGCAGCGACCAGAGGCCGCACCAGATCGCGCCGCCGGCGATGGTCGTGAGAAACATCGCGCCGAGGCTGCGCGACAGCCCCTCGGGATCGCTGTCGATCCAGGTGTTTGCCAGCACCAGAGCGAGCACCGCCACGCCCAGCGCCAGCGTGGGCAGCCAGCGCTTCTCGGCGGCGACGACCGGTGTCATCGCCTGCTCAGGGACGAGGGCATGGCCCGGCAGGCGCAGCCGGAGCACGACTCGGCCGATGTACAGCTCGAGGTCGCGGCCGTCGTCGGCAATGCGCTTGGTCGCGCCGGCGCCGAGGTGCTCGCGACCGACGACGACGCCGTTGCGGGTCTCGCCGGCGGCGACCGAGATCGTCGCTGCGCCGCTGTCGTCGTCGTGGACGAGGTCGACGCTGGCGTGGTGCGCGGCGACGTGCGGATCGCTCAGGACGACGGTGTTGTCGAGGGCGCGGCCGATCGAGACCGGCCAGCGCTCGACCCGCCACGCCTGGCGCACCAACCCGTCGCGGTCGATCGCCTCGACCAGCGCCAGCGGGGCGTCGAGCACGGCTAGGGCTGCGGCTTGACCCATCGGAAGGCGTCGAGGTAGTGGTGCGCGAGGCGCTGGGCGTTGGCGAAGGTCACGCCCTGGGCGTCGAAGCGGCCCTGCACGCCGGACTCGCTCTGGTCGAGCGTCGCCACCAGGACTGCGACGTCGTAGAGCTGCGGCAGCTTCTTGTAGGCGCGCATGCAGACGACGGCGCGCAGCGCCAGGCCGTCGCGGTCGATGAAGTCCTCGTTGCAGCGCGGCTTGGTCTGGTGCTGCGACGACAGGCGCGAGAACGCCTCGTTGCGAAAGCTCGCCGAATA
>Ga0070675_100002697_pt1 | contig 13342 bp, 9 predicted proteins | sample KBSM43metaG_FD_65343 | JGI IMG/M metagenome (GOLD analysis project Ga0070675, IMG submission 65343) | Miscanthus rhizosphere microbial communities from Kellogg Biological Station, Michigan, USA - KBS M4-3 metaG | ecosystem: Host-associated > Plants > Roots > Rhizosphere > Soil ...
CGCACAGGTAATCGACGATTCGCCTCGACCACGGGAGTACTGGCCTTCGGGCTGACGGCTGTTCTCGCATCCGGGTGTGACACGGTCCCACTGACGGCGCCCGGCGGCTCCGCCGTGACGCTCACGTCCTCGTCGCTGGTGGTGCCGACCGGCGGGACCGCTCAGGTCACGGCCACAGTGATCGAGTCGGCCGGGACCACAGTGCAGAACGGCACCAGCGTGCTGTTCACCACCACGCTGGGCCGCATCGAGCCGGCGAATGCGCACACCCACAACGGTGTCGCCACCGCGACCTTCTTCGCCGGCGACGTGGCCGGCATGGCCGACGTGCGCGCGACCTCTGGCGGCATCGGCGGCACCACGGGAACCGGCGCGAACGCCACCGCCACCAACCAGGTCCAGATTGCGGTCGGCGCGGCCGCTGTGGATGCGGTCATCGTTCGCTCCAGCGCTGGCTCCGTGCCCGCCACGGGCGGCTCGGTGGACGTCATCGCGACGGTCAACGGAACGGGTTCCCGGCCCCTGCCTGGCGTACCGGTGTCCTTCAGTACCACGGCCGGGACCCTCTCGAACTCGCGCGAGACGACCGATGGCAACGGCGAGGCGAAGACCAGATTGACCACCGACGCGAACGCGACGGTGACGGCCGCGGCGGGCACCAAGACCGGCACCGTCGCCATCCAGGCACTCAACCCGGTGCCGACGCCTTCGGTGACCCTCACCGCCACGGGCGGCACGGCGACGACGATCGCGCAGTTGTTTACGTTCACCGCCACCGTAACCAACAACACGGCGGTCGGCTCTCCGGTTCAGTTCGAGTGGAACTTTGGCGATGGCGTTACGCAGTCGGGCACCAGTCCGGGTACGTCCCACGCCTATACGCAGGAGTTGAAGGTGTTCACCGCCACGGTGGCGGTCCGGTTTGCGAACGGCACGGTGGTAACGGCCCAGGCCGACATCGTGACCGCGGACTTCCCATAAGCGGCAGCACCATCGGGATCGACCCATGCACGTACCCGCCGCCGTCTTCGCGCGCCCCCGGTCAGCCCGTCTGATGTCGGAGGGGGGCTATGCGATGGCGGCGCTCCTCGTCGCCATGAGCGTGATGGCGGTGATGATGACCGTCGCGCTCCCGGTCTGGAACACGGCGGCCCGGCGTGAAAAGGAAGCCGAGCTGGTCTTCCGCGGTGAACAGTACGCGCGGGCGATCGCTCTCTATCAGCGCAAGTTCGCCAATACGCTGCCGCCCAGCGTCGAAGTGCTCCTCAACGACCGCTACCTGCGGAAGAAGTACAAGGACCCCATCACCGGCGGCGACTTCCAACTCCTGTCCGGGGCTTCGGTGCAGGCCAACGCCGGCGTTCCGGGCGGCCCGGTGCCCGGGCCGGGCGGTGCCGGACGAGGCGCGTCAGGCACGGGTAGGACGACGGGGCAGGGGACTGGCCGCAGCACCGGCTTCGGTACGAGTGTCGGCACCGGCGCCGGCACGAGTGTCGGCACCGGCACGGGCGCCGGCACGTCGGTCGGCCGCACGGGCGCGGCTGGCGCCGCGGGCGGCTTCGGCTTGGGCGCAGGAGTCGGCGCCGGAGTCGGCGGAACCGTCCCTGGCGGCCTGATGGGTGTCACGAGCACCAGCCGCGAAACATCCCTCCGGCTCTATAACGGTCGTGGCGTCTACAACGAGTGGACCTTCGTGGCGGTGCAGCGCACCCTCAACGCCGGAGCCGGCGGCGAAGGCACGGCCACGCCGGGCGGACGAGGCGGACGTGCCGGAGAGGGGGGTGGACGTGGTGCGCAGACACCCGGGCGCAGTACCGGTCCGCAGCGCGGCACGAGTCCCGGTGGCTTCGGCTCCCCACAGCGGCCAGGCCCGGGCGGCTTCGGCCGCTAACGCGGCAAGCGCACTTCACTCATCACCGCGTCGTGCAGGGCCGGTCGCACCTGCTGAATCCGATCGTTGGTCCGTGTCGGGTGCACCCGGTTGCTCAGCAGCACGACGTAGACGCTGCTTGCGGGATCGAGCCACAGCGAGGTGCCGGTAAAGCCGGTGTGCCCGAACGCCGCGGGCGACATCCGCGTGCCACACGACGACGTCGGGCGCATCGTGTCCCAGGCCAGCGCGCGTGAACTTCCGGGAATTCCTTCGCGACGGGTGATGAAGCGTCGCAGCGAGGACTCCGCGAAGGCGCCGGTGCGCCCGTCCAAGACCTGAAAAAGATGGCGCGCGAACGCGCCCACCGCCGGCGCCGTGCCGAACAGACCGGCGTGCCCGGCGACGCCGCCCAGCGCTGCGGCGTTCTCGTCGTGCACCTCGCCCGCCAGCAATCGCTGTCGCCACGGATCCTGTTCGGTTGGCGCGATGCGCGATCGCCATCGGGCCGGCGGGAGGAACTGCAGGTCTTCGCCGGTCGCCATCTGCGCCCACATCGCGTCGAACCGCTGCTGAAGCGCTACCCCGCGGCCGAGCACGATGCCGAGCAGCATGAAACCCAGGTCGCTGTAGATGGACTGCGAGCGCGGGACGTACTCGAGCGGCGTGGCGCAGATGCCGGCCTCGAACGCGTCTTCGCCCTGTTGCGTCCGGTAGAAGGGCCGGTAAGCGGGGAAGCCGGCGCAGTGTGCGAGCGCGTCTTCGACAGTGATGCCGGCCAGCGCCGGATTGCGGCAGCCGGGCAACAGGCGCGGGAGCGTGTCGTCGAGCGCGATCGTCCCGCGCTCGATTTCGCGCATCACCAGGGCGCCGGTGGACAGCACCTTGGTCAGCGAGGCGAGGTCGTAAATCGTGTCCTCACGGACAGCCGGGGCGCCGCGCTCGTACGTGAGGGCGCCGCTGGCGAACCGCCACAACACGTCGCGATCGGTACCGACCTCGACCACGGCGCCTGGAAACGCGCCCTCCTCGATCGCGCGTTCCACGACGTGCCGGGCGGCGGCGAAGCGCTCCATGCGGGCTACGGCCCCTGCGGAGAGACCCGTGCGGGAGCGGGCACGTCGGCGGCGTCGAGCCCTCGGACGATCATGCGCGCGGCGGTCTCGGCCGCCGTGGCCGGGCGGCCAGCGCATCAGGCGAGCCCGATTCGTTGACCATCGCGGCCTCGGCGTGACCCTGCAACATGCCGCGCAGGCGCGGTTCGATGTCCTCGCCGATCGCCTCACGCATCGAATCGTGCGCTCTGCGGAGCCGCGCCTGCGCCTTGCTGAGCGCGAGGCCGGTCTTCTGCATCACGATCGCCACCTTGACGTTCCACTTGGCCTTCGCCAGCAGCCGATCGGCTTCTTCGTAATCGAGTCCCGTCACGATGTTGACGATGCGGCGGGCCCGGTCCTTCAGCTTCTCCGAGCCGGTCTGTACGTCCACCATCAGGTTGCCGTAGGTCTTGCCGATCAGCACCATGGCCCCGGTCGTCAGCGCATTGAGCACGAGCTTGGTGGCGGTACCGGCCTTCAGGCGCGTGGACCCCGCAATGATCTCGGCGCCCACGCCGGGCGCGATCGTAAGATCCACGAACGTCTGCAGCTCGGTACCGGGGTCGCAGGTCACGAAGATGATGCGCGAGCCGGCCTTGCGCGCGCGGGTGAGCGCCCCGCGCACGAACTGGGTCATACCGCTCGCCGACACGCCGATGACGACGTCGGCCTTGGTCGGGTGGAAGCGCGTCATGGCGCGCGCTCCTTCCTCGTAGTTGTCCTCGACGCCTTCCTTGGCGCCGAAGATGGCGTCGCGGCCGCCGGCCATCATCGCCTGCACGAGCAATGGGTCGGTGCTGAACGTCGGCGGCATCTCCGCCGATTCGAGGATCCCGAGGCGGCCGCTGGTGCCGGCCCCGACGAAGACGATGCGGCCGCCCTTGCGCAGCGCCGACGCGACCATCTCGACGCCGACGGCGATCCGCTCGCGCTCGCGCTGCACCGCCGCCAGGACCTTGCGATCCTCGTTGAGCATGAGATCGACGAGATCGTCGGCGGCGAGCTTGTCGATGCCGAGGCTCGAGGGATTGATCGCCTCGGTGGGCAGAGACTGCCATTTGGAGCGCGGAACCATACGGCTACAATTCTAGCGAGGCGGAGCCTCGCTAGAACAGTTTCTGATTGCCCGCCCTCCGGGCGGGCGTAGGATCCGCGCCATGCCAGCCGACGTCACGCCACTCATCGACGCGTACCTGACGCATCTCACCGTAGAGCGACGACTCGCGGCGAATTCGCTGGAGAGCTACGCCCGCGATTTGAACCAGCTCGCCCGCTTCGCCTCGGGCCATGGTCGCGCGGTCGAAGCGTTGGAACGGCCGGACCTCGAGCGGTTCGTGCGCGAGTTGATGGCGGCCGGACGATCGCCGCGATCGGTGGCGCGCGAGGTGGCCTGCCTGCGTGGGTTCTACCGCTTCCTCGTCGTCGACGGCCGCCTGACCAGCAGCCCGGCGACCGACGTGCGGCCGCCGCGCGCCTGGCAAGTGCTGCCCACCTACCTCTCGGTCGACGAGGTCGATGCCCTCATCGCACAGCCCGACGTGTCGACGCCGCGCGGCCTCCGCGATCGCGCGCTCATCGAACTGCTCTATGCCACCGGCCTGCGGGTGTCGGAACTGGTGGGCCTGCGTCCGGCCGACTTGAACCTCGAGGCGTCTTTTCTCACCTGCACCGGAAAAGGCGACAAGCAGCGGCTGGTGCCGATCGGCGACGAAGCGGCGCGCTGGGTGGGGCGCTACCTGCGGGAGGGGCGCAAAACGCTGCTCGGCCGGCGCACCAGTTCGCGCGTGTTCGTGAACGCGCGCGGCGGCGGTGCAGGCCTCACACGCGTGGGCTTCTGGAAGATTCTCAAGGCCTACACCCGCCAGGCCGGGCTGAAGACCCGGCTCAGCCCGCATACGCTGCGGCATTCGTTCGCCACGCACCTGCTCGAACGCGGCGCCGATCTCCGCGCCATCCAGATGATGCTCGGTCATGCCGACCTCTCGACCACGCAGATCTATACCCACGTGCTCGAGCATCGGATGCGTGCGGTCTACGATGCATGCCACCCCCGCGCGTGACGCCCGGCGTGACAGGGCCACGGAGCGGCGGCCGCCGGTGATCGGCCGAGTGTTGGCCGGGGCGGCCGTCGTCGCCGCGATTGGCATCTACGCCCTGCTGCCGCCACGGGCCATGCCGGTTACCGCCTCGCCGGGACCGCGCCCCCTCTTCGGCGCCATCCATGTCCACACCACGAACTCCGACGGCTCGGGCACGCCGGGCGAAGTCGCCGCCGCCGCGGCCCGGGCCGGCCTCTCGTTCCTGATCCTCACGGACCACGGTGACGCGACGCGCGCCCCGGACTCGCCGCGGTATCGCGACGGCGTGCTGGTGATCGACGCGGTGGAAGTCAGCACGGCGGCAGGGCACGTCATTGCCCTGGATTTGCCGCGTGCGCCTTACCCGCTGCGTGGGGAGGCGGGCGACGTGCTGGAGGATCTGGCCCGGCTCGGCGCGATGTCGATTGTGGCGCATCCGACGTCGCTCAAGGCCGATCTCCGCTGGCACGAAGACGGGCGGCCGTTCGACGGCATCGAGTGGCTGAATGGCGACAGCGAGTGGCGGGACGAGCCGGCGTTGTCGCTCGCGCGCGTCCTGCTCACGTACTGGTTTCGCGCTCCCGAGAGCCTCGCCCTGATCCTGGATCGGCCCGACGCCGCGTTACAGGCGTGGGATCGCGCCGCGCAGCACGGAGAGGTCGTCGGCCTCGGCGGCAGCGACGCGCACGCCCAGATCGGCGGCGACATGGATCACGGTGGACCGGCCTCGGTCCACCTGCCGTCCTATGAACAGACCTTCCGTACCTTTTCGATCGGCCTCCCCGGCGTGACGCTGTCGAAGAACGCGGCCACGGACGCGCGGGCCGTCGTGGAGGCCATTCGAGGCGGCCATGTCTTCACGGCAATCGATGCGTTTGCCCGAGGCGCACGGATCTCGTTCACCGCGACGCGCGGCGGGCGTGAGGCCACTGCGGGAGACCGTGTGCCGGCCGGTGACGCGCTCGTGCTGCGTGCCGAAGTGGATGCGCCGGCCATGACCCCGACGCTGACGATCTTCCGCAACGGAACCGCCGTCGGGACGGCGACCGGGACGGCGATCGAATATCAGGCGGACGGGCAGCCGGGGGTGTACCGGGTGGAGGCCACGCTGCCGGTGCACCGCTGGGGCGGGACGCTGGCCCCCTGGCTGGTGTCGAATCCGATTTACGTAGGCCCCCGCGCACCCGCCACGACACCGGCCGCCGTGGCATCGGTCGCCTCCCGGGCGGTCTACACCAACGGAGCCTCGCCCCTGACCCTGGAACACAGCTCGCGCTCCGTCGGGGCCATTGGCGTTGTTCCGGCGCTCGGCGGAGGGACGCAACTGCACCTCCGCTACGCCCTCGGTGGCGCACGCGCCGACGCGCCCTTCGTCGCCTTTGCCGCGTCGGCGGCCGGAATTGCCGACTTCACCGGCGTCCGCTTCAGCGCCCGCGGCAACCACCCGATGCGTGTATCCGTTCAGCTGCGCACCGGATCAGAGCAGGGGAGTGAGCGCTGGCGTCGCTCGGTCTACCTCGACGAGACCGCCCGCGTGATCACGATCCCGTTCGCGGAGTTCCGTCCGGTGCTCGACGGCCGCGCCGCCGCGCCGCCGCTCGACGCCATCACGAGCCTGCTGTTCGTCGTGGACACGATGAACACGGCGCTGGGATCGAACGGGGAGTTCTGGATCGACGACGTGGCGTTCGTGCGCTGAGCGCGGAATCAGGTCCGGACGGTGAGCAGCAGGTAGACCGCCGCCGCGCCGAAGATCATGTTCGGCGCCCAGGCGGCGAGCAGCGGCGTCACCAGTCCGCCGGTGCCCATCGCGGCAAAGACGCTGATCGTGATCCAGTAGGTGAGCGCGAGTCCGATCCCGATCCCGAGGGCAGCCATCGCCCCGCCGCGTCCGGTCAGCACCGCGAACGGCACCGCCATGAGCGTCATGATGATGGTGACGAAGGGGAAGGCGACCTTGCCCGCCAGCGCCACGTCCTGGGCGAGGACGTCGAACCCGCCGGCCCGGAGCCGCTCGGTGTAGGCCCTGAGCTGCGCGTATCCCATGAAGCGCGAGTCCGGCGCCTCGGTCACGAACGTCGACACCGCGTCGAGCGTCCGATCGGCGGTCTCAAACGCGCCGAACGCCTCGGCGGCGCCGGTCGTGGAAAACGACCGCGTCCACCCCTCCTCGAGACGCCACACCGGGCCTTCGGTCGACACGGCCGCGGCCCGCTGCGCGAACGTGCGGCGGGAGATGCGCTCCATTCCTTCCGAGAACTCGTAGACCGACAGGCCCAGCATCCGCCGCGTCTGGGGATCGATGAAGGTGTAGTGATAGATCTCGCCGCGGGTGCCGACCACCCACTGGCGGTTGATGGCGTCACTGCCCCGGAGACGGCCTCGAATGGCGTCATTCAGCAGTTCCGCGCGCCGGTTCGCCGGTCCCAGGATGCTTTCCTCGAGCCCGAAGAGCGCCGCCCCCGCCACCACGGCGCAGAGCACCATCGGCAGCGCGATGCGGTAGAGGCTGATGCCGCAGGCCTTCATCACGATCAGCTCGTTGTTCTTGGTCAGCACGCTGATCGTCACCAGCGCGGCCACGAGCACCGCCAGCGGAATGATGTAGTAGACGTACTGCGGTGTGACGAACAGGAAGTAGCTGCCCATCATGCGCCACGTCGCATCGCCCTTGAACACCTTGTCCGAGAGGTCGAGGAACGTGGAGATATAGAAGATCCCGGCCATCGCCACCGCCGCAAGCACGAGGACGCGCGCATACGACGTGGCCACGTAGTGGTCGAGGATGCGCACCGGTCCCCAGGAGCGCATCGCCTTCGCGAACGGCCGCGGCCGCAGGAACGCCGGCACCGGAATGCGCAGCGGCCGGTCGGCTGCCTTGTCGCGCCACGCGAACAGGAGGATGCCGACCAGCCCCATCACGATGTTCGGCAGCCAGGCCGCGAACCATGGCGGCACCAGGCTGCCCTTGGCCAGTGACGGCCCCAGATACATCGGGATGTAGTAGGTGAAGATGACCACCAGGCCGATGGCAAAGCTGCCGAGTGCGCCGTCACGCCGGTTGGTGGCCCCCAGCGCGATGCCAATCAGCCCGAACACCAGACACGCCACCGGGATCGACCACTTGCGGTGGATGGTGATCAGCTCGTTGTGCGCCGACTGCCCCTGCTTCTGCTTGTCGGCCACCACGGCGCGCAGCTCGTCGATGGTCATCTCGTTCAGGCCGCGCTCGGGCGCAGTGGGAAACACGGTCTGGGGATCGAGCGACACGACGATGCTTTTGAACTGCAACACCTCGTAGGTGCCGCTGGTGTTGGCCGTGTGCCGCGCGCCTTCTTCCAGCACCAGTTCGATCGCCCGCCGCTGCTGGTCGATCGCGACCCGACCGTGCCGCGCGAGGTAGACCGCCGGCGACGCAGCGTTGCGGGTGTCGGAAATGAACACGCCGTTCCAGCCGCCACCCGACAACGGCACGTCGCGAACGTAGAGCATCAGGTTCGGGAAGTCGTCGAAGAAGACGCGCGAGCGCACCTTGTACTCCGCTCGCTGGGCCACGACGTTGAACGCGATCTCGCGGAACCGCTGGTTGCTGTCGGGCACCACGACAGCCCAGATGTGATAGGTCGCGCCGGCGCACAGCACCGAGATCAGCCCCACCGGCCGCAGCAGGCGGGCCAGGCTCATGCCGCACGCCTGCATCGCCACGAACTCGCGATCGGCTGACAGACGGCTGAACGCGATCAGCAGCCCGAGCAGGAACGACATCGGGATCGTGAGCGCCAGCGCCTGCGGGACCAGGAGCAGGATGGCGTGCAGCACCACCACCGGCGACACGCCCTTGGCGATGAAGCTCTCGGCGTGTTCCTTGATCTGCGGGATGATGAGGACAAATGTGAACACCAGCAGCCCCAACAGAATTGGCGGGAGCAGCTGACGAATCACATAGCGGTCAATAATCTTCATGGACCGGGCCCATTATGACGCGCGTCGCTTTGCTGTGGCACATGCACCAGCCGTTCTACCAGGACCTCGCCACCGGCGAGCACATCCTGCCGTGGGTACGGCTTCACGCCGTGAAGGACTACTGGGGCATGGCCGCGCTCACGCGCGACTTCCCTGACCTCAAGCTGACGTTCAACCTCGTGCCGTCGCTCCTGGTGCAGCTCGAGGCTTTCGCGGCCGGCCAGGCCCGCGACCGCCATCTCGAGGTGGGGCTCGGCGCCGCCGACACGCTCTCGGACGCCGACCGCCTCTTCTGCGCCGAGCACTTCTTCCACGCGCACCGCGCGCGGATGATCGATCCGTTCCCGCGCTACACGGAACTGCTGGCCGCGCGCGAGGCCGGACGACGGCGCGGCAACCCGGCCGGCGCGTTCACCACCGACGACCTGCGCGACCTGCAGGTCTGGCACAAGCTGGTGTGGATCGACCCGATCTACGCCGATCGCGATCCCCGGGTGCGCGCGCTCTTCGCGAAGGGCCGTGACTTCTCCGAACAGGACAAGCAGACGCTCCGCTCCGTGGAGCTCGAGATCCTCGGCCGGGTCGTGTCCGAGTATCGCGCCGGCGCCGAACGGGGGCAGATCGAGATCTCCACCTCGCCGTTCTACCACCCGATCCTGCCGCTGCTGTGCGACGCGTCGGTGTTCCTCGAGACCCATCCGTCCTGGCCGCCGCCGGAGCAGCCGTTCGCCTATCCCCAGGATGCGGCCGAGCAACTCCGGCGCGCCGTGGCGCTGCACCAGCGTCTGTTTGGACGCACGCCGGCCGGCTTGTGGCCGTCGGAAGGGTCGGTGTCGGACGCGATGGTTCCGCTCGTGGCCGAGGCCGGGTTCGCGTGGATGGCAACCGACGAGGAGATCCTGGCGCGCTCGCTGCCGCGCACCTTCGCGCGCGACGCCGACCTCTACCGGCCGTACAAGGCCGGCGCTCCGCGCGCTGACGTGTCGTGCGCGTTCCGGGATCACCTGCTGTCCGATCTCGTCGGCTTCACCTACTCGGCGTGGGATCCAGAGGCGGCTGCTGACGACTTCGTGCACCGCATCGCCGCCACCGGCGAGCGCTATCGCAGCCACCGCGGCGGGGAAGAGGCCACCGTCTTCGTGGTGCTCGACGGCGAGAACGCCTGGGAGCACTACGAGGGGCAGGGACGGCCGTTCCTCCGCGCCCTCTACGGACGGCTCGAGCGGCACCCCTCGCTGCGCACGGTCACCATGGCCGAGGCGTGCGCCGGCGCCACGGAACGGCTGTCGCGTCTGCATCCGGGGTCGTGGATCAACGCCGACTTCTACATCTGGATCGGCCACGCCGACGATCGCCGGGCCTGGGGCCAGCTATCGCGGGCGCGCCGCGCGTTCGAGCACGCGGCCGGAACCGCCAGCGCCGAAGCCCTGGCCGTGGCACGCGAGGAATTGCTCATCGCCGAAGGCAGCGACTGGTACTGGTGGTACGGCGACGACCACCACTCGGATCACGACCGCGACTTCGACGACCTGTTCCGTCGGCACGTCCGCAATATTTACCGCGCCCTCGGGCTGCCGATTCCCGAGGACCTGTTCGTCACCAACATCACGACGATGCCGCCCAAGGTTTCGGTCGTCCCGCCGTCGGGACCGACGGTGCCGCAAATCGACGGACGCGAGTCGAGCTACTTCGAGTGGCTGGGCGCCGGCGAGGTGACGCCCTCAGCCAGCGCCGGTGCCATGCACCAGGTGGCGGCGGTTGGCCAGCGGATCGCCGGGGTCAGGTTCGGTTTCGGCCCTGACACGCTGTGCCTTCAGGTCGCCACGACCGAGCCGCTGAGCGACTCGCTGGCCCAAGGCGGGGAACTCACCGTGGCATTCCTCGAACCGGCCGGCACCCGGGTCGCGGTAAACAGTTCGCACCGCGGCGGCACGGTCCAGCGGCGGACCACGGACGGCACGTGGCTCGCGGCTGTGTGGCGCGACCTCGACGCGGCGGTGGACGCCGTCGCCGAGTTCCGCATTCCGTTCGAGCGCCTTGGGCTGCACGAACACGACGAACTGGCCTTCGTCATCACGCTGCGGCGATCGTCGCGGGACGTGGACGAGTCGACGCTGACCGTCGAGACGACGATCCCCGGAAAGAGCGCCTCAAGGCAGTCCTGGCGCGTCTGAAAACGGCGGCCAAGCCCACTGGGCCGCCGTTTTCCACGCAAACCTTCAACGTCGCATAAGATACGTTATGTTAACTAACGCGGAGGACCGCGGGCGTTCGCCTGGCCTTGCGGCCTCCCCGTGCGGCTCCACGCCCTGCCGCACCAGAGAAGCCACCGAAATGAGGGCGCGCGGCGCCGGGGTGAATCCCGACAACTGCGTCGGTGGTCAGCGGCGCTGAGCGGCCTTGAGTTCGCGGATGATGCCTTCGAGAGCTTCGATGATCTCGGACTTGTCCACGCGCGACTTGGTGAAGCTGAGGCGCAGGTTGAACGCCTTCGTCTGCGGTTTGAACGCGAACACGAACGCCTTCGGCCGGCCTTGCTTGGCTTTCGCGGTCTCCTCGCGGAGGTCCTTGCGGGTGGTGGTGCCGCCCTTGGCGACTTTTTCCACGAGGGCGAGCATTTTCTTCGGGTCGCCCTGCCTAACTATCTGCAGAAGCGTGGACTTGGCGGTAATGTCGGCCAGCCGACATAGGTTCCGGACTTCTTCGGGCATCGCCGCGAGCGCCAGCGACTCCGTGATCGACGTCCGTGACTTTCCCAGCTTCTGCGCGAGGTCCTCGTGCGTGTAATTGCACGTCTCGCACAACTGCAACAGGGCCTCGGCCTCTTCGAACGCCGTCAGGTCCTTCCGCTGCAGGTTCTCGACCAGCGCCAGTTCCATCACCTCGATGTCGTCCGACTCCCGGATGACGACGGGCACCTCCCGCAGGCCCGCTTGCGCCGAGGCGTGGTAGCGGCGCTCGCCGGCGATGATCTGGTAGCGCCCTCCCCGCTGCCGCACGACGAGGGGCTCGATGATGCCCTTCTCCGCGATCGACGCGATGAGCTCGGACAGGTCGCCCATGACCTGGCGCGGCTGGTTGGGGTTGGGATCCAACAGTTCGATGGCCACGACACGGCCGACCGGCTGACCGGCCGACGCAGCGAGCTGCTCGACGTAGTGCTCGTCGTGCCGCATCCGAAGCGTTTCAGGCAGTCCGCGCTTCGACACGCTCGATCACCTCCTCACACAGGCTGTAGTAATCGGTCGCGCCGCTGGAGTCGGGCGCGAAGGTGAAAATCGATTCCTTGTAGGCGGGGCTCTCCTCGAGCCGCACGCTCTTGCTGATGACGGTCTTGAACACCTTGCCGCCGAACACCTTCTGAATCTGCTCGCGGATGTCGCGACCGAGGGCGGTGCGCTTGTCGTGCATCGTGATGACGACGCCGAGGATGCGCAGGGCCGGGTTCGGCCGCTGCCGCACCTTCTCGATGGTCTCGAGCAGGTCGTCGGTGCCTTCGAGTGCGAAGTACGACGACTGGATCGGAATCAGGAGGTGCGTCGCCGCGACGAGTGCGTTCACGGTGAGCAGGCCGAGCGCCGGCGGACAATCGATCACGACGTGGGCGTACTCGCGTCCGAGCCGATCGATCTTGTCCTTCAACTTGAAGTGGGCGTCGAGCTCCCCGACCAGCCGCGACTCGAGCTTGGCCAGGCCGATGCGCGCCGGCGCCACGAACAGGTTCTCGAGCGTCGTCGCCGGGTGGATCACGTCCGCCAGCTGGCAGTCGGCGTCGGCGATCGCGTCATAGGTACTGCGGGTGATGACACGCGGATCGAGAAACGAGATGCTGCTGTTGGCCTGGGGATCGAGGTCGATAAGGAGGGTCTTGCGGCCGCGCATGGCCAGCGCCGCGGCGAGGTTGACGGCAGTCGTCGTCTTGCCGACTCCCCCTTTTTGATTCGCGATGGCAACGATCATTGCGCAGCGGTGTGAACGGTCGCAGCCATTGTAGGGAGGCCCGGATCGGAGGTCAACACATTCCGACTCTGCGAACGCGATATGGGCGTGCGCCCAAGGCGTTCTGAGGGAGTTCGAGGCGCCACTGTCGGCCGGCCGACATCAGCATGCGGCACGTCCCGAACTAGTGGCCTGTACAGCGTGAACCAGTACTGGTACGCTGCCGCGCCATATGGCGCTGGTGTTGACGCATGACGAACGTTGCGAACTCGAAGCGCGGGTGCGGAGTCGCAAGATCCGGTCGGAGGACGCGCGGCGCGCGCGCGTGATCCTGTTGCTCGCGGACGGGGCTTCGTATTCGCTGATTGAGGCCACGCTGCCGTGCTACCGCGACT
>Ga0070675_100002698_pt1 | contig 13341 bp, 9 predicted proteins | sample KBSM43metaG_FD_65343 | JGI IMG/M metagenome (GOLD analysis project Ga0070675, IMG submission 65343) | Miscanthus rhizosphere microbial communities from Kellogg Biological Station, Michigan, USA - KBS M4-3 metaG | ecosystem: Host-associated > Plants > Roots > Rhizosphere > Soil ...
AGAACGGAGAAGGGCAGAAGAGTGACCAGCCGGAGCGTGTGATAGTGTCTAGCTCGCACGGCAGCTTGGTGCTGCCGTTCCCGGATTCCCGGCCAAGGCGGCCGTGGGCACGCAGATATGAGCGCTTTCCGCATCTTCGAGGCGACGTCCTCCGCCGCGCGGCTTGAAGCAGCCGCGAAGTTTCTTCGACAATTCCCGGCCGATCACCCGATCACCATCGTCGGGGCGACGCGAGGCGCCGCTGACGACTTCGCACGCAGCGTCGCGTCCGAGCGCGGCGCGACGCTTGGCCTGACGCGTCTGAGCCTGACGCAGCTTGCGGCCCGGACGGCCGTTCTCGCGATGGCGGCCGAAGGCAAGACACCGAGCAGCGGACTTGGAGCGGAAGCTGTGGCCGCGCGCGCGGTGTTTACGGCGCTCCGCGACGCCTCGCTGCGGTACTTCGAGCCGGTCGCGGGCTCGCCGGGTTTTCCTCGTGCGCTTGCACGCACGTTGCAGGAGCTGCGTCTAGCGGGCATCACTGCCGATGCGCTGCATACGCCCGGTGCCGCGCGCGCGGATCTCGCCGACCTGCTCACGCGGTTCGACGCAGCCTTCGCCGAAGTCGCGGCAGCGGATCGCGCGGAGCTGCTGCACACGGCAGCGCGGTTGCTGCGAAACCGGCCTGTTCGCGGTGCCGTACTCCTACTTGATACAGCCGTTCGCGACACTGCCGAAGCGACATTGATTCGATCGCTGACGACGGGCGACGGCGATGTACTTGCCACGATACCGCGCGCCGATCGGCAATCACTCACATACCTCGCGCGCCTGAGCGCGGCGGTGGAACGAGGAGAAGACACCGGCAGCGGCGACCTGACATCGCTCCGCACCTACCTCTTTGAAACGGAGCTGGAGCCGCCGCATCGTGCGACCGACGGGTCACTCGAACTGTTTTCCGCGCCCGGTGAAGGCCGTGAGTGTGTCGAAATTTCGAGACGCATTCTGAAGGAGGCGCGTCGCGGCGTCCGGTTCGACGAGATGGCGATCTTCGTCCGGTCGCCGCAGAGCTATTTCGGCCTGCTCGAACACGCGCTCGGCCGCGCAGGCGTCCCGGCGTGGTTCGATCGCGGCACGCGCCGGCCGCATCCGGCGGGACGTGCATTCCTGGCGCTGCTGGCCTGCGCGGCGGAACACCTGTCAGCGTCCCGCTTCGCCGAGTACCTGTCGCTCGGCCAGGTTCCTCAGCTTGACGAGACCACGCAACAGACGTGGGTGGCTTCCAATGACGAGGCGCTTGGGTTGCGACCGTCGACCGGGCTTCGGCTTGCCCCGAGCGAAGTCGAGGTGGATTCGGGATTCGGGATTCGCGCGGACGACGAGCGTTCCGGGGGGCAAGCCGGCGCGGATCCTGATCGGGCCGTTGTGGCCGGAACACTCCGAGCGCCATGGAAATGGGAACGGGTGCTCATGGATGCGGCCGTCATCGGACAGGAGGCTGGGCGTTGGAAACGTCGGCTCGATGGCCGCGGGCGCGAACTGGCGATTCAAATCGAGGAAGCGGCCCGGCAGGACGGCCGCGACAGCGGGAAAGTGCGCGCACTGGAGCTGACGCTCGAGCAGTGCAACCACCTGCGAGGCTTTGCGCTTCCCATCATCGACGAAATGGCCGCGTGGCCGGCACGCGCCAACTGGGGTGAATGGCTCGATCGGTTCGAGCGTCTCGTGCCGCGCGTGCTTCGGATGCCTGCCTACGTGCTCGGCGTGCTTGCCGATCTGCGGCCGATGGCGGAGGTCGGCCCCATCGATCTCGACGAAGTACGGCGCGTGCTGAGCGATCGCCTGCTGCTGCTCGATTCGGACCCGCCGGCGCGCCGCTTCGGACGCATCTTCGTCGGGACACCGGATCATGCGCGCGGGCGCGCCTTCCGGGTGGTGTTCATCCCTGGCCTTGCCGAGCGCATGTTCCCGCAGAAGCCGCGCGAGGATCCGCTGCTGCTCGACGAGCGGCGCGCCGAGCTCGACGCGTCGCTGCCGACGCAGGACGCTCGGCTCGAAGCCGAGCGATTGCTGCTCCAGATTGCGATCGGTGCCGCATCGGAGCGCTTGTATGTGTCGTATCCGCGAATTGAGCTGAGCGAATCGCGCGCGCGTGTGCCGTCGTTTTACGCGCTCGACATGATGCGTGCCGTGACCGGCTCCGTTCCTGACCACGAATGGCTGGAGGAACGGGCGCGAGAGGCGGGGAATGCCATGCTCGCGTGGCCGGCGCCATCGCAACCCGAAGACGCCATCGACGATCAGGAGCACGACCTTTCCGTCCTTCGCCGGCTCTTGGACGAGAAAGACCTGAAGGCGGTCAAAGGCCATGCGCATTACCTGCTCGGTTTGAACGAGTGCCTGCGGCGATCCGTGATCGACCGTTGGGCGCATGGTCAGCATCGGTGGTCTGCCAATGACGGTCTCATTCATGGCACGCCGTCAGCGGCGCCAGCGCTCATCGCAAACCGGCTGACGGAGCGGTCGTATTCAGTCTCCGCGCTGCAGAAGTTCAGCGCGTGTCCGTATCAGTTCGCGCTCTCGGCGTTTTACCGCCTCGAGCCGTTCGCGCAGCCGGAGTCCCTGCAGCGCATGGATCCGCTGACGCGCGGCAGCATCTTCCACGACATTCAGGCGCGCTTTTTCAGGAAGTTGAAGGCCGCCGACGCATTGCCGGTCACCGACGCGACAATCGAAGCGGCTCGCGAAGTGCTCGATCAGACGATCGACGAGGTGGCAGCGCGCCAGTACGACGAGCTCGCCCCGGCAGTTGAACGGATCTGGATCGATGAAATGTCGTCCATCCGCCGGGATCTGGTCGCATGGCTTCACTACCTCGCCCGCGATGGGGCGGAGTGGGAGCCGATCCGCTTCGAGTTTGCGTTCGGCCGAGTGCCCGGCCTTCGCGATGCCACGAGCATTCAAGAGGACGTGGTGCTCGAAGAGAAATTCAGGTTGCGGGGGGCAATCGATTTGATTGAGAGCCACCGGCAGACAAAGGTCCTGCGCGTCACCGATCACAAGACCGGACGCAAGCCCGATCGCATCGAAAGAACCATTGTCGGCGGCGGCGCGGTGCTGCAGCCGGTGCTCTACGCGATGGTCGTCGAGAAGGCACTAGACACGCCGGTTAGCCACGGCCGCCTGTTCTACTGCACATCATCAGGCAGCTTCTACGAACACCCGATCCCGCTGAGTGACCTCACGCGCAGCGCCGGAGTCGACGTGCTACGCATCATCGACCGCGCCATCGAGGACGGCTTCCTGGTTGCTGCACCGGCTGAGGACGCGTGCGATCGCTGCGACTTCATCGCCGTCTGCGGACGAGAAGTACCGAGGCGCATCGCACGAAAGCCTGTCGACAAACTTGCTGATCTCTACGCGCTTCGGAGCAAGCCATGACGCTGATGGTCGATCGTTCCGATGACGATGCACGGCGCGTGATCCGTGAATCCATCGACGACACCGTCATCGTCGAAGCAGCAGCCGGGACAGGGAAGACGACGGAGCTCGTGAACCGCGTCCTCGCGGTCATTCGTGAGGGGCGGGCGGAAGTGCGAGAAATCGTGGCGGTCACGTTCACGGAGAAGGCGGCGGGCGAGTTGAAGCTGCGGCTCAGGCAGGGCCTGGAGGTCGAGCGTCGCAAGGCTCACGATGCGGCAGTGATTCACCGTCTGGAACAGGCGGTCGCGAAACTCGAAGAGGCGCACGTCAGCACCATTCACGGTTTCTGCGCCGACCTGCTGCGCGAGCGTCCCGTCGAAGCGCGCGTGGACCCGCTCTTCAAGGTCCTCACGGAGGGCCAGGCGGAGCGGCTGTTCGGCGAAGCGTTCGATGCATGGTTTCAGTCTCAACTGGAGGATCCACCCGAAGGCGTTCGCCGGTCGCTGCGTCGGCCGAGTCGCGCTGTGCGGCCGGGTGACGCCGATGAGGACGGACCTCTCGAACGGCTGCGTCGAGCCGCGTACGACCTTGCGCAATGGCGCGATTTCCGGGGCGAGTGGATGAGAGAGCCGTTCGATCGCGCCGCAGCGATCGGACCCATCATCGAGCTCGTCCATCGCGTCGCCGATGTGTCTGCGAAGCCGTCGTACGCCGGCGACAACCTCTATCTCGATACCGAGCCGGTGCGGCGCGCGAGCCGCGATCTCAAAGAGATCGAATCCCGAATCCCGAATCCCGAATCCCGGGACATTGATCTCCTCGAATCCCGTCTCATCGAGCTGCACCGCAACCGCGACTTCAAGCGGCGGCGCAAAGGCACCGGGCCGACCTACGGCAAGACCATCACTCGCGCGCAGGTCCTCGAGGCGCGCGACGCGCTGATGATGGCCTTGGCGGAATTCCAGGTGCAGGCGGACGCGGAGCTGGCCGCCCTCCTTCATGGTGAACTGCTCGCGTGCGTCGATCGGTATGAAGCGTTGAAGCAGCGCGAGGGTGCGCTCGACTTTCTCGATCTGCTGGTCCGTGCTCGCAACCTGGTCCGTGACGACGAGTCGGTCCGGCGCGATTTTCAGCGGCGGTTCAAGCGCATCTTCGTGGATGAATTTCAGGACACCGATCCGCTGCAGGCCGAGCTGCTGATGCTGCTGGCGTCGGGGGACCCGCGCGAGAGCCGTTGGGACCATGTTCCTCCCGAACCCGGAAAACTCTTTGTCGTGGGCGATCCGAAGCAATCGATCTATCGCTTCCGCCGCGCGGACGTCGACGTGTATCGCCGGGTATGTGAGCTGCTGCAGGCGTCGGGCGCGACATACGTGGAATTGCGGAGAAGCTTCCGCGCCGTGCCGAACATACAGCGGGCCGTCAATTTCGCGTTTTCGACAGTGATGGACGGCGACGCGGAGTCGATGCAGGCCCACTACGTGCCACTCGAGGCGTCGCGTGTCGACACGCCGCAGCCCTCCGTCATCGCGCTGCCGGTTCCGCGGCCGTACGGCCGCTACTCCGTAACCGCTATGGAGATCGAGAAGTCGCTTCCGTCGGCGGTTGGCGCGTATGTCGAGTGGTTGGTCACGCAAAGTGGATGGACGGTGACGGAGCGCCGTAACCCGGAGTTGCGGATACCGCTCGAGCCTCGCCATATCTGTCTGTTGTTCCGACGGTTTGTCAGCTACGGCGAAGACATCACGCGCAAGTACGTCGAGGCGCTCGAGGCACGCGGCATCCGCCAGCTGCTCGTCGGCGGCAAGACGTTCCACGACCGCGAGGAGATCGAAACCATCCGCGCGGCGCTGACGGCCATCGAATGGCCGGACGACCAGCTTTCGGTGTTCGCCACGTTGCGCGGCGCGCTGTTCGCGATTGGCGACGAAGAACTGCTCGACTATCACCATCTGGCCAGGTCCTTTCATCCGTTCCGGGTTCCTCAGACGCTGCCGTCGCATCTCGAACCCATCCGCGACGCGCTACAGCAACTGGCTGGCTTGCACGCCCGACGTAATGGTCGGCCCGCCGCGGATACGGTTGCGGCGCTGCTCGATTACACGCGCGCGCATGTCGGCTTCGTCCTGCGCCCGGGCGGCGAACAGGCGCTCGCCAACGTACTGCACGTCGCGGAGCTTGCGCGGCAATACGAGTTCGAGGGCGGTATGTCGTTCCGCGGATTTGTCGAGACACTGCACGAGCGTTCTGCAGCCGCGCAGGCGGCTGAAGCGCCGATTCTCGAAGAGGGCAGCGACGGGGTGCGGCTGATGACCGTTCACAAGGCCAAGGGCCTTGAATTTCCCGTCGTCATCCTTGCCGACATGACCGCGCGGCTGACGCCCTGGGACGCATCGAGACACGTCAACGCGCAGCGCGGGATCTGCGCGCTTCGGATCGGCGGCTGGTCGCCAAAGGATCTCAACGACCATAGGGACCTCGAACTGAGACGGGAGCAGCGGGAAGGTGAGCGCGTCGCCTATGTCGCCGCTACACGTGCGCGCGATCTGCTGGTCGTTCCCGCGGTTGGCGACGAGCCGTACCCGGACGGGTGGGTCGCGCCGCTGAACGGCGCAATCTATCCCGCCGAAACGGCACGGCGCAATGCGGCTCCCGCACGCCACTGTCCGGCGTTCAAGAGCAAGGACACCGTGCTCGAGCGGCCGGAGGGCGATCCAGCGACATCGCGGACCGTTTGCCCAGGTGAGCACCATTTCGCCACCGGAGATCAGTCCTATTCCGTCGTCTGGTGGTCTCCGGAGCCCTCCGTTCTCAATCTCGAAGCGGAAGCGCCCCTCGGATTACGGCGCGACGATCTGATCGTGAAGGATGTGGCGCCAGAAACGCGTGCGCGTTATCAGCGCGAGTACATGTCCTGGCGCAGTTCCCGCGATGAGGCCGTCGCACGGGCTCAGCAAGCCTCACTCACGGTGATTACCGCGACGGAGGCGGCTGCGAAAGGTGTCGGCGCCGAATTTGAGCACGTCGACGTTCGCGTCGAAGATCTCAGCGGCAACAGCGCACGTGAAGGCGGGGCCCGGTTTGGAACGCTCGTCCACGCGCTGCTGGCCGACGTGCCGTTCGACACCGCTGATGATGGGCTCGTTGAGCGCCTCGCCTCCGCGCATGGCCGTGTGCTCGGAGCGACGTCCGAGGAGATTGATTCGGCCGTCACGCTTGTGGGCCATATCCTGCAGCATCCGATCTTCGTGGACGCCGCGCGAGCGGCCAGGAACGAACGCTGCTATCGCGAGACGCCCGTCACGCTGCGCATGGAGACAGGTGGTCTCGTCGAAGGGTTCGTGGATCTCGCATTCGAAGTGAACGGCGAGATGGTCGTCGTCGATTTCAAGACCGATCGAGAACTGGAAGGTGCGCTGGAGACGTATCGGCGGCAGGTCCAGATATACGCACACGCAATCGCGACAGCGACGGGACTGCCAGCGCGCGGGGTGCTGATGAAAATTTAAGGTCGTGTGCAGAGGCGGACCTTGAGGTCCGCCCTCTATTGATAGATGGGCTTCCAGCGATCCGTCGCTGGTGAGTACTGATATTGCGACTCACAGCATTCGCATTCGTAGTACTCGGTGACCAGTGAGGGGCCGAGACGCGGCGGGCTGACGTGACGGCGCAGCAGAATCAGCGCCTCCGCGCGGCATTGCGGACACCGCCGTACCTCGCCGACCGTCCGGCCTTTTTCAAACGTATGGCGGATTGAGAAATCCATCAGACAAGCCGCCTTACCCGCTTCCAGCCGAGGAAGACGAGTGATGCTGCGGCGAGCCACCAGCGGCGCCGCACGTACCACGGTTTCCCTGAGTCGTGTTCACGACGGCCGCCGCGCGGGTTCGCTCGCCGCTCCAATCCGTTGACCCGCTGCTCGGCGCTCATTAAGGCGAGCTTATCACCGCATTTGCGATCGAAAGCTCAACGGGGCATTAAGGACGGAACGAAAGTTGTAAGAATTCACAGCCATGAGGAGAGCAGCGCGAAAGAAGGTTCTTCTGGTCGAAGACGATGTCGACCTGGCGGAGCTGTATCGAGGCGTCCTGCGTTGGTCCGGCTTTGACGCCGCGCACGTGATCGACGGCGTTTCGGCGTTGCGCATTCTTGACGAGGAAACTCCCGACCTCATCGTGGTCGACATGAACCTTCCGGTACTCAACGGGGATCAACTGCTGAGAGAGATGGCCGCGCACCCCGAGCTACGGCAGATTCCTGCCATTGTTGTGACAGGCGAAGACATACATCCCAATCTCGCGGTCGAACAGGCCAAGCAGATTCTTCGGAAGCCCTGTGCGCCGGATCGGCTTGTTTCCGCAGTCGAACGTTACGTCCGCGCCTCCTGATATCGCTTCGAACAAGAGATTTCGGACTTCGCCGTCACATCGGCCTGAACGTTGCTGAGGCGTAACCCGTGACTGGTCGCCTCGGGCGTTACAGGGACATCGCCTGGTTTGTGGCGAAGTACGGCCGCGCTGAGTTTGTCACCCGGGCGTTGAACGGCGCAGACACGTCCTCGGCCGAACCTGGTGACGCCGAAACCTTCGCACGGGACCTCGAGTCGCTGGGACCGACATTCGTCAAGCTGGGTCAGATTCTCTCGACCAGGGCCGACCTGCTGCCGCCCGCTTATCTCGACGCGCTCGCACGTCTGCAGGATCAGGTCGAGCCATTTTCGTACGAAGACGTCGAGCGGATCGTGCGAGAGGAACTCGGCGTTCGGGTGTCGCATGCGTTTGTCGAGTTCGACAAGCTCCCGATCGCCGCCGCATCGCTCGGGCAGGTGCATCGGGCCGTTCTGCGCGGCGGCCGCGAAGTGGCTGTCAAAGTACAGCGACCCGCCATCCACGAGCAGGTCGAACAGGACCTTTCCGCATTTCACGAAATCGCGGCGGTCATCGATCGCATCGGGGCTGCACCGAATATGGACGCCGCACGCGTCGTCGATGAATTCAAACGGACGCTGATGTCGGAACTCGATTATCGCGAGGAGGCACGCAACCTCGTGACGATCGCTCACCAGCTTCGCGACTTCGAGCATATCGTCGTGCCGCTGCCAGTCGACGACTTCACAACTGCGCGAGTGCTGACGATGGATTATGTCGCGGGGACCAAGATCACCGCGGTCAGCCGCGTGGAATGGACCGAAGTGGACGGGATCGCGCTCGCCGAGGATCTCTTCCGCGCCTATCTGCAGCAGATTCTGATCGACGGCGTGTTCCACGCCGATCCGCATCCGGGAAACGTGCTGCTGACGCCAGACAGACGCATCGCGCTCATCGATCTCGGGATGATCGGACGCATTTCGAGCACGACGCAGGAGCAGCTCTTCAAGCTGATCCTGGCAATCGGCGAGGGGCGCGGGGACGCGGCGGCGGAGATCCTGATTTCTCTCGGCGAACGGCACGAAGACTTTAGTGAGTCGGAGATGCGGCGCGCGATCGCCGACCTGATCGGCCGATTCCATCGCTTGACGATGCGCGAGATGAATGTCGGGCGCGTGATGCTCGAGATGTCGCGCAGCAGCAGCGAACACGGATTGAAGATGCCGCCCGAGCTGGCGCTGCTCGGCAAGACCCTGCTGCACCTCGACGAGGTGGGACGCGTGCTCGATCCGGAGTTCGATGTCAACGCGTCGCTGCGACGCAACGCGTCGTCTGTGATGCGGCGCCGTATGCTGAAGAGCGCGACGCCGGCCAACGTGTTCTCCGCGGCGATGGACGTGCGGGAGTTTGCCGAACGGCTGCCGGGTCGGGTCAATCGCATCCTCGACGCGCTGGCGGCCAACGATCTGCGCTTCAAGGTCGAGGTGATCGATCAGGGATCAATCATCGACGGCCTGCAGAAAGTCGCCAACCGGATCGCGCTCGGCCTCGTGCTGGCCGCATTGATCGTCGGGGCCGCGATGCTGATGCGCATTCCCACGAGCCTCACGATCTTCGGCTACCCGTGGATCGCGATGCTGCTGTTCCTGGCCGCGGCCGCCGGCGGGTTCTGGATGGCGTGGACCATCCTGGCAGGCGATGTGAGAAAAACGCGGACCAGATGATCCGAGGGCCGGAAGGGCGGGATGGCCCGCCCGTCTCGGCCTACCCCTGATGCGCGGCCGCGCGCTCCGTGCCGGGAACGTTCATCAGCTCGGGGTGCGCCGACACATGGGCGTTGACGATGTTTGTCGCGGCCGTAAAGGCGCCGGGATCGCCGGAACGATACGTCGCGTTCGCCTCGATGAGGGCCTTTTGCGTCGCAGGCGTCGCGTCCGGGCTGTCGTAGATGGCAGACACGGGACATGCAGGCACGCAGGCACCGCAGTCGATGCACTCGTCCGGGTGGATGAAGAGCATTGGCGACTGCTCGAACTCGGGTTCATCCTTCCGCGGATGGATGCAGTCGACCGGGCAGACGTCGACGCAGGCGGTGTCTTTGGTGCCGATGCAGGGGTCGGTGATGATGAAGGCCATTTCGCCTGAGCTTACACAAAACATCGGGGCAATTCCAAGTTGACTTCCAATGAAGCGGCCGACCACGTCCAGGGCGGCCTGACCGACACTGAGAAGCGCGCCAACGTGCTACGGCTCGCATTCGGCGGCGATCAAGAGCGATTCGACGAGTTCTGCCGAATGATTCGTGAGGAGATCCCCGAGGGAACGGCCGTGGTGCTGCGGGGGAGCGCGGTCACCGGAACGCGGTGGAAGGATGGTGCGCGATTCGACGCGGACGGGCCGGGCACGAGCGATCTAGATCTCACGCTGGTCGGCGAGGAAGCGGTGGCGCTGTTCAAACCGACAGGCTTCTTTGTCCCCGGACTGCACTCACGGCCGGTGTCCGACGAAGACCCGGACATTGCGCCATCGTTGATCCCGCTGCGTGAAGCGCTGATGGTCATGACGGGAAGGCCCGTCAACATTCAGGCCTCGCGCGACGTGGTGATCCAGTTTCGGGGAGGGCTGCTCGATCAGCCGTTCCTGACGCTGATTGAGAAGACGTAACGTGCGCATCCTCTCGTACAACATCCGTCGCGGCGGCGCCGGCCGCGAGGTGTCACTGGCTTCGGTCATCCGGACCGTGAACCCTGACGTGGTCGTTCTGGAGGAGGCGACCCGGCCGGACGTGGTCGAGCGCCTTGCGTCCGACACAGGCATGCAGCAGTGGTCATCGAAGGCGGGCAAGTCGCTCGCATTCATGAGCCGCCATTCCATCGTCTCGTATGCCGCCCATCGCCCGGCGATTTCACGTCACGCGTTCCTTGAAATCGTGCCCGCCGCCACGAGCTGGCGTGTCTTCGGCGTCCACCTCAGCGCCGTGCATGCGGCGTGGACGGAGCGGCGGCGCCTGTTCGAGCTGCGTGCGTTGCTGCGAGCGGTTGCCACGCATCAAGCGGGCCCCCACATCCTCATCGGAGACTTCAACACCGTGGCGCCTGGCGAAATCTTTGACGTGTGGCGGCTGCCGAGACGGCTGCGCGCGCTCGTGTGGCTGAGCGGCGGACACATCCGCTGGCGTACGATTGCGACCGTGCTCGCAGCCGGCTACGTCGATTCGTTCAGACAGCTGCATCCGCACGATCTCGGCCACACGCTGCCAACGCCCGATCCGCACGTGCGGCTCGACTATGCGTTCGTGCCCGGGGCGTTCGTGCAACACGTGCGATCGTGCGAAATCGTGAGGACGCCCGACGTGGCGAGCGCCTCCGATCACTTCCCACTGCTGCTCGAAGTTAACGAACCATAATTCGTTCGGGTCGTTCATGGAAAAGCGCGTGTTCGGCAGTACAGGTCTGACGGTCCCGGTCGTCGGGATGGGGACGTGGCACACCTTCGACGTCACCGGTGAGGAAGCAAACGAGCGGAAGCGGGTGACCGACGCGGCGTTCAAAACGGGCGCGACCTTCTTCGACTCCTCGCCGATGTACGGTGAAGCCGAACGAGTGCTTGGAAGAACGCTGCGCGGGCGACGCGACGACGCGATTGTCGCGACGAAGGTGTGGACCTCGAACGATGGCGAGGCGATGAGACAAATCAACGCCTCACTCGCGTTGTTTCGACGCCGTGTTGACGTGTTCCAGGTGCACAACCTGGTCGCGTGGCGCACTCGACTCGATCAATTGCAGCAGCTCAGAGACTCCGGCGCCGTGCGCGCGCTCGGCCTCACCCATTACGCTGCCAGCGCCGCGGACGATTTCCTGCGCGCGATGAAGGATCCACGTGTCCAGGCGGTCCAGGTGCCGTACAACCCACGCGAGCGCTGGATCGAATCGTCAATTCTTCCCGCCGCCGCCGACCTCGGACTCGGCGTTATCGTCATGCGGCCCTTCGGCGAAGGATCGCTCGCTCGCAGGCACGTGAACTCGTCCGCGCTCGACCCGTTGAAGCCCTTCGGCATCCGGTCGTGGCCGCAGGCATTGCTCAAATGGATTCTCAGCGACCCGCGGTGCCACGTCGCGATTCCCGCGACCTCGTCCGCCGATCATCTCCTGGCGAATGCGGCTGCAGGTGATCCCCCCTGGCTTGGTCCGGATGAGCGCCGCTACATCGCCGGGCTCGCCGGGCATCCATCGTGAATGAGTGTGGCCCTGGCACCTGTAGCGGCGGACCTTCACGTTCCGCCGGACGGGTCCGCCGAAAAAGGAGCACACCGCAATGAAACGTCGTCAATTCACTGTGATGGCAGTGGCGCTCATGCTGCTCGCGGTCGTGGCGTACAGCCAGACCAACGGACAGCCTGAGCGGTTCACCGCCAACGCGGTGTCGTTGAGCCCGGAATACGGGACGGGGCAGCGCGTCGTCGACATCACGGTTGACCGATGGTCGCCGAATTCGGAGCGCGAGCGACTGGTGACCGTGCTGCAGACGAAAGGACCAGACGAGCTGCTGAAGCAGCTGCAGAAGAACAAGCCGGTCGGCCGCATCCGGACGCCCGACTCGCTCGGATACGACCTCCGCTACGCGCAGCAGACGCCGCTGCCGGAAGGCGGGCGGATGATCGTCATCGCTACGGACCGTCCGATCGGCTTCTGGGAAGCCACAGAGCACCCGCGCTCGATCGACTATCCCTTCACGGTGATTCAGATGAAGCTGGATCGGGAGGGGAACGGTTCAGGGACCCTCTCCTATGCCACGAAGATCGTGGCGCACAAGAACAATGTGATCGAACTGGAAGATTTCGCGACGCAGCCGATCATGTTGAACAACATTCACTCGGCGCCGAAAAACGCGACCGAGTGACGCCAGCGTAGTCAGTAGCGGCGTTTTTGCTGCCTGACGAGATCGAACTTCGCCGTATCGGCAATGGCCATGACGGCCATCACGCCTGCCTGAATCGGATCGCTGACAACGAGGTCGGCAGCGTCAGGGACGCTGCCGGCCATGTTCAGCGAGATTACATACAGGCCTGTCTTTCGGACTTCCTCGACCGCCTGCGAAATGTCGCCGCCCATCAGCGACCCTGCAAGCACGAGCAGCTTGACACGCGGGAGGCGCGCCGTCGCGCGGACGGCCGCGGCAAGTTCCCGCTCACCGACGAGAGGAATCGTGTCGACGGAGATGCGCTCGCCGCGGATGTTGTGGCGATCGGCTTCGGCAATGGCGCCGAGTGCGACCTGGCCAACCTGGGCGCCGCCTCCCATGACGATGATGCGCTTGCCGTAAATCTTGGCGAAGGAAGGAATCTCCTCGAGGCCGTGGACCCCATCGAGCCGCTTGAGATCCGCAAACAGTGTGTCCGGCGGTCCCTCGAGCGTCATCTCGAAATAAATATCCGCATGTTCGCCACCCGAATGGAGATCGACATAGCGGATGTTGGCATTGTGATCGGCCAGCACCTTGGTGACCGCGGACATCATGCCCGGACGGTCGGAGGCCGTGACCACGACGGCGTAGAGTGTGCTCATGCGGTGAG
>Ga0070675_100002702_pt1 | contig 13325 bp, 11 predicted proteins | sample KBSM43metaG_FD_65343 | JGI IMG/M metagenome (GOLD analysis project Ga0070675, IMG submission 65343) | Miscanthus rhizosphere microbial communities from Kellogg Biological Station, Michigan, USA - KBS M4-3 metaG | ecosystem: Host-associated > Plants > Roots > Rhizosphere > Soil ...
TGGCCTTGCATGACTTGCAACGCTTGGGTTCGTTCTTGAACTGCTTGTCAGCGAAGAAGAGCTGCTCGCCCGCCGTCCAGATGAACTCGTTGCCGCAATCCACGCACCTCAGGGACTTGTCTTGGAACTCCATCGGTCGCCACCTCGTGAGCTCGTCGTCCTGTGGGTTTTGCTACTCCAACTCGCGTCGAAGCTTCTTACGGTTGCGCTTACGCGCCAGAGCCTGCTTGGCTCTGCGCTTGTCGCCCGGCTTCAGGTAGAAGGAATGCTTCTTGATGTCCTTGATGATGTCTTCCTGCTGGACCTTCCGCTTGAAGCGCCGGAGGGCACTCTCGATGGACTCGCCCTCCTGAATCTTGACTTCAGCCACGCCTAGATACACCCCCTCACGGCTGGATGGCACTGTCTGTAGGACCGCTTACAAAGTGGCGAATACAGTAGGCTATCACAGGCGCGCGCGGATTCTAGGCGCAACGGGTCTCCACGTCAACAACAACCAACGCTGTGTCGTATAGAAAGATCCCATCCTTTTTAAGCATGGCCGGTGCACTGTTCCGGCATGGCTCCATCGCTCCAACCGGCTCGATGAGATGCGCTTCGACCGGCTCGAATCCTGCCGTGCACGTGCTCTGTAACCAATTGCGCTTGAATTACTTGCCTCGATCTCTATGAAGATTCTCGTGGTCGGCGGCGGCGGGCGGGAGCACGCGATGACATGGGCTCTCACCGCCGGCCGCGGCGGTGTGACCGTGGTGGGTGCCCCGGGGAATCCCGGGGTGGCGCAGCTCGCCAAGTGTGTTCCGGCGGACCTGACGAAGCCGGATGAACTGCTCGCGATTGCCGATCGCGAACAGGTCGACCTCACCGTGGTCGGCCCCGAAGTGCCTCTCAGCGCGGGCATCGCCGACGTGTTTGCCGCCAAGTCACGGCCGGTTGTGGGACCGACACGAGCGGCCGCAGCGCTCGAGTCGAGCAAGGCGTTTGCGAAGCACTTCATGGCACGACACGGTGTGCCGACCGCGCGATTCGCCGACTGCACTACCTCGAAAGAGGCACTCGAGGTCATCGCTCGCGGCGAGCTCGGCTTTCCGGTCGTCGTGAAGGCAGATGGTCTCGCCGCCGGCAAAGGCGTGGTGATTGCCGAGGACCGTGCGACGGCCGAGGCGGCGGTGCGCGAGGCGATGGTCGATCGCCGTTTCGGCGGCGCCGGCGATCGCGTCGTGCTCGAAGAGTTCCTCGTCGGGCAGGAAGCGTCGTACTTCGTTCTCTCGGACGGGCGATCGTTCCTCCGCATGTCGTCGGCGCAGGATCACAAGCGCATCTTCGACGCCGATCGCGGCCCGAACACCGGCGGCATGGGGGCGTTCGCGCCGAGCCCGCTCGTCACTCCCGAGGTCGAGGCGCGCGTGATTAAGGAAGTGGTCGAGCCCGTGCTCGGCGGGATGCGTTCAGAGGGCCACCCATTCAGGGGGTTCTTGTACGTCGGGCTGATGCTGACCGCGGCCGGGCCGAAAGTGGTGGAGTTCAACGTGCGGTTCGGCGATCCCGAGGCGCAGGTGATCCTGCCGATGCTCGACGAGGATCTGCCCGCGCTGCTCATGGCCGCGGCGACCGGCGCGCTACCGTCGCGCGCGGCGCGCACGCGCGACGAGCGCCTCGTCGGCGTGGTGCTGGCATCCGCCGGGTATCCGGAGTCGTCGGAATCGGGGCGCGTCATCGAGGGGCTGGCGCGGGCCGCAGCGGTGCCCGGCGCCCTGGTGTTTCACGCCGGGACGGCGGCGCGTGATGGCGCCATCGTCACCGCGGGCGGCCGCGTGCTCACCGTCGTCGGCCGCGGGCCCACCTACCCCGATGCGATCGCCGTGGCCTACCGGGCCGTCAGCGAGATCCGCTTCGAGGGGATGCAGTTCAGAACCGACATCGGGCGCAAGGCGGTGGCCGCGCATGAGGCGCAGGACCCGGCGGGGCCCGCATGAAGTACGCGGTGGTTACCTTCGGCTGCCGCGTCAACCAGGCCGACTCGCTCGAGATGGAAGCCGTGCTGCGCGCGCGCGGCGCCGTCGGCGTGGCGCCGGCCGACGCCGACGTGGTGATCGTCAATACGTGTTCCGTCACCGCCGCCGCGGATCAAGGCGCACGGCAGGCGATCCGGCGCGTCGCCCGCGTGAACCCCTCGGTGCAGATCGTCGTGACCGGCTGCTACGCCACGCGCGAGCCGGCCGACGTGGCGTCATTGCCGAACGTGGCGCGCGTGGTGGCGAATCCACGGAAGGAATCGCTGGCGTCGGAGCTCGCCGAGGCCTTCGGCCTGACGACGGCGGACCGGTTTGGCCCGGGCGAAGGCCCCTGCGGCGCGCCGCTCGAACCCGGCGTGGCCGGCCGTACCGCGTTGACACTGCGCGTGCAGACCGGCTGCGACGAGCGCTGCAGCTACTGCATCATTCCGAGCACGCGCGGCGCCGGGCGCTCGAAGCCGCTTCCGAAGATCCGCACCGCGCTCGAACGGGCGGCGGCCGCGGGCTACCGCGAGATCGCGCTGACCGGCGTGCACCTCGGCTCCTACGGGCGCGACCTGGGCGACGGCAGCTCGCTGCTGGCCCTCGTCCGGCTGCTCGCAGAGTGGCCGGCGGACGTGCTGTTCCGACTGAGCTCGCTCGAGCCGATGGACTGCAGCCCCGAGCTCGTGGATCTCGTGGCGGCGTCGCCACGGCTGGCGCCGCATTTCCATCTACCGCTGCAGCACGCGTCCGACGAAATGCTGGCGGCGATGCGGCGTCCGTACTCGCTGGCGTATTTCGGCGCGCTGGTCGATCGGATTCGCACGCGCATGCCGCATGCCTCGATCGGCTCCGACGTAATCGTCGGCTTTCCCGGCGAGACCGACGCGCACGCTTCGGTGCTGCTCGACTACGTGAGCGGGTCGCCGCTGACCCACCTGCACGTCTTTCCCTATTCGCACCGGCCGGGAACGGAGGCGAGCGCGCTGGGCGGCATGCCGGCGCCGCCGATCGTGCAGGAGCGCGGCGCCGCGCTGCGCAGTGCCAGCGAGCGCCTGGCGCGTGCGTTCCGGACTGCGCAGGCCGGCAGCGTCCGCCGCGCGCTGGTGGTGGACGACGGCATGGCAGCTGTCACCGACAACTACCTGCGCCTGGCGCTCGACGCGCCGCGCACGCGCAACGAGTGGATCGACGTCGAGGTCGTGGACGGGCGGCGCGGCCGGGTCGTCCTTCACTGAGGCGGGTCGGAAGACCAGGAGCCACGGAAGGCCTTCGTGAGACCTGCCCGAGGCGGATGAGCCGGCGCCGCAAACTGAGCAGCGCATCAGGGCGCTAGAATCGCACCATGGTGCACCGATTGAGTCTCCTTCAAGGCTTCCACGTGCACGCGACGGACGGTTACATCGGCCACGTCGACGACTTCCTCTTCGACGAGACGAACTGGCAGCTCCGATACATCGTCGTGAACACCAGCAACTGGCTGGCCGGAAAGTGGGTGGCCGTCGCGCCGCTGTCCGTGAAGCGCATCGACTGGTCCAACCGCGAGGTGCACATGGCGCTCACGCGAGCCGAGATCCGCGACAGCCCGAACATGGAAGAAGCGGAGGTGCCGTCGTATGAGCTCGTGCCTCGATTCGTCATCATGTAGAGGCACACGACCTGCCCCTACGAACGAAGCAGGAGGGCCATCTGCTGGCCCGCGCTCTTCTTGGTGCCGCCCTCGACGATCAGCTGACCGCACGCCGCGCGGATGTCGCGGCCGCGGCTCTTGCGCACCGATACCGTGAGGTGCCGGTCGGCGAGGCTCTGCGCGAAGCGCTCGACGCGGTCGTCCGACGGCCGTGTGTAGTCGATGCCCGGCGCCGGGTTGAGCGGAATCAGGTTCACCTTGGCTTTCATACCGGCCAGCAGCTTTGCCAGCCGCCGCGCGTCGTCGGGCGAGTCGTTCACGCCCTCCAGCATCACGTACTCGAACGTGATCCGCGCGCGCTTCTTCAGCGGGAACTTCCGGCACGCCTCGAGCAGCGACGCGAGCGAATACTTCTTGTTTGGTGGGACGAGCGCCGTGCGCTGATCTTCGGTGGTCGCGTGCAGCGAGATGGCGAGGTTGGGCATGAGCGGCTCCTGTGCGAGCCGCTCGAGTCCGGGCACGATGCCGACGGTCGACAGCGTGATGCGCCGAGGTGAGATCGCGAGGCCGTGCTCCTCGTGGAGCATGCGGAGCGCCTTCATCGTGTTGTCGTAGTTGTGCAGCGGTTCGCCCATGCCCATGAGCACGATGTTGAAGGACTTGTCGAGCAGGTCGGTCGCCTTCGCGAGCACGCGCACCTGCCCGGCAATCTCGCCGGCGGTGAGGTTGCGCACCAGGCCCATCTTGCCGGTCAGGCAGAAGCCGCACGACATCGCACAGCCGACCTGGGTCGAGACGCAGAAGGTCATCGACGGCGTGTCGGGGATGAAGACCGATTCGATCTGCCGCCCGTCGGCCAACTCGAGGACGAACTTGCGGGTGCCGTCAGTGGACCGCTGCTCGCTCCTGATCGCGGGAGTCGACACCACGAACTCATCCTGGAGCCGGGCGCGCAGCGGCCGTGACAGGTCGGTCATCTGCTCGAGGTCGGGCTGAGCGCGCCGGTAAACCCAGCGGTAAATCTGCCGGGCGTGGAATGCCGGCTCGCCGCGTGCGGCCAGGGCGGTTTCGATCTCGCGCAGGTCGAGCTCGGCCAGGTCGATCCGGCCCTGCGGGGGGCTTTTCGATTGCGGCGCTTCGCTCGTGCGTGGTATCATCAATTTCGTCTTCTAAATCCCTACTATATCAATACTTTGCAGTCAGTTCGCATGGCGCTGACAAGCGGCGGTGTCGACGGCCGGGCGAGCCGCCCGGCGGGATCCCGGTGACCACATCATCTATCGTTCGCGACGTTCTGCCGAACGGCCTTCGCCTCCTCACGGAGCGTATGCCGCACGTGCGGTCGGTCAGCATTGGCATCTGGCTGGCGCGCGGGTCGCGGCACGAGCCGACCGAGCAGAGCGGCATCGCCCATTTCGTCGAGCACATGCTCTTCAAGGGCACCGACACCCGCTCGGCAGAAGACATCGCCCAGACCATCGACTCGATTGGCGGCCAGATGGACGCCTTCACGTCGAAGGAGTACGCGGGCTACTACCTGAAGGTCCTCGACGAGCACGTGCCGCTGGCGGTGGACGTGCTCTCCGACATTGTCATGCGTCCGGCGTTTGCCGCCGAGGACATCGAGCGCGAGAAGAAGGTGGTCCTCGAAGAGATCAAGATGGTCGAGGACACGCCGGACGATCTGGTCCACGAAATCTTCTCCGAGCACCTGTGGGAAGGCCACCCGCTCGGGCGTCCCATCCTCGGCACGCCCGAGAGTGTCAGCGCGTTCTCGCGTGACGGGCTGCGCCGCTACTTCAGCGGCACCTATACCGCACCCAATCTCATCGTCGCGGCCGTGGGCAACATCGAGCATGCGGCGGTGCGCGCCCTGGTCGAGCGCGCCTTCGGCAGCCTTTCGGCGGACGGCGTGCCGCTCGCCGAGCGGCCGCCGCAGGTGGTGCCGCGCATCGTCGTCCGCAACAAGGACCTCGAGCAGAGTCACGTCTGCCTGGGCACGAGCGGCCTCAAGCAGGACCACGCCGACCGGTTCGCGAGCTACGCACTCAACACGGTGCTGGGCGGCTCGATGAGCTCGCGCCTGTTTCAGAACGTGCGCGAGAAACGGGGACTGGCCTACGCGGTGTTCAGCGGGCTGAGCGCCTATCGCGACGCCGGGGCCATGACCATCTACGCCGGATGCGCCAACGAGGCGGTCGGCGAGCTGATCGACGTCGTGGTCGGCGAGATCCGCCGCCTGAAGGAAGAGCCGATGTCGGGCGACGAGCTGCGGCGGGCCAAGGATCATCTCAAGGGCAGCCTGATGCTCGGGCTCGAGAGCACGTCGAGCCGGATGTCGAACCTGGCGCGTCAGGAGATGTATTTCGACCGTCAGCTGAGCCTCGACGAAACCTTGCGCGGAGTCGAGGCCGTGACCCACGACGACGTGCAGCGCGTGACCGACGAACTGTTCACGCCCGCCAGCCTCGCCGCGACGGTGCTGGGGGCGGTCAACGGACTGGAGATTCCGCGAGAACGGCTGCATCTCGGCTGACATGATCCAGCGCTACACCCATCCGGACATGGGTCGCATCTGGAGCGACCAGCGTAAATACGAAACGTGGCTGCAGGTTGAAATCGCGGCGGTCGAGGCCATGGCCAGGGCGGGCATCGCCCCGCCCGAGGCAGCGCGCGACATCCGGGAACGCGGCGCGTTCAGCATCGCGCGCATCGAGGAAATCGAGGCCGTCACCCAGCACGACGTCATCGCCTTCACCACGGCGGTCGCCGAGCACGTCGGCCCCTCGGCCCGCTGGCTCCACTTCGGGATGACGTCGTCCGACGTCATCGACACCGCGCAGGCGCTGCAGATGCGCGAGGCGTGCGACCTGATTCTCACGAACCTCGAGGCCCTCATGGCGGCGGTGCGCCAGCGTGCCGCGGAACACCGGCGGACGCCGATGATCGGCCGGACCCACGGCGTACACGCCGAGCCCATGACGTTCGGGTTGAAGCTCGCGCTCTGGTACGCCGAGCTGGGGCGCGACCGCGTCCGCCTCGAACGCGCCCGCACGGGAATTGCCATGGGGATGCTCTCGGGCGCGGTTGGCACCTTTGCCCACCTCCCGCCGGCGGTGGAACGTGACGTCTGCCGGACGCTGGGCCTCGAGCCGGTGGTAGTGGGTTCGCAGGTGATTCAGCGCGACAGTCACGCCGAGCTGCTCTCGGCGCTCGCCATCACGGGATCGACCCTCGAGAAGTGCGCGCTCGAGATCCGCGGCCTGCAGAAGACCGAAATCGGCGAGGTGGAGGAGCCGTTCGCCAAGGGGCAGAAGGGTTCGTCCGCCATGCCGCACAAGCGCAACCCGATCGGCTGCGAGCAGATCGTCGGCCTGGCGCGGCTGCTGCGCGCCAACGCCGGGGCAGCGTTCGAGAACAACGCGCTGTGGCACGAGCGCGACATCTCGCATTCGTCGGTGGAGCGCGTGATCCTGCCCGACAGCTTCATCACGCTCGACCACATGATGCGCCGCTTCACGCGCATCGTCGCGGGCATGGTGGTGTATCCGGAGCGGATGCGGGAGAATCTGGATAGATCACGGGGCGTCGTCTTCTCGGGCACGGTGCTCCTGGAGCTGGCCCGCCGCGGCGTATCGCGCGAGCAGGCCTACGAGTGGGTGCAGCGAAACGCGATGCGCTCGTTTCACGAGGGCACGGACTTCAAGTCGCTGCTGCTGGCCGACGCGGACGTGACCCGTGTGCTGCCGCCGGACGACATTGCCCGTGCGTTCGACCTGGGCGAACAGCTGCGTCACGTGGACGACATCTTCGATCGTGTGTTCGGAACCGCGGCGGCCGCAGGGGCCGGCTAGAGCGAAGAGGAATCGGGAGACGACAGGCTGATGCGCGTGCGTGTGTTCGTCACTCTCAAGCCGTCCGTATTCGATCCGCAAGGCACGACCGTCGCCGAGGCGCTCCATACGCTGGGGTTTGCGTCGGTGGACGGCGTCAGGCAAGGCAAATACTTCGAGCTCGACATCGCCGCCTCGAGCCCGGACGAGGCCCGCCAGGTGGCCACCGACGCCGCCGACAAGCTGCTGGCCAATCCCGTCATCGAGAGCTACCGGGTGGAGGTCGAGGCCGCGGGAGGCAGCCGATGAAATTCGCTGTGGTCGTCTTTCCGGGTTCCAACTGCGACCACGACGCGTACTACGCGGTCGACCAGGTGCTGCGCGAAGGGGCCGGATTCGTGTGGCACAAAGAGACGAGCCTGGGCGACGCCGACGCCGTGATCCTGCCCGGCGGCTTCGCCCATGGCGACTATCTGCGCACCGGCGCCATCGCCCGCTTCTCCCCGATCATGGCCGACGTCCGCCGCTTTGCCGACGCCGGCGGCCCGGTGCTCGGCATCTGCAACGGCTTCCAGGTGCTGCTCGAGGCCGGGCTTCTGCCCGGCGCCATGCTGCGCAACGACAGCCTGCATTTCCGCTGCGAGCACGTGCACGTGCGGGTGGAGCACACGGACACGCCGTTTACCGAGGCGTGCCGCCAGGGGCAGGTGCTGCGCATGCCGATCGCGCATGGCGAGGGCAACTACTACGCCGAGCCGGACGTGGTGGCGCACCTCGAACGGAACCGCCAGGTGCTGTTCCGCTACGTCGACGCCGCGGGCCGGGAGACCGCTGACGGCAACCCGAACGGATCGGTGGCCAACATCGCCGGCCTGTGCAACGAGGCGCGCAACGTGGTGGGGTTGATGCCGCATCCCGAGCGCGCGTGCGAACTGGCCTTGGGCAGCGCCGACGGGCTGGTGATGCTGCAGTCGGCGGTCCGCTGGTTCGCGCGGCGGGCGCCGGCCGGGGTGGCCGTGCGCGGCGCGTCGAGTCTGTCCGCATGACGCCGGACGTGTCGTCGGACGCCGTCATCGAGCGCCACGGACTCACGCGCGAGGAGTTCGAGAAGATCGTTGGCATGCTGGGCCGCCAGCCGACGCTGACCGAGCTTGGCATCTTCTCGGTGATGTGGTCCGAGCACTGCAGCTACAAGAGTTCGCGGGTGCACCTCAAGACGCTGCCCACGACCGGCCCGCGGGTGCTGCAAGGCCCGGGCGAGAACGCCGGTGCCGTCGACATCGGCGACGGCCTCGCCGCGGTTTTCAAGATCGAGTCGCACAACCACCCGTCGTTCATCGAGCCGTACCAGGGCGCCGCCACCGGCGTCGGCGGCATCATCCGCGACATCTTCACCATGGGCGCGCGCCCGATCGCGCTGCTCAACTCGCTGCGTTTCGGTGAGCTCGACAGCCCGCTCGTACGCCGCAACATGGCAGGCGTGGTGGCCGGTATTGCCGGCTACGGCAACAGCATCGGCATCCCCACCGTCGGCGGCGAGATCGCATTCGACGAGAGCTACGCTGGCAACCCGCTGGTCAACGTCTTCTGCCTCGGCATCTCCAAGGCCGACGAGATCATCAAGGGCGTGGCGTCGGGTGTCGGCAACGCGGTGTTCTACGTCGGGTCGAAGACCGGGCGCGACGGTATTCATGGCGCGACGATGGCGTCGGCCGAATTCGACGAGAAGTCCGCCGAGAAGCGCCCGGCGGTGCAGGTGGGCGACCCGTTCATGGAGAAGCTGCTCCTCGAGGCCTGCCTCGAGGTCATGAAGACCGACGCCCTCGTCGGCATTCAGGACATGGGCGCGGCCGGCCTCACCTGCTCGACCTGTGAGATGGGCGCCCGCGGCGGTGCCGGTGTCGAAATCGACGTGTCGCTCGTGCCGCAGCGCGAGACGGGCATGACGCCGTACGAAATCATGCTCTCGGAATCGCAGGAGCGCATGCTGCTCGTCGCCAAACCGGGGCGGGAGGCCGAAGTGCAGGCGATCTTCGAGAAGTGGGACCTGCATGCCGTCCACATCGGAACCGTCACTCCGGATGGCCTGTTGCGCGTGAAGGAGCGCGGCACGGTGGTGGCCGAAATTCCCAACACCGCGCTGACCGACGAGGCGCCGCTCTACCGGCGGCCTTACAGCGAACCGGACTACCTGCGCGAGGCGCAGCAGCTGTCGCTGGCGGAGCTCGGCACGCCGGCTCCAGCCGCGGAGGTGCTGCGCCGGCTGTTGGCGTCGCCGACCGTGGCCAGCAAACGCTGGGTCTACCGCCAGTACGACCACATGGTGCGCACGAACACCCTGGTGATGCCGGGCATGGGCGCCGGAGTGGTTCGCATCAAGGACACCACGCGCGCACTCGCGCTCTCGGTGGACTGCAACGGCCGGTTCGTCTACCTCGATCCGTTCGTGGGCGCCCAGCTGGCAGTGGCCGAGGCGGCGCGCAACGTGGCGTGCGCCGGCGCGCTCCCGATCGGCGCCACCAACTGCCTCAACTTCGGCAACCCGCAGAAGCCCGACATCATGTGGCAGTTCGTCCGCGCAGTGGAGGGCATGGGCGCGGCGTGCCGCGCCCTCGACATCCCGATCACGGGCGGCAATGTCAGCCTCTACAACGAGACCGACGGCCGCGGCGTGCTGCCAACGCCGGTGCTGGGCGTCGTCGGCCTGATCGAAGACGCGAGCCGGGTGGTACGCCGGCCGTTCCAGGCGGCAGGCGACGCTGTCCTCCTGCTCGGCAGCAGCGCGAACGAGCTGGGCGGCAGCGAGTATCTGAAGACGATACACGGGCTCATTCGCGGCGTGCCGCCGGCGCTGGATCTCCAGCGCGAAGCGGCGCTCCAGCGCGTGCTCGTGGCCGGCGCCGCGCAGGGACTGTTCAAGTCGGCGCACGACTGCGCCGAGGGTGGCGTGGCGGTCACCCTGGCCGAGTGCTGTTTCGGGGGCACGCCGGGCGCCGACGCGGACCTTCCGAGAGTGGCCACCGGTGTTCCCGGCTTCGACGACATTGCCACGCTCTTCGGCGAATCGGCGTCTCGCGCGGTCGTGTCGGTCGCCGCCGGGCACGAGCAGGCGGCGCTGCAGCTGGCGCAGGGGCAGGGGGTTCCGGCCGTCGTGATCGGCCGCGTCGGCGGCGGCCGGGTGCGGTTGTCGGCGGGCGGGCGCGCCGTGGTGGACGAACCGGTCGAGGCGCTCGAGCGGATCTGGGACGGCGCGATTGGCCAGCGGTTCGAGCGTCAGCAAACGGTGGCCTGAGGCCGTACACTAGAAGCGTGCCGGCAGATTCCGGCGCCGTCGAGAACTGGAGCCGCATGTTCGACAAGTTCAAAGACGAGTGTGGAGTGTTCGGGATCTTCGGGCATCCCGAGGCCGCGAACCTGACCTACCTGGGCCTCTACGCGCTGCAGCACCGCGGCCAGGAGAGCGCAGGCATCGCGGCCGCCGACGGCACCCGCATCCGCGTGTCGCGGGCGATGGGCTACGTCAACGACGCCTTCGACAACGATACGCTGGCGGGGCTCACGGGCCACCTCGCCGTCGGTCACGTGCGCTATTCCACGGCCGGCGAGAGCCGGCTGGCCAACGCCCAGCCGATCGTCATCGACAGCGCGCACGGCCAGCTCGCCCTCGGTCACAACGGCAACCTGATCAACGCCGGCGAGGTGCGCGACGCGCTGGTGCGCGAGGGGGCCATTTTCCAGACCAGCACCGACAGCGAGATCGTCGTGCACCTGTACGCGCGCGCGAAGGCCGAGAACGTCGAGACGGCGATCGTGGATGCGATCAGCCAGGTGCGCGGCGCCTATTCGTTCGTCCTGATGACGAAGGACCGCATCGTCGGCGTCCGCGACCCGCACGGGTTCCGCCCGCTCGCGCTCGGGCGCCTGGGCGATGCCTGGGTGATCTGCTCGGAAACCTGTGCGATGGACCTCATCGGCGCGACCTACATCCGCGACGTCGAGCCCGGCGAGATGGTGATTGCCAACGCCCAGGGGCTGCGGTCGATGAAACCGTTCCCGCCGGCGAAGCACTCGCAGTGCATCTTCGAGCACGTGTATTTCTCGCGGCCCGACAGCTACGTGTTCGGCGAGAGCGTCAACGAAGTCCGCACCGAGTTCGGCCGGCGCCTGGCGCTGGAATCCGGCGTGCCCGCCGACGTCATCGTGCCGATTCCCGACTCCGGAGTGTGCGCCGCGGTGGGCTACGCCGAGCAGTCGGGCATTCCGATGCGGATGGGTCTCATCCGCAATCATTACGTGGGCCGCACCTTCATCCAGCCGCAGCAGTCGATCCGCCACTTCGGCGTGCGCGTGAAGCTCAATCCGGTGAAAAGCATCCTGAGCGGCAAGCGCGTGGTGCTGGTGGACGATTCGATCGTGCGGGGGACGACCAGCCGCAAGATCGTGCGCATGGTGCGCAGCGCCGGGGCGCGCGAGGTGCACATGCGCATCAGCTGTCCGCCGACGATCTCGCCGTGCTTCTACGGGGTGGACACGCCGCGCCGATCGGAGCTCATCGCCGCCACGCACACGCTCGAGGAGATTCGCAAGTACCTCAATGCTGACAGCGTCGCGTATCTGAGCCTCGACGGGCTGACCGATTCCGTCCCGGCCGGGAAGACCCGGTACTGCACCTCGTGCTACACCGGCGTGTACCCGGTGGCGTTCCCGCGCGACGAGGCCGCCTATCTGCAGCTGGCGCTCAAGCTCAATCCCGAGTCCGTGTCGCCGTCGGCACCAAGGCCCGTCGCGGCCTCGGGGTTCGAGGCGGAGGATCTGCCCGGGTCGGCCGGGCCCTCGCTGGCCGGCGCCGGCTCATCGCGCGGCGGCCGCCGGTCCGAGTGAGGGGCGGCGCCTGATGGACTACAAGGCGTCGGGCGTCGACATCGACGCCGGCAACGAGGCCGTCCGCCGCATCCGCGGACTGGCGCGATCCACCTTCACGCCCGCGGTGCTGTCGGACATCGGGTCGTTCGGCGGCCTGTTCCGGCTCGACACGGGCCGTTTCCATGATCCCGTCCTGGTGGCCAGCGCCGACGGCGTGGGCACGAAGCTCAAGGTCGCCTTCATGGCCGGCAAGCACGACTCGGTGGGCGTGGATCTCGTCAACCACTGCGTCAACGACATCCTGGTGCAGGGCGCCGAGCCGCTCTTCTTTCTCGACTATCTGGCAACGGGCCGCCTGCAGCCGGACGTCGCCGAATCGATCGTCGGCGGCATGGCCGCCGCGTGCCGCGAGAACGGCTGCGCGCTGCTGGGTGGCGAGACGGCCGAGATGCCCGGCTTCTATGCCGACGGCGAATACGACCTGGCCGGCTTCATCGTCGGCGCCGCCGACCGCGAGCGTCTGATTACCGGCCGCGGCATTGGCGAGGGCGACGCGCTCATCGGCGTGCCGTCGAGCGGGATGCACACGAACGGCTATTCGCTCGCGCGCCGCATCGTCTTCGAGCAGCTCGGCCTCGGCGTGGACAGCCACGTGGGTGAATTGAGCACCACCGTGGGCCAGGCGCTGCTCGAGCCGCACCGTTCCTACCTGCGGCTCGTGCGCCCGATGCTCGACGGCGAGCTCATCAAGGGCATGGCGCACATCACCGGCGGCGGCATTACCGACAACCTGCCGCGGGTGCTGCCGCCGTCGACGGTCGCCCGCGTGGACCTGTCGCGTTGGTCGATGCCGCCGCTCTTCGCCTGGCTGATGGGGCAGGGCCGCGTGCCGCTCGACGACATGCTCCGCACCTTCAACATGGGCGTCGGCCTCATCATCGTGACCGCGCCCGGCAAGGCGGACCAGGTGATCGACGAGCTGGCGGCGCGCGGCGGCCGCGA
>Ga0070675_100002703_pt1 | contig 13321 bp, 13 predicted proteins | sample KBSM43metaG_FD_65343 | JGI IMG/M metagenome (GOLD analysis project Ga0070675, IMG submission 65343) | Miscanthus rhizosphere microbial communities from Kellogg Biological Station, Michigan, USA - KBS M4-3 metaG | ecosystem: Host-associated > Plants > Roots > Rhizosphere > Soil ...
CTCCACCGCCACCGGATCGTCGCCCTCGGCGATGCCGATGCGGTTGGCCACACGCAGCACGTGACGATCCACCGGCAGGCCTGGCACGCCCAGCGCGTGCCCGAGGACGACGTTCGCGGTCTTGCGGCCGACGCCCGGCAGCTTCGTCAGCGCCTCCATGTCGGCCGGCACCTCGCCGCGGTGATCGCGCACCAGGATCTGGGCCATGGTCACGAGCGCCTTCGACTTCTGGCGGAAGAAGCCGGTGGACAGAATCTGCGGCTCCAATTCCGCCGGGGCCGCCGCGGCGAGTGCGCGCGCGTCGGGATAGCGCGCGAACAGCGCCGGGGTGACCAGGTTGACGCGCGCGTCGGTGGACTGCGCCGAGAGCATCGTCGCCACCAGGAGCTCGAAGGCGTTCCGATGGTGGAGCTCGGTGTCGGCGCCCGGGTAGAGCGCAGCCAGCGTCTCGATGATCCGCCGCGTGGCCGGAGGCGATTTCATCCGCGGTCAGTGAATCGGGTCTGCCTTCGTCCAGCCCACGTTGGAGTAGCTGTCGGAGAAGACCCGCATGTGCTCCTGCAGCGCCGCAATCAGATTGGGCACGAACTGCACCGGCACCACGACGCGGGTGCGGACCGGCGCACGCACGACGTGGTCTTTTTCCGCGTCCTTCAGCTCGCGCTCCGAGAGCGGCATCACCTCGCAGAAGGTGAGGGTGAAGTCGAAGGGCGTGTGGGCGATGGAGCAGAAGTTGGCGTAGGTGCGCGGCTCGCCGGGCTGCTCGTCGGGAACGATGGAGAAGTTGATCTGTTTGCGGGCAGGAGGCTGATCGGACATAGCCGATAGTATCCCCCGTAGTTGCAGGGGCCCGCTTCGGCCGGCCCGGGCCGCCTGAAGGCGGCCCTACACGGCCCTGGGCCGCCTGAAGGCGGCCCCTGCATCAGTACCGCCGCATCACGCCGACGACGACGCCCTGCACCTGGACATTGTCGGGATCGAACAGCATCGGCTGCATCGCCGGGTTGGCCGGCTGCAGGCGGATCTTGCCGTTGTCGCGATAGAACTTCTTCAAGGTGACGTCCTGGCCGCCGACGAGGGCGATGACCATCTCGCCGTTGTCGGCCGACTTGCGATCCTCGACGATGACGAAATCGCCGTCGCGAATCTGCTCGTCGATCATCGAATCGCCCCGCACCCGCAGCACGTAGCTGTCGCGCTTGCCGGCCATCGATTCGGGCACGGCAATCGTTTCGCTTCCGGGCACCGCCTCGATGGGGACGCCGGCCGCAACGAATCCGAGCATGGGCAGCTCGATGGCGCGTCCGCCGACGCGGGCGGGCACCAGCTCCACCGAGCGGCTGCGGTTCCACGCGCGCCGGATGAAGCCCTTTTCCTGCAGGTTGGTGAGGTGCTTGTGCACCGTCGCCAGCGACGACAGGTTGAATTGGCGGCCGATCTCCTCGAGGCTTGGCGCGTAGCCGTGGCGCTGGATGAACTCGTTGAGGTAATCCAGAATCTCGCGCTGACGTTTGGTCAGTGGAAGCACAGCCGTTCTCCTTCGCCGCCGATAACAGCGACGTCGGCCCGTGACTATATGCGAAGATAAGGCGAAGAACAAGCCCGTTCCGGGTGCTACACTCGAACACGGCGCCAGCCGGGGGCTGTTGCACAACCGCGGCCCGGGACGGTTCGTCGAAAGGGCATCATGCGATTTCGAACCGCTGTCGCGTCCACGCTTCTCTTGACGGCTGCCGCCGTGATTCTGCTTGCGCGCGTGAGCGGGCCCTTGGCGGCCGCAGGTGCGGCGTCGCGTCAGGAAGCGGATGCGCTCGCCCGGAAAATCTCGCAAATCACCAAGCGCGGCGCCGATGCGGCCCGTCCCGGCGTGCGACGGACCGAGGTGACCGAGAGCGAGGTCAACTCGTGGTTCGTCTTCCGCGGGCGGACGTACTTGCCCGACGGCGTCACCGAGCCGCGCGTGAACATGCTCGGCTCCGGCTCCATGCGCGGCGTCGCGACGGTGGACCTCGAGGCGCTCGGCAAGCGCAAGTCGCGTGGCGGCGGCATGCTCGATCTCTGGAGCTACCTGGGCGGCAAGGTGCCGATTGCGGTCACGGGCACGCTCCGGGCCCAGGACGGCCGCGGCCGGTTCGAGATGCAGTCGGCCGAAGTGGGCGGACTGCCGGTGCCGAAGGCCCTTGTCCAGGAGCTGGTGTCGGCCTACACCGCCGACGACGGGAAGAGCATCAGCCTCGATTCGTCGTTCGATCTGCCGGCCGGCATCCAATCGATCGACGTCGGCCGCGGGCAGCTCGTCGTCGTTCAATAGCTCCGCCTGCACGAGCCGCTGCACTAGACTGACGGCGTCCGCGTTGCGCGCGGCCGTCGCGTCGCAGCCGCGCCCGGATTCCCGTCCCGTGACCGATTCGCTCGCCACGCCGCTGCAATACCTGAAGGGCGTCGGACCGCGCAAAGCGGCCGACCTCAAGCGCGCCGGCCTCGCCACCGTCGAGGACCTGCTCTACCGCCTGCCGTTCCGCTACGAAGATCGCAGCCGCATGCAGCCGATCGCGACACTGCGGCCCGGCAACAAGGCGGCCGTGTTCGGCGAGATCAAGAGCGCTCACCTGGCGACGACGCGGCGGCGCGGCTTCCGCATCTTCCATGTCGTGCTCGGCGACGCGAGCGGCGCCATCCGCTGCTCGTGGATGAACCAGGCCTACCTCGCCGACATCCTCCAGCCGCGGACCACGGTCGTGGTCTTTGGCGACGTCAAGCTCGATTCGGGCGGGCTGCATTTCCTGAACCCCGAGTTTGAAATCGTCTCCGACGATCTGTCGGGCCTGCACGTCGGCCGCATCGTTCCGTTCTACGAGCGTACCGGCGCGGTGACGCCGAACATGCAGCGCAAGCTGGTGCGCCATGCGCTCGACGCGCTGCCGCCCGAGCTGCCCGACCTCCTCGACCCGGAGCTGCGCGAGCGCCAGGCCCTGATGGCCCGGCGGACGGCGATCGAAGCGAGCCACTTTCCGGCCAGCGACGCCAGCGTCGACGAGCTCAACGCGTTCCGCACGCCGGCACAGCGCCGCCTGATCTTCGAGGAGTTCTTCCTCTTTCAGATCGGCCACGCGTGGCGGCGCCACCAGACGACGATCGAACGCAAGCCGCACCAGGTGACAGTGGACGACCGCATCCGCCAGTCGGCGGCGCGAGTGCTGCCGTTTCATCTCACGCCGGGCCAGCGCACGGCGATCAAGGAAATCGTCGACGATCTCTGCCTGCCGACGCCGATGAACCGGCTGCTGCAGGGCGACGTCGGCGCGGGCAAGACCATCGTGGCGCTGCTCGCGGCGGTCGTGGCGATGGAAAACGGCCTGCAGGTGGCGTTCATGGCGCCGACCGAGATTCTGGCGAAGCAGCATTACGCGACGATGGCGAAGCTCCTGGCGCAGACGCGCTTCCGCGTCGACCTCCTCACCGGCAGCACGCCCGGATTGCAGCGCCACACGATCCTGGCGCACCTCGAGCGCGGCACGACCAACCTGGTAGTGGGTACGCACGCGCTCGTTCAGGACGCGATCAAGTTCCACCGGCTCGGCCTGGTGGTCATCGACGAGCAGCACCGCTTCGGCGTGGTGCAGCGCGCGGCGCTGCAGGAGAAGGGCCTGCGGCCGGACGTGCTGCTGATGACGGCGACGCCGATCCCGCGGACCCTGGCGCTGACCGACTACAGCGAGCTCGACGTCTCGAAGATTACCGGCCTGCCGCCGGGCCGCAAGCCCGTGCGCACCTGGGTGAAGCCGGAATCGCGTCGCGACGAGGTCTACGACCTGCTGCGCGCCGAGATCGACAAGGGCCGGCAGGTCTATGTGATCTATCCGCTGGTGGAGGAGTCGGAGAAGGTGGACTTGAAATCGGCCACCGAGATGGCCGACCACCTCCAGGCCGAGGTGTTTCCCGGGCGCCGCGTCGCGCTGCTGCACGGCCGGATGAAACAGGACGCGAAGGATCAGGTGATGCACGCGTTCATGTCGGGGGCGGCGCACGTGCTGGTGTCCACCACCGTCGTCGAAGTCGGCGTGGATGTGCCCAATGCCTCGGTGATGGTCGTGGAGCACGCCGAGCGCTTCGGCTTGTCGCAGCTCCACCAGCTGCGCGGCCGCATCGGCCGCGGCGAGTGGGAGTCGCACTGTATCCTGCTGTACCAGGCTCCGTGGAGCGACGACGCGCGCGAACGGCTGCGCACCATGGCCGAGACTCACGACGGCTTCGTCATCGCCGAGCGCGACCTCGAGCTGCGCGGTCCCGGCGACTTCTTCGGAACCCGGCAGTCGGGCCTGCCGAAGCTCCGCACCGGCGATCTGGTGCGCGACCGCGACATCATGGAGGAAGCCCACCGCGAAGCGCGCCTGCTGGTCGAGCGCGGTCTCCCGCCTGACCTCATGACGTTCGTCCGCGAGCGCTGGGACGAGCAGTTCGGCCTCATACAGGTCGGGTAGTGCGCATCATTGCCGGGCGGCTGAAGGGACGGCGGATCGCCTCGCCGTCGTGGGAGGGGCTGCGGCCGACGTCGGACCGGCTGCGTGAAAGCCTGTTCAATGTGCTGGCGCCGAGGATCGAGGGGGCGCGCGTGCTCGACGTGTTCGCCGGCACTGGCGCGCTCGGGTTCGAAGCCCTGAGCCGCGGGGCTTCGCACGTGGTGTTCGTGGACGCCGACCCACGGGCCACGACGGCCATCGCCCGCACGGCAGCGGCCTGGAGCGTGGGGCAGGGCTATACTATTCACGTCGGGGACGCCATGGAGTGGTTGAGGCGCCTCGCACCCGGTCCGCGCTTCGACCTGATCCTGCTCGATCCGCCGTATTCGCTGCCGCAACTCCGCGACGCCCTCGATGCCGCCGCTGGATGCCTGTCCGAGAGCGGGGTGCTGGTGCTGGAACGGGCGACGCGCCGCGAACCGGACGACGTGAGGTCGCTCGAGCGCGTGCGCGACCTGCGGGCCGGAGACAGCACGCTGACGTTCTACAGGCGCGCCAGCGCCGTCGAGGAAGGCTGAGACGCGATGAGCCCTGCTGAACCGCCCAACGGCCGCCTGGCGATCTTCCCGGGATCGTTCGACCCGTTGACCAACGGGCACGTCGACATCATCCTGCGCAGCGCGCACCTCTTCGAGCGCATCGTCGTGGCGGTCCTGGTCAATGCCGACAAGCAGCCGTTGTTCTCGGCCGACGAGCGCATCGGGATCATCCGCGAGGTGTTCCGCGAGTACCCGAACATCGAGGTGGAGAGCTTCGACGGCCTGCTGGTGCAGTACGCCCGGCGGCGGCGGGCGAGCGCGATCGTCCGGGGTATTCGCGCCGTCTCCGATTTCGAGTATGAGTTTCAGATGGCCCTCATGAACCGTCATCTCGAGCCCACGCTCGAAACGGTGTTCATGATGCCGGCCGAGCAGTACACGTACCTGAGCTCGCGGCTCATCAAGGAAGTGTTCAGCCTGGGCGGCGACGTGCGGGGCCTGGTGCCGTCCGCGGTGGAAAAGGCGATGCACGAGAAGAAGAGCGTGAAGAGCCACTAGCAGGTAGGCTGGTGGGCAGGTAGGCAGGTAGGGTAGGCGGGTAGGTAAGCGGGTTGGTGGGACCCAGGTGAGCGTGTTCTTGCCTGCCCACCTGCTTACCCGCCCACCTGCCAGAATCGCAGCGGCAGGTCGGTAGACCGGCCGGACGAGGAACGAATGGGCATGTTCGCAGACCGTATGTCGCAGGTGTCGGTATCGGCCACGCTGAAGGTGGCGGCCGAGGCCGAACGGCTCCGCCGCGCGGGGCACAGCGTGGTGGACTTCAGCGCCGGCGAGCCGGACTTTCCGACGCCGGAACACGTCAAGGCGGCGGCCAAGGCCGCCATCGACGCCAACTTCACACGCTACACGGCGGCGGCGGGCATCCCCGAGCTGCGCGAGGCGATCTGCGCCCGCTACAAGCGGGACTACGGCGTGGACATCACCGCGGCGGAAGTGCTGGTCACCGTCGGCGGCAAGCAGGCGCTCTTCAACAGCGCGCTGGCGCTCTTCAATCCCGGCGACGAGGTGATTACGCACGCGCCCTACTGGCCGACGATCCCCGAGCAGGTGAAGCTGGTGGGCGCGGTTCCGGTGATCGTGCCGACGAGCTCGACCGATGGCTTCCGTGTGTCGGCCGAAAGCGTCATCGGCGCGATTACGCCCAAGACGAAGGCGATCATCCTCAACTCGCCCGGCAATCCCACCGGCGCGCTCATCGACGAGCCGGTCGTGGCCGCCATCGCCGAGGAAGCGGCGAAGCGCGACATCTGGGTAATCGTCGATCTCTGCTACGAGCAGCTGATTTACGAGGACGTGCCGCACAACCTGCCGAAGACCCTGTTCGACCGCCATCGCGCCAAGACCGTGCTCTGCGGGTCGGCGTCGAAGAGCTATGCGATGACCGGCTGGCGCTGCGGCTGGACAGTGGGGCCGAAGGAGCTGACGTCGGTCTTCAACGTCATCCAGGGTCAGACCACGTCGAACATCGCCTCGGTCACGCAGAAGGCAGCGCTGGCGGCCATCTCCGGATCGCAGGACGCCGTCACGGCCATGCTCGACGAGTACCGGAAGCGGCGCGACAACATCCACGCCTGGCTCACGGCGCACCCGGGCATCCAATGCGTGAAGCCGAAGGGCGCGTTCTATCTGTTCCCGAACATCAGCGCCCTGCTGGCGCCGGGCATGACGTCCACGGATTTCGCGCAGGCGCTGCTCGAGAAGGAGCACGTCGTGGTGACGCCGGGCGAGGCGTTCGACGCGCCCGGCTACCTGCGCATCTCGTACGCGACTTCGATGGAGCAGTTGCGCGAAGGCGCCACGCGCATCCTCCGTTTCGCCGAGTCGCTGCAGCACGCCGCGGCGCGTTAGCCGCGCCGGCCGTCCGGCCATGCCCTTGCCGTCCGCGTTCGTCAGCGCTCTACGATCGGCGCTCGGCGAACGCGACGTCCTCGACGATCCCGCCACGCGCGACGCGTACGCGGCCGACGCGCTCGGCCGCGGCCACGCCCCGGACGTGGTAGTGCGGCCGGCCGACACCGCGCAGGTGGCGGCGGTGGCGCGCCTCTGTCAGGCCCATCGCGTCCCGGTGGTCGTGCGCGGCGCCGGGACCGGCTACACCGGCGGCGCCGTGCCGGTGCGCGGCGGCGTGGTGCTGTCGGTCGAACGGCTGAACCGGATCCTCGAGATCGACGAGGTCAATCTCACCGTGGTGGTCGAGCCGGCCGTGATTACCGGCGATCTCCAGCGCGCCGTCGAGGCGCGCGGGCTCTACTACCCGCCCGATCCCGCGAGCCTCGAGTCGTCGTCGATTGGCGGCAACGTGGCGGAGTGCGCCGGGGGGCCGCGCGCCTTCAAGTACGGCACGACCAAGCGCTACGTGCTGGCGCTCGAGGCGGTGCTCCCGACCGGCGAGATCATCCACACGGGATCGAAGGCGGTGAAGAACGTCGTCGGGTACGACCTGACGCAGCTCCTGGTCGGGTCCGAGGGCACACTCGCCATCATCACGCGCATCACGCTTCGGCTGCTGCCGTATCCCCCTGCCCGCGCCACGGTCTCGGCCGCGTTTGCGGACATTCGCGGGGCGGTCGATGGGGTGACGGCGCTGGTGCGTCTCGGGGTGATTCCGGCGGCCGTCGAGCTCATCGACGGCGACTCGCTGCGATCAGTCGAGGCGTTCGTGGGCCGGCCCGTCGCGCCGGGGGCCTCGGCGCTGCTCATCGTCGAGGCCGACGGCGTGCCGGCGGCGGTGGAAGAGGAAATCGACCGAGCGTCGCAGGCGCTGGCCGCATCGGGCGCGCTGTCGATCACCCGGTCGGCCGACGAGTCGGAACGCGCCGACCTCTGGGCTGTGCGCCGGCAGTTGTCGCTGGCGCTGCGCGCGACCGGGCTCCTCAAGATCAACCACGACGTCGTGGTGCCGCGCGGCCGCGTGCCGGAGCTGTTCGAGGAGGTGGCGCGGCTGAAGGCGGTCTACGGCCTGCGCGTGGCCTGCTTCGGCCACGCCGGCGACGGCAACATCCACGTCAACTTCATGATCGATCCGGCGGACGCGGAGGCACGCGAGCGCGCACGGCGCGCGGAGCGTGAGCTCTTCACGCGGGTCGTCGCGCTCGAAGGGTCCATCAGCGGCGAGCACGGCATCGGCTTCGCCAAGGCGCCGTATCTCGCGCTGGAACTCTCGGCCGACGAGATTGCGCTGATGCGGCGGGTCAAGCAGGCCTTCGACCCGGCCGGCATTCTGAATCCCGGGAAGATCTTTCCAGAGGGTACGTAGGGGCCGGGTTCAGCCGGCCCTGGGCCGCCTGAAGGCGGCCCCTACTTATTTTCCGCCTGAAGGCGGCCCCTACTTATTTGCCACCAGCACGATCGTTTCCAGCTCCGCATCCGGGTCGGGGTTGAGCACGCTGCGGAGGCGCAGGTTCGCGGTGTTGAGGTGGCGGACGCGCGCGAGCTGCCGGGGCTCCACCTGCGCCGCCGCAACGACCTCCGCGAGATCGCGTTCCGGCAACACCAGCAGCACACGATCCGGCGACCCGAGGAAGCGCGCCGCGCCGGCCGCGTCGAACAGGTCGGCCTGCCTGGCCCTGGTGTAGAAGACCAGGTTCCGCGTGAACGCGCGGTAGGTGCCCACTGCCTCGCCGCCCCTGCGATGCGCGGCCACGAACGCGGCCATGCGCTCCACGGCCGCGGGCCGGCCGGGGGCGAACACGCTGAACTGCACGCCGAGCAGAAGCGCCACGGCCGACGCGGTGACCGCCACCGGCAGCGCCTGCCACGCGCCACGCACCGCCACGACGGCCAGGGCCGCACCTCCGGCCGCCATACCGATCGCCGATGTGGTGAGCACCGCGACGCTGGTCTCGTTCAGGAGCGGCTGCAACCGGTACAGCAGGGCGGCCGCGGCCACGAAGAGGGCGGCCGTGGCCCACGTGGCGCCGGCCAGCAGGGCCGTGTGGCCCTCGCGCCGCGCCGCAGCCATGCGTTCGCCGAGGGCGCGGGCGGTGAGGATGGCGAGCGGCGGCAGCACCGGCAGGAGGTACCGCGGCTGCTGCCCGACCGAGGCGGCGAAGAACAGCGTCGGGGCGAGAGCCCAGGCGAGAAGCCGGATGTCGTCGCGCGTGGGGTGCCACCGTCGCCGGACCAGGTCGGTGAGACCGCTCGCGGCGGCGGCGATTCCGAACGCCGACCACGGCAGCAGGCCGCCGGCGATCACCGGCGCGTAGAACCACAGGGGACGCTGGTCGTTGAAGCGCGTGGTGGTGAAGCGTTCGAGGTTGTCGCCGATCACGAAGCTGTCGATGTAGGCCATGCCGTGCCGCGCCACCATGACGGCGTACCAGGGCAGGGCGACCGCGGCGGCCACGAAGCCGGCAGTTGCCACGTGCCCCCATCGCACGCGCGCGTCGCGCCGCTCGAACCACCAGGCCGGTGCGACGGCGAGGAGCGGCACGACGACGGCCACGGGACCCTTCATCAGGCACCCGAGCCCGGTGGCGATGCCGGCGAGCAGCCACCAGCGGAACGACTCGCGCGCCCGGCCACCGGCATCGAAGGCCGCAAACACCGCGACGGTCGCGAGCGTGGCGCAGAAGGCCAGCGGCAGGTCGGGCAGCGCCGACCGTGCCATCGTGAAGTAGCCGAAGCAGGTGGCCGTGATCGCGCCGGCCAGCCACGCGTGCGGGCGCGTCGACTCACGGCGCCGCGTGGCGGCCCATACGAGCAGCACCAGCCCGGCGCCGGAGAGCGCCGACCAGAGCCGCGCGGCGCCTTCGCCCACACCGCCCACCAGGTAAGTTCCGGCGGTGAGCCAGTAGTACAGCACCGGCTTCTGCCAGCGGTCTTCGAAGTTGAACCGCGGGGTGACCCAGTCGCCCGACGCGACCATCTCGCGCGAGGCCTCGGCGTAGTAGGCCTCGTCGGCTTCGGTGATCGCCTGACGGCCGAGACCGATGCCGAACGTGACGAACGACAACAGCAGAAGAGTGAGAACGGGCTGCCGCACCGTCCGTCATTGTAGCGAAGCCCTGCCATGCACCGACGCGCGACCGCTGCGACGATAATGGGGCATGCCGCAGATCGTCGCCGTGGTCGGCGCCTCGCGTGATCGTCACAAGTTCGGCAACAAGGCGCTGCGCGCATTCCGTGACGCCGGGCACACGGTCATCCCGATCAACCCGCACGAGACCGAGGTCGAGGGCCTGCGCGCCTACGCGTCGGTGCTCGACGTGCCAGGCCCGATCGACATGGCGACCGTGTACGTCCAGCCCGGCACCGCGAAGGCCCTGCTCGACGAGTTCGAGCGCAAGCGTATCCCCGAGATCTGGCTCAATCCCGGCGCCGACGACGACGACGTGCTGGCCGAGGCGCGGCGGCGGCGCCTCAACGTGATTGCGGCCTGCAGCATCATCGGCGCCGGCAAGTCACCCGGCGACTACTGAGCGCTGCCGGCGCGGGGGCTTCTATACTCGCCGCATGTCACGATACGCCTGGCTCGCCGCAGCGCTCCTCATCTCCTACGGTGTTCCGGCGTCAGCCGCCGCGCAATGGGTGTACCGGTCGCCGACGGCGCCGCGGACGGCGAGCGGCGCGGTCGATCCGTCGGCCCCCGCGCCGCGCACCGCGTCGGGCACGGTCGACCTCTCCGGGATCTGGCAGACCGATATCAAGTTCAACGCCAACCTCGCGGCGGATCTGACGCCCGGCGAGGTGCCGATGCGTGCGGTCGCGCGCGCGCTGTTCAAGGAGCGGCAGGACAATCTCGGCAAGGGCGATCCGGAAGGCTTCTGCCTGCCACCGGGGTTTCCGCGCGTCAACGGGGTGCCATTCCCCACCAAGATCATCCAGACGCCGGCGCTCGTCGTGATGCTCTACGAAACCCGCACCACCTTCCGCCAGATTTTCCTGGACGCTCACACGCTGGCGGCCGACCCCCAGCCCACATGGATGGGGTACTCGACGGGGAAGTGGGACGGCGACACGCTGGTCGTGCAGACAGTCGGATTCAACGACAAGACGTGGCTCGACGACGCGGGACACCCGCACTCGGACGCGATGCGTGTCACCGAGCGCATCCGCCGCCCCGACTTTGGCCATCTGGTGGTGGAGATCACGATCGACGACCCGGCGTACTACACGCGGCCCTGGACCGTGACGCAGGAATTCACGCTGACCGCGGACGGCGAACTCATCGAATACGTCTGCAACGAGAACAACCTGGACGTGCCGCACCTCGTCGGGAAATAGCGCCAGCCGCTCCGGGTAGGGCCGCCGCGTTCTTGACACCGCGGGGGGCCGGTTTCTATACTCGTTCTGGTACATCCACGCTCCGAACGCGTCCGCCGTTCCTGATTCGCTCACCAGCACACAACCTCCGTCCGAGAAACGTCCGAGAAACAATGCCCAGCAGCCCGAGACGTCATGGGCCCGGTCGATCCTCCGACCGCCGTCCCAGGGAATCCAACGAGTCCGATCGTTCGCACCGCGGCCACGGTGACGGCGGCCAGCGCGGCCCCGCTGCGGAAACGGCAGCCCCGCGACAGCCACCGCCGCAGGCCGACGTCGAGGCGGCACCGCCCGAGGCGAACGGCACGGCCCCCACGGCGCCAGGCGCCGCGGCGTCCCCGGCACCGGGCGCGCCCGCGCGGCCCAGCCTCAACATCGCCGTCCTCAAGGACATGGGCATCCAGGCCTTGACGCAGGTGGGCAAGGACCTGAACGTCGAAGGCGCCACCGGGATGCGCAAGCAGGACCTGATCTTCCAGATCCTCAAGGCACAAACCGAGCAGAGCGGCTTCATCTTCTCCGAGGGTGTGCTCGAGTTGCTGCCCGACGGCTTCGGGTTCCTGCGCGCACCCGACTACAACTACCTGCACGGCCCGGACGACATCTACGTGTCGCCTTCGCAGATCCGGCGCTTCGATCTGCACACCGGCGACACCATCTCCGGCCAGATCCGCCCGCCGCGCGAAGGCGAGCGCTATTTCTCGCTGGTGAAGGTCGAGGCGGTCAACTTCGAGGCGCCAGACCGCGCGCGTGAGAAGGTCTTCTTCGAGAACCTGACGCCGCTCTACCCGCAGGAAATGATCCGGCAGGAGATGGGGGCGGACAATCTCTCGGCGCGCGTCATGGATCTCATGACGCCGATCGGGAAAGGCCAGCGCGGGCTCATCGTCGCCCCGCCGCGCACCGGCAAGACGATGCTCCTGCAGAGCATCGCCAAATCGGTGGCCGAGAACCACCCCGAGGTCTTCCTCATCGTGCTGCTCATCGACGAGCGCCCGGAAGAGGTGACCGACATGCAGCGCTCGGTGAAGGGCGAGGTCATCTCCTCCACCTTCGACGAGCCCGCGCAGCGTCACGTGCAGGTGGCCGAGATGGTCATCGAGAAGGCGAAGCGCCTCGTCGAGCACAAGAAGGACGTGCTCATCCTGCTCGATTCGATCACGCGCCTGGCGCGCGCCTACAACACGGTGGCGCCGTCGTCGGGCAAGGTGCTCTCGGGCGGCCTCGACTCGAACGCGCTGCAGAAGCCGAAGCGCTTCTTCGGCGCCGCCCGCAACATCGAGGACGGCGGGTCGCTCACCATCGTCGCCACCGCGCTCATCGACACCGGGTCGCGCATGGACGACGTGATCTTCGAGGAGTTCAAGGGCACCGGCAACAGCGAGATCCACCTGGATCGCAAACTGGCCGACAAGCGCGTCTTCCCGGCCATCGACATCACCAAGAGCGGCACCCGTAAGGAAGAACTGCTCATCCCGCGCGAGGACCTCAACCGCATCTGGGTGCTGCGCAAGGTGCTGAACCCGCTGTCGGGCGTCGAGGCGATGGAACTGCTGCTCGACAAGCTGGGGAAGACGAAGGCGAATGCCGAGTTCCTCGGCGCGATGCAGAAGATCGGCTGAGGCCGGCAATGGTGACCGTCCGCGTGCGCCGGAACGGTCCCTGCGTCATCGAAGGGGACGACGTTCGCGTCGTCGACTGCGACGGTCGAGAAGTGCGACCCGCCAAACTCCCCGTGGCGCTGTGCCGGTGCGGGGCCTCGCAAGCCAAGCCGTTCTGCGATCGCAGCCACGCCCGCATCGGGTTCTGTCCCGATGGGGAGCCCGAACATAAAGAGGGCCGGGTCTGAAGACCCGGCCCTTCGTAGTCCCGCTGCTTTCGTAGGGGCAGGTCTTCAGACCTGCCCGCGTTCACTCCTGGATCGTCACCGCCAGCGGCGAGGCGAGCACCGCCGTCAGGCTGGTGCCGGAGGCGAGCTCCATTTCCTTGCCGCGCGTG
>Ga0070675_100002704_pt1 | contig 13321 bp, 9 predicted proteins | sample KBSM43metaG_FD_65343 | JGI IMG/M metagenome (GOLD analysis project Ga0070675, IMG submission 65343) | Miscanthus rhizosphere microbial communities from Kellogg Biological Station, Michigan, USA - KBS M4-3 metaG | ecosystem: Host-associated > Plants > Roots > Rhizosphere > Soil ...
GACTCTACGGCACGGCGACGCCGCGCCGCAGCCGCTCGGGCAGTCCGATGCGCGCCAGCAGCGCCTGATATCGCGGCTCGCCACGAAAGCGATACAGCGGGGGCATCGCATTCATCACTTGCAGCACGTCGAGGTCGCGTGCATCGACGGCATGGCTCAGCATCGCGTAGGCACTGTCTTTCAGGCCGGCGAGGAACAGCAGGCCGCCGCGCTGCGCCAGTCGCGGATCGCCGTCCAGGGCGGCGAGGGCGCGTCGCACTCCGGCACTGTCGCCACGCTGCGACGCGAGAATGCCTTCGTCGAAGCGGCGGACCCAGTAATCGCCTCCGGCCACTTCCACGGCGCGACGATGCGCCGAGTCGGCGGCGACGTGCTGTCCCAGATCGCCAAGAATGAGCGACAGAATGTCGAACGTTTCATAGAACGACGGATCGAGCTCCGTTCCCTTGCGCGCCGACGCGAGCGCCTCGGTGGGTTTCCTGAGCGACCAGAGTCCCCAGGCGAGGTCGCTCCGCCATTGTGCGGTCGTGGGTTCGTCGTCTACCAGATTGCGGCCGCGCCGCAGCATGCCGTCGAAGTCGCCCATCTCCCACAGCGCCCAGCCGAACATGCCCCAGCCGAGCGGGGAGCCGGGCCGCGACTCGGCCGCAGCGAAGTCGGCATAGGCGCCGGAGAAGTCCCAGCGGTCGTGCAGGCGAACGGCGCCGCGCGCGAAGTAGGCGTCGCCGACGTCCGGGTCGAGCGCGATCGCCCGGTTCGCGGCGCGCATCGCCATCGCCGCGGCCGAGTCACGCGGTGCGGTTTGATAGATGAGCGCGTACGCGTTCGTGATGGCGAGCGCCGCCCACGCCGGTGCGTAGGTCGAGTCGATCTCGAGCGAGCGACGAAGGAACACCAGACTGCGCTGGAATCCGGCGGCGGTGCGCAGCGCAGCCGACTCCTGTCCCAGCAGATACTGCGTGTAGGCGCGCGGATTGACCTGGCGCGCCGTAGACAGGCGCTGCACCTGCTCCGGCGTGAGCCCGGCGCGAATGCCGCGCGCGATCTCGGCCGCCACCTCGCGCTGGAGCGTCAGGACGTCGGCCGCCGGGCGCTCGAAGTTGTGCGACCAGAGCGTTTCGTCGTTCCGCGCGTCGATGAGCTCCGCCGAGAGCGTCACGACGTCACCCGAGCGCAGCACGGCGCCGGACACGATCGCGTCGACGCCGAGCGCTCGCGCGATCTCCTTGATCGGCTGCGTGGAGTTTCGATAGCTCTCCACGGCGCGATACCCGAGCACGCGCACACCGGCGTCGGCCAGCACGCCGATCACCTCGCGCGTCATCCCGTCGGCGAAGAAGCGCTGCGCCGTGTCTCCCGTTTGGTTCTCCATCGGGATCACGGCGATACGGCCGATCAGCGTGGTGTGCGGTGTCCGTGCACGCTGCACTGCCCACGCGCTCGCGAGGACGGCGAGCACTCCCGCCGCAACGAATGCCTTGCGACGGGTCTTACCTGGCTTCGCTCGCACGGGCGCCACGGCCGGAGCGGTCTGCGACGAGAGCGCTTCGACGAACCGTGCGGCGGGCCAGGGGCGCTCCGCCGGATCTTTCGCGAGCACACGGTCGAGCGCGAACGCGACGGCCGGCGTCACCTCCGGACGTGACGCGGTGACCGGTGCCGGCTGCTGCATCAGGTGCTGCTGCGTCATGGCGACCGCGGTCGGTCCCGTGAACGGCGGCGCACCGGCGAGCATCTCGTACAGCACGCATCCGAGCGAGTACAGGTCGCTGCGACCGTCGAGGTTCGGCTCGCCGACCGCTTGCTCGGGGCTCATGTACATCGGCGTGCCGACGGCGAAGCCTGTTTGCGTCAACCGCTCGTTGCCCGTCACGGCGACGGCGCGCGCGATGCCGAAGTCGGCGACTACCGCGTGCCCTCGCTCGAGCAGGATGTTTTCCGGCTTGATGTCGCGGTGCGTGATGCCGTGCTCGTGCGCATAGCCGAGGGCGTCAGCGACCTCCCTCGTGATCCGCAGCGCCTCGTCGATCGGCAGACGGCCCTCGCGCTCGAGCCGCGAGCGGAGACTCTCGCCCTCGACGAGCGGCATCACGTAGTAGAGGACGCCGTCCGCGTCCCCTGAATCGTACAGGGGGAGAATGTGCGGATGACGCAGCGTCGCCGTCATCGCGATCTCGCGGAGAAACCGGTCCGCGCCGACCGCGTGCGCCAGTTCCGGGCGCATCACCTTCACCGCGACGTCCCGCCCGTGCTTCAGATCGTGCGCGCGGTACACCTCGGCCATGCCGCCGGCGCCGATCACGGAGTCGATGCGGTAACGTTCCGAGAGTGCGGTGCGGAGCTGGTCCGCGATGGAAAGCATCCGCGAAAGTGCCGCGTCCGGCAGCGAACCACAAGCAGCGCGCCGGAGCGATTCGGCGGCTCCGCGTAGCAAGCCGGACGGCTTTGCGCTCGCCCTCGGCGGTTCCAAGAACGCGCGTGTCAGCCGGACTTTCTGGATCCGGATCGGCGCGGTGAGGCCCGCTCGACGGTACTCGCCCGCCGCCCGGAGCGTGCCTTGCGTGCCGGAGCCGGCCGCCGGCCGCGGCGAAGGTGGTCGATGAGCGCCCGCAGCGCGGGCGCGGCATGCCGGCGGTGCGGGTAGTACAGGTAATAGCCCGGAAACGGCTCGCAGAACTTCTCCAGCACCGGCACGAGCTCTCCACGCGCCACTTCCTCGCGTACCTGATCCTCGTACACGATGGTGAGGCCGAGCCCATCGCGCGCGAGGCGGATGTTGACCGCTGAGTCGGTCGAGAGCACGCGTCCCGGCGCGGCGATGACGACCTCGCGGCCGTTCTCCGTGAACTCCCAGCGATACGCCGGCGACTCCGGCACGGGGTGCCAGTTGAGGCACTCGTGCTCGACGAGGTCGCGCGGACGGCGCGGCGCCGGGTGTCGCGCGAAGTACGACGGCGCGCCGACGACGGTCATCCGGATGTCGCCAGTCACCGGCACGGCGAGCATGTCGCGGTCGATCACCTCGCCGAGCTGGATGCCCGCGTCGAAGCCGGCGGCGACGATGTCCTGCCGGGCGTCGCTCACGACGAGGTCGAGCTGCACGTGCGAATGCTCGGCGAGGAAGTTCGCGAGTGGCAGCCTCGCGAGCACCGGATCCACCGCCGTCCCGACGAGGAGGCGGAGCGTGCCGCGCGGATCGTCGCTCAGCTCCCCGACTGCGGCCACGGCTGCTCGCACCTCCTCCAGCGCCGGTCGCACCGACGCGTAGAGCCGCTCGCCGGCTGCGGTGAGCCGGACGCTCCGCGTGGTGCGGTGCAGGAGCACGACACCGAGCTGCCCCTCGAGCTTTCGCAGCGTCTGGCTCACCGCGGAGGCGCTGACACCGAGCCGCTCTCCGGCGGCGCGAAAGCCCCGCAGCTCCGCCACCGTGGCGAACACCGCCATCGCGTTCAGGTCTTCGGTCATTGTGAAGCAATGCTTCACGGCCCGTGCAGCGCCGTCAAGTAGATCGAGTGCTCCGGCCTGGCTTTACTCCATCTCACGACTGATCGCGCCCGCATCACACCGCGGTCCGGAGCGCGTCACCAGGAGGGAGCCACCGATGAACACAGCGGATAACGAAAATCGGACTGGCCGAGCAGGACCCGGCCGCTCACGGCGGGACTTCATCGTGTCGGCGGCGACGACGCTCGCGAGCGCCAGCACAGCGAGCCTGCTGAACGCCCAACCTGCACCAGGAGCGAACGCGACGATGTCGGCGACGAACGCGAAGGGACCCTACCCGACGGAAGGCATGGCGGCCTTCGCGCCGACCGGCCCGCACAAGCGCATGTCATTTCAGCGACGCGCCCTCGGCCCGAAGGACGTGGCGATCAGGATCCACTACGGCGCCATTTGTCACTCGGACATCCACACCATCCACGGGGATTGGGGTCCGGTCACGTACCCGCAGATCGTCGGACACGAGATCACGGGGACGGTCGTCGAGGTCGGATCGAGCGCCAGCAAGTTCACCGTCGGCGCCCGCGTCGGCGTCGGCACGATGGTGAACTCCTGCCGCGTCTGCACCGAGTGTCAGGCCGGCCACGAGAACTACTGCCTGAACGGCAACGTCCAGACGTACGCGTCGAAGGACCGCGACGGCACGATCACCCAGGGCGGCTACTCGACGTTCATCGTCGTCGACGAGGATTTCGTCATCCGCGTCCCCGACGCACTCGACCTCGCGGCAGCCGCGCCGCTGATGTGCGCCGGCATCACCGTCTACTCGCCGCTCCGGCACTGGGGCGTGACGACCGGGTCGAAGGTCGCCGTCGTCGGGATGGGTGGTCTTGGCCATCTGGCCGTGAAGCTCGCCACCGCACTCGGCGCGGAGGTCACCGTCTTCACGACGTCACCGGATAAGGAGAGCGATGCCCGGCGCTTCGGCGCCCGCGACATCGTCGTCAACCGGGACGGCGCCGACCTGTCGAAGTACGCCCACGCGTTCGACTTCGCGCTCGACACGGTGCCGTACAAGCACGACCTGAACCGGTTCATCCCGCTCCTCAAGCGTGACGCCACGTACTGCCGCGTCGGCGTCGGCAAGGTCGCCGACTCGAACGAGGTCGGACAGATGGGCCTCGTCATGTACCGGAACGCCGTCGCCGGCTCGAACACCGGCGGCATCCGCGAGACGCAGGATCTGGTCGACTTCTGCGCGCTGCACCGCATCCAGCCCGAGATCACGAAGATCGCGATGAACGGGATCGACGATGCGTGGAAGAAGGTCGTCGAGAAGCAGGCGCGATATCGCTACGTCATCGACATGGGAGCGCGATAGATCATGGCGTCGCTCACTCGTCGAGTCTCCCGCGCGTCGGGATGGGGTGCGGTCTTCGCGCTCACCCTGTGCGTGGCGACGCTGATCGCATCCGAGTTCATGCCGGTCAGCCTGCTCACGCCGATCGCTGCCGACCTTAGCATGACGGAGGGTCGTGCGGGACAGGCCATCGCGGTTTCCGGGCTCTTCGCCGTGTTGACGAGCCTCGGCATCTCGTCAGCCACGCGCGGGATCGACCGCCGGCGCGTGCTGCTCGCGCTCACTGTGCTGATGCTGGTCTCCGGCGCGCTCACGGCGCTCGCGCCCAACGCCGCACTCTTCATGGCGGGCCGCGCGCTCATCGGCGTCGTCATCGGTGGCTTCTGGTCGATGTCGGCTGCCACGGTGATGCGCCTCGTGCCGGAGGATCAGGTTCCTAACGCGATGGGCGTGCTCAATGGCGGCAACGCATTGGCGACCACCATCGCCGCGCCGCTGGGCAGCTTCCTCGGCCAGTACGTCGGCTGGCGCGGTGCGTTCTTCGCCGTGGTGCCGCTCGCCGCGGCGACGGTGGCGTGGCTTCACCTGACCCTGCCGACGATGCCGTCGACGCGCGCATCCGCCGGCGGCACGGTGTTCCGCGTGCTTCGGCGCCCGCAGGTCGCGGCCGGCATGCTGGCGGTCACCGTCTTCTTCTTCGGGCAGTTCACGCTCTTCACCTACCTGCGCCCGTTCCTCGAGACGGTCACGCGCGTGAACGTGTCCACGCTCTCGCTCATCCTGCTCGTCACGGGCGGAGCCGGCCTCCTCGGCACCTGGCTGATCGGCTTCGCGCTTCGCGCGCGGCTCTACAGCCTCCTCGTGGTGATGCCGCTCATCATGGCAGGCATCGCGATGGCGCTCATCACGCTCGGCCGCATCCCGACCGCAGCCGGCATTCTGCTCGGCGCCTGGGGCCTCGTCGGCACGGCCGCGCCGGTCGCCTGGTGGACGTGGGTGAGCAAGGTGCTTCCCGACGATGCCGAGGCGGGCGGCGGGCTCATGGTCGCCGTCGTTCAGCTGGCCATCGCGCTCGGCGCCATGGCGGGCGGCGTCGCGTGGGATGCGAGCGGACACCGGAGCACGTTCACGCTCGCGGCGATCGCGCTCGGCGCCTCGGCGTTCATCGGTGCCGCGGCAGCGCACCAGTGGCAGGCGGTGAAGCGCCGGGCCATCCCGACCACGGCACCACCGGAAGAGGTGAAGCATGCGCAGGCTGCATGAGCTGGGGAGGGCAGGCCTGTACACCGCTGCCATGATCGTCGCCGCGGGCTGCGCCACGCGATACGTCACGCGCATCGAGACGGCAGCGACGGCGAGCCCGAATGACGACCACACCGACGCGAGACCAGCCATGCAGATCACACGCGCAGGCACGCAGCCCTCGGCGAAGGGCCCGGAGGACTGGTTCACCGGCACCGTCCGCATCGACCCGCTCTTCTCGCCGCCGACACCGGCGCGTGCGGTCGGCGCCGCCGTGACGTTCGAGCCTGGAGCTCGCACCGCATGGCACACGCATCCGCTCGGCCAGACGCTGGTCGTGCTCTCGGGCGTCGGTCGCGTGCAGACCGAAGGCGAGGCCATCGCGGAAATCCGTCCCGGTGACGTGGTGTGGATCCCACCCAACGAGCGGCACTGGCACGGTGCGGCGCCAACGACCGCGATGGCGCACATCGCCGTCCAGGAATCCCTCGACGGCAAGATGGTCCAGTGGATGGAGCACGTGACCGACGAGCAGTACGCCAACTTCCGGAGCGGCCAGCAATGAGAGCCACCGTTCTGCACGGGCCCGGCGACATTCGTGTCGAAACGCTCGACGACCCGAAGATCCTCGCGCCCACGGACGCGATCCTCCGCCTGTCGGCGAGCTGCATCTGCGGCTCCGACCTCTGGCCGTACCGCGGCGCGCAGAAGGTTGAGCGGCCCACGCCGATGGGCCACGAGTACGTGGGCATCGTCGAGGAGGTCGGCGGAGCGGTGAACAACCTCCGGAAGGGGCAGTTCGTCGTCGGCTCGTTCGCCACATCGGACAACACCTGCCCGCACTGCCACTACGGCTACCACTCCTCGTGCGCGAACCGCGAGTTCATCACCGGCGCGCAGGCGCCGCTGCTGCGCGTGTCGAACGCCGACGGCACGCTCGTCGCGACGCCGGACGTGCCCGACGCCGCGCTCGTCGCGAGCCTCCTCGCCGTGAGCGATGTGCTCGGCACCGGGTGGTTCGCCGCGGATTCCGCCTGCGTGAAGCCCGGAGCGACGGTCGTGGTCGTCGGCGACGGCGCTGTGGGTCTGCTCGGCGTGCTATCGGCGAAGCAGATGGGCGCCGAACGCATCATCGCGATGAGCCGGCACGAGACACGGACGCGCCTCGCGCGCGAGTTCGGCGCCACGGACATCGTCACGGAACGCGGCGACGAGGGAGCCGCTCGCATCAAGGAGCTCACGGACGGCGTCGGCGCCGACTCCGTGCTCGAGTGCGTGGGCACGCAGGAGTCGATGTGGCAGGCGATCCACGCGACGCGACCGGGCGGGCACGTGAGCTACGTCGGCGTGCCGCACGGGGTCTCGCTCGACGGCGCGCCGCTCTTCTTCTCGCACGTGCACCTGCACGGTGGTCCCGCGCCGGTGCGACGGTACCTCCCGCAGTTGATCGAGCTCGTGCTCGACGGCACCATCGAGCCGGGGAAGGTCTTCGACCTGACGCTGCCGCTCGAGCAGGCGGCCGAAGGCTACCGAGCGATGGACGAGCGTCGCGCGATAAAGACGCTTCTCACCGTGTAACGTGCGCTACCCACGACGACGATGACCGTCGAGTGGACGGCGCTGATCGGAGCTGCTTCCTTCCATCGCAGACTCTCCCGGAGACTTCGAACGTGTCGTCACACATCACTTCGCCCGGCAGCAAGCTGCAGCATTCCGCCGCACTGCTGCTGTCGCTGCTCGTCTCGGCCTGCGCTCCGACGACTCGGGGAAACACCACCACGTCGTCCGGCGACTCCCCGAGCGCGCCGGCGCCTTCCATCACCGCGAACGCTTCCAGCCTGCACGCCGAGGGGATGCTGGTGCGGATCTCGGAGATCCGGATCGAGCCCAATAGACTCGACGAATACAAGGCCATTCTGAAGGAGGAGGCCGAGGCATCGGTCAGGCTCGAGCCGGGCGTGATCTCCATCTTCCCGATGTACGAACGGGAGAATCCGACCGAGGTCAGGATCCTGGAGATCTACGCGAGCAGGGCGGCATACCAGTCTCACCTCGGAACACCGCACTTCCAGAAGTACAAGACCACCACGTTGCCGATGGTCAGGTCGCTCCGGCTGGTCGACATGGAGGCGATGGACCCCGCCACGATGACCACGATCTTCGGCAAGATGCAGGGCGGCAGGTAGCCGCGACGTTTCACCAGAGGCTGGCCACGATCTCGTACGAACGCACCCGCGCTGTGTGATCGTGGATGTGCGACGTGATCATCAGCTCGTCCGCACCCGTTCGCGCGACGAACGCCTCGAGCCGTGAGCGCACCGCCTCCGGACCGCCGACGATCGCTTCGCGAAGCACGTGCTCGACCTGCGCCCGTTCGAGCGGCGACCACAGACCGTCCATGCGGTCCACCGGCGGCTGCAGTTGCACGGGACGCCCACGCTGGAGGGCGAGAAACTGCTGCTGGAGCGACGTCGCGAGTCGTTCCGCCTCGGCATCCGTATCCGCTGCCACCACACCGACCCCCAGCATCGCGTGCGGCCGGTCCAGAGTTCTCGACGGCTGGAATCCGCCGCGGTAGAGCTTCAGTGCGGCGTCGAGCTGATCGGGCGCGAAGTGAGACGCGAAGGCGAAGGGGAGCCCCAATGCCGCCGCGAGCCGAGCGCCGAAGGTACTCGAGCCGAGAATCCAGATCGGGACGTCGAGCCCCGCTCCTGGAACCGCGCGCACGAGCTGGCCCGGTGCCGGCTCGGCGAACAGCGCCTGTAGCTCCTGCACGTCCTGTGGGAATCGATCTGCCGCCATGGGATCGCGACGAAGCGCTTGCATCGCCGGACGATCGGTTCCCGGCGCGCGCCCGAGTCCCAGATCGATCCGTCCGGGGAAGAGCGACTCGAGCGTTCCGAACTGCTCGGCGATCACGAGTGGTGAATGGTTCGGGAGCATGATCCCACCCGCACCGACCCGAATGCGCGAGGTGCCGCCCGCCACGTGTGCGATCACGACCGCGGTCGCCGCGCTGGCGATCCCGACCATGTTGTGGTGCTCCGCCAGCCAGAAGCGATGATAACCGAGCCGCTCCGCGTGCCTCGCCAGATCCAGCGTGTTGCGGAGTGAGACGGCGGCCGTGCTGCCGGCGACGATGGGAGACAGATCGAGAACGGAGAGCGGGATCGGATGCATCGAAGCAGAATCCTCGCGTAGGCGAGGCTGTTCCCGCGATTGCCGCGCCGCTCGGCGCGCGCCGCTATCGCACCTCGCGCACGATGCGGAACCCCACGTCGAACCCGCTTCCCGGCCCGCCGGCGTGCGTGAACCAGGTCGTGTTCTTGACGTCGGAGACGAAGCTCCCGCCACGCAGAACGTGGGTCGTGCCCGTCCGCGGCGGCGTGGGGTCGGGGAACAGCTTCTCGTTGTAGAAGTCGCTCACCCACTCCCACACATTGCCCAGCGTGTCGTGGAGCCCCCACGCGTTCGGCGTCTTCGTGCCCACGGCGTGCGTGGTGCCCTTGTCGATGTCCTGCTCCCACGCGACGTCGCGGATGTACGCCCACGTCGGTTCCTCGCTCGCGCCCGCCCTCGCCGCGTACTCCCATTCGAGCTCGGTGGGCAGGCGGTAGTGCGCGGTGCGGTCCATCGTGTTCAGCCGCTCGACGAATCGCTGTGCGTCGGCCCACGTGACGTTGTCCACCGGGTGCCGGTCCGCGTCGTCCTTCACCTTGCTCCCCTGGAACACCGACGGGTTGGTGCCCATGAACTTCTTCCACTCGGCCTGGGTGACCTCGTACTTCCCGATGTAGAACGGCCGAGCGATCGTGGCTGTGAAGCCGGGCATCGCGTCGTGCTTCACCATCTCCGCGCATCGCGCGTAGTCGCTCGCGTTCCACAGCGTCCTCGGATCCACCGCGGGCGCACTCGCGCTCCGTCGATGAGCGAGCGAGTCGGGACATGCCGGCTGGAACTTCCCGACCAGCATGCTCCCCGGCTGCACCAGCACGAACTCCATGCCAATCGCATTCGTCAGCGTCGGCTGCTGTGCGACCACTGGTGCCGCGACGACTGCGAGAGCCAGCGCGACGGCGTGGCGCGACATCACGGGAGCTCCCTGATCGCGACGTTCCGATACCGGTGCGCCGCGCCCGGCTTCCACGCGCCGCTCATGTCGAACGTGCTGCCGGGAATCGGCGTGTAGCTCGCCGTCCAGTGCGACTGCAGCGCGATGAAACCGTCGGTGCGGTCGGCGATCAGATCGTTCCGCTTCAGCTGCACGTCGTACATCGGTACTCCATTGATCCACAGCGACACGTGCGGCACGTCGCCCTCCACGCGGAGGCGAAACGAATTCCAGTCGTCCTCCTTCCACACATTCTTCACACCGGTTGCTCGCGCATCGGTCGTGACGCGCTGCACCTCGCCGAGCAGGTTCCCCGTTCCCGATCCGCCGCCGCCCACCAGCTCGATCTGATACGCGGACCCTCCCTCGGACGAACGGAAGAAGATCCCGCCGTTCGTTCCCCAGTCGGGTTTCGCTTCGAGGTAGAGCTCGAAGTTCCGGTACTTCCGGTCCGTGAGCAGCAGGCCGCCCTGGCCGTATGGACGCTGGCGCAGCGTGATGACACCGTCCTCGACCCTGAAGTCGCCGGTGGTGCCGTGATGCGTGGTCCGGCTGATGTGCCAGCCGGCGAGCGTCCGGCCGTCGAAGATCGGCGTGAAGCCCTCGGGGATCGCGCCGGTTCGTGCCGATGAGTCGCGCGGTGCGGCGCCGTCGCCACCCGCTGGCTTGAACTCGATGCTCGTGAGCAGCATGAGCGCGTCGGCGGGGCCCGTGCGCGGATTCCTGAACACGATGAAGACGTCGTGCACGCCGCTGACGCCGCGCAGCGCCACGGACACCGGCTTCTCGAGATTGGCGCCGAGCACGACGGCGGCGGCGGGAGCGTCACCGCGCGCGGCCTGTTCGCCCGGAGTCGCGACGGCGCGAGGTGGCGTGATCGCGGCCGGCACACCGACGACACGACCGGTCGGCGAGTCCAGGCGGATCTCCGCCGTGCCTCCCTTGAAGTGCGACCAGGTGTAGAACCGCGTGAGCGCGCCGATCTCGATGCTCGCGATCCCCGTGAGATCGATGCCGCGAAACCCGATGTACGATCCGCTGCTGTTCACGACGAAGCCGGGATCGCGGTTCGACGTGTTGTAGACGATGCCCGGCGACATGATGTCGGCCGTTTCCGGCGCGAGCAGCGGATGGCGCAGCAGCACCGCGTCGCTCGAGGTGATCGGCGGCATGCCGTTCGCCCCGGCGTCGGTGTAGCTCGCCCGGAGGACGTACGCTCCCTTCTCCACCGGCGCCGGCTGTCCGGGTCGCGCGGTTCGACCGGCGACGAGCCGCGCCGGAGTCGCGACGCTCCCGGCGCGCGGGATGCGGCGCAGCGTTGCGGTCGTGTCGTCGAGGCTCAGCACGTACTGCGCGAGCGTCGTGGCCTCGGCGGGCGTGAGCGCGGGATGCGCCGGCATCGAGAGCTGCCCGTACACCCCGCTGCCGCCGGTGATGATCTTCTGCGCCACGCGCTCCAGCGCGCCGGCCTCTCGCGCGTTCTTCGCCGCGACCTCCCTGAACGCGGGACCAACGAGACGTCGGTCGACGGCGTGGCATGAGCGGCAGTCGCTGCGTGCGATGATCGCGAGGGCGCGCGAGTGTCGCAGGGAGACGTCCGGCGCCAGATCGCGCGCCGCCGCCAGCTCGGCGGGAGTCATCCCCGCGGGGATGTAGTCGAGCGTCACCGTGACGTCGCCGCTCGCGGTGCGGGCGCCGTCCTCGCGGTCGCTCACCGTGGTCCGATACTCCACGCTGCCATCGGGGAAGTAGAACGAGCGATTGCCGCGCGTGAGCTCGAGCGCCACGCGCGGCGGCTCGTTGCCGGCGACGATCCTCACTTGGGCACTGCCCGCCGCGCCATGCGGATCCGTCGCGGTGAGCGTCGCGGTGTACACGCCGGGCCGATCGAGCGTGAGCGCGGAACTCGCGGTCGTGAAGCGACGCGTCGCACCGCCGCCATCGCGCTGCACGACCCAGGCGTAGCGGAGCGGATCCCGGTCGTCGTCCACCGTGCCCTTCGCCGACAGGACGACCCGCAGCGGCGTCGCGCCAGCCGGCCGGTCCACGGTGGCCGTCACGCGCGGCGCGCGGTTGCCGGCGTTGTACTCGATCTTCGACAGCCGTCCATTGGGACCGCGTGGGTCGTACTCGACGACGTACAGATCTCCGCTCGGTCCGAAATCGAGGTCGAGCGGCTGGTTGGACTTCTCGTTGGCGAGCAGCAGCTCGGCCGACGTGATCTTCGTGCGGTCCGCGTTCGGTGTGAGCACGGTGATCCAGGCGCGCACGCAATCGGTGACGAACCACTTCCCCTCGTAGTAGCTCGGGAAGACTCGCCTGGCGCTCGACGCGAAGTTCGCGCGATGGAACACCGGGCCGCCCACCGCGCAGCGGCCACCGGTGCCGAGGATGGGGAACTCCGTCGAGACGCCGTAGGGATACGCGAGCAGGGGAGGCCGCGCGGGCGGCAGGTCGACGAGCCCGGTGTTGTTCGGCGAGGGGTTCGTCAGATGCGCGGCGTCCGGCGGAGGACCGTACGTCTTCGTCGCGAAGTCGTAGCGGTTGTAGACCCGGTTGTATCCGATGGCGTACGGCCATCCGTAGAAGCCCGCACTGCGGGCGACGTTGAACTCGTCGTAGCCCATCGGTCCGACACCGGCGGAATCCTTTCCCGCGTCGGGGCCGACCTCGCCCCAGAAGAGATCTCCGGTCCGGGAGTCGATCGAGACGCGCCACGGGTTGCGATTCCCCATCGTGTAGATCTCGGGGCGCGTCTTCGGCGTGCCCGGCGCGAACAGGTTGCCCTTCGGGATCGTGTAGGTGCCGTCGGGCTCAGGGTGGATGCGCAGGATCTTGCCGCGCAGGTCGTTCGAGTTGGCCGCCGATCGCTGCGAGTCCTGCCCCTTGCCGCCTTCATTGGTCCAGTGGATCGGGTTGTACTGCGTCGCGTTCGAGTTGTCGCCCACGGTGAGATACAGATTCCCCGCCGCGTCCCAGGTCATGCCGCCGCCCATGTGCGACGCGACTTCGTGAGGCCATCGCATCACGACGATCTCGCTCGAGAGGTCGAGGCTGTCCCGTGCGCTCACGGTGAACCGCGAGAGGTGCATCTCGCGCACGTCTCCCGGCGCGGAGTAGTACAGGTAGAGGTACCGCGTCGTCTCGAACCTCGGGTCGAGCGCTAT
>Ga0070675_100002709_pt1 | contig 13319 bp, 16 predicted proteins | sample KBSM43metaG_FD_65343 | JGI IMG/M metagenome (GOLD analysis project Ga0070675, IMG submission 65343) | Miscanthus rhizosphere microbial communities from Kellogg Biological Station, Michigan, USA - KBS M4-3 metaG | ecosystem: Host-associated > Plants > Roots > Rhizosphere > Soil ...
TTCGTGTCGATGTTGGTCATCAGAACGACCTCTCTGCGAATGTCCAGTTGTTCCATTGGTTGAGCAGCCGGAAGTTTTCGACCGTGAGGCGCCCGGTTCCGTTGAACCCCCACTCGTGTCCCCAGGAGTTGTCGATGCGGAACCACGGAGGAGCGCCGTCGTCCGGCTCGAGATCGACGCCGGTCGCCACGACCCAGTGATACCCGGCGAGGTCCGAGTCCAGGTTCACCTTGATCCACCAGTTCCCGTAGACCTTCGACATGGACGCCTGGTTGTCGTACATCGAGAAGTGCCAGGGGAGGCAGAGGCCGACCGGCCCGAACGTGAGTAGGGTCGTGATGACGTCGTCGACCTGGGGGACCGACCAGTACGAGTCGATCAACCCCCACTCGAGGAGCTTCGCGCAGGCGGCGCGCGGGCTCGCGCCCCCTTTGTAGGTGGCGTCGCCAGTCGTCTCGAAGTAGAGCTTGCGGGCGAACTGGTGGGCGGACTCCTCGGTGGCGAACTCCGGGTAGGTTCGATGCTCCGAAGCGCCGGCCATCAGTAGGTTCGTGTCCCCGTGACCGACGCACGTTCCCTCGTTGCCTTGGTTGATCCGGAAGTCCGGGCCGACCATCGTGTAGAACTTCCGGTCGATCAGCGCCGCCTGGGGCGCGAGCGCGGCGGTGTAGACCAGCAGGTCCCGCGGGTCCGGACGATCTCGCTTAGCTCCGAGTGGGTAGGGCAGCTCCATCTATCCTCCCGTGCCGTAGTAGGGTGACCCCATGAAACGCTTCGTCGTCTCGGTCTTGTGTCTATTCGCCGTCGGCGCCACATGGCCGTCGACTTCAGAGTGGGGACCCGGCGGAACGCTCAACCACGCCAGCTCGCCGACCTACGCGCTGCCGATACCCGTTCTGGACAGTATTCGCGCAACCGTGCCAGCAGGCGAGCAGCGGAGGGTATGGACGCGACTCCGTAACGAAGCGCTCATCGAATGGGGCATCCCGTTCACAGTGACCAACGCCCCGGATCTGCCCGTGACGGATGACGGCTGGCACCCTCCCGCGGGGACCATCGCCCTTGTTCGCAGCGAGGTTTACCTCGGGGCGGGTCACACGTCGCAGGGCATCTACCTCGAGGACAGCCAGTCGGGCATCGTCATCCTGTCGCTCGACCGTGGCTGGGCCGGCTGGCCAGACCTCCAGCGGAGCCTCATCGCCCACGAGACGGGCCACGCGATCGGGTTCGGACACCCCTACGCGGACGGTGAGACCGTGACGTGCAGGCCGACCGGATACGTGATGATCTGCGGGTACCATGTCACGGCTGAAGAGAGGCTCGCAGCACAGGCTTATTACCTAGGGCGCGGGTGATACGTACAACGTAGTGTGCCATTCAAACGGAGTCCCAGCATGCGCGATACCTTCGATGTACGAGTCCTGCGCGATTGTGGTGGCCCCCTTAGGCGTCTTCACGACGAGTACCCGGTCATGTAGGTCGCGGGCTAAGAGCCAATCCCAGTGGTTGTGTTTCATCGCGTTGTCTTCGAGGTTCTCGATCCGTTGTGGCGCATCGCCGTATTTGGCGACGAGGGCTTGCGCATAGGTGAGAACGTCGGCATCGTTCAGAAGCGGTATGTCACTCTCTGCAAAGGACCGCTGGAAATACTTTGCAATCGAGGATGTCGACGTGGCTACCTGTTCGACGCCCCCCGTGCGCGTAAGCCGCGCATCGTTGATGATGAGCGATTCATTGAACAGAAGGCTGATATTGCGGTACGACATGGCACCGCCGGCATCTGTCCAGGTTCTATCGCTAAAGCTCGGTGCGCTGTGAGCGGTGCGATCCGCGAAGACCACCTTACCGTCCCGTCCTACGAACAACCGGCCCCTCTCCGCTTTACTGATGGCTTGCAAGTGCTCAAGAGCCGAAGTGTTGTTCAGGCTGACGGCCGGAACCGTTGACACTCCGGCGTCGATGGTTCGATCTCCCGACGGCCAGCCGATGATATCGAGCACAGCACCGACGCGGGCACCGCTCAACTGCTGCGCCAACGCTGAGCTGAGAAAGGCCAGCGACAGCACCTTGAACCCCTCGACCAGCGCCACCGTTACAATCTGGTCGCGTCCCACCTCGGGGAATGACGGTTCCCACGACTCTACGAAACCCGAGAAGATGGGATAGGGCACTCCGTTGAAGACGGCCATGATACGCATCCGTCGCATGGGTAGAAGGTTCGGTGAATAGGGCGACGTACTCGAGTTGGGGGTGAACCGCCCATCGCGATTGTCCAGGACGATGGTGGCGGTCCCCGCCTCCACGCGCTGGAGTTCATGCTGAGAGCCCCGGTTGGTATTCCAAGTACGCACGTAGGGAGTGATGTCGGTTGACCATGTCGGAGTCGTGAACGACTGTATGACGCCTACCTGAAGTTCAGCGGCGATCCCGACGTAGTTGCGGTTCGCGCCATCCCATGACACGGTTGCGGTTGTCTCGAACGCATCACTTCGATATTGAGTTTCACTCACGGCACTGGCGACTAGCCCGGTGTCATCCGCTTCGGTCCAGTTCGTGCGGGGTGTGACGGGGCCAGAAGCACCGATAGTCCAAGCAGAGATGGGGCGGTTGTTGCTGTCTGCCGCCGCCGCCATCGTTATCGTCCCCGATGTTCCGCTGGTGCTTACAGTCGGGGCCTGCACGAATACGTTCGCAACGCCGCCCCGGAGATCGACGCCCGTGGCGTACATAAATAAGGCATGCGCTCCGGTCTGTACCTGGCCTCCGAAGTCGATGGTTGTGGTGCCCGTCGTCCCACCGGTCGCGTCTGCCCCGAATAGTGTGCAGCGCGTCGTAGAAGTGTTGGTGGTTGCTATCTGCACCCACGTCAGACTGTTGCCCGAAACGGTTGGGACATTCGGGGCCGAACTAAAACGCTGGCCCACCGCGAGGATGATGAGCCCCGATGACGGAGGGGTCCAGGATGGTGTTACCAACGAGGAGCTACTCAGGTTGGTCGCATCGGGAGTATCAATATCTGTGAAGACGATGGTATCTGGTGAAACGGTCGGCCCGGGATCGTTCAGGTCCATCTGTACCAGGAGTGTCGGCAGGCTCATAGACCTGTCGACCCGTTACGGGCTCCAAGGTGTAGCAACTCGTTACGGGTGACCCGTGCGATCTCCTTCCCGTCGAGCTTGAGGATGATGTCGCCGCCCTTGCCGCTCTGGAGCCGGTTGGCCTCGGCGAGGAGCTCCTTGATCCGATCGGCACGCTCTTGGAGTTTGTCCATCTTGGCACCGAAGAAGTCCTTCGACAGGACTCCCCCTTCGTGGTCGGCGATCTTGTTGATCGCCGCGAGCTGCTGGGATGCCTGCTCGACGAGTTCAGGGCCACCCTGCAACAGAGCCTGAGCGAACCCGAGCCCCTCCGGTCCCGCGCCGGCGATCTGCGAGAGGAGCCCCTTCGACGCACCCTGGCGCTTGAGTGCGTCCAGGACATCGGCGAAGCCCTGGGCTCCGGCGAGTTGGGATGCGAGGAAGTCCTGTATCCCGAGCGGTTCCTCACCCTTGCCGAACCCGCCGACGAGGTCGGAGAACGAGGAGAACCCGCCGCTGATTCCGCCGGCGAAATCGCGCATCTTGGATTTGAAGTCGCCGAGCGCCGACTTGGCGGCGTCGAGCATCTTGCCGATGCTGTCAGTGAGCTTCTGGGCTACCTCGCGGTCCTTATCTCCGATGCCATCCTTCAGACCTTCCATCAGGTCGTGGCCAAGTTCCATCATCTTCTTCGACGGAGAACCCGCTGCTGCTGCCCTTCGTGCTGCCGTAATCGCCTCTCTGACAATAGATGTCATCTTCGCGTACAGGATTCCGGCCTGAGCATCGGCGCCAGAGACCAGCCCGTCCACCATCGCCCGCCCAATCCCGGTGGTTCCCTGTTCGGCTTGGTGAGCCAACTTGGGAATCTGATCCTGGATGTTCAGGAACCTCTGCGTAGCCGCTTCGATCTTCGACCGCTGCGCGTCGGTGCCGTGGACCCAGGCATCCCGCATCTCCGGGGGGAGTTGGAGGATGGCGTCACGGACGGCGGGCTTGAGGTCGGATTCGCCGATGACCTTGAGGTCGTTCGCTATCCTCTTGCCGATCTTCCGCCATGTCTCCGTGAGCCGAACCAGTTCCTGCGGCTTGATATCGAACGCTTGCTTGACGTTCTCGATCGTTCCGGGGATGCCCGCGAATTCCTCTACGATGCCGTTGCGGATATCGCGTCCGACCCGTCCGAACGTGTGCCCGGTAGTCTCCGCAGCCCTACCTGCCGCATCTAGGCCATTCGCGGCATCGAAGCTCGCTTGTCTAACCGCTTCGATATCCGTCGTGGCCGAGGCTACCGCCTGCTCGACGGTCTTGAAGTTCTCCCCGACAAGGTTGGAGGAGACAGCGACCCGACCGAGCATGATGTGCGACTCGCCGAACGCCTTGGTGTTGACCTCCATGCTGTCGCGGAGCTTCTCGGTATCCCCCACGAGATTGAGGGGATCCCACGCCGCCACCGCCGCAGTAAGCCCAACGAACGCCGCAGCGAACCCGATAGCGAACGGGGTAGCCGCTAGCAACATCGCCCCAAGCGACTCGACCGATACCGCAACACTGAGGATCTTCCCGGCCAGCCCGGCGGCACCGACAGCCTCGAGAGCCGAGGCGATTGATAGCAGCAGCGGCGGGATGAACTTCAGAGCGGTCCAGGCGGCGAACGCTGCGAGGAGGATCCCGGCGTTGTCCGCCGCAGCCTTGAGAGCTGGGACCAACGTTGCCTTGAGGATCTTCACCAGCGTCGTCAGGACCGGGATCAATGCGAGCCCTACCTGCTCGAACACGTCCCGGAGTTGCGAGCCTAGGATCGCCATCTGACCGGCTAGGGTCTGACCCGCTGCCTTGGCCGCACCGCCGAACTCCTTGGAGAGCTCGGCTAGGATCATCTTCTGGGCCTCCATGAGGTGACCCGATTCCGTAAGCGTCTTGATGAGCTCCGTCTGTTCGGCGGTGAACGAGACGCCGGCGCGGCGCAGGGCCGTCAATCCGGTCAGGGGATCGTTCAGCGCCTTGCCGAGTTGGAGGGTCGCCGAGTGGAGGTCCTCCATCGACGGTACAGCGCCCTCGTTCAGCGCGGTCGCCATATCCACGATGGCCGTCTGGGCCTGATTGAAGATGTCGTTCCCGGCGCCGACCTCGTTGCGAACGGCGCGGAATGTCAGTAACAGGTTCGAAGATGCCTGAATCACATCGTCGTCCACGCCGGACAGGTCTCGTAGATGCTCTGCCAGATCGCTGATCTGTGTAGCAGTGACATTCGCCGAACCGCCTGTCGATTTCAAGACGGCCTCAGTCTGAGCCATGACCTGTTGGGATTCCATCCCCGCCTTGACGGCAGCGATACCGAATGCGGCGATGCCTACGGCCGCGCCGGCGAACGCGAGGTTCGAGGCGGTGCCGAACTTGGCGATCGAGCCCTGGGCCTTCGTCAGACCCGCTGTCAAGCCAGTCGTATTACCAACTACATCTACGACGAGTGTGGCAATGGTTGCGATGCGGCAGCCTCCAATATCATCCCGAGGGCGGCGGACGAGTCTTCCTCACTCATAGGCTCCTGGTCCCAATCGAAGTAGGTACCGAAGAGCTTGCGGAGCGAGATCGTGGCGCCATGGGACGCCGCCGTAACGTAGGCGCCAACTGCGCCGGCCCAGTCGATTCGCTCATGGAGCAGAATGGAGCCGTTCACGCGTTCGAACGCCGCCCACTCCATGAGCTCCTGCTGGGTGATGCGTTGCTCGAGTTCGGACGGCGAGGTGCCCAGCGCCAGGGCTACTCGGTAGAGCTGCCTCCGGGCTGGGCGCGATCGAAAGCGGCAGCCAACTCCTCGACGTCCTGATCGCCGACCCCGCACAGCCGGCGGGCCACGTCGTAGAGCTTGGCTACGAACCCCGCGTCGAGCTTGGATACCTCGTCGTCGGTGAAGGTCGCCCCGCTTTCATCGGTGAGGCACCGAGCAACAAGGCGAGCGCGGAATGTTCCGTCGATCGGCTTGGGCTTGAGTGTCCCATCGGCCGATTGCGTGAACAGACCGCGCTCGTACTCGCCGTATTCCTTGGCCGACAGGCCGTGCATCTGCACCTTGCCGCCGGCGATCTCGATGACCTCTTCGGCTGGGGCGAGTTCCAGGATCTCCTTCTTCGAGAGCATGTACCTCCTAGTCCAGGCTTAGCTAGGTGTAACCGAAGAGACACCGGGGTTGACGATCTTCAGCGTGATATGTGCTTCCATCGCGCCGTCGTCCGTCGCCTCGATCTCCCACTGAGATGTGACTGCCGGGAACCGGTACGCCGATGTCCAGTTCGGATGCTGGAGCTCGTAGTACCGGATAGCCACGGCGACCGAGTCGTAGTCCGCCTTCATGTTCGTGTGCGTCGTAATCGTGGGATCCCACATCACGGTCAGCGTGACCTCTGTTCCCTCCTGTCGTCCAGGGAGGAAGTCGGCCCAAAGATCGCCGTGTGCAGACACGTCGATCAACGCACGGCTCGAGCCCACCGCAGTTACCGTGCCGATCTGCTGGACGGTGTTGTAGGTACCCGTCGCCACGCCGGTCGCCGCATTCTGCTTCAGGAATCCGAGGAACCCTGCTTGCTTGGTCATCTACCCTCCTTCCCTAAGCGACGAAGACGGCGGCGGTCACTGAAGTCGTGAACGAGTTCGTGACAACGACCGTGCCGTTGGACTGGAGATACCTCCGCACCGGAGCAAGCCTGATGAATCGTTCCTGCGCGTTTGTCACCGAAATGGTGAGGTCGGGGTTGTACGCCGTGGCCCCCGGAGCATTGGACAAGCTGGATGCGTCGTCAATCACGACCGAATCCGGGGAGCCGCCCGCATTCTTGACATGCAGGATGTGCGGCTTGTCGTAGTCCGCGGCCGCAGGCGTGAACGTGTCGCTTGCGCTCACCGCTGTGTAAGTCGGGGTCACCCCGGCCTCTGTGACGGTTTGGACCGTGTACGCTGCCATCTAGCCTCCTCCTATCTCATGGCGATCTTGAAGATCGCCGCCATCGCCGCCTCGACCGGACCCTCCGATTCGTTTGCGGCGTTGCTTGCGAACGGCTGCGCCGATTGATACCGCGTCCCGAAGTTCGGGAATCGGGCGTAGGGAACGGTGGGACCGACATGCGCGGTGTCGCCTTCGACCCGGACGACCACGGAGCCAGCCATCCTCCCCGAGTCCCTCGGTGCGTGCGCCTTCATGTCCGCAGCGACCACCTCACCTCCGGCCTTCGCCGCTACGGTTTCCGCGACCTTGGCAGCTATCACCCGGCGTTCGAGAGCGGCGATCGCCTCAGGGATTCCACGGACCGTCATTTGGTGTCCTTCTTCTCCTTCGCGGGCTTAGGGTCTATCTCGGGTTCGGGTTCGTCCGTGTCCTCATCCACGACGAACTCCTCTTTGTCGTCGTGGTATTCGTAGTGCCCGATCTTGTCCATCGCTACCTCCATGTCATCCGACCGCCACGACCGAAGAGGGGAGAGACTGACGTTCAGCCTCGGTCATGAACAAGGCCATCGGGAACCCAGCCGTCTCGACCGGGATCCCTCCTTGGGAGTACGCCGTGCCCGATTCGTCGCCGGTGTAGGCGCGCTTCGTCATCTCGATGCACACCGTCTTGATCTGCTTGAACTCTTCGGAGGTCTCGAGGTAACCGTGGGTGTAGGTGATCGTCGCGGCCTTCGTCCAGGCCTTCCCGTCCGTCCGTTGGAGGATGCCGTCCGAGGTGAAGGTGAACGCCGTGAACGAGACGGCATCAACGACGGCGGTACAGGCCGTCACCGGCGCTTCCGGGAGATAGATCACCCCTCCGATTGCCCTCGGGTACAGACTGCGCCACCCGAACACCGCATCGTACTCCGGCTGCACGACGAGGACGTCACCGGTCACCTGGGAGAGGGTTTGGCCGACGTGCCCCCGGATCATCGCCGACGCAGACGAGAGCAACTGCTGAAGTCGGGCGGGGTCCGAGGGGATCGCCATGCCGGTCCACTCGCAGAACTCGGTAGCGGTGGCGAATGGTCCGGGCACTTACTTCTTCTTCTTCGTCAACGGCGCGGCCGTCTTGGTCGTGACTTTCTTCGGCTCGGGTTCTTCGTCCTTCTTCCATCGCCACTCCAGGACGTCGCCGCTTTGGACGTAGTAGCCCTCGTCGGTCTCCTGGATCTTCTCCTCTGCCATCAGAGCACCGCCGCGCCGACAGTCAGGCCGGTCACCTGGCTATAGGTCACGTTGACCGTGCGCGGGTAGACGCCCGAGGGCAACGGATACACCGCGGTCCCCGAGATGAACGCAGGCTGGGCGGTCCCATCAATCGTGATGACCGTGGAGTTGGCGCCCACGGTGGCGACGAGTACCGGGGTGCCGTTGACCTGCCACCCACCGGCGTTCGTGCCGGTCGCCGCGACCGTATCTCCACCACCCGAGGCTGCCGCCATGGTCATCGCGCCGCCCTTTGCTGCAACTGTGATCGCTGCCATCGTTCCTCCTTGTTCGGTTCCGGGGAGGGGGGCCGGGTCTTAGCCCTGCGCCCCCCCCCGTGTCCAGCGGTCCCCGGAAGTCTTGGTTACGTAATGCGGATACCGGACAGGCCCACCGGGCGGATCAACGCCGTACCGAAGTAGGCGAAGATGTTGAGCTCGATGTTGGCCGGCCCCTGCTTCTCTTCGAAGCGGAAGGTAAGCAATGGCGACTCCCAGACCCACAGGTCCGAGGACCGGACCATCATGATCTGCGAGTCACCAGCCGCCACTCCGGTGATTGCCCAGGCTGGCTGGAAGTTGAGTGAATCAACCTGATAACCAGCCGATGGCGGGTCTGCCGTTCCAAATGCGTTCTGACCACCCGCCCACGGGAACAGCGGACGCTGAGTCGTGTCCACCGCCTGAGCGAGCCTTGCAGTCGCGCCCTGGCCCATCGCAACTCCGGTCGGAGGAGCGAACCGTGCGAACCAGTAGTCCGCGATCGCCTTACGGATCGCCTTGACCAACCCCTGGTTGTCCGTACCACCGGCCACGGTGACCGCCTGTGCACCGGAGGGCACGAACCCAGAGGTGATCGTTCCGCCGGCGCCGCTCGCACCGTTCAGGAGCGTATAGACGATCGTCTCCGTCTGGCGCTCGTAAGACTCCCGCATCTCGGCGAATGCGATCTGATCAATCGCCGGGTTCGAGGAGTCCACGATCTCACGGGTCAGCACGATGCGGCCTGAGATGGCCTGCGGCGTCACGACCTGGGGTGTGAACGCCAGCGAACCGTCGGAGGGGTTCGTACCTTCGACGTGTGTTGCCGAGCCACCCGTGACCGAGACGAACTTCGGCACGGTGAACGGTGTGGCGTTTGCGATTGTTCCCTGCGAAGCCAGACTCACCAAGGGCCGCTGGCGGAACAGGTCCGACACGTACAGATCAGGCCGGTAACCGGGCGGGATGATCGCCGCAGCCGTGGTAGTGGTCTGCGGTGCGAACTGGACCGCATGAACTATCTCAGCCATGTCCTCGGACTGCTTGCGGAACTTGCGGAGCCGGTGGATCGCATCCTCGTCGTGGTCGCGGGCGGCTGCCCATGCGTCGCGCACAAGCGAATCGCCCCGACCGTCGAAGGTGTAGACCGAAGGCTCCTTGAGAGTGGAATACCGAGCCGCCCTGACTGTCTGCGGTCCCTGATCTGGTGTTCCGATGTTCTCCAGCGTGGTGCGGATGCTGGCATCCAGCGTCTCGGTGATGCCCTTGCCGAACTGCCCCAGGAACTCTTCCTGGTTCTTCGCCACCCGCTCGGCGAGTGAGGTGAGGTGCGCCTCGAAATCGACCGGCGCCTCATCCCCTGCCTGCGGGGTCTTCAAGTCCTCTGTCATGTTTCCTCCTTGCCGAGCCGCCGCAACGCGGTCAGCTCGAGCATCGTCGAACGCTGGGAAGCCGGTCAGGGCTACGCCCGCCAGCCGACCTAGCGTTACCAGTCGAACCTTCTCGTCGGTGGGATCGGGCTGCCAGCCGTCTCCGTCATCGAAATCCACTTCGATGGAGAAGCCATCGAGGACACCGTCCTCGGCCAATGCCAGCGCCTTGTCACCCTCCTCCCCGCGAGCCACCTTGAACGTCGCTTCCAACCCATCGACCGTGTTGTGGAGCCGCGAGGCATACGCGATGGGCTGCGTATGGTCGTGGTTCATGTTGAGTTTCACCCTGCGGGTATCGGCCCAGCGGAGCGAGCCCTTGCTGAACTTCCACTTGGCGAACCCCGAGCGGGCTACCTTCCCCCAAGGAACGATGATGCCGCCGATGATCCGCCGCTCCACGTCGGCGGTGAACGACGCCGCGACCTCAGCATCATCGACGAACGTGATGCCTGTTTCGGTCTGGGCATCAGTCGTATTCGCATATAGGGCAGCCATATGCCTCCTCGCTTCGGCCTTGGTGTCGTGACAACCCTCGTTCGAGTCGTCCGAGTCCTTGATCACGCAATATTCGCCGTCTCGTTCCTCGATGTGCCACGGGATATGTCTTCACCTCCCGGCATGGAGGCCGCACGTTGTGACGGCGTGAGGTTCGGCCGGTCCTCGAGCTCGCGGATCTCATCGTCGGTGTACATCCCGATGGGCTTGCCGATCGCATACGTCTCGGCCCGGGTCTTCGTGTCCCCCCGCAGGAACCCGTCGAGATTCACCTTGGCCTGATAGCCCCGAGGCAGGATGTCCCTCATCGAGAGCCTCTGCTCCAGGGCACTCAAGTACGGCGCGAAGGTGAAGTCGATCAGGTCGAGCCGACGTTGTTCCGCGTTCTGATATGTCCGAGATGTGGTGCTGACTCCAAGGTCTTCGGGGTCGATGCCGGCTGCTCGAGCGATCTCAAGGACGGCGTGCTGTCGCTGTTCTGCGAGTTGGATCTGCTCGGCGTTGAACTGGAGCGTCTTGAGCTCCCACGCTGACCCGACATACCCCGTCACCCTTCTTGTCCGCGCCGTCTCCCATTTGTCCAACAAGTTGTTGACCAGGGCGTCGTCTTCCCTCGGCCGGGTGCCTTCCTTCGGCGTGAAATATCCGAGAGGCAAAGGCGTGTCCGAGTACCCGGCGGCGGTCCGGTCCAGCGTGAGACACGTTCGGATGGCCCTTGCCGCGTGGACCAGGAGCGGCGGGTTGGGGGAGTCGAACCGGATGACCTGGTTGTCGGCCACCGGATAGCCGTCGATGGTGACCCGCGCCGGTCCAGATGAGTTGCTCGGGCTCGAGCCGTTCACCGGCGGCACCCATCCCTGAACCCTGACCCTGCTTGGGGTGATGTGCTCGGCGAAGATCGGGTAATCGTGCCAGCCGAACTCCAACACCCTCCACCAAGAGATGCCCTCGAACAGTAGATCCTCGTAAGTGTTGGCGATCGTGACGACGTTGGGGATATCCGGGTCGATCTGGGCCAATAGGGTCGTCGGTTCGGCAATCTGGCGGTTCTTGTCGCGGATATGGATCGGAAGACGCGCAAGTGTCCCCGCTATCAAGTTCCTGGACCGAAGGACCGCTGGAACTTGGAGGGCTTCCCTACGGGAGATCCTCGGCGCGACCGTCCCCCCGAAGTTCATCGCCTCCAACATCTCGGCAGGGACGTCCACCGTGAACTGAGCGTCCGGCGTGGCCTCCATGCCGAACCAGTCTCGCCAACTCATCCGATCCCCTCCGACGGAAGCCCGATGTACGGCTCGGGCTCGTACTCCGTGACGCCGTGGACCGCCATCGCCAGCGCGATCAACCCCCTGGACCTATCCGAGACCTCGTACCGCTCGCCGGCCTCGTTGGTCTTCATGGTCGCCGAAAGCGCGTGGGACCGGAGGATGGGATCGCCGTCGTGCATCAGCAGACCTCCCCGGAGCATCCGGTTGAAGGTTCCCGTAGCGGCCGAGAGCGCAGCGACCGACTGCGGAGCCTCCACGACCTCAAGCCCTTCGTCGGCCAGCAGTTCTCTCGAGCGGATGAACCCGACCCCCGGCGCGTGGATCTCGGCGTCGTACTCTTCGCACAACTCCAGGATGCGGTCCTCGGTCTTGACATGGATCGACCGCCCCTCCTCGGTGTCGAGCACCTCGACCTTGCAGGCGACTCGTCCTTCAGGCCGAGAGGCCACGATGGCGATCGCGGCGTTGTGCCCGACCGAAGGAACCAGTACGACCTGCTCCCCCAGCTCGATCCGCCCGATGTCGACCTTGAGCCGGTCCCACTCCTCCGGTTTGATCGGCTGCTCAGAGCCAGCGGTCCAGACGTTGCACGCCGATCTCGCCCATTCCCCAGGACTCATCGACGGCGAGGCCCGACGGTCCCCGAGCGCTTTGCGCGTCACCCAGGGCGCAGGGTTGACCTTCCACACCAGGAAGAGGTTCTCCCGGTCCTGGTTCGGGTCGAGCGCGTATTCGAACCACGCGAACCCCGGCCCCTTGGCCGTGCAGAGCGGACCCTTCCGTTTATAGGAGGGGAGCTCGATGACCTTCTCGCGGAGCTTGTAAAGCGGCGACTCGAACGAGAACCCCGCCGTGGAGATCGCCACCATCCTGCCGGCGCCGGTCTCGGACGCGCGTTTCCACAGCTTGTCGCGGAGCATCTCGTACATCGCCAGGTCGTGGTGGGCATGGAGCTCGTCGACCAGGACCAGGGTCGGGATCGCGCCCTCCTGCTTGCCGACCTCCGAAGCGATGACCCGGATCTCCCCGGCCCGCCGACTCGAGGGTGTGCCCCTGTGGTAGATGGCCCGGATGCCGTTCTTCACGTCCAGCAGCTCGGCGTACGGGGACTCCTGGATCAGGATCCGGCATTGCTTGAACAGGGTCGCCGCCTGGTCCGCCGCCGAGGCCACGATCAGGACCTGAGCGTTCGGCACTCGGAGCATGTGGTAGACGGCGAGCGCCGCGAGCAGGGTTGTCTTCCCATTGCCCGTGGGCAGGACGATCACGGTCTCCCGGACGTTCCGGAAGTATGGCGCCAGCAGGTCCTTCTGGAACTTCCCTAGGACCAGCGGCTTGCCGGCCTCGGTCTTCAGCTTGCGGCAGAACGCGGTGAAGTCGGCGAGGGAGTACCTGGTCAAGGCGAAAAATCGCTAGCCAGCCCGGCCATAGGTTTCCCGCGCGTCGTTGGGAAAAAACGCCGACGACGTTTCCGAATCGCAACGCCGAGTCGCGCGCCGTTCCTTCGATTGCAACTTCGATGCTCACGCCGAACCTCAGGCCCACCACCCAGGGCTACTGCGTGGATGTGTCCTGCCTCCCATGGGTCCC
>Ga0070675_100002710_pt1 | contig 13318 bp, 13 predicted proteins | sample KBSM43metaG_FD_65343 | JGI IMG/M metagenome (GOLD analysis project Ga0070675, IMG submission 65343) | Miscanthus rhizosphere microbial communities from Kellogg Biological Station, Michigan, USA - KBS M4-3 metaG | ecosystem: Host-associated > Plants > Roots > Rhizosphere > Soil ...
CTGATATGGCGGCGCGGACGCTCGCTGTCACCTGCGGCGCAGCAGCTGTTCGATCTCTTTGGCGAAATGAAGGCCGGAAGGAAGGCGCGGCAGCGCGATTGAAGACGACGCGGCTGGGGCCTTTCTCAGAAGCTCTCCCAATCGTCGGTACCGGTGTGCGCGGCTGGGCTGGCCGCTGGTCTTGAAGGCGTCGGGGAGGTCACTTTGGCCACCACTGGCGGCCGGGTCTTTCCAAAGACGGGGCGCGTCACATTCTTCGCGCGCTCAGGGCCGCGGCGCTCGACGCGGCTGCCGGCCGCAGGCGCGACCGCTTCGAAAGGGGCCGGCATGGAGGCCGGTGTGCCCCGTGTCAGCGTGAACACCGCCACCGCCTGCACCAGCTGCCGTGCCTGCACCTTCAGGCTCTCGGCCGCGGCAGCGCTCTCTTCGACCAGTGCCGCGTTCTGTTGCGTGACCTGGTCCATCTGGCTGACCGCCTCTCCCACCTGCGAAACCCCTGCGCTCTGCTCGGCGCTGGCCGTGCTGATCTCGCCCACGATGTCGGTCACGCGCTTGATCGAGCTGACCACTTCGGTCATCGTGACGCCGGCCTGGTCGACCAGTGCGGTGCCTTCTTCGACGCGCTCCACGCTGGCGACGATCAGGCTCTTGATCTCCTTGGCCGCTTCGGCCGAACGGCCTGCGAGGTTGCGCACCTCGCTGGCCACCACCGCGAAGCCGCGGCCCTGCTCGCCGGCGCGTGCGGCTTCGACGGCCGCATTCAACGCCAGGATGTTGGTCTGGAACGCGATCCCGTCGATGACGCTGATGATGTCGGCGATCTTCTTGGAGCTGTCGTTGATGCGCTTCATCGTGTCCACCACCTGGCCGACGACTTCGCCGCCCTTGATGGCAACGGTCGAAGCGCTCAGCGCGAGCTGATTCGCTTGTCTGGCGTTGTCGGCATTCTGCTTGACGGTCGAGCCGAGTTGCTCCATCGAGGCCGCAGTTTCTTCGAGCGCCGACGCCTGTTCCTCGGTGCGCTGGCTCAGGTCGTTGTTTCCCTGGGCAATCTGCGCCGATGCCGTGGCCACGGACTCCGAGTTCTGGCGCACGTTCGACACCACCTTCACCAGGCTGGCCTGCATCGCCTGGAGTTGCGCCATCAGGCTGGTGGTGTCGCCCGGCCTGAGGGCGATGTGGTTGGAGGGTCGCCAGCGGCCACGCTGCGCGCCAGATCGGCGGCCTGCGCCGGCTCGCCGCCGAGCTGCTTGAGGATGCTGCGGCTCATCAAGACACCCGCGACGACGCCGACAACGCATGTGACCAGCATCAGCCCGAGGCTGATGACAGTGGCGCGCTTGCCGTCCGCGGCCACCCGAGTGGAGATTGCAGCACTGTCGGCGGCGATCTTGTCGCCCGCTTCGTCGAGCAGCTTGACGGGTTCGCGGTCCATGCCGTGCACTGCGGTGTCGCCCACCACGGGGTCGAAGCCGGCGGCCTTGAAGGTCTCGAAACCCTTGCGGTAGCTCTCGCCCATCCTGGCGTGCGCCTGTGCAAACTTGTCGACCAGCGACTTGCTTTCGCCGTCGGGCAGCACCGCGCGCAGCTTCTTGGCCTTCTCGGTGACATCGCGCTCTTGCTTGGCGAAGGAACCCCAGTATTTGTCGAGGTCCTTTGGTTCTTTCCCGCGCAGCAGCGTGTTTTTCCATTCCTGCACTTGCATCTTGAATGCCAGGGTCAGGTCGTTCACGGCGCGCTCGTTGTCGTTACTGGCCTGAACCACTGTCCCGTAGCTGGTCAGCGACTGGTTCAGGCTGTAGATGCCGTACAGCGCTGCCGCGAGCATGAACGCAAGTCCGGTGGCGAACGCCACCGGGAGTTTGATGCTGAGCTTCATTGGTGAACGTCCTGTGAATGCCGGAGTGAAGAGGGCCTACTGAAGGGTTTGCTCGACCAAACTCGTTTCGGCGCCCGACATGAGTCTTTCGATATCGACGAGGATGAGCATGCGGCGCTCGGCGCCCTGCTCCAGCACGCCGATCCCGGTGATGAAGTCGGCGTTCACGGCCGCATTGAACTGCGGCGCCGGCTTGATCTGTTCGCCCTTGAGTTCGATCACGTCGCTGACCGAGTCGACGATCGCGCCGACGACGCGGCCGGCGACATTGAGAATGACCGTCACCGTGAGGGCGTCATATGTGGGTTGCTCGAGGCAGAAGCGCAGCCGCAGGTCGACGATCGGCACGATCACCCCACGCAGGTTGAGCACGCCCTTGATGAAGGCTGGCGCGTTGGCAATCCGGGTCGGGCTCTCGTAGCCGCGAATCTCCTGCACCTTCAGGATGTCGACGCCATACTCCTCGGCGCCGAGTCGGAAGGTCAGGCATTCGCGGGCCGGTGTGGAAGCCGCCGGGCGACACGCCGCACTGAACGCAACGTTGGCGGCTTGCGCGGCGGGTTCGATGGTTTGCGAGGCGCTCAAGGGTGTCTCCGTCGGCAGAAAGGCAAGGGCGACGCTTCAGGCGCCTGCAGCTGTCGCTGACGCTGCGATGTCGGTATCCAGGTCGGGTCAGAACGCGACAGCCGTCCACGTGGCTATCGGTTCGTTTCGCGATTCATGAATCATTTCTGATTCTGAAAACGATAAATTGCTGATCAAGCGCGAAAAGTGCACGCTTGCAGCAAATGCGCGCGCAAGCATCGTCCGACCTGCTGAGCTCCGAGGAGATCACGCGCCTGGCTCGTTTGTCCAAAGGCCTCGGCGTGCGTAAGGTGCGGATCACAGGCGGTGTCGCCTCGTGCTGCAGGCGCAGGTCTGGGAACCTGCTCAACGGGGAAGGGGCTGTTGGCAAACAACGTGCAGTCCGTACCAGCTTCGAGATTCGCGAGCGGCAACTCGGATCCAATCGGATCGACGGCGACCGCTCGCTACCCTGCTCTGCTGTTCACCGGGAAAAGAACCTCAGCAGCGCGGCGGCGGTCGCAACGGGGTCTTCCTCGCACAGGAAGTGCCCGGAATCAAGGGGGCCTCCAGAAACTTCCGTCGCCCGTCGACGCCACGTGTCCAGTGGCGTGCTGGCCGAGGCAGCAATCCCGCTGCCGCCCCAAAGCACGAGCAGCGGCGCGGCGATCTTGTGGCCCGCGTCGAAGTCGGCCTTGTCATGATCGAAGTCCGCATGGGCGCCCGCTCGGTAGTCCTCGCAGGCGGCGTGAATGCGCACGGGATCGCGAAATGCCGTCAGGTAGTGTGCAAGCGCGCGGGGATCGAACGGGTCGGTGCCAGCCTTCACCCAACTGCGAAGGGTATGAGCGAAGTACTCATCCGGATTCGATTGAATCAATCGCTCGGGCAACGGGTGGGGCTGAGCCAGGAACATCCAGTGGTAGATGCGCAGCGCGAACGTCCGGTCGATCTTCTCCCAGTAGTCGTAGGTCGGCAGGATGTCGAGCACGGCGACGCGCGACACCCGATCAGGATGGTCGAGAGCCAAACGGTAGGCGACACGGGCGCCCCGGTCATGGCCAGCGAGCGCGAACTGTCGATGCCCGACGTGCGCCATGACCTCGACCATGGCTCGAGCCATGGCGCGCTTCGTGAATGGCGTGTGGTCGGCATCGGTCTCAGGCACATCTGACCAGCCGTACCCAGGCAGGTCTGCGATGACCACGCTGAACTGCGCCGCCAATTGCGGGGCGACCCGATGCCACATCACATGAGTCTGCGGGTAGCCATGCAGCAGCAGCAACGGCGGGCCACTGCCTCCGATGCGGGCGAAGATCCGGCCGCGGCTGGTGGTGATCCACTCAGATGAGAAGCCTGGAAACAGATCGGCCAGGTCCGACATGTCGTCTTGCGCGCCCGTCATTTTGCAAACGTCTCCAACCCGTTTCAATGATCGGCCACCACCGCCCAGAATCGCTCGGCCGCGCGCGGCAGCGGCGACCGGGGCCGGAACAAGCGGATCTCGACCTCGATCGCCCATGGGTCACCTCCCGCGGCCACCAATCGCGCCGCGGCCAGTTCTTCAGCGATCAAGCTCCGGGGAAGCCAGGCCACACCGCGGCCGTCGAGCGCCATGGTCTTGAGCACGGTGGCCAGGTGTGCCGTCATCGCCGATTGCGCATGCGCACTGGCCAGCGCGTTGCCGCGCAAGGCGCGCACGAGGCGGCCGATGCCGGACTCGGCGCTGTATTCGAGCAGCGGCACAGCCTTGCCGCCGGCGTTGTCGAGAGAATGGCGCGGGCGGCCTGACGCATCGGGCGCCGACACCGGCACGAGCGCGTCGCGCCCGACGACGGCCCAGCGGTGCAATGCCGGGTCCAGTCGGTTGGGGACCTGCTCATGGCTGTGGCACAGCAGGAACTGGACGCGGCCCTGCTGCATCAGCGCTTCGCATTGCTGCATGACATCGGAAATGAGCTGCACCGGCCCTGGGCCTTCCGCGAGGCGAGACTCCAGCCCGCGCAGCCAACCCGGCAAGAAGCTGAACGAGAGCGCGTGGGTGGACGCGATGCGCAAGGTGGCCGAGCTCGCATCGGCCACCGCACGCGCCTGATCGGGAATGCCGGCCACGCGCGTGAGCAGGTCCTGCGCCACGGCGCGAAACCATTCGCCGGCCTCGGTGAGCGTGGCCGGCTGGGTGCTTCGGTCGAAGAGCACCACGCCGAGCCAGTCCTCCAACGCGCGCACGCGCCGACTGAAGGCCGGCTGGGTCATGTGCCGCTCCTGCGCGGCACGCGAGAAGCTGCCGCTGGCCGCCAGCATCAGGAAATCATCGAGCCAGATCAGGTTCAAGAGTCGTGCTCCCAGAGCATGGAAGAAGGCCCAAGCGGCATTGGTCAAAGACAGCGGCGTCGCGCAAGATTCATCCAGATTGTTCAACAGAACGGAGACGAAAGCCCATGCGCACCATCCAGAACTACCGCGGCATCATCCCCGCGATCGCCTGCCCCTTCACCGCCGACCACCGCATCGACGAGCCGGCGCTGCGCAACCATGCGGCGTGGCTGGCGACGCAGCCCGGCGTGGTCGCGGTGATGACCAACGGCCACACCGGCGAAGTGTTCTCGCTGCTGCCGCGCGAGCGCGCCGAAGTGACGCGCATCGTTTCCGACGAACTCAAGGGCCGCCTGCCGGTCATTTCATCCATCGTCTGCGAGGGCACGCGCGACGCCGCCGAGCAGGCCTCGATGGCGCGTGAAGCGGGCGCCAAGGCCTTGGACGTGATGCCGCCGCACCACTGGCTGCGCTTCGGCTTTCGTCCCGACCACGTGACGCAGTACTTCGAGGCCATCGCCTCGGTGGGTCTCGATCTGGTGGCACACGTCTACCCGGCGTGGACGCGTGCGTCGTATTCGTCGGCCACGCTGGCGGATCTGGCGCGCCTGCCTTCTGTCGCCGCCTTCAAGGTCGGCCAGCGCGACATGAACAAGTACGCCGCCGACATCGCCGCGATCCGCAAGGCCGATGCGAGCAAGGTCATCCTGACCTGCCACGACGAGTACCTGCTGGCCTCCATGGTGCAAGGCGTCGACGGGGCGCTGGTCGGCTTCGCGACCTTCATCCCGAGCCTGATCAACGATTTGTGGGAAGCCGTGAAGGCCGGCGACCTGAAGCGGGCCATGGCGGTGCAGGCCGTGATCACGCCGCTGAAGGACGCCGTCTACGGCGGTGGCGAACCCACCGGTGAAGCGCATGCGCGCATGAAGATGGGCATGTACCTGGCCGGCGTGCTGGAGTCGCCGACTGTGCGCCCGCCCACCGAGGCCCCGAACGACGCCGAGATGGCGGCGCTGCGTGCAGCAGTCGCCCAGGCCGGTCTGCTCAAGCGCTGAGCTGCCGAGAAGAACAAGTCAAGAGCACTGGAGACACCATGAATCGCAGGCAATTCGTTGGTTGTGTCGCGGCGGCGCTGTTCGCCACGGGCCTGGGCAGCGGCGCCATGGCTCAACCCTGGCCGGCCAAACCCATCACGATGATCATCCCGTTCCCGCCCGGCGGGACCCTCGACGTGGTGGGGCGCCTGCTGGCGCAGAAGCTCGGCCAGCAGCTCGGCCAGACGGTGATCGTCGACAACCGCCCGGGTGGCGCCGGGACCATCGGCGCCAGCGCAGTCGCTCATGCGCCGGGCGATGGCTACACGCTGCTGTTCAGCGCCTCGACCTTCACGACAACGCCGATGACGCAGAAGACGGCGGCCTACGACGTCGTCAAGGACTTCGCGCCGGTGGCGCTGGTGGCCAAGGCGCCGCTGGCGATCGCGGTCAACAAGAACCTGCCGTTCAACGACGTCAAGGGGCTGCTGGCGTACGCCCGCGCGAACCCGGGCAAGCTGACCTTCGCGATCGGGTCCACGGGCTCTGCCGGCCACCTGAGCACCGAGCTTCTTCGCCGGGTCGGCAAGATGGAGTACCTGATCGTGCCCTACAAGGGGTCGGCGCCGGCATACCAGGATCTGGTCGGCGGCAGCATCGATGCGTTCATCGACCCGATCCTGGGTTCTTCATCGTTCGCGAAAGCAGGCCAGTTGAAGGTGCTGGCCATCACCTCGAAGAACCGCGTGCCGAGCCAGCCCGAGATGCCGACCGTGGCCGAAACGGTGCCCGGCTACGAGTTCTACAGCTGGTACGGGCTGTGGGGCCCGGCCAGCCTGCCGAAGGAGATCGCGACGCGTCTCAATGCCGAGGTCAACAAGGCGCTCGGCTCCGACATGCGCGAGAAGCTGGAGCCGCAAGGATTGCTGCTGACGCCGGGCTCGATCGACGACTTCGTGCACTTCCAGAAAGACGACATGGCGATGTCGCAGCGCATCATCACCGAGGGGAAGATCCGTGCCGAGTGAACGCCATGCCGTGGTGACCGGCAGCAGTTCGGGGATCGGCCGCGCCCTCGCACTGGCCTTGCTGGCCGACGGCTGGCAGGTCAGCGGCCTCGACGTCTCGCCGTCGACGATCGATCACCCGCAGTTCGATTCGGCGCAGGTTGACCTGGCGGACGGTCCGGCCACCGAGACGGCGGCGCAGCATCTCGCGGGCGCGCACGCGTTCGTGCACGCGGCCGGCGTGCTGCGCGTCGGAAACCTCGGGCGCCTGAACGCTCCAGACGGCGAGCTGATGTGGCGCTTGCACGTCGACGCCGCCCAGCGCATCGGCAATCAGCTGCTGCCGGCGATGGCGGCTGTTGGCCACGGCAGGGTCGTTCTGCTGGGCAGCCGCGTCGCGCAGGGCAAGGCCGGTCGCAGCCAGTATGCGGCGACAAAGGCGGCGCTGGTTGGCCTCGCGCGAAGCTGGGCTGCCGAAGTGGTGGCGCAGGGCGTGACCGTCAACGTCGTGTCGCCCGCAGCCACGCAGACGGCCATGACCGACGACCCCGCCCGACACGCCGCAGTGCCCGTGCTGCCGCCCATCGGCCGACTCATCCGGCCCGACGAGATCGCTGCGCTCGTGAGCTTTCTGCTGTCTCCTGCAGCGGCAGCCATCACCGGCCAGGACATCCAGATCTGCGGCGGCGCTTCGCTGCCGCGCTGAACACCCCCGGACACCAGGACACATACACCATGAAGATCATCGCCATCCGCGAGCAGACCAAACCCATCAAGTCCAACATCCGCAACGCCTACATCGACTTCTCGAAGATGACGCTGAGCCTGGTCGCCGTCGTCACCGATGTACTCCGCGACGGCAAGCCGGTGATCGGCTACGGTTTCAATTCGAACGGACGCTATGGCCAGGGCGCGCTGATGCGCGAGCGCTTCCTGCCGCGCATCCTCGAAGCCGATCCGGCGAGCTTGCTCGATGCCGGGCGCGACAACATCGATCCGCACAAGGTGTGGGCCGCGATGATGACCAACGAGAAGCCCGGCGGCCACGGTGAGCGTTCGGTCGCGGTCGGCACGATCGACATGGCGGTGTGGGACGCGGTGGCGAAGATCGAAGGCAAGCCGTTGTTCCAGCTGCTGGCCGAACGCCATGGCAACGGCCAGCCCAACCGCAAGGTGTTCGTCTATGCCGCCGGTGGCTACTACTGGCCGGGTCAGGGCATCGAAGGCCTGGAACGCGAGATGCGCAGCTACCTCGACCGCGGTTACTCGGTGGTGAAGAAGAAGATCGGCGGCGCCTCGCTGGCGGAAGACTGCAAGCGCATCGAAGCCGTGCTGCGCCTGCTCGGCCCGGGGCAGAAGCTGGCCGTCGACGCGAATGGCCGTTTCGACCTGAAGACCGCCGTCGAGTATGCGAAGGCGCTGTCGCAGTACGACCTGTTCTGGTACGAGGAAGCCGGCGATCCGCTCGACTATGCCTTGCAGGCCGAGCTGGCCCAGCACTACGCCGGACCGATGGCCACCGGCGAGAACCTGTTCTCGATGCAGGACGCACGCAACCTCATCCGCTACGGCGGGATGCGGCCCGACCGCGACTGGCTGCAGTTCGACTGCGCGCTGAGCTACGGTCTCGTCGAGTACCTGCGCACGCTCGAGATGCTGAAGGCCAACGGATGGTCACCGTCTCGCTGCGTGCCGCATGGCGGGCACCAGATGTCGCTGGCCATCGCAGCCGGCCTGGGCCTCGGGGGCAACGAGTCGTACCCGGACCTGTTCCAGCCCTACGGCGGCTTCCCCGACGGTGTGAAGGTCGACGACAGCTACGTCACCTTGCCCGAGTTGCCCGGCATCGGCTTCGAGGGCAAGGCCGATCTGTACGCGGAGATGAAGGCGCTGGCGAGTTGAACGTCGGGCCGTGACACGGGCCGCGCGTTCGTTGCCTCGCAGCAGCGTCTGGCCACGGCGTCGTGCAAGTCAACACAGCACGCGTTGTGCAACTCATGTATGATGCGCGTCATGCGACGTTCAAAGCCCAATGCCAGAACACTGGCCAAGGAAGCCTCGCACGAGCGCATCGTGTCGGCCGCCGCACGGGCGATTCGTCGCAGCGGCTTCGACGGCACCGGCGTCGCCGACATCATGAAGGAGGCCGGCCTGACCCACGGCGCCTTCTACGCTCATTTCCCGTCGCGCGAAGCCATGTTGGCGGAGGCCGCGAATCGGGCGTGCGCCGAGTCGGCCGCCGCTGCGGCCGACGTCGTTGCCAGCGTGCCCCCTCGGCAGGCGCTGGCATCCATGCTCCGCGCCTACCTCTCCCGGGAGCACCTCGCGCAGATGGAGCTGGGGTGCCCCCTGGCCGCGCTGGGCTCGGAGACGCCGCGCCAGGCACCCGAAGTGCGCCGGGTGACCACCCGGCACATCAAGGAAATGATCGATCTCGTCGCCCGTCAGTCGCCTGACTGGGGGCAGCCCGATGCCCATGAACGAGCACTCGTGACCGTCGCCACCATGGTCGGCACATTGCTGCTGGCGCGCGCGGTCGACGAGCCGGCACTGTCGGACGCCCTGTGCCGGGCCTCACTGAAGCACCTGGCACCCGACTGAATCCACCGAGCCACGCCGCCTGCTGATTCGCCTGAATATATGACGTTCATCATGCGACACATTGCCCTTCTCAATCCCTCACGCTGACCGAGAAACCCATGAACATGAAAAGCGCCAACAGCAAGATCGCCCTCGTGACGGGCGCCTCGTCGGGCATCGGCCAAGCCACGGCGGAACTGCTCGCGAGGGCCGGCTACAAGGTCTACGGCACGAGCCGACGCGGCGGCGATGCGATCGGGCGCTCGTTCGAGATGCTGTCTCTCGACGTGACCAGCGACGAATCGGTCGATGCGGCCGTTCGGAAGTTGATACAGATCGAAGGCCGCATCGATCTGCTGATCAACAACGCCGGCTTCGGGGTGGCGCCGGCCGGGGCAGAGGAAAGCTCGATCGAGCAGGCCCAGTCGATCTTCGACACCAACTTCTTCGGGATCGTCCGGATGACGCGCGCGGTCGTGCCGCACATGCGCCGACAGGGTGCCGGACGCATCATCAACATCGGCTCGGTGCTGGGCTTTCTGCCCATGCCTTACATGGCGCTGTATTCGGCGACCAAGCACGCGGTCGCGGGCTACACGGAATCGCTCGACCATGAACTGCGCACGCAGGGCATTCGCGTCAGCGTCGTCGAGCCGGCATACATCAACACGCCTTTCGACGCGAACCTGATGAAGCCCGATGCCCCACTCGCCGTCTATCGCGAGATTCGTGCGGGCGTGGAGAGACGGGTGAAGGAGGTGCTCGTTGGCGCCGACGGGCCCGATGTGGTGGCCGAGATCGTGCTGAAGGCTGCCATGGCGACTCATCCCAAGATTCGATACGCCCCCGGCCTCGCCAGCCGCATGCGCTTGCTGCGCCGGTTTGCGCCCGCCAGCCTGCTGGACGCAGGAGTTCGAAAAGACTTGCGGCTCGCCGCATAACCGACCACGCCGCTTCACACTCGCTCCCGGGACGCAACGCCGTTGGCCCGTGCGCGACTGCATCGATGTGCCCATGCCGGGCCGTTTGCAGACCTGGCTCCGCCAGCATCAAGGAAGAACCATGAAGGCATTTGTTCTCGAGCGCTATGGAAAAAAGCGCGCGTTGCGGCTGGCAGACATGCCGAATCCGGAGCTGCGCGACGACGAAGTCCTGGTCCAGGTCCATGCCGCCGGCGTGAACCTCCTGGACTCCAAGGTCCGGGACGGGGAGTTCAAGCTCATCCTGCCGTATCGCCTGCCCATCGTGTTGGGGCACGACGTGGCCGGGGTGGTCGTCAAGGTCGGCGCGCGGGTGCGGGAGTTCAAGCTCGGCGACGAGGTCTATGCGCGGCCGGACGACTTTCGCATCGGCACGTTCGCTGAATTCGTCGCCGTCAAGGAGGCCTCGCTGGCGCTCAAGCCCAAGGGCCTCACGATGGAAGAAGCCGCTTCCATTCCGCTGGTGGGCTTGACGGCTTGGCAGGCCCTGGTCGAGAAGGCCAACCTGAAGAAGGGGCAGAAGGTGTTCATCCAGGCCGGCTCCGGCGGCGTCGGCACGTTTGCCATCCAGCTGGCCAAGCATCTGGGCGCAACCGTCGCCACGACGACGAGCACGGGCAATGTCGAGCTCGTGAAGAGCCTGGGCGCAGATGTCGTGATCGACTACAAGACCCAGGACTTCGAGGATGTCTTGCGCGACTACGACGTCGTGCTGAACAGCCAGGACGGCAAGACGCTCGAAAAGTCCCTGCGCGTGCTGAAGGGCGGCGGCAAGCTCGTCTCCATCTCCGGGCCGCCCGATCCCGAATTCGGCAAGGAGATCGCGGCACCCGGGTTCGTGAAGCTGGTCATGTGGCTGCTGAGCTGGGGCATTCGACGCAAGGCGAAGAGCCGCGGAGTCAGCTTCTCGTTCCTCTTCATGAAGGCGAACGGCACTCAACTGCGCGAGATCGCCCGCCTCTTCGACGCCGGCGTCATCCGCCCCGTGGTGGACCGCGTCTTCCCGTTCGAATCGACCAACGAGGCCATGGCCTATGTCGAAGCAGGCCGCGCCAAGGGCAAGGTCGTCGTCAAGATCAAGTGAGTTTGCAATGTCGGTTTGCCGGGCGACCTGAAAGCCGGCAGCTGAGTCAGTTTGGTTCCACTCTCTGGAGATTCATATGAAGATTGAGAATGCTGTTGCCCTCGTCACCGGGGCCAATCGCGGCATCGGCCTGGCCTTCGCGCGCGAGCTGCTCGCCCGCGGTGCCCGCAAGGTCTACGCCGGCGCACGCGACCCCGCGACCGTCACCCAGCACGGGGTTCAGGCCCTGCGACTCGACGTCACTCGGCCGGACGACGTGGCGGCCGCCGCGGCGCTGGCGGCGGATGTGACGCTGGTGATCAACAACGCCGGCATTGCACAGCCGGGCGGCTTTCTCGCTGCCGACAGCGAAGAGGTCGCACGCCGCATCTTCGAGACGAATTTCTTCGCGATGCTGCGCATGAGCAAGGTCTTCGCGCCGGTTCTCAAGGCCCATGGCGGCGGCGCATTGCTCAACGTGCTGTCGGTCGCCTCCTGGGTGAACGGCGGCGAGCTGGCGGCCTATTCGGCCAGCAAGGCCGCGGCCTGGTCGCTCACCAATGCCTTGCGCAACGAACTGGCGACGCAGAAGACGCAGGTGCTGGCCCTGCACATGGCCTATGTCGATACCGATCTCACGCGCGGGTTCGATATCCCGAAGTCCAGCCCCGAGCAGATCGTTGCGCGCGCGCTCGACGGGCTCGAGGCAGGCCTTGACGAGGTGCTGGCCGATGAACTCACCCAACAGGTCAAGCGCGGGATGACGGCAGCGCGGCCCAGCTACCTGCCCCAGCTGCCCTGAACCGAGACCCGACGGGTCGCAGTCAGTCGTTGGGGGCTCAAGCGCCTCCACCTTCAACGAAGAATCGCCATGCTTTTCGAACTCAGGCGAGCGCTTCGCGAACGAAGTCGAGCCGGTCCTGGCCGAAGAACATCTGCTCGCCGACATACATCGTCGGCGCACCGAAGGCGCCGCGCGCGACGGCCTCGTCGGTGGTCGCGCGCAGTTGCGCCTTGACGTCGGCCTCGTTGGCGAGCGCAAGAATCTGGGCCGGATCGAAGCCTGCGTCGCTCAAGGCCTTCGCGGTCAGTGCCGGATCGTTGAGGTTCTGAGGATCCACCCAGAGCGCGTGGAACACGCCGCGCAGGTAGTCCTGAAGGCGCTGCGGCATGCGCATCTGCACGCCGGTCGCGCCACGCATCAGCATCAGCGTGATGATCGGGAAGTGCGGGTTGACGACCAGCGGCACGCCGTAGCGTTTGGCGAAGCGGCCGAAGTCGATGTTGCTGTAGCGCCCCTTCGCGGGGATCGTCGCCGGCGAGGCGTTGCCGGTGGCCTGGTAGACGCCGCCGAGCAGCATCGGCCGGTAGGCGAGCTCGGCGCCGGCGGCCGCACACAGCGCCGGCAGCTGGGTCCAGGCCAGGTACGACGCGGGACTCCCGACGTCGAAGAAGAATTCCACGCGCTTGTTCATGCTTCGCCCTCTATTTGATAAACGAACGTTACCCTAAAGAACGGAAGCTCGCTGAAGAAGCTGCAGCGCGAATGGAGCGATCGGCTCGAGAGCGATGGCGACGGCCTGACCTGGCCTGAGCCCGGTGGCCCCCAGGCGGCGGGCCCGGGCCGCCAAGAGAGTTCGGATTGACAGCCCGTCGTGTCTGCCTTATCGTCTTTTCATGAACGATCGTTTATTTAAACATTGATTCGAAGGAGACGCAACCATGGGTACGACACAGCCTCCGGCACCAGACAGGGTCGCGCTCGTCATCGGCGCCGGCGACTCGACCGGCAGCGCGATCGCGAAGCGCTTCGCGGCCGGCGGCTACACCGCCTGCATGACGCGCCGCGACGCCGAGAAGCTCGAGCCGATCGTCAAGGGCATCGAGGCCGC
>Ga0070675_100002712_pt1 | contig 13312 bp, 13 predicted proteins | sample KBSM43metaG_FD_65343 | JGI IMG/M metagenome (GOLD analysis project Ga0070675, IMG submission 65343) | Miscanthus rhizosphere microbial communities from Kellogg Biological Station, Michigan, USA - KBS M4-3 metaG | ecosystem: Host-associated > Plants > Roots > Rhizosphere > Soil ...
CCATCGGGTCGTTCGAAATGATCCAGAAGAAGATTGCCCTTCTCGCCGCCGAGACGTACGCCGCCGATTCGGCGGTGACGGTGGTGGCCGGAATGGTCGATCAAGGAGGCATCGACTTCTCGCTCGAAAGCGCCGCGGTGAAAGTGTTCGCGTCGGAGCTCGCCTTCCATGCGTCGAACGAGGCGCTCCAGATCGCCGGCGGAATCGGCTTCTCGAAGGAATATCCGTACGAGCAGGCCGTGCGCGATTCGCGCATCAACCTGATCTTCGAGGGAACGAACGAAATTCTGAGAGCGCTCATCGCACTCATGGGTCTGCAGCAGCCGGGTGAGCGCCTCAGCGCGCTGGGTAAGGCGTTCAAGGATCCGATTCATTCACTCGGCGCGATCGGCGGGTACCTCGCCGGACGCGCAAAGCGAACCATCACGAAGCCCACGCTCGAGAACGTTCATGTGGCCCTGGCGGGGGAAGCCGATCTCGTCGCGACCCTCGTGCACGACCTTGCGATCGCCGTGGAGCGAATGCTCATGGAGCATGGAAAAGGCATCGTCGACATGCAGTTCGTTCAGGAGCGGATGGCAAACGCGGCCATCGATATTTTTGTCTCGACCGCGGTCCTCTCACGGACGACATGGGAGATCGAGCGAGCGGGAAGTGAGGAGGCGGCAGCGGAGCAACTCGACTGCGCTCGGATCTTTGTGCCGCTCGCCTACCGTCGCGCGCGCCGGAACATTCGTGCGATCTCGACGAATCAGAATGCGCGCCTCAAGGCCATCGCCGAACGCTCACTTTCGTCCGGCGAGCTCGGGCCGGAGAGTCCGACCGATGTGTGAGACGATGGGCTCGGCCAGGCCTGCACGGTTGTGCAGGCCCGCGAGTGTCCGCCGGAGCGAGACACCGGCCGCGATCTGCCAGACCCCGAACATCGCAGCGTAGACCGCGCCGAAGAACAGAAAGCTGAAGATGGTCGCCGCCGGATAGATCGCGACGACGACCGCGAGGAGGACATTTATTCCGCCCCAGGTGAAGAGCGCGGCGCGAATTCTTCGCCCTGGCCGCAGGATCACCGCGGCGCTCCATGCGACGCCGGCGTAGGCGATGAGCCACAACATGACCACGGCGAGCGCGAATCGGAACGAGACGGCCGACGCGCCAACCGTCAACAGCCCAAATCCGAGCGAGAGCACGCCGTGCGCGAGAACGAGCCACCACCGAGAGGTTCTCCGGCGGATGGATGCGGCAATCGTCATCTCATAGAGTCCGAGGAGCGTCGCGAGCAGACCAACGGTGAGCAGCGCGCCGATGAGAATCGGTTCCGGCCAGATCAGCGCCGCGACGCCGAGCATGGTAAACGCGACGCCGCGCCAGAGGAGTGTATCCGAGAGCCGGCCTAACTCCTTACGCATCGTTGTCATCGCTCCTCCAGTGAGATCCACGAATCGAGTGTCGAGCGCCTACACCCCTACGCTATGCCGGAACGCGCGGACGTCTGTCGGAGGAGTTCCCAGGGAACAGTCCCGAATCCCCGGCACGACAGAGCGGCATCGCGTCGCGCTCTCGGGGTTTTCCTCACAGGAAATCCGGAAGCCGCCGACTGAGCGCCTCGGGGCGAGTGTTTAACCTCCTCGTCAGGAGGGTTCCCGTGTCAACCGCTCGCCGAGGCCGTCCATCATTCGAGAACGACGCGCTTGCGACCTATTTGCACGAGGTCGGAGCGTATCGTCTCATGTCGCGAGAAGACGAGCTCGCGCTCGGCCGCCGGATTCGCGCCGGCGACGAGGCAGCGATTAGCGAATTGGTATGCGCGAACCTCAGGTTCGTCATCGCGATCGCGAAGCGTTATCAGAACCACGGCGTCGCGTTGTCCGACTTGATCAATGAAGGAAACGTCGGCCTGTTGCGCGCCGCGCGAAAATATGACGACACCAAGGGCGTCAAGTTCATCTCGTACGCGGTCTGGTGGATCCGCCAGGCGATCGTGCACGCGTTGTCAGAGTACGCTCACACGGTGCGTATCCCCGTCGGACGAGCGGCGCTCGTTCATCGTATCACAATCGCCACGAACGCGTTGCGCCAGGAGCTGGCCCGCGAGCCCACCCGGCAGGAAGTCGCCGCGTCGCTCGACATGCATGAGGACGACGTGTTCGAGAGCATTCCCGTTTGGCGAGCGGATCTGTCGCTCGACGCGCCGTTGCCCGACAACGAAGAGGGCAGACTGCTCGACATTCTCGCCGACGATGACAACACTTCCCCCGACGAAGACATCTCCACCGACGATCTCTCGAATTCCATCGACGACGCGTTGTCGCACCTCCGCGATCGCGAGGCGAAGGTGCTGCGTCTCTACTTTGGCTTCGACGGCAACGAGGAACGGACGCTCGAGGAGATAGGCCACGAGCTCGGTGTTACGCGCGAACGTGTCCGACAAATCAAGGAGCGCGCGCTCGGAAAACTCCGGCGCTCGGAAGCGGCGTACCGGCTCGAGGCCTTCGCGCACGCCTGACTCAGAACGAATCGCCCAGGAAGCGATGCCGCACGTCGACGTTTGCGACGAGCTGTGATGGTTGGCCCTGAGCGAGCACGCGTCCACCGAACATCACGTATGCTCGATCGCACAGCGTGAGCGTCTCGTGAACATTGTGATCGGTGATCAGAATACCAACGCCGGATGCGCGAAGTCCAACCATGATCGTGTGAAGTGATTCGATCGTCAGTGGGTCGATCCCAGCGAACGGCTCGTCGAAGAGCAAATAACGGGGGTCGGTCGCCAGGCTGCGCGCGACCTCGAGCCGGCGTTGCTCGCCGCCGGAAAGTTGTACCGCGCGAGTATGCGCGACGTGCATCAGACCGAACTGCGCGAGCAGGCGCTCGGCACGCCATCGAATCTCGTAGGCCGGCAGGCCGCGCGCCTCGAGAATCAAGGCGACGTTGTCCTCCGCGCTCAGTTTCGTGAACACCGACCGTTCTTGCGTGAGAAGCCCAAGCCCAAGATGTGCGCGCTCGTGCAAGGGCAGCTTCGTCACGTCTTTCGTGTCGATGGAAACGCTGCCGCTCGTGGGATGGACCAATCCGGCGATCATGGAAAGCGTCACGGTCTTTCCCGCGCCATTCGGTCCGAGAAGTCCGACGATTTCCCCAGGGTGAACGACGAGACTCACGCCGTCGACGATCCAGCGACCCGCGTGGTGCCACCGTAAATCGTGTGTCTCGAGCGAATCGCTCACTGCGGCGAGTATGGACATTGTGTGATCTCAACCTGAAGACCGATTGCACGCCGCGCAGCGGGGACAAACCTGACACGAGGCGTCACTCTCCCTGACAGACCGCGCCGTGCGTTTGCGACAACGTCAAGCGCAGGCTGGAGGCGAACAAACGCGCCAGGCGCTCAGGCCGGAGGTTTTATGCAAAGGCTCAAGGTGGAAGCCGAAATTACCATTTTCCTCCTGTTCTTTGGAACCGCGATGCTCGACGCGCTCCGGCATCACAAATGGCCGTTGGCAGCGGTCTACATTGTCCTCTGTCTCATGTTCCTTGTTTCCGGGCGAAACAAACAGGCCGCGGGGAAATAGCCGCGCGCTGATATGTCAACGCCATTCTCACTCGCGCAGTTTCTCGACGTCTTTCGCCGCTACAACGACGCCATGTGGCCGGCGCAGGCGATTCTCGTGTGTCTTGCGATCGTCGCCCTCGTATCGGTGTTGAGTGCTAGACGTGGAGGATCGAAAGTCGCGAGCGCCGTTCTCGCCGCCCTATGGATCTGGACCGGCGTCGTCTATCACTACGTCTTCTTCCGCGCGATCAATCCTGCCGCGACGTTGTTCGCGATCGCGTTCGTACTGCAAGGCGCGCTAATCGCGTGGCTCGGCGTCGTTCGAACGTCGCTGCGCTTCGAGGCGCGCGCTGGGTGGCCGAGGATAGTCGGCGGCGCGACGATGCTTTATGCGCTGGTCGGCTATCCGCTGATCGGCTACGCGATAGGTCACACGTATCCGGCCGCGCCGACGTTCGGGGTGCCGTGCCCGACTACGATCTTCACGCTCGGCATGCTCGTGTGGGCGACGCCACCACGATCTCGCGTCGTCGTCGTGATCCCGGTGCTGTGGTCGGTCGTCGCATTGTTCGCGGCAATCCGGTTTGGAATGTGGGAGGATTTCGGGTTGGTGGTCGCGGCAGGCGTTGCGCTCGTGGCCACACTGCGAAGGCCCTGGCTCGACTCAGGCTGGTCCGATCCTCGGCTATCACTTCCACGCGTCACCCACAACTGAAAGAATCGGGAACACTCGAAGCAACATACAATCGTTGGCCAGGAGGCCCGATGTTCCGACAATTGCTCGTTCCGCTCGACCGCTCGCCCCTTGCCGAACAGGCAGTGGGTCAGGCGGCGGCTATCGCGCGCTCCGCGCACGCCCAACTGGATCTCGTGCTCGTGCACGAGCCGCTCCCATTTGCTGGTTTCGACGACGCACCGTGGAATGAAGACGAGTGGAATGGCGAGCAGAAGTATCTGCAGCGCATCGTTCAGGAACTCGTGTCCGGCGTAAAAATCCCAGTCTCACACGAGGTGATGCGCGGCGGCGTCGTCGAAATGATCTGCAAGCGCGCGATCGAAGTCGACGCCGATCTCATCGTCATGACGTCGCACGGGCGGACGGGTGTGAGTCGCGCTTGGCTTGGCAGCGTCGCGGATGGAGTCATTCGTCGGTCCGGCGCCCCCGTACTGCTGTTGCACCCAATCGAGACAAACTCGGCTCGGAGCGCGGCCCAACACCTTTTCAAAAAGGTCTTGGTCCCGCTCGACGGATCCGCAGTCGCGGCTGATGCGCTCGCGTTGGCCGCGTCGCTGGCTCGATGCAGTAACGCGAAGCTCGTGTTGCTGCGCGTCGTGAAGCCTGTGCCAATGATTCTCGTGGATCCCGGTCTTCCTCTCCTGTATCCACCGCCGATCCCGGATGACGTCGTCACCAATCGCCTCGTTGACGAGGCGAAGGAGCAGCTCGCGGACGTCGCGGCCCGTACGGCCGAGACCACCGGCCTCGATGTGGAGTCGCATGTGGTGCTGGAGTCGAGTGCGGCACACGGGATCATCAACTTTGCCCGCGGCAACGACGTCGACGTGATCGCCATGTCGGTACACGGACGCGGCGCTTCTCGCTTGCTGGTCGGGAGCGTCGCCGACAAGGTTCTGCGAGGGAGTGGGCTGCCGATCCTGTTGCATCGCCCGACTGGAATTGCCGAGCCAGCCGATGCGGTGGCTGTTCCTTTCACCCAGATCGAAAGCTACATCATATGAATTTGCTCATCATTCGACACGGCGTGGCGCAAGAGAGAGTCGACGCCGGCAAGGCCGGCGAAGACGACGATCGACGCGCGTTGACGCCTGATGGCCGAACGAAGATGGCGCACGCGGCTGAAGGACTCCGCGAAGTGGCGCCAGAAATCTCTCTCCTTGCGTCGAGTCCGTTGCTACGAGCACACGAAACCGCCGAGATCATTGCCCGTGCGTATGGAATCGATGTGAGGTCGACGACCGACGCGCTCCTTCCAAATGCATCGTTCGACGAGTTCATCGAGTGGGCGAACGATCGCTCCGAACAGTCCATCGTTGCGATCGTGGGCCACGAGCCGCATCTCAGCACGTTGGCAACGTGGCTCATGTGCGGCGGGAAGGAGTCGCGCATCGCGCTCGAGAAGGGTGGCGCGTGTTTCCTTTCATTCGATGGCGTGCCGAGACGATCGACCGGAAAACTCGAGTGGCTGCTTCAACCCGATCAGCTGCGGGCTCTTGCCGGGCGGGGTTGGTAGTCGACGCGTTCAGCGCAGTGATGCCGAACCGGACTACGCGAACACCATTCCGGCCGCCGTGGCCGCCGCGAGTCCCAACAGACCGGTGACCGCCGCGCGGCGGAAAGCCTTCCGGCCGAGCACCAGAGTGAGCGTCAGCTTCATCAGAGTGTTCGACAGGATCCCGAACGTCAGCACGCGGGCGGCAAGTGCGGGCTGCAGCGAGCTGGAGGGGCTGCTCATGGAAACGGTCAGCGCGTCGACATCCGTGAGTCCGAGCGCTGCCGCCGTTCCGTAGAGGCCTACGTCTCCGAATTCACGGCGAACGAATGCGATCGCACTCAGTGCGATTTGAAACGCGATCGCCATTTTCAAGGCGCTCGTCAGGCGAAGAGGATTCGCCACATCCTCCACCGGTTGCGACTCGATCGATCCCATCGCACTGGTCTGACGGCGCCATGCGAAGAGTACGAGCGCCAGTCCAACCCCGAACGCGGGCAACAGGCGCGGGGCCAGCGCTAACGCAACCGCAGGATTCAGAACCGCGCTGACGATGAGTACTCTTGGAACGAGAACCGTGCACGCGGCGATCACTCCTCTCGCCAGCGGAATCCCCGGCTCGTCGTCCCGTTGGCTCTGGCGTGAGAAGTTCAGTGTCACGGCCGTTGACGACACGACACCGCCGAGAGCCCCCGCGATTCCGTATCCGCGCTCTGGCCCAACGGCGTGCCGCGCGAGATAGCCGGCAAAATTCAGCGCGGAGAACAGCAGAACGACGATCCACAACGTGCGCGGTTTGATTGCGAGCTCGCCGAGCACTGGTCCCGTGGGCAGCAACGGGAGAACTACCAATGCGAGAACCGAAAACTGGAGCGCCGCATGCAGTTCCTTGTCGCCGATGTTGCGCACGAGTCCGTGGAGTCGCTGCTTTTCACTCAGCGCCAATACCATCAACGATCCCGCTCCGGCGGCGAGCATCACCCAGCCCGTTCCGGCCAGCGTCGCGAGCGCGAGGACGGTGAGGGCGGCGGCTTCGGTCGTGCCATCGATGCCCGACGTCGGCCGACGCGTTGCCATCACATACGAGCTCACCACGAGCGCGACGCCGCCAAGCACCAAGCCAAGCGTCATGAGCTCGTGCCCCTGAGCGAGCAGAAGGCCCGATACTCCGCCGAGCAGTCCGAGCAGCGTAAACGTGCGAACGCCCGCGAAGCGAGCGTCGGGACCCGACGTATGGCCCGACCATTCGCGCTCCACGCCGGCGCCAAGCCCGATCAGTGTGGCAATGCCGAGGCGAACGGCGCCTTCATACTCCGATGGAACCATCGTGTCGTTGCTCGTTGGTGCAGCTCGACTGAAGCTGGCGCGCGCCTGCTGGTGAGGCAATGAGGCTCGGGCCGAACGGCTGTCGGGGAATCTCCCAGCCCGATCCATGGATATTCGGACAGACGTTCAGGCCGATCGCACAGACTTTCCGTACAGAGGTTTCTCTGGTAGAGCGGGCAAAATGGGAACCACCACACACATCGCCGAGGGGATCGGATCAGCGACATTGCACGGCTTGCGCTCGGTTGGCGCGAACGCGCGATTCGTGGGCGAGACCGTCTCCGCCGTTCGCGATGTGCGAACGTGGCCCGGTCAGGTTGCGACGCAGGCGTGGCGACTCGGAGTGGCGTCCCTCCCGCTCGCGACGTTCATCGCGCTGTTTACGGGCATCGTGCTCGCGCTCCTCGCGAGCTACTCTTTCACCGGCGCCGTGCCGCTCTACTTCGTCGGCACGCTCGTTGAGAAAACTATAACACTGGAGTTGGCGCCGGTCCTCACGGGACTCGCTCTCGCCGGCCGTGTCGGCGCGAATATCGCCGCCGAGCTCGGCACCATGCGCGTCACCGAACAGATCGACGCGCTCGAGACGCTCGGCTACGATCCCACGTCGTTTCTCGTCCTGCCGCGCGTCATCGCCGGCGTCATCATGTTCCCTGTGGTCGTCGCGGCATCGATGCTCGTCGCCGTCGCCGCCGGATGGCTCGCGTCGGTCATGCTGCTGCATCTGTCCTCGCCCGAGTTCACGAAAGGCGTTCGCCTGTTTTTCGAGGCCTTCGACGTCGAGTACGGACTGGTGAAATCCGCGAGCTTCGGCCTCGCGGTCACGCTCGCGGGCTCGGTGTGCGGCCTCAAGACAAGTGGGGGCGCAGTCGGCGTCGGACGCGCGGCGACGTCGGCCGTCGTCTACTCCGCGATCCTCATTCTCGTACTCGATGCCATGTGGGCCATCACCTGGCTCCTCGGACGAGGAAACGGACGATGAAACACACAAAGGACGCACTCGTCGGCCTTGTGGTGCTCGGCGTCATCGTGGCGACTATCGGCGCCGTCGCGTGGGCGAAGCAGGCGGACATCGGCTCACGCCGGCACGACGTGTACGCACGCTTTCACGATGTCGGCAACGCGCGCGTCGGCAACGCCGTCGTCATTCGCGGTGTCGTCGGCGGCCGCATCGAAGCCATCGAGCTTGCACCGGCGGGATGGGTCAATGTGAAAATGAAGCTCGATCCGTCCGTGCAGTTGCCGAACGATCCCGTCGTGTTGCTCAACGAGTCGAGTCTGTTCGGTGACTGGCAGGCGACGGTCGTCGAACGCGGGGCACTCCCGCAGGACGCGGCAGTACAGCGCGAAGTCCGGGAGGCAGCTCACGGTGGCGACGTGATTCCCGGAGTGTCGCTGCCGGGAATCGGCAAGCTGACCGCCGTCGCGGGACAGATCGCCGGCGACGTGGCGAACGTCGCGAGCCGCTTTGGCACTTCGTTCGATGATCAGGCCGCGCGCGAGCTCCGCGCAACGATCAGGAACGTCGCGGATCTTTCGACGACACTCCGTACGGTCGCACGCGATCACGCGTCGGATCTCGACACGTTGTCGAACCAGTTGCGTGCCGCGGTCCTCACCATGAATCGCACGGCGGGAAGCGTCGAGCTGACCGCGCGGCGCCTCGACTCGGCCGTGACGTCCGATGAGATCGCGCAACTCGTCGAGAACTTCAGCGTCGCGTCGTCGGAGCTACGGCGAACCACGGTGCAGGTGCGCGAGCTGACGTCCCGATTGGCCGCCACGCAAGCGAAAGCCGATGTGTTCCTCAGTACGAGCGACTCGGTTCTTGCCAAGATCAACCATGGTCAGGGGTCGCTCGGCCTGTTCGTGAATGATCCGGGTTTGTATCGTCGGGCAGACTCGCTGTTCGCGGAACTGAAGGCGTTGGCCGCGGACATTCGAGCGAACCCAAAGAAATACGTCTCGATCCGTCTGTTCTGACGATGCGCATCCGATTCGTTCCGCTGTTCATCACGCTGGTCGCGCTCCTGGCCGGAGCCGTTGCGAGCCTCGCCGGCGCCGGGGCGATTGGGCGATGGATCTGGCTGGCTGGGGCAATCGCGATGGGACTGCCGCTCGTGTTGCGGACGATTCGCGGTGCGCTCGAGGGTCGGTTCGCCACGGACATCGTCGCCTCACTATCCATCGCGGGCGCAATCGCGCTCGGACAACCACTGGTTGCGCTCGTCATCGTCGTGATGCAGACCGGTGGAGAAGCATTGGAGCACTACGCAGAGGGCCGCGCGTCGGCAGCGGTGCGCGAGCTCGAGGCGGCGGCGCCGCGTCGCGCGCATCTCATCCGAGACGGCCAAGTCGAGGAAGTACCGGCCACGAGCGTGGCGATCGGCGATGTACTGTTGATCCGGCCGGGAGATCTCGTGCCGTGCGACGGCGTCATTATCTCCGGTGAGTCCGAGCTCGATACGTCGTCGCTGACCGGCGAGGCGCTCCCATTACGCGCCATCGCCGGAACCGATGTCATGAGCGGGATGGCGAACGCGCTCGGCTCGTTTCGAATGCGGGTCACCGCTCCGTCGGAGCAGAGCCAATATGCGCGCATCGTTGAAGCAGTGCGCTCTGCCCAATCGAGTAAGGCGCCGCTGCAACGTCTCGCTGACAGCTACGCCGTGTGGTTTACGCCGATCACCGTCGGCCTTTGCGCCGTCGCGATCGCCATCACACACGATTGGACGCGCGTTCTTGCGATCCTGGTTGTCGCCACACCCTGTCCGCTGATTCTTGCGACACCAGTCGCCATCATCGGCGGAATAAACCGAGCCGCGAAACGGTTCATCATCATCCGGCATGGTGGCGCGCTCGAGCGGCTCAGCGACGTCAACGTCGTCGTCTTCGATAAAACGGGAACGATCACGGTCGGCAAGCCAAGACTACACTCCGTGGTTGCAGCGCCAGGATTCGACCGCAGGTCGGTGATGCGTTCGGCCGCCGCGGTGGAGGAGCACTCGAGCCATCTGCTGGCACGCGTGCTGGTCGATGCCGCGAAGGCCGAAGGCGTTTCGATCGCGCCGAGCACCGCGCACGCGGAAACACCGGGGCAGGGAGTGCTCGGTACTGTCGATGGACACGTCGTGCGCGTTGGATCGCGCGCGTTCGTCGTTCCGCGATGCGTGGAAGGAAGCGCCGCGGCACTCGCATTCGAGAAGTCAGAGTCGATGCTTCGCGCGTACGTCTCGATCGACGACCGTCTCGCCGGTGTGATCGAGTACGCTGACGAGTTGCGGCCGGAGCTGCCGTCCGTGCTCTCGGCGTTGCGGCGCGGCGGCGTTGAACGTCTCGTACTTTTGTCGGGCGATCACGCGTCGATCGTGCATGTGCTCGCGGAGCGCGCCGGAATTCCCGAAGCACACGGCGATCTGATGCCGAGTGGCAAAGTCGACTTCATCGAGCGACTGAAGCGCGAGGGAAAGGTGGTGATGATGGTCGGCGATGGCATCAACGACGCGCCGGCGCTGTCGTCGGCCGACGTAGGTGTCGCGTTGGCTGCCCATGGCGGCGGCATCACCGCGGAAGCAGCCGACGTCATCCTCCTCGTGGATTCGCTCGATCGAGTGCGCGAGGCGATGTCGATTAGTCGGCGGACGATGCGCATCGCGCGTCAAAGTATCTGGGTCGGCCTCGGTCTAAGCGCGGCGGCGATGGTGGTTGCCGCGTTCGGCGGTCTGCCGCCCATCGCGGGCGCGGGGATACAAGAAGTCATCGATGTAGCGGTGATCGTCAACGCGCTTCGCACGTCGATGGATCCGCGCGCCGGCTCGACGCCGCGCCCTTCGGCACGAGGCGGCGCGACTACGACCACGCCGCCTCGTGAGACATCCCACGCGCTGCCGTCCGCACTGTCTGCACGTACAACAGGATGAATGCGGCGGCGCCGCCGGTCGAGATGATCAGGAGTGGAGCGGTGATGGCTGGATCATCGCGAACCCACATTCGGAGCGCCATTCCCGCGACTGCGCAGGTGAGAAGCGTTTGCGTCCCGATGAATGCGTACGCGCCGCGATCCGCGCCCGCGGTGCGTCGAAGTAGGCCGATGCCAACCAACAGTGCGAGCGGGATAACAAAGCCGAGATCCATGAGCCGAACGAGCCAGAACGCAGTCGGGTGTTCGACGTACTCGGTGGTCGAAGCGCCTGCGAGCTGCGCCGCGATTGTCGCGAGCCACGCGAGCGCAAACGCCGACCCCAGGAGCACACACATTGTGCCAACCGCGCGGCTCAATCGAACTCCCAGTGGCGCGAGCTCTCCTCGACCAAGAGCATGCCAGGCGCGCCAGATCAGCGCCCATGCGAGTATCACCAACGCGAGATACAGCGGAAAGAAGCGTTCGTTGTTGCCTGCGTAGCGCGAGTAGTCAGGAACGAGCACGAATTGGATGTAGGTGTAGAGCGCGAATCCCGCGGGGCCGATCGCGACGAACGGCGCGAGGGCATTGCCGCGCCACCACAGAATTCCGCCGAGAATCGCCATCGGCGCCGCGATGAGCAGCGACGTGAGCTCTCCACCGAGGAGTTGGTTCTCCATGTTCGCGGACTCGCGCAGCTTGATGACGCCGAACACCAACGGCCCGAGCAGTGCGTTCGCGGCGATCCCGATGCCGAGTGCGATCGAAGCCGCGCCGGCGATGCGGTTGCGTGTCATCTGAGTATCCTCGTACGAAGACACGTAACGATATCCGCGCGTCGGGCGATCCGCTGTCCGGTATTTGGACCGCTTTGTCGGAGGAATCTCCGACGCGACGTACACGGTTCGACGGACTATTTTTCGCGCGCGGCGCTCCACTATGAGAGTGAACTCGTCACGCTCGGGAGCGTCCAATGTTACGCGTCATGCTCGGCTGGCTCATCATCGCTCACGCGTTTGCGCACGCGTCGGCCGGCGTCTGGAGTGCGACACAGGGAACGATGTGGACCGTAACCGCTGTCTGGACGGTCGCGTTCCTCGCGTTGCTGTGTGCCGGACTTGGCTTGCTCCGTGTTCCCATTTTGCGTCGAGTGTGGCACCGCGCACTCGTAGGCGGATGCGTCGCATCGGGTCTCATGATCATCTGGTATCGGCCGCCGCTGGGAATGGCGGGAATCGCGCTCGACCTTGCGATCCTGATCCTCGCGCTCGGCGACCGAACCAGTCGTTTCGATTCCGACATTGCTGTAGTGGAAACACTCGGTCGCGACGCGTTCCGGCATCCCTGGGCTGTGCGCGTCGGCTGGGGGATTGGGATAGTGACATTGGTTTACGCGGCGGTCGTGATGTTCATGCGTCCGGTATTCGTGCAATGGGGCACGACGCCGAATGAGCGACGGATCGCCCTGGCCGGAGACGAAGTCCATCCACAGGATGCGACGTATCGCATCGACCACGCGATCACAGTTCACGCGCCTGCATCGGCGACGTGGCCGTGGTTGGTGCAGCTCGGGCAGGATCGCGCTGGATTCTACAGCTACGACTGGCTGGAACGATCGTTCGGTGTCCGCATCAAGAACGCCGATCGAGTTCATCCAGAATGGCAGCAACGTGCGGTAGGCGACACTGTCATCGCCACACAGGCGAGCTACCTTGGCGGCCGGTTTGGAACGCTCGGATGGCGCGTGAACGCGCTCGAGCCCGAGCGAGTTATCGGACTCGAAAACTGGGGGACGTTCGTCCTAGTCCCAGTGGACTCGAACACCACACGTCTCATTGTTCGCACGCGCGGCGCTGGAGCAACGAGCGCCCTCAGCTTCGTCTTCGCACCGATCGATGTGTTCGTGTTCGAACCGGCGCACTTCATTATGGAGCGCGCGATGCTGCGTGGCATTCGGGATCGCGCGGAACAGGCCTACTCGAACGGCGCGAACTAGTCGAACGGCGGAATTACTCAAAGGGCGTTCGAGCAGTTCCCGCCCTTCGAGCCCAGCCCCTCAGGGAATCCCCTACCTGGACTGATCAACTCACCCACAAGAGTTCGTCCATCCTCCCGACAGTCGCGCAGCTTCTCTCGCCCGATCTTCACAACAGTTCGATGGAAGACGCGCCGACCGACGCGGTTCGACATCGAGATCGGAGAGAGGACAATGATCAAAGCTCACATCAAGGCCATCGCGATCTTTGCATTCATCGGCTCGGGAATCGCCGGCGCTCAGGAAACAGCGCGCGTCCCCGTCGGGCC